>Ga0308157_10000977_pt1 | contig 70277 bp, 61 predicted proteins | sample PhyBR1_FD_201035 | JGI IMG/M metagenome (GOLD analysis project Ga0308157, IMG submission 201035) | Phyllosphere microbial communities from UC Gill Tract Community Farm, Albany, California, United States - DLSLB.R1 | ecosystem: Host-associated > Plants > Phyllosphere > Unclassified | place: USA...
GTTCAGCGACCCCGCCTATACGCGCTGCCTGGTCTTCACCAAGACCAAGCACGGCGCCGACAAGGTCGCGGCCTATCTGGAAGCCGGCGGCGTCGAAGCCGGCGCCATCCACGGCAACAAGAGCCAGCCGCAACGCGAACGCGCCCTGGAAGCCTTCAAGAACGGCAAGCTGCGCGTCCTGGTCGCCACCGACATCGCCGCCCGCGGCATCGACGTGGACAAGGTCACGCACGTGGTCAACTTCGAGCTGCCCTATGTGCCGGAAGCCTATGTCCACCGCATCGGCCGCACGGCCCGCGCGGGCAAGGACGGCACCGCCATCAGCTTCGTCGCCGGCGACGAGATGAAGCTGCTGAAGGACATCGAGAAGGTCACGCGCCAGAAGATCCCGGCCATCGACCGCCGCAACGACAAGGCCCTGGCCCAGTTGGACGCCTCGATCATGGCCGCCGGCGTCAAGCAGAAGGCCACCCTGCCCGAGCGAGAGGGTCGTGAAGGCCGGGGCGGTCGCGGCGGCGGCGAAGGCCGCGCCCGCAACCCGCGTCGCGACGGCGTCAAGCCGGAGGGCGGCGGTCAGCCGCACCGTCAGCGCAAGGGCGGCCGCGACCGCACCCATCACGCCGACCGTCCGGCCGCCGTCTATGATCCGATGGCGGCCGAGCGCCCCAAGTCGTCGCCGCGCGCCAACCCCTCGGCCGAGCCCAAGCCGGTCGGCGAAATGCAGCGCCGCCCGCGCAACCGCCGCCCGTCCAACGGCGGCAAGGGCTATGGCTCGCAAAACTGATGATCCGGGCTTCGGCCCCGATCTGACGGCAAAGAAAAACGGCGGCTCCCGCAAGGGAGCCGCCGTTTCCATGTCCGCCGCTTGCCTGGATCAGAAGGCCCAGCGCGCGCCCAGCGAGGCCACCAGAGCCGAGCCCTCAGCCGTGCCGCGCAGGTGCGAGGTCACAGCCGCCGGGGTGCCGGCGTAGAAGGTGCGGTCGTCGTAGATGTCCGAGTCGCTGAAGGCGATGTAGGTCAGACCGGCGTCGAAGGTCACGCCCTCGGTCACCTCGGTCGAGCCGCCGACCGAGAACAGCAGGCGATCGGCGTCCGGGATACGGGCCGTGCGCAGGCTGTCGCGGGTCGGGGTCGGGTCATAGCCGATGCCGGCGCGAAGCGTGGTCTTTTCACTGAGGGCGTAGTCCAGGCCGATCGCGCCCGTGGTCACGTCCTTGTAGTTCTGGTGGATCGAGTCGCCGCCGTTCGGATAGTCGACGTTGATGGCGTCGAACTCGGACCAGCCGATGCGGTTGACCTGGGCGTTCAGCGTCAGCTTGTCGTTGACGGCGTAGCGCACCGAGGCCGAGGCGAACCACGGGGTGTTGAAGCTGGCCACGCCGCCGGTCGAGACGCTGTTGGGCGCCAGGGGGCCGGTCAGGACGATGTTCACATCGCCGTCCAACTCATGCTCGATGGCCGAACGGTAGGACAGACCGAAGTCCCACGGGCCCTTGTGCACCTGGGCGCCGACGTTCCAGCCGAAGTCCCAGCCGTCGCCTTCCAGCGAGGACGAGCCGTCCGGCAGCAGGGGCGAGACCGACGGCATGGCCGAGGTCAGCTTGGCCTTGACGTACTGGGCGTTCAGGCCGGCGCCGACGTCCAGCCAGTCGTTGACCTGATAGGCCACGGTCAGGCTGGCGTCGCCCGAGCGCAGTTCCGAGGTCAGAGCGTCGTAGCGGGCGAAGGAGCCCTGCTCGTACTTGGTGGTGAAGTTGTAGGGAGCGGCTACCGAGACGCCGACGGCGAAGCGATCGCCAATCGGGGTGGCGAAGGCGAAGTTGGGGACCAGACCGCTTTCGATCGGGTCGACCTCGGTGTTGCGCGGGTCGCGCACCGGCACATTGGTTCCGCCCGGATAGGTGACGTAGGAGCCGTTGTTCTTCACTTCGGAGTCGATGCGGATGGCGTGCATGCCGAACGACAGCTCACGGCCGCTGCGGGCGATGGCGGCGGGGTTCCACCACATCGAGCCCGTGCCGCGGTCAGCAGCTTCGCCCGAGAAGGCGCGACCGGCGCCGCGCACCGATTGTTCCTGCAGGTAGAAGGAGCCGGCGAAGGCGGGAGCGGCCACGGAGGCCATGAGGATCGCGAGGCCGCTGATGCGGGCCATGTTCCTGGGGGTCATACTGTTTCACCTATATGGGACCGCCCGACCTTACTGATGGTCGGGTCGTTGTTCGGGGAGAGAGGCGACGCTAACAGCCACAGCGCCTGTGTCATGAAAGCGTTGCGCCCAAGGCCCCTGTCGGACCGCAAATCGGCCAAACCGTGGCGATGAAGTCGCACAATTTCACACCTTGGTGAGGTTACGTTACGGCAATATCAATGCCCATAGAACGTAGTTCTTGAGAAAGATCATGTTCCGCAAGGTCAACTTCGACCTCATCGCGACCACGAATCACCAGCTGGGTTCCGACCTCTCCGTCGTCGCCGAACCCGAAGGGATAGCTGCCGAACGACAGATCGCGACGGGCGTCGGCGGCCGCTCTCAGGACCTCGGCGATCGCCCCTTCGCCGACACCGATGACCTTGACCGTGCGGGCGTGAACCACCGCCCCCGTGCCCAAGCGCGGCGCCACGTCCTGCAGCATGGCCTCCATGATCTTGGGCACCCCGGCCATGACGAAGACATTGCCGATCTGGAAGCCCGGCGCATCAGTCACCGGATTGGCGATCAGGCTGCCGCCTTCGGGGATGCGCGCCATGCGCCGTCGCGCGGCGTTGAACTCGCCCGGTCCGTAGCGTCGCTCCAAGATGGCGAGGGCGTCGGGATGCTCGACGACCGCCACGCCGAAGGCGGCCCCTACAGCATCAGCGGTGATGTCATCATGGGTCGGCCCGATGCCGCCGGTGGTGAAGACATAGTCATGAGCCCCGCGCAGGGCGTTCAGCCCCGTGACGATCTGATCCTGCCGGTCGCCGACCGTTCGCGCCTCCATCAGGTCGATCCCCAAGGCCGCCAGAAAACGGGCGATGGTGTTCAGGTTCACGTCCCGGGTCCGACCGGACAGGATTTCGTCGCCGATGATCAGGACGGCGGCGGTGGGGGCGGTTTGATCGGTCATGCCTTCCAGATAGGCGCCGCCTTCCGCCGCGTCATCGTCACCGCCTGACGGGGTTGAGCTTTTGTGCTAGGTTCGCCATCTGACCTCCAAGACACAGCCCAGCCGCTCCCCCCCTTTGTCGCGGCGCGCCCGAAAGCAGATCATGTACGAGACCCCCGACCTGGACACCGACGCCTTCGTCCGCAGCCACGAAATCCGCATCCACGACGCGGAGGCCTTCGAGGGCATGCGCAAGGCCGGCCGCCTGGTGGCCGAGGCGCTGGACATGATCGGCGAGCACGTGAAGCCCGGCGTGACCACCGGCGAACTGGACGATCTGGTGCGCGAATTCACCCTGGCGCGCGGCGGCGTTCCTGCCTGCCTCGGCTACAAGGGCTACACCAAGACGGTCTGCACCTCGATCAACCACGTCGTCTGCCACGGCATTCCCGGCGACAAGGTTCTGAAGGAAGGCGACATCGTCAACATCGACCATACCGTCATCGTCGACGGGTGGCATGGCGACTCCAGCCGCATGTATCCGGTCGGCGAGACCAACGCTCGCGCCAAGAAGCTGATCGACGTCACCTATGACTCGCTGGACCTGGGCCTGGCCCAGATCAAGCCGGGGAACACCTTCGGCGATATCGGCTTCGCCATCCAGAAATTCGTCGAGGCCCAGCGCATGAGCGTGGTGCGCGACTTCTGCGGTCACGGCATCGGCCGCGTCTTCCACGACAGCCCCAACGTCCTGCACTATGGCCGTCGCGGCGAGGGCGCCGTGCTGAAGCCGGGCATGTTCTTCACCGTCGAGCCGATGGTGAACCTGGGCAAGCCGGCGGTGAAGGTGCTGTCGGACGGCTGGACCGCCGTGACCCGCGACAAGTCCCTGTCGTCTCAGTGCGAACACACCATCGGCGTGACCGAAGACGGGCTGGAAATCTTCTCCGCCTCGCCGAAGGGCCTGTTCCGTCCGAAATTCTGAGCTAGTCTCCCCTTCGGGGGAGGCTGATGCTCGATCAACCGCCGGAAAAACCGAAGGCCAAGCCGCACCACGCCGGCCACCGCGAACGGCTGCGCGAACGTGCGCGCGGCGCCGGCATCCATCACCTGCCCGACTATGAGCTGCTGGAGCTGTTTCTGTTCCGCAGCCAGCCGCAGGGCGACGTCAAGCCGATCGCCAAGGCCCTGCTGACCCGCTTCGGCTCCCTGGCCGCCGTTCTGGCCGCCTCGGTCGAGGATCTGATGACGGTCCGGGCCGAGGACTCGCGCGGCCGCTCCAAGGGCGTCGGCGCCGAGACCGCCCTGGACCTGGCCGCCCTGCACGAGGTCTCGCGCCGGGTGGCCAAGGAAGAGGCCAACAAGCGCACCGTCATCTCGTCGTGGACCGCCCTGCTGGCCTACGTCCGCCTGTCGCTTCAGCACGAGCCGCGTGAGCAGTTCCGCGTCCTGTACCTCGACAAGAAGAACCAGTTGATCCTCGACGAGATCCAGAACCGGGGCACAGTCGACCACGCCCCCGTCTACCCGCGCGAAGTGGTGCGCCGGGCGCTGGAGCTGTCGGCCAGCGCCATGATCATCGTCCACAACCACCCCTCGGGCGACCCGACTCCCAGTCGCGCCGACATCGACATGACCAAGCAGGTGATCGAGGCCGCGCGCTCGCTCAGCCTTCAGGTCCACGACCATCTCATCGTCGGCCGCGAAGGCGTGGCCAGCTTCAAGCAACTGGGTTTGATGTGACCATCCTCACCACCGACCGCCTGACCCTGACCCCCGTCGCCGTCAGCGACATGGACGACCTGATCGGCCTGTGGGCCGACGCCGACTTCACCCGCCACATCATGGGGCGCGGCCTGTCGGAAGAAGAGGTCTGGTTCCGGCTGCTGCGCGACCTCGGCCACTGGCAGGCCAAGGGCTATGGCAACTGGTCGATCCGCGAGACGAACACGGGTGCCTACGTCGGCAGCGTCGGGGTGCTGGACTATCGCCGCGAAATGACGCCGCCGTTCGACGCGCCGGAGCTGGGCTGGGGCGTCGCCCCCGCCTTCCAGGGGCAGGGCCTGGCGTTTGAGGCGCTGCAGGCCGCCCTGGCCTGGACCGACGCCTATCGGCTGGAGCCGCGCACCGTCTGCATGATCTCGCCCGACAACGCCCCGTCGGTGAAGCTGGCCGAGCGGGTCGGCTATCGCCCCTACGCCGAGGCGGACTACAAGGGGTCGAGCGTCACCCTGTTTGAACGCCCACGCACGGTTGCGGGCTGACAGGGCCGACGCCCCCCGGTAAGTTTACAGTTCAGACTGTCCGCCTGTTTCGAGAGTTCCCCATGCCCATGTCCGCCGACGTCCTGCGCGCCCACCTGGTCGAGGCCTTCCCCGATGCGGACATCGCCATCGAGGACCTGGCCGGCGACGGCGACCATTATCGCGCCAAGATCGTCTCGAGCGCCTTCAAGGGCCTGCCGCGCGTGCGTCAGCACCAGTTGGTCTATGGCGCGCTGAAGGGCCAGATGGGGGGGGAATTGCACGCCCTGGCCCTGGAGACCTCAGCTCCCGTCGAGGCGGGCTGAGCATGCGGTATCGCCCGTTCGGCGGCACCGGCGCGGCGGTCTCCAACCTGACGCTCAGCCTGGGAAGCGAAGCCCTCGGTCGCGGTCGCGCGGCCCTGAGCGAACTGATCTTCACCGCGCTGGAAGCCGGGGTGAACTCCTATCATCTCGAAAACGCCGACCCGGCGCTGGCGGAGATCGTCGGCGAGGCCCTGGGCCATGTCGAGCGCCGCCTGGTCTGCGTCGGCGTCACCCTGGGCGTCGGCGACGGCCGCAGGAAGGGATTCCGCGACTTCTCCGCCGAGGGCCTGACCGGATCAATCGACCGGGCCCTGCACGCCTCGGGCCTCGGCTGGTTCGATGTGGCCGTGCTGGATGAGCCCGCCGATGACGAGTTGCCTCAGGCCTCGCTGACCGCATTGAAGGCCCTGCGCAAGGCCGGCCATGTGAAGCTGCTGGGCGTATCCGGCGACTCACCGGTCATGGACGTCTATGTCTCGACCGGCGCCTTCGACGTTCTCTACACGCCCTTCCACGTCAATGTGGAATGGCGCATCCGCTCACGGATGCGGGCCGCGCGCGAACGCGACATGGCCATCTTCACCTACGACTACTACCCCGAAAGCCTGTCGACCGAGCGCAAGGCGGCGGGGGCCGGGACGCCAAGGAAGAAGGGCCTGTTCGGTTTCGGCGCCAAGCCCGTCGAGCAAGGCCTGGCCAATGCCGGCTCCTTCGCCTTCCTGCACCAGACGCCGAACTGGACCGCGGAATCCATCTGCCTGGCCTTCATCCTGACCGACCCGGCCATCGCCAGCGTTATGGTCGACGCCATCAACCCGGAGCGCATGGAGGCCCTGGCCCTCGTGCCGGAGCGCGACCTGCCGCCGGGGCTGTCGGCCCAGATCGAAATGGCTCGCGTGGGCTCTGCAGTCGCCTAGAAACTAGCCGCCCATGGCGGTGAACGGGCCGTTGAGGAAGCCCGGCTTGCGATAGGTCAGGCGTTGACCGTCCGCGCCCAGGACGCGCCCGCCGGCTGCTTCCAGAACCGCCTGCCCCGCCGCCGTGTCCCATTCGCTGGTCGGGCCGGTGCGCGGATAGGCGTCGAAGCGCCCCTCGGCGATCAGGCAGAATTTCAACGACGAGTCCGTGCCCTGCCATTGGGTGCAGCCGTGGCGCGCGGCCAGGCGCGTCGCCTCTTCATCGGTCATGCTGTGGCTCAGCAGGGCGACGCCCTCCGCCGGACGGTCCCGCACCTTGATCGGCCGCCAGGTCTCGCCGAAGACGCGGCGCACGGCGCCCTGGCCCGGAGCCCTCGAAGCCCAGGTCACGCTCGTCGCCGGGGCCGTCACCACGCCGGCGACAGGGGCGTCGCCGCGCATCAGGGCGATATTGACGGTGAAGCTTTCACGCCCCTGAACAAAGCCCTTGGTGCCGTCCAGCGGGTCGATCAGCCAGAACCATTCGCCGACCGAGGCGGGCACGCCGTCGGCGGCGGAGGCTTCTTCGGCCACGGCCTCGACCTCGGGCCAGTGCTCGGCCAACCGCTTCAGGATCAGGGCCTCAGCCGCACGGTCGGCCTCGGTCACCGGGCTGGCGTCGGACTTGGTCTCGACCGTTGTTCCGCTGCGCCAATAGGGCAGGATCAGGCGCGCCGCCTCTTCCGCGATGTCGGCGATGGTCTCGGCGAGGGCGCCGGAGGCGAGGTCGGTCTCAAGAGCGTGCGTCATGTCATCGCCTCGATAGCCCATGCGCGCGGTTTCAAGAACCGGCAAATCAGGTCAGCCTTGACCATTCCCGCCAGCAGACCGCCCGAACGATGACCTTCCCTGATCTTTCCACCGCCTCGCCCTCGATCGAGCTCGACGCCGCCGACCTGCCCATGGGCGGGGCCGAACTGGCTGCCTTCATCGCCGGCAAGTTGTGCCACGACTTCATCAGCCCGGCCGGCGCCATCATGTCGGGCCTGGACCTGTTGGAAGACCCCACCGCCCAGGACATGCGCGACGACGCCATGAACCTGATCCGCCAGAGCGCCCGCAAGATGGTGGCCCACGTCCACTTCGCCCGCGTCGCCTTCGGCGCCGCCACCACCAGCGAACAGTTCGTCTCGGCCGAGTTGCGCGGTCTGGTGGCCGGCCTGTCGGAAGGCGGCCGCGCAAGCCTGGACTGGCGCATTGCCGACGGCGAGACCTTCACCAAGGCCCAGTCACGCATCCTGATCAACCTGGCCTGGATGACCCTGGGCGCCCTGCCCACCGGCGGAATCGCAACCATCACCGCCCGGCGCGAGGACGACCGCCTGCTGCTGATCGGCTCGGCCGAGGGCAATCGCGCCCGGCTCAAGCCTGAAGCCCTGACCGGGCTCAAGGGCGAGCGTCTGACCGAAGGCCTGGCGGGCCAATGGATTCAACCCTACTGGCTGTGGCTGGCCGTGAATGAGAGCGGCGGACGCCTCGACGTCGCCAGCGAGGAAGGCCGCGTCGGCCTGATCGCCCGGACGCCGGCCTGACCCGACTTCAGCGACCTCCAATCGTCCATTAACCCCCAGGAACGATCATGGCGCGACGCGCGCTTTCGTTTCGCGCTACGGGATGAAGCCCTTGGACCCCAAGACCTGCCTGATCGTTGACGACAGCCGGATCATCCGCAAGGTCGCGCGCCGTATCCTCGAGGACCTGGGCTTCGAGGTCGACGAAGCCGCCGACGGCGCCGAGGCCCTGACCTATTGCATGGGAGCCATGCCCCATGTGGTGCTGCTGGACTGGCAGATGCCGGTGATGGACGGCCTGTCCTTCCTGCGCCGCCTGCGCGACCTGCCCGGCGGCCGCGCGCCCAAGGTCCTGTTCTGCACCATCGAGACCCGCGCGGAGCGGATTGCAGAAGCCCTGTCCGCAGGGGCCGACGATTATGTTATGAAGCCCTTTGACGGCGAGATCCTTCATTCCAAACTCGCCGAAGTGGGAGCTGTTCAGTCGCCGTCATGACGCCGGAGGATTTCGATCGTCTTCAGAGCCTGGTGGCGTCACGCGCCGGCTTTCGGCTGACTCGTGATCGGATGCATCTGGCCGAGCATCGGCTAGGGCCGGTGGCGCGCCGCGAAGGCTATCATAACGTCGAGGCCATGCTGGCGACCTTGTGGAGCCAGCCGGTCGCCTCGCTGGGCTGGGCGGTGATCGAGGCCCTGTTGAACGGCGAAACCTGGTTCCGCCGCGACCGCGCCGTTTTCGACGTCTTTTCGCGCGAACTGATGCCCGCCCTGACCGCCGCCCGCCCCGGCGGCAAGGTGCGGCTGTGGTCCGCCGGAGCCTCGACCGGGCAAGAGGCCTACGCCCTGGCCATCGCCGCGCTGGAGAACAGCGCCGACGTCGAGATCGTGGCCACAGACCTGTCGCGTCAGGCGATCGAGAAGGGGGCGTCGGGCCTTTACACCTCCTTCGAGATCCAGCGCGGCCTGTCGGCCCGCACCATGCTGCGCTGGTTCGAACAGACCGACGACTGCTGGCGCGCCCGCCCTGAACTGCGCAGCACGGTGAAATTCGAGCGCGCCAACCTGCTGGACGAGCCGGCCGACGAGGGCCGGTTCGACGTCATCTTCTGCCGTCACGTGCTGGGCGATCTGGAGCCGGCCCGGCGCGCCCAGGTGCTGGACATGCTGGAGCGGCGACTGGTCGATGACGGCTGCCTCTTCCTCGGCCTCGACGAACGGCCCGAGAGCGACAGCGTCGCCTTCCGTCCCGTCGCCGGTCGCAAGGGCCTCTATGTGAAGGCCCCCTCGGCCCTACGTCGCGCCGCCTAGACCGCCAGCAGCCCCTCGGCCGTCACGGCCTTGACCCGCAAGTCCGGCGCTTCGCTGAAGACCAGGTCCGTCGTCCCGAAATACTCGACCTGGTTCATGGCGCACCAGTCGGTCGTGACCAGGCGCGCCGTCGCCTTGCCGTCCAGCCCGCCCGCAGATCCATAGAGGAAGTCGCCGCTGCGCTCGGCCAAGGGCATGGGCCGATCCTGGTTGGCCCGCGCCATGAAATCCGCCAGTCGTTCGGGCGTGACCTCCGCCGTCATAAGCTTGCCGTCGAACCGCACCACGGCGTCAAACGCGTAGCGCGTCACATCCCCCGCCGGCAGGCCGGTCCCCAGGGTGGTGTGACCGATGAAGCCGGCGTCCGCGCCAGTCGCCCTGGCCATGGCGGCGGCTGCCGCCCGGCCCGTCTCGCCCAGACTCAGGGCGCGCGTGCTCACACCCAGAACCGTCTTTTCCGCGTCCGTCAGGTGCGTCGCCAGGGTCATGGCGATCAGATCGGCGAGGCGCGGCGACGGCGCGGCGGTCAGGTCCACCGGGGTCGATTCCACGGCGATCCGCCCGTCCTCAAACAGGGTCGCCGTCGTATAGGCGTTGCTCCACGACCCGGTGTGGGCATAGGCGCTGCGCCCCTGTTGGTGCTGGAACAAAAGATGGTTGTGCCCGCCGATCATCAGGGCGCCGTCGGGCAGCAGGGGCAGGATGTCGCGATCCCCGGCCACCCCGGCATGGCTCATCACCAGCATCAGGTCGGCGCCGTCCAGCAGGCGGGCCAGATGGGTCTTTGCCCAATCGCCCGGCTCGGGGATCGACAGCCAGTCGCGACTGGCCTTGGGATAGGTGTTCAGCGCGTTCGTGCCCGCCCCGACGATGCGCAGCGACCGCCCGCCCCAGGGCAGGGTGACGACGGCGTCGGCATAGGATCGGCCATCGCGCGCATCGACGATATTGCTGACGACGACGATCCCCAGCGCCCGCATCCGCGCCACCACCTCATGCAGGTCCGGCGTCAGGTCGTTGTCGTGGTTGCCCAGATTGACCACCGTGGGCGCCAGCTTCGGCAGTTCGCCCAGGAAGGCCCAGTCGATTGCCCCGCCCGACCGCACCGAGATGACATTGCCGTGCTCGAAGATGTCGCCGTCGATGGCGATCAAGTGCGGAATGTCCGATCCGGCGATCTCGGCCTCCAGCGCGGCCAGAAGTTGGCCCGTCCGCTCATAGGCCGAATGCAGGTCCGACATGGCCAGAACCCGACCCAGAACACGCGCATCCGACACGCCGGTCAGGGCGCCCAGACCCGGCGCAGCGGCGGCCACCGCCATCAGCTGGAAGAAACGGCGGCGATGAAGGGGGGTGATCGTCATGGGGCGTCCCTGTCAGTCGCGCCTGGCGCATTCAGGGAAATTTCACCGAAAACAGGCGGCGCAGCCCCGCCGTTTCGCATGAGACATTGCGCCGCACAATAGCGCCGCCGCCGACGGCCGCTGCCGAACCGACGAGTTTTCCGCCACCGTGTCCGTGTCGTGAAAGCTTCATCGAAGCGGCCTTCTCGAGACTGGCAAAAGCGTCGCCGCAGACCTAGGCCCTCGGCCAGTTTCAACGAGGACCCTCCCCCCATGTCCCCTCGCTTCACCGCGCTCGTCGTCTCGGCCAGCAGCCTCGCCCTGCTCATCGCCGCCCCCGCCATGGCCCAAACCTCTGACGCCGCCGAGCAGGCCGTCAGCGTCGATGAAATCATCGTCACCGCCCAGCGCCGCAGCGAGAACATCCGCGACGTGCCCTTCGCCGTCACGGCGATGAACACCGAGACCCTGACCGCCATCTCGGCCGGCGGCGCCGACATCCTCAGCCTGTCGGGCCGCGTGCCCAGCCTGCAGGTCGAAAGCTCGAACGGGCGCTACGCCCCGCGCTTCTACATCCGCGGCCTCGGCAATGTGGACTTCGACTTCACCGCCTCGCAGCCGGTGTCGATGGTGATGGACGACCTGGTGCTGGAGAGCGTCTATCTGAAGGGCTTCCCCCTGTTCGACGTCAAGCAGCTGGAAGTGCTGCGTGGACCGCAAGGCACCCTGTTCGGCCGCAACACCCCGGCCGGCGTCATCAAGATCGACACGACCAAGCCCGGCGACGACTTCACCGGCTACGGCTCGCTGACCTATGGCAACTACGGCTCGACGCGCGCCGAAGCCGCCGTGACCCTGCCCGCCTCCGACACCCTGTCGGTCCGCGTGGCGGCCCTGTGGAACCACCGCGACGACTATATCAACAACGCCTATGACGCCCCCTTCGCCAAGAAGGACGGCAAGGACCTCGGCTCCTTCGACGACGTGGCCGGCCGCATCCACGTCGCCTGGACGCCGACCGACCGTCTGTCGACCCTGCTGACCCTGCAGGCCCGCGACTATGAGGGCACGGGCACGATGAACCGCGCCAATGTCCTGACCAAGGGCTCGAACAAGCTGAACGACAACTTCGACCGCGACACCGTCTATTACGACGGCGGCCGCAACAATTTCCAGAAACAGCAGACCACCTCGCAGTCGCTGCAGGTCGCCTATGACTTCGGTCCGGCGACCCTGACCGGCGTCGTCGGCTCCTTCCAGGGCTGGAGCCAGGGCGACGGCGACATCGACGGCGGCGTGGCCTCGGCCCCCGCAGGCTCGGGCTACAAGACCCCGTTCAACGTCGAGTCCGGCACCCTGTCCAGCGACCTGCTGCAGAACACCTATGAACTGCGCCTGGCCTCGAACGGCGAGGGGCGTCTGGGCTGGCAGGTCGGCGCCTTCTACTGGGATGAACGCATCAACCTGGTGTCGGGCACCTTCAACGGCACGGGCGGCCTGATGCCGATCAAGGTCACCGACATCGTGCAGAAGTCGGACTCCTGGTCGATCTTCGGTCAGGCCAACTATCAGGTCACCGAGGCGCTGAAGCTGACCGGCGGCCTGCGCTACACCGACGACAGCCGCAACTATCACGGCCGCATCACGGTCGGCACGCCCGCCAACGCCGAAGGCCAGGTCTCGGTCGGCGACGAAAAGGTCAGCTGGGACGTCAGCGCGCTCTATGAGGTCAACGACAGCCTGAACCTGTTCGCCCGCGTGGCCAGCGGCTATCGCGGTCCGTCGATCCAGGGCCGTAACCTGCCGGTCCTGACCACGGCGGATTCTGAAACCGTCATGTCCTACGAGGCAGGCCTCAAGTCGCGTCTGTGGAACGGCCGCGCCCGTCTGAACGCCACCGCCTACCTCTATAACGTCGAGGACATGCAGTTCACCGCCATCGGCGGCATCGACAACTCCAACCGCCTGATCAACGCCGACAAGGGCCAAGGCTACGGCCTGGAAATCGACGGCGACGTCTATCTGGGCGCGGGCTTCACCCTGGCCGGCGGCCTGGCCTGGAACCACACCGAGATCAAGGACAAGGACCTGCTGGTCGCCATCTGCGGCAACCACCTGTGCACCATCACTGATCCGATCGTGAAGGTCGGCGCCACCGATCGCGCCGCCATCGACGGCAACCCCTTCCCCCAGGCGCCGGAGTATTCGGCCAACCTGACCCTGTCCTACGTCCGTCCCATCGGCGACGACCAGGAACTGTTCGCCTCGACCGACTGGGTGATGCAGAAGGACTTCAACCTCTTCCTGTATGAGGCGGTCGAGTTCCGTCAGGCTGCCAACTTCGAAGGCGGCCTGCGCGCAGGCTGGCGCGACCTGAACCAGGGTCTCGAGGCGGCCGTCTATGTCCGCAACATCACGGACGAGGCCAATGTCATCGGCGCCATCGACTTCAACAACCTGACGGCCTTCGTCAACGAGCCGCGCATGTACGGCGTGGAGCTGTCGAAGCGCTTCTAAGCCGATCCGGCTAAGGCGATCAGAGGGCGGCGGCGGGGAGACCTGTCGCCGCCCTCTTGCCATCCGGCGCGACCTTGGCCCTACTGCCTCCCGGATCGGGGAGGATCTTTCACATGCGGCTGGCCCTGCTGTTCGGATCGCTGACGCTCGCCTTCTTGCTGGCCGTCTGGACCACCCAGGCGCCTAGGCCCCGCCCCCTTGATGCGCCCGCCGCCGCCTTCTCGGCCACGCGGGCCATGACCGACATCGAACAAATCGCTCGCGCCCCGCACCCCGTCGGCTCGCGCGAGCACGCCCGCGTCCGCGCCTATCTGACCGCCCGAATGACCCAACTGGGCCTGTCGCCCCAGGAACAGGCCGGGCCGCTGTCGCCCGGTTCGATCCAGCGCCTGAAAAAGGCCGGCGGCGATCCCGATGCGGCGGACAATCAGGCGATCAATCTGATCGGCGTCCTGCCCGGAAAAGACCGAAGCCAGCCCGCCGTCATGCTGATGGCCCATTATGACACCGTGGTCGGTTCGCCCGGCGCGGCCGACGATTCCACTGGCGTCGGCGCTGTGCTGGAGGCCGTGCGCGCCATCAAGGCCCGCGGCCCTATTGAGCGCGATCTGGTCGTCCTGCTGACCGACGCCGAGGAACTGAACCTGGACGGCGCCCGCATCTTCTTTGGCGGCCATCCGCTGCGCGACCGCATCGGTTCGGTGGTCAACCTGGAAGCTAGAGGCGGCGGCGGACGCGCCGCCATGTTCGAGACCGGGCGCGAGGCCGGCCCCACCGTCGACCTGTTCCGCCGCGCCGCCGCCCGCGCCGACGGCGGGACCACGGCCACCTCGCTCGCCGTCTTCATGTATGAACAGATGCCCAACGGCACCGACTTCACCATCCCCAAGGATCGTGGGATCGGCGGGCTGAACTTCGCCTTCATCGGCCGCCCGGCCCAGTATCACTCCGCCGACGCCACCCCCGAGAACCTCGACCAGGGCGCCCTGCAACACCTCGGCTCGCAGGCGCTGGAGGCCGCCGACGCCCTGGTGCGCGCCCCCGCCCTGCCCGCCAAGGGACCGAACACCGTCTATGCCGACGTCTTCGGTCGCCTGATGCTCAGCCATTCGGCGGTCATGGGATGGCTTCTGCTGAGCCTGACCGCCCTGTTCGGCGGTTTCGCCGCCTGGCGCGCCCGTCGTGCGGCTGGCCTGAACGCCGCACAGGTCGGACGCGGCCTGCTGGACGGCCTGTGGTTCCTCTCCGCAGGACTGGTGCTGGCCCAGGCGGTGCGCCTGCTGGCCGGGCCGATGTCGAGCCGCGCCGCCTCGTCTGAGACCTACTACGTCCTTTTGCGCCGCCTGCCGTGGATGGAGGCGGGCGCCGTCCTGACCATTCTGGCCCTGACCCTGCTGTTCCTGACCGGCGCGCGCCGGCCGCGTCCGCGCGTGTTCGCCGGGGCGGGCGCCGTCCTGACCCTGCTGGTCCTGCTTATCGGCGGCTTCAGCCCGGTCCTGCTCGGAGCGGGCGTCATCGCCGCCGGCCTGTCGCTCTGGCCGGTCAAGAAGCCGACCTCGACCTGGGGCGGCTGGCTGGGTCTGATCGCCCTCGTCTTCCTGCTGGGTTGCGTGGTTCAGGGCGCCGCACCCGAGGCCGCCCTGCTGTTCGTCTGGCCCGCCCTGCTGGCCGCCGCCGCCGCCGCCCTCGCCGCCCTGATCAGCCCCGGCCTGATCCGTCCGGCCAGTTTGATCCCGCCGGCCGTCGCGGGCCTGCTGGGCGGCGCCTGGCTGATGGGCATAGGCCACTTCGTCTTCCTCGGTGTCGGCATGGACCTGCCCGGCGCCCTGGCCCTGATCGGTCTGTTGGCCCTTCTGTTCCTGCGCCCGCTCAGCCCGCCCGTCGGCACGATCCGCCCGTTGCTGATCGGCGCCGCCGCCTGTCTGATCCTGGCTTGCGGCTTCAACCTCGCCGCCCGCCTTGCCGAGCCGACCCCCGCCGTGGCCGAGGCCCTACCTTGACCGCGCCCCGCTGGCGAAACCCCGTTCAAACGTCTATCGCAGCCTGATGTCCCACGATCCCGTCCTCGTCACCGGCTCGGCCGGCTTCATCGGCTTCCACACCGCCCGGCGGCTGCTGGCGCGCGGCGAGACGGTCATCGGCCTGGACAACCTCAACGCCTACTACGACCCGGCTCTGAAACAGGCCCGTTTGGCCCTGCTGCAGGAACATCCGAACTATCGCCATCACACGCTCGACCTGGCCGATCGCGCCGGCGTCGCCGCCCTGTTCACCGAGCACGCCCCGCGCCGCGTCGTCCACCTCGCCGCCCAGGCCGGGGTCCGCTACAGTCTCGAAGCGCCCGAGACCTATGTGGATTCCAACGTCGTCGGCTTCCTCAGCATTCTCGAGGGCTGCCGCGCGGTGAAGGCCGCCAACCTCGTCTTCGCCTCGACCAGCTCCGTCTTCGGCGCCAACGCCGCCCTGCCGTTTTCGGTGCGCGACCCGGCCGACCATCCGCTGACCGTCTATGCGGCGACCAAGCTGGCCAATGAGGCCATGGCCCATTCCTACGCCCACCTGTTCGGCTTCCCGGCCACGGGCCTGCGCTTCTTCACCGTCTATGGACCGTGGGGCCGTCCGGACATGGCCCTGTTCAAATTCACCCGCGCCATCCTCAAGGACGAGCCCATCGACGTCTACGGCGAGGGCAAGATGAGCCGCGACTTCACCTATGTCGACGACATCGTCACCGGCGTGATCGCCGCCCTGGACCGCCCTGCCGCCATAGACCCGACCTGGGACGCCAAGGCTCCCAACCCCGCCACCAGCGGCGTCGCCCCCTGGCGCATCCTCAACCTGGGCGCCGGTCGCCCCGTCGCCCTGATGCGCTACATCGAGGTTCTGGAGGAAAAACTGAACCGCAAGGCCAAGCTCAACCTCATGCCCATGCAGGACGGCGACGTGGCCAATACCGAGGCTGACGTCACCGACACCCTGGCCGCCCTCGACTACGCCCCCTCGACCCCTGTCGAAGACGGCGTCGGCCGTTTCGTCGACTGGTATTGCAACTTCTACCGCGAGAACTGAGCGCGCTCCGCGCGCTGCGCCCTGAACTTGCGTCAGGTTGTCTGGAAAGCCTTGGTGGAGCCGAGGGGAGTCGAACCCCTGACCTCGTCATTGCGAACGACGCGCTCTACCAACTGAGCTACGGCCCCGACCGACAGGCAGGGGCGGAGATAAGCGGGGCGGCGGCGGGGTGTCAACGGGTCGCGGAGGAATCCTTGGCGTTCCTGAAAGGCCCCGCTAGAAACGGGTCTGCATTCAAGGGAACTTCGTTCATGGGCATCGGCGCCGGCGTCATCGGCTTTATCTTCTTCGTGCTGGGCGCGCTGCTGCAGTTGCTGCTGTTCGCCATCATCGCCAATGCGATCCTCAGCTGGCTGTTCGCCTTTGACGTGATCAACTACCGCAACCGTTTCGTGGCCCAGGTGGCCGAGTTCCTGGACCGGTTCACCAGCCCGATCCTGGCGCCGCTGCGCCGGGTCATCCCGCCGCTGGGCGGCATCGACCTGACGCCGATCGTGGCCCTGCTGATCATCCAGGGCGTGCAGGGCTATCTGCTGCCGCCGCTGCATGTGGCGGCGCTGGGCCTTGTCGGCGCCTATTGAGGCGAAACGTTGAGGCGAGGACACGGCGGTCAGGAATCTCAATCCGGCCGCATTCCGCCCCTTGCGCACGGCGGGCGGGCTCCTAAGGTGCCCGCGACGGGTCCCGACGGGACCGCAAAATGCGCGTATTTATGACCACGATCAGGACAGTCGCCATTATCGGCGCCGGGCAAATGGGTTCGGGCATCGCTCAGGCGGTGGCCTCCGGCGGCTATGAGGTGCGGCTCTACGACCTGTCGGCCGAGCGGATTCCGCTGGCCCTCGGCGAGATCGCGGCCAGCCTGGCGCGGCGCGCGGCGCGCGGCTTGACGACCCCGGCCGAGGCCGACGCGGCCCTGGCCCGCATCCGCCCCGTCGCCACCCTGGCCGAGGCGGCCCAGGCTGATCTGGTCATCGAGGCGGCGTCCGAAGACGAAGCCGTCAAGAAGGCGGTCTTTGTCGATCTTCTGCCTCACCTGGGTCCGGACACCCTGCTGGCCTCCAACACCTCATCCATTTCGATCACCCGCCTGGCCTCGGTCGGCGACCGGCCGGATCGTTTCATCGGCCTGCACTTCATGAAGCCGGCGCCGACGATGAAGCTGGTCGAGATCGTGCGCGGCATCGCCACCTCGGCCGCCACCTATGAGGCCGCCGTCGCCTTCGCCGAGAGCCTGGGCAAGATCACCACCGAATCCGAAGACTTCCCCGCCTTCATCGTCAACCGCATCCTGGTGCCGATGATGAACGAGGCCATCTATGTCCTTTACGAGGGCGTGGGCGATGTCACCTCGATCGACAAGGCGCTGAAGCTGGGCGCCAACCACCCCATGGGCCCGCTGGAACTGGCCGACTTCATGGGTCTGGACGTCGTTCTGGCCATCATGAACGTCCTGTACGACGGCCTGGCCGACAGCAAATACCGCCCCTGCCCGCTGCTGGTGAAATATGTCGAGGCCGGCTGGCTGGGCAAGAAGAGCGGACGCGGCTTCTATGACTATTCCGGCGCCGTGCCGGTCCCGACCCGCTGATGTCGCGTCTCGACCGGATCGAGGACCTGCCGGGTCTGAAGCGGGTCGCGCCGCAGCGCTCGACCCAGAGGATCGTGCTGGCGGCTCTGGCCGCCGCCGCCTGGCCGCCGCTGATCGTCACTCTGATCGTCTGGCCGCCGGAAAACTGGGCCTCGGGCGTGGACACCGACTGGCGGCTGGTCCTGCTGGTGCTGGGCCTGATCGCCGCCCCGATCGGTCTGTGGCTGCTGCGTCAGACCCACGCCCGGGTTGGCCGTCCCTCGACGCGGTTGGGCGTGGTCTGCCGCTTCATGGTCTTCGGCGGGCTGCTGGCCGCCGCCGTCCAGACCCTGATCGCCGTGGTCATGTCGCTGTTGTCGGTGATCGCCTCTCAGAGTCTGGTTCAGGGCCTCGGCGCGCTGGAAACCACCCTGCTGATCTTCGGCGTCGCCGGTCTGCCGCTGGCGGTGCTGGTGGGCGTCAGCTACGCCCTGTGGGCGGGGCTGTGCGTGGCCTTCATCGCCTTTGCGCCCGCGCCGGTGGTCAAGAACCGCATGGGCCTGATGCAGAACGGCGCCGGCTGACATTACGCGGATTTAAGGTGTCCCCGCCGCCCCGAGCCCGCATGAGCATCCGGCTCACTTGGGGAGGGCCGACGCCATGACCGACCAGACGACGCTTCAGCCCGTGGGGTCGGGCGCCCGCATCCAGACGCTGGACGTGCTGCGCGGGGTCGCCGTCCTGGGCATTCTGGCGGTCAACGCCGCTGCCTTCGCCCTGCCCATGGACGCGGCCCTGGCGCCCGAGCAGTCGCCCTTCCCTCTGATCGGCGCCTCGGCCGTGGCCCACTGGACGGCCGAGGTCTTCTTCCATCAGAAATTCGTCACCCTGTTTTCCATGCTGTTCGGCGCGTCGATCTTTCTGGTCGGCGGCGAGCGCGGAGACGCCGCACGCGGGCGGCTGCTGCGGCGACGCCTGCTGTGGCTGGCCCTGTTCGGCCTGATCCACGGCGCCGCCTTCTGGTATGGCGACATCCTGCTGCTCTACGCCTGGGCCGGGCTGTTCGTCATGCTGATGCGCTCCATGTCGGCCCGCTCTCTGATCCTGTTTGGCGCCGCTGCAACCCTGGCTCTGGCGACTCTGCAGGCCGCCACGATGTGGATGACGGTCAACGGCCCCGCCCTTCTGGTCGACGCCCTGAGCGACGAGTCCATGAGCCTGGCCGAGGACGCAGTCGCCGCCAGCATCGCCGCCTATCGCAGCGGCTGGCCCGCCGGACTGATCGAGAACCTCAAGGCCTGGGGCGTGCTGCAGAGCGCCAGCCTGTTCGGCTATGTCTTCGCCACTGTGCCGCTGATGATGCTGGGCCTAGGCCTGTTCAAGATCGGCTTTTTCCACGGCCGCCTGTCCACCCGCGTCTATCTGACCCTGGTCGCTGTCGGCGGCGCGGTCCTGGCCCTGCTGGGCGTGCTGGAGTGGCGCGAGATCATGGCCGGACCGGGTGTTCAGGCCACGAATGGCTGGTCCGAGGTCGTCGCCTCCTATCCGATCTTCATCACCCTGGCCTACGCTAGCGGCCTGATCCTGCTGACCTCGCGCGGGGTCGGCTGGGTGCGCCGCCTCTTCGCGCCTGTCGGGCAGATGGCCTTCACCAACTACCTGACCCAGACCCTGATCATGACCAGCCTCTTCTACATGCCGTGGGGGCCGCGTCTGATGGGACAGGTCGACTATCCGGGCCAATGGGCCATCGTCGTCGCGGTCTGGGCCCTGCAACTGATCTGGTCGCCGCTGTGGCTGAGCCGCTTCCGCATGGGGCCGCTGGAGTGGCTGTGGCGGCGCCTCAGCTATGGCCACGCCCTGCCGCTTCGCCGTCAGGTCTGACCCTTACGCCGGGCGGCAAGTTGCAGCCGGTCCGCCGATGGCTTAATCGCCCGGCATGACCGACGAAGCCCCCATCCGCCCCGAAGCCCGCGCCCCCCGTGGGTTCGCCGACCGTCGCGGCCGCGACCTGACCGCCGAGCGCCGCATCGTCGCGCGCGTATCCGAAGTCTATGAGCGCTGGGGCTTTGAGCCGTTGGAGACGCCGGCGTTTGAATACGCCGACGCCCTGGGCAAGTTCCTGCCCGACGCCGACCGTCCGAACGAAGGCGTCTTCGCGATGCAGGATGACGCCGGATCGGACGAGCCGGGCGAGTGGATGGCCCTGCGCTATGACCACACTGCTCCCCTGGCCCGGTTCGCGGCGCAGAATTGGGAAACCCTGCCCAAGCCCTTCCGCCGCTACGCCTATGGCCCGGTCTGGCGCAATGAAAAGCCCGGCCCCGGCCGCTTCCGCGAGTTCTGGCAGTGCGACGCCGACACCGTCGGCTCGGACCGGCCCGAGGCCGACGCCGAGATCATCGCCATGGGCTGCGAAGGCCTGCGCGCCGCCGGGCTCGGCGACGGTCAGTCGGTGATCCGCGTCTCCAACCGCAAGCTGTTCGACGGCCTGTTCGACGCCGGGGGCGTGACCGACGCGCTCCAGCGCCTGACCGCGCTGCGCGCCGTCGACAAATATGATCGCCTGGGTCTGGAGGGCGTGCGCGCCCTGCTGGGCGAGGGTCGTCTGGACGAATCCGGCGACTACACCAAGGGCGCTCGCCTGCCCGCCGCCGTCATCGGCGCGGTCGAGGCCTTCCTCGCTTCCGCCGAGACCCCAGGCCTCAGCCGCGCAGGCGTGCTGGACGCGGTGGCCAAGGCCGGCGCCTCGCTGGGCGCGGCGGGCGAGGCCGCCCTGGCTGAACTGTCGGCCATCGACCGGGCCCTGACCGCCATGCGCGTCGGCGAGGCCGAGGTGAAGTTCGACCCCACCATCGTGCGCGGTCTGGAATATTACACCGGCGCTGTGTTCGAGGCCGAGTTGCTGCTGGACACCAAGGACGACAAGGGCCGGGCCGTGCGCTTCGGCTCCATCGGCGGCGGCGGCCGCTATGACGATCTGGTCGCCCGCTTCACCGGCCAGTCGGTTCCGGCCACCGGCTTCTCCTTCGGCGTCTCGCGTCTGGCCTCGGCCCTGCGCGCCGCCGGTCGCGGCGCCGACGACGCTGTGCGTGGCCCGGTCGTGGTCATCGTCTTCTCCGAGGACGACATGCAGCACTACCTCGACGCCGTGTCCGAACTGCGCGCCGCCGGGATCGCCGCCGAGCTCTATCTGGGCCGCGCCGGCATGAAGGCGCAGATGAAATACGCCGACCGTCGCGGCGCGCCCGCCGTGGTCATCCTCGGCGGCGACGAACTGGCCGCTGGCGAAGTCACCATCAAGGATCTGGACGCCGGACGCGCCCGCGCCGCCGCCATTGCGGACAATGAGGCCTGGAAGGCCGAGCGTCCCGGTCAACAGAAGGTCGCGCGCAGCGAACTGGTCGCCACCGTTCGCGCCATTATCGAATAGGCTTCGATAAAATCCACGTCACAGACATGGGTTATCAACGTTTAGTCATAAATGGCTGCTTTTTGACGTTGGCATTGATTGACTTGGACCCGGCCTTCGCGTCATTTGGTCTCACTCAAGAGGCGCAGCGATCAAACGCAGCGACAACTTGAAGGCGTTTCGGGGAGGAAACGTCCGCTCCTTAGAGAGCGATAAAGCCCGCTGCGATGTATCCCCCGCAGCGGGCTTTTTCATGCCTGAAATCCAAGCGCCGCAACGCGAATCCGTCGATCGACGGGCAATTATCGAAACCTATTCGAGCGAGCTCAGCATCCAAGAAAAAGGGCCGGAGCGTCGCCGCCCCGGCCCTCTTCATTCATCAGACGCGGCGCTTACCAGATGCGGACGCGGTCTTGCGGCGCGAGGTAGTATTTGTCGCCCGGCTTGACGCCGAAGGCTTCGTACCAGGCGTCGATGTTGCGCACCGGGCCGATCACACGGAACTCAGCCGGGCTGTGCGGGTCGGTGGCGATCTGGTTCTTCAGCGCGTCCTCGCGGTACTTCGACTGCCAGACCTGAGCCCAACCGTAGAAGAAGCGCTGATCGCCGGTCACGCCGTCGATCACCGGCGCGGGCTGGCCGTTCAGCGACAGGTGATAGGCCTCCAGACCGACCGCCGTGCCGGCGGCGTCGCCGATATTCTCGCCCATGGTCAGGCCGCCCTGAACATGGAAGCCCGGCAGTGGCTCGTAGGAGTCGTACTGCGCGCCCAGGCGCGTGGTCAGGGCCTGGAAGTTGGCCTTGTCCTCGTCGGTCCACCAGTTGCGCAGCACGCCGTCGCCGTCGGACTTGGAGCCCTGATCGTCGAAGCCGTGGCCGATCTCGTGACCGATCACGCCGCCGATGCCGCCGTAGTTGACGGCCGGGTCCGCGTCCGGATCAAAGAAGGGCGGCTGCAGGATGGCGGCCGGGAAGACGATCTCGTTGTTGGCCGAGTTGTAGTAGGCGTTGACCGTCTGAGGCGTCATTCCCCACTCAGCCTTGTCGACCGGCAGGTTCAGGCGGTTCAACTGGTAGTTCCACTGGAACTGGCCCAGACGCTGGGTATTGCCGAACAGGTCGTCCGCGCGGACTTCCAGGGCCGAATAGTCGCGCCACTTGTCAGGATAGCCGATCTTGACGGTGAATTTGCGCAGCTTCTCCTGGGCCGCCGCCTTGGTGTCCGTCCCCATCCAGGTCAGGTTGTCGATACGGTGCGACAGGGCGGTGCGCAGGTTGGCGACCAGCTCTTCCATCTTTGCCTTGGATTCCGCCGGGAAGTATTCGGCGACATACAGGCGACCCGCCGCCTCACCCAGCGAACCTTCGGCAAAGCTGATGGCGCGTTTTTCGCGGCTGCGCTGTTCGGGCTGACCCGACAGGTCGCGCGAACGGAATTCCCACTGGGCGTCCGAGAAACGCTTCGACAGGGTCGGCGCCGCGTCGTCGGTCGTGTGGAAGGCCTGCCAGGCCTGCAGGGTGTCGATCGGCGCCTCGGCGAAGATGACGGCGATCTTGGGCATAGCCGTGTTCTGACGCACGATCAGGCGGTCGACCGAGCCCAGGCCGGCGGCGTTGAAATAGCCGCTCCAGTCAAAGCCCGGCGCTTCGGCGGCCAGGGTCTGGATCGTGTATTCGTTGTAGGTCTTGTCGCGGTTACGGTTCTCGATCGGGGTCCAGTGGGCCTCGGCGATCTTGGTTTCCAAAGCGACGATGGCGGCGGCGTGACCGGCCGGGTCAGCCCAGCCGATATTGGTCAGCATCCGCTCGATATAGGCCTGATACTTCTCCTTCTTGTCCGCAAAGCGGGCGTCCAGATAGTAGTCGCGGTTCGGCAGGCCGATGCCCGACTGGCCGGTCGTCACGGCGTAGCGGGTCGGCTGCTTCTGATCGATGGTGATGCCGGTGCCGAAGAAGGACGAACCGACGCGGCCTTGGGTCTGACCCATGTAGGCGGCGATCTTCTCGTGCGTGTCGGCGGCGCGGATAGCCGTCAGGAAGGGCTGCAGCGGCTGGGCGTCCAGGGCTTCAATGCGCGCCTCGTCGATGTAGGAGCGATAGGCGTCGGCGATCTTGGCCTCGTCCGAACCCGCCTTCAGGTCGGTGCGCGCGACCAGACCCTGGATCAGGGCCTTCATGCGGTTGTCCGACAGTTCACGCAGCAGCGGGAAGGAGCCGTAGGAGGTGCGGTCCGACGGGATCTGCAGCTTGTCGAAGGCCGTGCCGTTGGCGTAGCGGAAGAAGCTGTCGCCCGGCGAAACCGAGGTGTCGCGACCCGACAGGTCAAAGCCCCAGGTTCCGTACTTGGGCGCATCCGTGCCAACCCAACCGGCCGGCGCCGCGCCGCCTTCGGGGGCCGAGGCGCCGTGGAACAGTTCCACCACCGTGCAGCTCTCGTCCAGGCAGGCATGGTCGTGACCGTCCTGTGCAGCCGCCACGCCGGCCGGCAGAAGCAGGGCGCCGACAGCGGCCCCGATCAGCAGTTTCTTCATAAGCGTTTCCCTAGTTCACCCGTGCTCAGGTTCGGCGCGGACCCTAGTCCCGCCGAGAGCGCCGCCGCGTCTTAAAAAAAGTTCATGAAAGACGCGAGGGCTATCGCCAGATCGTGATCGCCTGCGTCACAGTGGCCGCCACGGAGGATTCATGGGCCAGGGACACGGCGGCGAGTATCGGGACCTGGTGGTCTTTCTGGCGGCGGCCGGGGTTGTCGTGCCCCTGTTCAACCGGCTCAAGATCAGTCCCGTTCTGGGCTTTCTGGCGGCCGGGGTCCTGCTGGGGCCCGACGGCCTGGGCCGGTTCGCCCAATCGACCGGCTGGCTCAGTTGGCTGACCATCGGCGACCAGGCCCAGATCCGCCAACTGTCGGAACTGGGCGTCGCCTTCCTGCTGTTCATGATCGGGCTGGAACTGTCGTGGGAACGGCTAAAGGCCATGCGGCGCCTCGTCTTCGGTCTGGGGATGCTGCAGGTCGCCGTCTGCGCGGTCGTCATCGCCGTCGCCTTCATGGCTTTGGGCCAGCCCTTGGCCGGCGCTGCGGTTCTGGGCATGGGCCTGGCCCTGTCTTCGACCGCCGTGGTCATGCCGGTGCTCGCAGCCCAGGGACGGATCAACAGCGAGACCGGACGCGCCACCTTCGCCGTCCTGCTGGCTCAGGACGTGGCCGTCGCCCCCATACTGATCACCGTCACCGTCTTGGCGACCCTGGCCCAAAGCGGGCCCTCCGTCGATCCCGCCGAACTGGGGCGCGCCCTCTTCACCCTGGCCCCGGCGGCCGGCGGTCTTTTCCTGATGGTGCTGCTGGGACGCCTGGTCCTGCGGCCCATGTTCCGCTCGGTCGCGCGCGCGCAGCACCGGGGCGAAGGCCGCGAACTGTTCGTCGCCGCCTCACTTCTGGTGGTCGTCGCCGCCGGCCTCACAGCCCAGGCCGTCGGCCTGTCGATGAGTCTGGGCGCCCTGGTGGCCGGGGTCCTGCTGGCCGAGACCGAGTTCCGCCGCGAGGTCGAGGTCGCGATTGACCCGTTCAAGGGCCTGCTGCTCGGCGTCTTCTTCATCGGCGTCGGCATCAGCCTGGATCTGGATGCGGTGGCGGCCGACCCGGCCACCGTCCTGGGCCTGGCCGGCGGCCTGATCCTGCTGAAGGCCCTGATCATCTTCCTTCTGGCCCGCGCCTGGGGGCTGGCGGCCCGCTCGGCCATCGAAACCGGGCTCATCCTTGGCCCGGCCGGCGAGTTCGCCTTCGTCATCCTGTCCACCGGATTGGTCGAGGGCCTGGCGACGCCCGAGCTGACCCACAAGGCCATGCTGGCCGCCACCCTCAGCATGTTCGCCGTTCCTCTGCTGGCCGTCCTGGCGCGCGTCGTGATGCAGCGGGCCGCCCCGGCCGCCGAGCCCGCGGCCGAAGGCCTGTCGCCCGACACCGCTGTCCTGGGACCCGACGGCGTTGTGCTGATCGTCGGTTTCGGGCGGGTGGGACGGCTGGTGGGCGAGCTTCTGGCCGAACACGGTCAACGCTTCATCGCCCTGGACGCCGACCCGGCCTCGGTCCGCGCCGGCCGCGCCGACGGCCATGAGGTCTATTACGGCGACGCCGCCCGACCTGACATGCTCAGCGCCTGCGGCCTGGCTTCGGCGCGCGCCCTGATCGTCACCATGGATAGTCCGGCCAAGGTCGATGAGGTGGTCAAGGCCGCGCGCGCCCTGCGCCCCGACCTGATCCTGATCGCCCGTGCTCGTGATGACCGCCACGCCGCCCGGCTTTACGCCCTGGGCGTGACCGACGCCGTGCCCGAAACCACCGAGGCCAGCCTGCAACTGGCCGAGAACACCCTGGTCGACCTCGGCGTGCCCATGGGGCTAGTGCTGGCCTCGATCCACGAACGACGAGACGGCTTCCGCAAGACCTTCCAGGCGGCCGCGCCGGATGGCCGCGGCGCCCGCCCGGCGCGCGCCTTCCGCACCGCCCGATCCGCCGCCTCACCGCAGACCACGGATACGCGATCTACGTAATAACCCTTATGTTTATTGACCTTAAGGTCAAGCTTGAGCAAGATTCACCATCAGGTCATGACCCATTTTGGTCATTGTTCGGTGATGAAAGTTCGACCTCCCCCCGCGGACGTCGGTTGTCGTCCGGTGCGAGTTTTATGCCGAGGCGGCGTGAAACTGGCCCGACCAGACCGTCGTTCTTCATGACCGGCAGGCGTTAAGCCCTTCCCGAGCCAGAGTATTTAACTGATGCGTGAGACCACCCTGTCCGCCCCCGAGGCCTCCGAAACCGAAGCCCCGGCCCGGATGAACCGCCGTCAGGCCGCCAAGATCCGCACCCGCCAGAAGGTGCTGGACGCCGCGCGCGCCCTGTTCGCCGAGCGCGGATACGACGCCGCCACCATCCGTGACATCGCCAAGGGCGCTGGAATGTCGACCGGCGCCGTCTTCGCCAACTTCCAGGACAAGGCCGAGCTGTTCGAGTGCGTCTTCGCCGAGGAAATGGCCGGCCTGCTGCAGGACATCCAGACCGCCGCCGGTCATGAAGGCCGCGTCGCCGCGCGTCTGGCCGAGGGCCTGACCGCCGGCTACCACCGCTCGCTGGAACACCTGCCGTTGATGCAGGCGATGATCGCCCGCTCGTGGTTCCAGCCCGAGGCCGCCGACGAGCGTTCGCGCACCTTCGTCAAGCCGATCATCGAAGCCATCATCGCCGTGCTGCAGGCCGGCATTCGTGACGGCGAACTGCGTCAGGATCTGGACCAACTGGTCCTGGGCCGGATGATCTGGGACACCTTCATCGCCAACTTCCGCTACGCCGCCTACGACAACTGGGGCATCGAGGAGTTGACGCCGCATATCCGCAAGCAACTGGACCTGATCCTGTCCAGCCAACTGGCTCGCCAGTAAGCACTGCCGCATTCTTGGAGGGCCGCGGTCGTCGGCCCTCCGGGACCTCCCGACCCTTTCTTTTGGGGCCGCGGTCAGAAGGCTCCGCCTTCTCGACCCGACGCGGCTTGGTGCTTCGCGCGCTCAAGCAGCGAGCCGCCGCGCGGCGAGCGATAGCGCCTACAGGTGGATGAGCTTTAGCTCTTCCACCGAAGCACCACCTCCTTGATGGGATTGAGGAAGGCGCGGCCTTCGGCGCGGCTCTTGATCCATTCACGCTTCAACTGCTGATACCACTTGGCCTGCTTATCGGCGTCGTCGATCCAGATCAGGGCCGGGTCGTATTTCAGCCCTTCGTTCTGCAGGTTCACCATCCCGCCGTCCTGCTTCAGGAAGGCGACCACGCCCATCCGCAGGAAGGGCTTGGCGACATTGAACACCCAGTGGTCGGACCAGAAGATCTGGGTGATGCGCGTCTTGGTCTCGGTCACCGGCGTCAGGCAGGTCAGGGCCAACACCTGCTTGGCGCCGACCTGGATATGCTCCCAGCGGTAGCCCGGCAGGCGGAAGGTGATCTCGGTCGCCGGGGCTCCGCCCAGGATCTTGTAAAGGCGGCTGTTCGACGACGGGGCGTGGCGCACCATGGCCCAGCCATAGTCGCGCGGCGCAAAGGTCTTGGCCTTCTCGTGCATCGAGTGTTCCGACCGCCACCACCACTGCTGGTGCACGAAGGGGCCGTGCGCGGGGTCCATCAGACCGATGACGGCGTGGTCGATGTGGCTGTCGAAATCCATGGCCTCGACCAGCTTGGCCTCGCCCTCGGCGCCGGGGAAGAGCGGCGGTTCGTGGTCCGGCTCGGACGGGTTGCGCGCGTCCGCCGCCATCCAGACAAAGACCAGACCCTGGCTTTCGCGCACCGGATAGGATCGCACGCGGATGCGGTTCGCCTCGAAGGCCTGATCCTCGACCAGGGAGGGAATGGCGGCGCAGACGCCGTCGGGACGGAAGCGCCAGCCGTGATAGGGGCATTCGATCGTCTCGCCCTCGCCCGGCTTCTCGACCAGACGCCCAGCCGACAAAGGCGCGGCGCGGTGGGGGCAGATGTCGCGCATGGCATAGACCTCGCCCGCGCGCGTGCGGCCGATCAGCACCGGCTCGTCCATCACCTCATAGCGTTTGAGGCTGGCGACCGGCACGTCGCGCGCAAGCGCAACGAAATACCAGGCGTCGCGCACGAAGCCCTTTCCAAAGGCGGTCGGCGGGGCCTTGGCTTCGGGAGCGGCGACATCAGCGGACTGGACGGGATCGGCGGCGACTGGCTTCATCCCGCCTCTCTACCAAGAGACGCTGCTCGTGTCGTCGGGGTCAACAATGACATTCAAAAAGAACTTTACGTTACAAAGCGAATCATCTAGTTCAACGATCACCACTTGGGGAGAGATGACATGAAACACCACACCGCCCTCGCCGTCGCCCTGCTGATGCTGACCGCCGCCCAGCCCGCCCTGGGCCAGGACGGCCACACCAACCACGCCGCCGATCACGGCCACGCCGCCTTCGCCTCCGACCGCATCCATGTGGCCGTCGAGGGCCAGGGTCCGGACGTCATCTTCATCCCCGGCCTCAGTTCCTCGCCCGCCGTCTGGCAGGGGACGGTCGATCACCTCAACGGCGCCTATCGCGTCCACCGCATCCATGTGCAGGGCTTCGCCGGCGCCCCCGTCGAGGGTAATGCGACCGGCCCGGTCGCCGCCCCCGTCGCCGAGGAAATCGCCCGCTACATCCGCGAACAGGGCCTGACCAAGCCCGCCGTCGTCGGCCATTCCATGGGCGGGACCATGGGCATGATGCTGGCCGCGCGTCATCCCGATCTGGTCGGCAAGCTGATGATCGTGGACATGATCCCCTTCATGGGCGCCATGTTCGGCCCGCCCGGAACGACGGCGGAAAGCGTCGTCCCCGTCGCCGATCAGGTCTATGCCGCCCAATCCGCCAGCCCGCGCGATCAGTACCTGACCCAGGCCAAGGCCGCCGTCACCGGCATGATCAAGACCGAGGCCGCGCGCACCGGCCCCCTGGCCGACGTCGAGGCCAGCGACCAGCAGGTCTCGGCCTCCGCCTTCCGCGAACTGATCGTCACCGACCTACGCCCCGAGCTGTCGAAAATCACCGCCCCGGTCGAGGTCCTCTATGTGAAGTTCAACGACCCGCGCATGACCGACGCCATCACCGACGCCATCTATCAGATGTCGTTCGCGGCCCTACCCGGCGCGAAGTTGAAGCGCATCGACGACAGCGCCCACTTCATCATGCTGGACCAGCCCCAGGCCTTCTACGGCGATCTGGACGCCTTCCTGGCCAAGTGACCCATCCGGCCGCGGATCGAATCATCGGCCTCTATCAGGACAAGGCCGCAGATTGGATTCGTGACCGGGGCGACGCGCTGCGCCGGAACGAGGGCGACTGGGACGAGGTCGCCTGGCTGGACCGTTTCACGGCCGGCTGGCCGTCGGGCGGCCGCGTGCTGGACCTGGGCAGCGGTTCGGGCTGGCCGATCGGGGCCGCCCTGTTGGCGCGCGGTTTCAAACTCATCGGCCTGGAGGCCTCGCCCAGCCTGATCGCCCATGCCCGCGAGACCCTGCCCTCAGGCGACTGGCGGCTCGGCGACATGCGCAAGGACCTGCCGGACGGCGCCTTCCACGGCGTTCTGGCCTGGCACAGCCTGTTTCACCTGACGCCCGAGGCCCAGACCCTGGTCCTGCCTGCCTTGGCCGCCCGCGTGGCCGAGGGCGGTCGCCTGATGTTCACCGCCGGCCCGGCCCACGGCGAAGCAATCGGCGAATGGCGCGGCGAACCCCTCTATCACGGCAGCCTGGACCCCGACGCCTATCGCGCCCTACTGACAGAGGCCGAGCTGACGGTCGAAAACGACGGCGATCAGGGCGTCTGGCTGGCGCGACGCGCCATTCTTTCGGCGAAATAGACGCTCACGCTCATGTGAACTCAAGCGGGGCGTTTTCTGCAGCGACGTGACCGGCTAGGGTCGCGTCGCTGGCAAGAGGGACTTTCATGGCGCGTAGAGACGGCGGACCGGACCGCAATGAACAGGGCGGCGGCAAGAAGCCGCGTCGGTCCTTCCTCGGCAACCTGCTTTACTGGGGCGCGGTGCTGGCCGTCTGGGGCCTGATCTTCGCAGTCGTCTTCTTCGCTGTCTTCGCGCGCGACCTGCCCGACACCTCGACCCTCTATGACGTCGATCGCCAGCCCTCGATCACCTATCTGGACCGTTCCGGCGCCCTGATTGCAGTGCGCGGCACCCAGATGGCGCCTCCAGTCGATCTGGACGCCCTGCCCGACTATGTCCCGGCCGCCTTCATCGCCATCGAGGACCGGCGCTTCTATCACCACCCCGGTTTCGACCCCATCGGCATGAGCCGGGCCATGGCCCTGAACCTCAAGGCCGGGCGCGTGGTCCAGGGCGGCTCGACCATCACCCAGCAACTGGCCAAGAACCTGTTCCTGACGCCCGACCAGAACCTGAAGCGCAAGGTCCAGGAGCTGATGCTGGCCGTCTGGCTGGAGATGAAGTTCACCAAGAAAGAGATCCTCGCCCTCTATCTGAACCGCGTCTATTTCGGCGCCGGCGCCTATGGCATCGAGGCGGCCTCGCAGCGCTACTTCGACAAGAGCGCGGACAAGCTGACGGTCGGCGAATCCGCCCTGCTGGCTGGCCTGCTGAAGGCCCCCTCGCGCTATTCGCCCGTGTCCGAGAGCGAGCGCGCCGCCACTCGCGCCAATGTCGTCCTCAATGAAATGGTCGATGTCGGCGCCATTACCCCGGCCCAACGCGACGCCGCCGTGGCCCAGCCGGTTCGCGTCTCGCGCACCCTGGCCAGCCAGCACGCCCAGTATTTCATCGACTGGCTGGACAAGCAGATCCGTAGCCTGGTCGGCGAGCCGACCGAGGACATGGTGGTCGAGACCACCCTGGACCTGACGCTGCAGACCGACGCCGAGCGCGCCGTGCGCCGCATCCTGGACCGCGACAAGGGTCGGGGCGTCGAACAGGCGGCCCTGGTCGCCCTGGACGGCGAAGGCCGGGTCCGCGCCATGATCGGCGGCGGCTCCTACGCCGACAGCCAGTTCAACCGCGCCACTGACGCCCGCCGTCAGGCCGGCTCGGCGTGGAAGCCCTTCGTCTATCTGGCGGCGGTCGAGGCCGGCTACACCCCGACCACCCCAGTCGTGGATCAGCCCGTCACCATCGGCGGCTGGTCGCCGAAAAACTATTCCGGGCGCTTCTCCGGCCAGATGACATTGGCGCAAGCCGTGGCTCAATCGACCAATACGGTCGCCGCCTACGTCGCTGATCAAGTCGGTCGCGACAACGTGGCCCGCGCCGCGCGTCGCCTGGGCATCACCAGCGAGATCGGCCTGCAGCCGTCCATGGCCCTGGGCGCCGTCGAGGTCAGCCCCCTGGAGATGGCCCAGGCCTACGACGCCTTCGCCAACGGCGGCAAGAAGGTCGAAGCCTATGGCATCAGCCGCATCCGCACCCCCTCGGGACGCGTCATCTACAACCACGGCACGGGCGAAAACGGCCAGACCATCAACAACCCGTCGCTCTACTACATGAACCAGATGCTGCGCGGGGTGATCACCTCGGGCAGCGGCCGCTCGGCCGCCATCGGCGGACGCGACATCGCGGGCAAGACCGGCACCACCTCGGACTACAAGGACGCCTGGTTCGTCGGCTACACCGGCGGTTTCGTCGCCGCTGTCTGGGTGGGCAAGGACGACAACAAGGCCATGCGCGGCGTGACCGGCGGCTCGTCGCCGGCCGCCATCTGGCGCGGCTTCATGGAGGCCGCCCTGCCCAGGCTGGCGGTCCAGGCCATCCCCAACGGCCCGCCCCTGCCCGAGGGCTGGGTCGCGCCCGATCCGGTCGGCGACATGATGGGCCAGGTTCAGGACCCCTACGCCCAGCCTACGGAGGGCCTGCCCGGCCCGGCGGTCGTGGATGGCCAGCCCGTCCCGACACCCGCCCCCCTGCCCAACGATCAGCCGGTTATCCGCCCGACCTCGCCCCAGCCGACCGCCAAGGAGGCCCCGCGCGCCGAGAAGAAGGCCGACGCCGACTTCTTCTAAGGCGCCGCCTCAGCGCCCCACGGCGTGCAGGGCCGCGCCGTGGTCGCGCAGCCATTGACGGAAGGGGCGATGGTCGCCGACCAGCCGATGCACCACCGACCAATAGGCCGGGCTGTGGTCGGCGTGGACCAGGTGGGCGACCTCGTGCGCGGCCAGATAGTCGGCCACCTCTGAGGGGGCCATGATCACCCGCCACGAATAGCGGATCGAGCGGTTGTGCGGACTGCATGAGCCCCAGCGCGAGCGGGTGTCGACGATCGACACCTTGACCGGCTTTTGGCCCAAGGTCTTCAGATGGACCTCCGTGCGCTCGACCAGAAAGGCCCGCGCCGCCCGCTTGAACCAGTTCTCGACCCGACGCGAGTAGGCCTCGCCCTCGCCGCCCGAGCGGATCACGGGACCGTCCGACGTCTCGACCAGACGCGCCGCGCCCGCCCCGCCGACCGCCTCCAGCCGCACGCTCCGCCCCAGCCAGGATACGGTCGCGCCCGGCTCCAGCGGCGCGCCCGCGACCCGCGCCGCCAGTCGGTCGGCGATCCATTCGGACTTGGTGCGGGCGAAGGCCACGACCTCGGTCAGGCGACGCTCAGACGGGGCCACGGCCACGGCTTCGCCGGCGCGAGCATCGATGCGGATCGACAACCTTCGTGCGCGCGGGTTCACCGACAGGCGAAGGGCGCCTCCGCCCTCAAGCGGCAGCCGCTGACCGTTCCGGTACTGCACTCAAGCTCTCGTTCTGGGCGATGAAGTCGCGCACCCGCGGATAGATTTCGTCACGGAAGCGGCGGCCGTTGAAGACGCCGTAATGGCCCACGCCCGGCTGGACGTAGAGCAGGCGGCGGTCATCGGGAAGATTGGGCGTCAGGCCATGCGCGGCCTGGGTCTGACCCACCCCGGAGATGTCGTCCTTCTCGCCCTCGACCGTGGCCAGGCCGATGTCGGTGATGGCCGACAGGTCCACCACCTTGCCTTGATGTTCCAGCAGGCCGCGCGCCAGCAGATGCTGCTGGAAGACAATGTCGATGGTCTGAAGATAGAATTCCTCGGTCAGGTCCAGCACCGACAGGTATTCGTCGTAGAACTGCTCGTGTTTCTCGACCCCGTCGCCGTCGCCATCGACCAGACTCTCGAAATAGCGGCGGTGGGCGTCGATGTGCTTGTCCTCGTTCATCGACATAAAGCTGTAAAGCTGGACGAAGCCCGGATAGACCCGCCGCCCGAACCCCGGATAGGGCCAAGGCACGGTGTGGATCATGTTCGACTTGAACCAGGTGAAGGGCTTTTCCTCGGCCAGCTGGTTGGTCACGGTCGGCGACAGGCGGGCGTCGATGGGCGAACCCATGAAGGTCATGGAAGCGGGCCGGTTCGGGTCGTTCTCGGCCGCCATCACGGCGCAGGCCGCCAGCACCGGCGGTCCCGGCTGACAGACGCCGACGACATGGGCGCGCGGGCCGATGGCGGTAAGCATGGCCCGGACGTGATCGATGTAGTCGTTGAAGTCGAAGCGGCCTTCCAGCACCGGCACCTGGCGGGCGTTCTCCCAGTCGCTGACATAGACGTCGTGGTCCTGAAGGAAGCCCTCGACCGTGCCACGCAGCAGGGTGGCGTAGTGGCCCGACAGCGGCGCGACGATCAAGACCGCTGGGGCGTCTGACGGCTTGCCGGCCTTCTTCAGATCGCCCGCATCGCGCTTGAAGCGCACCAGCCGGCACCAGGGCGAAGACCAGACGACCTGTTCGGTCGTGCGGACGGCGTGACCGTCAATGTCGATCGCCTCTAGCCCCCAGCCGGGCTTGCCGTAGCGGCGCGTCAGGCTCTCGAACACCTCGGCCGAGGCATAGGCCGTGCGGCCGATGGCCGTGTCAGACGCCGGGTTGAAGGGCGACGTCCAGAACTGGCGGGCCATCTGGGCCCCGATCCGAAACGGCGTCGCCGAATGATAGGCGAGCTCGTGAAATGCGTAGAGCATGAAACCCCGACTGCGGCCCCCGCCGATGCGGCAGTGCAGCATATATTAGGTTTCAGCGCAAAACAGACCAAGGTCGCCCTGATCAGGGAAAGGTGATCAACCGCGCTCCATGGCGTTCTCGATCAGCTTGGCGGTCCGGTCCGGCCCCAGGTCATGGGCCACGGCGCTGCGGAACTGGCCGTCCGGCCCCATCAGATAGACGGTCAGGCTGTGGTTCATCGTATAGCCCTCGCCCTCACCGACCTTCTGGTAGAAGGCGCGGTATGCCTTCGCGACCTGGGCCGTCTGTTCCGGCGTGCCAGTCAGGCCGACGACGCCCGTGGGGAAGCCGTCCGACGACAGATAGTCCTTCAGCAGCTGGGGCGTATCGCGCTCGGGGTCGATGCTGATGAAGACGATCTGCAGGTCCTTGGCCTTGTCACCCATCCGCTCCTGCACGGCGTTGAGGACGCCCAGCGTCGTCGGGCAGTAGTCGGGGCAGTAGGTGAAGCCGAAGAAGACCAGGGTCCACTTGTCCTTCAGGATCGACTGATCGACGACCTGCCCGTCCTGATTGGTCAGGGTGAAGGGACCGCCGACGCTCGGCTGCCCCGTCCCGCTCTCGGCGACCTGGGCCGACTGCTCGCGCCCCTTGACCACGACCATGGTGATCAGGCCAAGCGCCAAGGCGATGACCGCACAGGCGGCGGCGAACAGAATGACGGGGCGACGCGGCATCGGCTTCTCCTGCGACGGCGAGGATGCAGCCGTCAGCTTGGCGGTCTATAGAAGAGGCGTGAGCAGCACAGAAGCCCCCTCCCTGTCGCAGGCCGTGAAGGTCGCGGGCCACCCCGGCGCCATGGAGGCCCTGCGCGAGCGGCCCCGGCGCGGGCGCGGCCTGTCGTTGCGCACCCTGATCGTGCTGCGCTGGCTGGCGGTCTTCGGCCAGACCTGCGCCATCCTGACCGCCTATTTCGCCCTGCATTTCCCGCTGCCCCTGTGGGAATGCCTGGCGACCATCGGCGCAGGCGTCGTCATGAACCTGGCCACCATGGCGCGCGCCCGCCGCATCGACGGCAGCCTGCCCAACGGCCCGCAGACGGCGGCCCAACTGGGCTTCGACATCCTGCAGCTGGCCACCCTGCTGGCCCTGACCGGCGGACTGGACAATCCCTTCTGCCTGCTGCTGGTCGCGCCCGTGACCATCGCCGCGGCCTCCCTGCCCTCGCGTCAGGCCCTGGTGCTCGGGGTCATGGCCTTGATCGCCCTGGCCGTTCTCTTCTCCTGGTCCCTGCCCCTGCCCTGGCGCCTGCACGAGCACCTGGTCCTGCCGCCCCTCTATCGCTTCGGCATGGGCCTGGCCCTGGCCACCGGGGTCCTGTTCACCTCGGGCTATGCCTGGAAGGTGGCGGCCGACGCCGAGAAGCTGGAGCTGGCCCTGGCCACCACCCAGGACGTGCTGCAACGCGAACAGAGGCTGGCGGCGCTCGGCGGTCTGGCCGCCGCCGCCGCCCACGAACTGGGCACGCCCCTGGCCACCATCCAGGTCGTGGCCAAGGAACTTCTGCGCGCCTCGCCCCCCGACAGCCCGGTGGCCGAGGACGCCGCCTTGATGCTGCAGCAGGCCGAGCGCTGCCGCGACATCCTGAAACAGCTGTCGGCCCAGCCAGAGGAAGGCGACGCCCTCTACGCCGACGTCGACCTCAAGGCCCTGCTGGAGGAGGTGGTCGAGCCGCACCGGGGCTTTGATCTGGATTTCCAGACGGCGGTGAAGGCCCCGCCCGGCCAGCCCCTGCCCCGCGTCCATCGCCTGCCCGAGGTCATCCACGGCCTGTCGACCCTGGTCGAGAACGCCGCCGACTTCGCCCACAGCCGGGTGCGCGTCACCGCCATCGTCGATGCCGGCTGGATCGAGATCGACATCCTCGACGACGGCCCCGGCTTCGCCTCCGAAATCCTGCCGCGTCTGGGCGAGCCCTATGTCACCAGCCGCCCCCAGGCCAAGGCCCGCCGGGCGCTCGCAGCCCAGATCGCCGCCGCCGCCTCGCCCGGCGGATCGCGCGCCAAGGGCCGCAAGAGCCCGCCCCCCGTCACCGCCCCCATCGCCCCCAGCCAGGGCGGCATGGGCCTGGGCTTCTTCATCGCCCGCACCCTGCTGGAACGCAGCGGCGGCAAGGTCTCGGTCGGATCCGGCGACGGCGAAAAGGGCCAACCGCGCGGCGCCCGCGTCACCGTCCGCTGGCCGCGACAAGCCCTCGAAGTCGCCGATCCCGCCCTTGAAACCGCCAAGGTCTAGGTGGAACCTGATGTCGCAGTCGCGAGCTAAAACCTTGACCATGCGGCTGAGACGCACGACCTGAGCGTCAGGAGAACCGAATGTCCGAACTCGAAGCCCGCATCGCCACCCTCGCCGACAAGACCCTGCTGTTGCTCGACGACGACGCGGCCCTGCGCACGCGCATGGGCCGGGCGCTGGAAGCGCGCGGCTTCGACGTCACCCTGGCCGGTTCCGTGGCCGAGGCCGGCGACGCCCTGCGCGTCTCGGTCCCCGCCTTCGCCGTTCTGGACATGCGGCTGGAAGACGGCAACGGCCTGAAGGTGGTCGAGGCCATCCGCGAGCGCCGCGAGGACGCCCGCATCGTCATGCTGACCGGCTATGGCGCCATCGCCACCGCCGTCGCGGCGGTCAAGGCCGGCGCCGTCGACTACATGCAAAAGCCCGCCGACGCCGACGATGTGGTCAAGGCCCTGCTCTCGGTCGGCGAGGCGCCCGAGCCGCCGGAAAACCCCATGAGCGCCGACCGGGTGCGCTGGGAGCATATCCAGCGCGTCTATGAGCTGTGCGACCACAATGTCTCGGAAACCGCCCGCCGCCTGGGCATGCACCGCCGCACCCTGCAACGCATCCTGGCCAAGCGCGCCCCTCGTTAAGAGGCTCTCGGGCTGCCGCCGGATCAGTCCGCCGGCATGCGGCCGTAGTTGACGGCGATGCGGCCGATCAGGCCCTTGACGATCAGGTCGACCGGCGTGCCCTCGCGATAATCGCCCTCGGCGACGAAGTTGACGCGGTCTTCCGAGATCAGGCGGTGGATCTTGTTGTGATCGCGCGGGGTGTTGTCGGGGTCATAGACGGCGATCGAGAAACCGCCCTTGGTGTGCATCATCTTCATGGTCGGCACGTCGGTGTCGCCGTCGCCGAGGAAGATCATCCGGTCGAACGGGATGGGGCGTTCCTCGTCGGGGATGAAGCGGTTGATGCGCTCGTCGTCCCAGTGGTTGTGCACGCCCTTGTTGATGCGGAACAGGTACTGGGTCTTGGTGGTGTAGTTGACGCCGACCGCGGGCCAGACGGCGACCTCCTTGTCGTCATAGGCGTATTTCGAGGCGAAGACGTGGGTGAAGGCCTCGGCGATGGGGCAGCCCTGGATCATCTCCTCCAGCCCGGCCGAGATGATGTAGTGCTCGATCTCCAGACCGTACTGGGCGCCGAACGCGTTCATGCGGTCGAACCAGGAGCGGTCCCGCAGACCCTCGAACAGGGCCACATCGCGGCCATGGTCCTGCAGCGTCTGGCGCGTCACCGGCGCGCCCTGCTCACGGGCCGTCTGCAGCATCATCTGCATATACATCAGGATGCCGTCGCCGTCGGAGGCGATGGTCCGTGGACGGACGGTCTCGTTCCAGAACTGGGCCGGCGTCATCCCGATCGAGGGGATGAAGCTGACCTCCTGCATGTTTCCCCGCGCCAGGGTGCCGTCGAAATCATAGATGATGGCGGTCTTGAGCAGGGGGCGAGTCGTGTCGGCCATGGGGACGTCCTGAGGGGCTTGGACAAGCCCTCTAGCACGTCGTTGACGCAAAGATCAGCCCAGCAGCAGTTCCGGGGCCGCCGTCGGCGCCGTCGCCTCGACCGGCAGGTGCAGGATGAAGGCCGCGCCCTTGCCCGGTTCGGACTGGACCTCGGCCCAGCCGCCGTGCAGCTCGACCAGGGCCTTGACCAGGGCCAGGGCCACGCCCGGCCCGCCGCGCTCGCGCCGCACGAAGCGGTCGAAGACGTGGGCCTGCAGGTGATAGGGAATGCCGCGTCCGGTGTCCTCGACCCGGATGCGGACCTCGCCCGCGCCGACCTCGGCCGTCAGAGTCACGGCCCCGCCTTCGGACACGGCGCGGCAGGCGTTTTCCAGCAGGTGATCGACGGCCTGGGCGATGCGGCGGACGTCGCCGCGGATCGGCTTGAGCCGGGGCGGGCAGGCGACGCTCAGGACCGCGCCGCGGCCCTCGACCTTGGCCCGCACCTTGTCGGCGGCGGCCTCCAGAAGGTCGCAGACGCGCATGTCGCCCAGGGTCAGCTCCATCTCGCCGGCGTCGATCTGGGCCATGTCCAGAACATCGTCGATCGAGCGCGCCAGGTGGCTGGCGGCGACGCGGATGGCCCCCGCATGCTGGCGGCTGCGCTCGGGCAGGTCGCCCATGGCTTCCAGCAGTTCGGAATAGCCGACGATGGTCGTCAGGGGGGTGCGCAGTTCATAGGAGACGCTGCCGACGAACTCGCGCTTAAGGGCCTGGCTCTCGGCCAGGGCGGCTTCCTTGGCGGCCAGGGCCTGTTCCAGCTCGCGCCGGGCCGTGACGTCCGAGAAGGCGACCAGGGTGGCGCCGTCGGGCAGGGGGCGGGTCTGCCAGGCCACCACGCGGTCGTCATCGGTGCGCCCTTCGCCCGAGATCGGAACACGGCTTTCGGGATCGGGATCGGCCACGCGCGCCTTCAGGCCCAGCCACAGGGCGGCGTCGTCCAGCACCGGGCGGCACAGGGTGGCCACCGCGTCGAAATCACCGGCCTCGGCCAACTGGTCGGCCGTCACGCCCCAGAAGCTCTCGAAGGCGTCGTTGTTGAGGCGCAGCCGTCCGTCTGAGCCGAAGACGGCGACCGCGTCGTTCAGCTTGTCCAGGGTCGCCGTCTGGACCTGGATCTGGGCGTTGTAGCGGCTTCGCAGCTGCAGCTCGTCGGTGATGTCCGAAAAGATCAGCAGGATGCCGCCCAGGGGGTGGGGCTGGCGCACCACCCGCAGGGTGCGGCCGTCGGGCAGGGACCAGCTATCATCCGGCGCGGCCTGGGCGGCGCCGTAGAATTCCAGCTCGCTGGCCTTCCACCCGGCGTAGTCGATGACCTCGGGCAGTTGTCGCTTCTGGCGCAGACGATCCAGCAACTCCGCGTGGGTCGGGCGCTCGTCCAGCCAGGCCGGGTCGATGTTGAACAACGACTGGAAGGCGGTGTTATGGAAGGCCAGCCGCTTGGCCGGGCCAAAGATGGCCACGGCGTCGGCCAGGTGGTTCAGGGTCTCGTCATGGGCTTCGACGTGACGGCGCAGGGTGTCGCGGGTCTCCTCGGCCTCGGTCATGTCGATGGCGAAGGCGATAACGGCCCCGCGCCCGCCCGCCAGCGGCTCGGCCAGGATGCGCCAGGCCTTGCGTCGACCGTCCGACGACACCCAGCGGAAGCCCTCCTGGCGCGCATTCAGACGCGACGCCTCGGCCACGATCAGGTCGGCGCCGCGATCGAAGCTGAGCCCCGCCTCATGCGCCTCGGCCAGGGTCTCGGCCTTGGTCTCGGTCAGCCAGGCCTTGTTGGCCCAGATCAGCTGACCGGCGCCGTCCACCACCCAGGTCGGGGCCGGCGAGGCCTCGGTCAGAGCCCCCAGACCGGCGTCGGCGGCGGTTTCAGCCCCGCCCAGTTTCGACAGTCGCAGCCAGGCCGAACCGCCCAGGGCGCGGCCCTCGACCGCCCAGGCGCCGTCCGCCGTTTCCAGCAAGGTTTCGAACGGCTCGCCGCGCTGGATCAGGCCTTCCATGTGACCTGTATGGGTTTCGTTGAGCGCCCCCACGATGGCCTCGGCCGCCGCCACGCCTTCGCGACCCGGCGCAAGCACGGCCAGAGCCTCGGGCGCGCCGAACACCGACTGGGCCGCGCCCTCGGGCGTCAGAGCCAGCCGCACGTCGTCGAAGACGTTGAGCGCGCCTTCGCAGGCGGCGGCGTGGGCGCGTTCACCGGACAGCCAGGTCTCGACCTCGGTCTCGCGCGCGCCCAGACGCTTGCGCAGCCGCCAGGCCCAGGCGCTGATCGCCAGCGCCAGCCCTGCCGCGCCCGCGGTGGCCACATAGGCGATGTCGGCCTCGGCCATGCCTTCCCCAAGAAACCCGTCTGTCGCCGGACCCGCGCCACGCGGGCGCCGGACCGATTCGCGTTTACCATACCCTGATTGCAGCGATTGCGATGCGGCGAGACGACGGATTGCGGCGCGCCCGTCCCAAGGCGATACCGAAAGCATGACCCAGACCCCGAACCCGGCGTGGAACGACCAGCCCGCCCCCTCGCTCGACGACTTCGCCCGCCTGGCTGAGGCCGCCTTCGCCGCCCTGCCCGACGTGTTCCGCCACGCCGCGGGAGAGGTGGTCATCCGCGTCGATGACTTCGCGGACGAGGAGACCCTGGCCGACCTCGAGATCGAGGACCCGTTCGAACTGACCGGCCTCTATTCCGGGGTTCACATCGGCGAGCGCGACGCCATGGGCCCGGCGGCTGAACCCTCGCGCATCTTCCTCTATCGCCGTCCGATCCTGGATGAGTGGTGCGAACGCGGCGACGTCGGCTTGGCCGAGATCATCGCCCACGTCCTGATCCATGAGATTGGCCACCACCTGGGGCTCGACGACGACCAGATCCACCACATCGAAGACGAGGACTAGCCGCACTCGCCCTGCATGCCCCACCCTTGCCCCCACCCTTGCCCTGGCCGCGCCGCAATGCGATCCAGACGGGGCAGGGGACGCAAGATGACCGACCACGAGAACACCCGATCCGCGCGGGCGCAGACCATCGACGATCTGTCGGAGGACGCCCTGGGCGTCGGCTCGACCGACCTTCGCACCATCAGGGACCTGCTGCTTCGCCCCCGTCAGGTGCTGGAGGCCTGGATGACGCAGGGCGCGACAGGCGCCGGTCGCTACGCCCGACCCTTGCGTCTTTATCTGGCGCTGAACGGCGTTCTCATGCTGATCCAGTTCCTCAACGGCGGGTCGGCCAACCTGCTGCGGGGATTGCCGCCTGAGATCCTGCTTCCCGCAATTGAAGCCTCCGGCAAGACGCGCGACGCCTTCATCGCCGACGCTGACGGCTGGATGAGCCTGATCATGGTTCCGCTTTTGGCGACCTTCTACGTTGTCGCCGCCACGCCTTTGCTGCGCTGGTGGGACCCGGAGACGCTGGGCTGGCGCCGCGGCTTTCGCGCCGCCTGCGCCTATCTGAACGCCTGGACCGTGCCGCTTCTGCCCATTGCCTGGTTCCTCTACGGCGCCGGGCCGCTCGCGGCCTTGGCCAGCCTGGCCATGGCCGTCCTCGGCCTGGTCGCCTTCCTGAGGATGGGGCGAGGCCGATGGTATCGCTCCCCACTGGTTGGGGGCGTCAAGGCGGTGATCCTGACGGCGGTCATCGCCGTCATCGGACTGCTCGGCTCCATCCTTGTGGCGGCCATCGGCCTTTACGCCGGAACCGTCTCCTAGTCGGCGATCCGCTCCAGCCTGGCCGCGAAGAAGCCGTCCACGCCGCCGCGCTCGGCCCACTGCGAGGGCAGGATGCGCAGCCAGCCTTCGGCGGTCAGGGCTTCGTCCGGGGCCCCGATCTCCGCCGGAACAGCCGGCACGGTGCGGAAGGCCGGGTTGCGGCGCAGGAAGGCGATGACCTGGGTCTCGCCCTCTTCGCGTTCCAGCGAACAGACGCAATAGACCAGACGCCCGCCCGGCTTCACCTTCTCGGCGGCCACGTCCAGCAGACGGTGCTGCACATCGGCCAGCTTGGCGACCTCGGCGGGTCGGGTGGCGCGCAGGACTTCGGGGTTGCGACGATAGGTGCCGGTGGCGGTGCAGGGCGCGTCCAGCAGAACGGCGTCGAAGGTGCGCGCATCCTCCCAGTCCTCGACCGGAACGGCCACGACCTCGACCGGCAGGCCGGTGCGGTCGAAGTTCTGTTTCAGGCGCTTCAGGCGGGCGGGCGAGCGGTCCACGGCGACGACCTCGGCGCCGGCGGCGGCCAGCTGCAGGGTCTTGCCGCCGGGCGCGGCGCACATGTCCAGCACCGTCTCGCCGGTCTGGGCGTCCAGCAGGCGGGCGGGGACGGCGGCGGCGGCGTCCTGGACCCACCAGTCGCCGGCCTCGAAGCCGGGCCAGCCGGCCACGTCGCCGCGCTTGCCGGTGCGGACCGTGCCGCCGGGCAGGACCTCGCCCTCCACGTCCTGGGCCAGGACTTCGAGATCAACGCCGGGCTTGGCGCTGAGATCGGTGGCGGGCTCCTCGCGGGTGGCCAGGGCCAGACCCAGGAGGGCGGCCTCGCCGTAGGTCGCCTTCCAGCGCGCGGCCAGCCAGTCCGGCAGGTTGGACTCAGCGGTCGTCAGGCCCGGGCCGTCGCGATCGACGCCGCGCAGGACGGCGTTGACCAGGTTCTTGTAGGGGCGGGTCTTGGCGTCGCGCTCGGCCAGCTTCACCGCGGTCGAGACGGCGGCGAAGGCGGGCGTGCCCAGCACCAGGGTCTGGGCCAGGGCGACGCGCAGGATGGTGCGCACCGGGGCCGGCGGCGCCTTCTGCAGGCGGCGGTCCAGAATCTGATCGATCTCGCCCAGACGGCGCAGGGCGGCCATGGCCACGGCACGGGCGAAGGCCCGGTCGGGACCGGCCAGATCCTTGGCCGGAGACTGGCCGAGCGCCTCGTCCAGACCCGTGCGCTTCTCCAGGGCCGCGTTCAGCAGGATGCCGGCCACCAGACGCGCCTCGACGCCAATGTCGGCGTGGGGATCATCGGCGACGATCTCGGGCTTGGCCTCGCGACGCGGACGCGACTTTTCAGCCATGCGACGACCGCGTGCGGCCGAGCTTTTGCCCTTGGGGGTGCCACCACTCATACGGATACCTGCGTGCCCAGTTCGACCACGCGGCCGGGCGGAATATGGAAGAAGTCGGTCGGATTGGCCGCGTTGCGCATCAGGAAGATGAACAGCTTGTCCTGCCACAGCGGCATGCCCTGACGCGCCGACGGCACCACCGAGCGACGGCCCAGGAAGAAGCTGGTCGACATGATGTCGAACTTCAGACCCTGTTTGCGGCACAGGCCCAGGGCGCGCGGCACATTGGGCGTCTCCATGAAGCCGTAGGTGATGGTCAGGCGTTTGAAGTCGTCGCTGATCGGCTCCATCGTCACGCGATGGCTGTCGGCCACGCGCGGCCGGTCGGCGGTGTGGACCGTCAGGATGACGTTCTTCTCGTGCAGCACCTTGTTGTGCTTGAGGTTGTGCATCAGGGCCACCGGCGCGACCTCGGGGTCCGAAGTCAGGAAGATGGCCGTGCCCGGCGCGCGGTGTGGCGGACGGGCCTTCAGCATCTCGATCAGGTCATGCAAGGGCAGGCTGTCCTTGCGGGTCTTCTCGGTCAGGATCTGCGTGCCGCGCACCCAGGTCCACATGATCAGCACCAGACCGCCGCCCAGCACCAGGGGCATCCAGGCGCCGTCGGGGATCTTGAGCAGGTTGGAGGTCAGGAAGACGCCGTCGATGATCCCGAACGGGACCAGGGTGCCCAGCACCGCCCACATCGGCCACTTCCATTTCTTGGTCACCACCGACCAGGACATCAGGGTGTTGACCAGCATGGTGCCGGTGACGGCCACGCCATAGGCCGCCGTCAGATTATGCGACGACTGGAAGGTCAGCAGCAGGAACAGGACCCCGATCATCAGCAGACTGTTGACCGCCGGGACATAGATCTGGCCGGCCAGGGTCTCGGAGGTGTTGCGAATGTCGATGCGCGGCAGCAGGCCCAGTTGAACCGCCTGCTGCGTCACCGAGAAGGCCCCGGTGATGACCGCCTGGCTGGCGATGACCGTAGCCGCCGTGGCCAGGATCAGCATGGGCCAGTAGATCATCTGCGGCACCATGTTCCAGAACGGATTGTCCGCCGCGCCGGGGTTGTCCAGCAGGAAGGCGCCCTGGCCCAGATAGTTGAGAGTCAGACAGGGCAGGACCACGAAGAGCCAGCCCTGACGGATCGGCGCCTTGCCGAAATGGCCCATGTCCGCATAGAGGGCCTCGGCCCCCGTCACGGCCAGGAAGACGCTGCCGAGGATGACGAAGCCGAGGAAACCGTCCTTGAGCAGCAGCTCAATCCCGTAAATCGGCGACAGGGCGCGCAGGATCGACAGGTCGTCGAAGATATGGGTCAGGCCCAGGACGCCCAGGCTGAGGAACCAGACCGCAGTGATGGGACCAAAGAACTTGGCCAGGCCGGCGGTGCCGCGCGACTGAACCATGAAAAGGGCGACCAGGATGCCGGCCGAGATCGGCAGGATGAAGGGGTCCAGCTCGCCATTCAGACCCGGCGCGTCCTTCAGACCCTCGACCGCGGACAGCACCGAAATGGCGGGGGTGATGACGCCGTCGCTGTAAAACAGCGCCGCGCCGCAGACGCCGAGGATGAACAGCCAGGCGCTGCGTCGGCCGACCGCGTGCTGGGCCAGGGCCATCAGCGACAGGGTGCCGCCCTCGCCCTTGTTGTCGGCCCGCATCAGGAACATGACGTATTTGAACGTCACCACCACCATCAGGGCCCAGAAGGCCAGGGAGACGACGCCGATAATGGCCAGTTCGCCGCCGACGCCCTTCTGGGCGTGGCCGATGGCCTCGCGCAGGGCGTAGATGGGGCTGGTGCCGATGTCGCCGAAGACGACGCCGATGGCGCCCAGAATCAAGGCGCGATGCGTCGCCTTGCCATGACCCTGCGGAGCGGGAGTCTGGGCGTTGGGTTGTTCAGAAGCGTTTGCGGCGGACGTCTCAGCGTCGCCGCGGGGCGTATCCCCGGCCATGCATAACCTCCGGGTCGCGCGGAGCGGCGCGCCCATCAAGAGCGGCGGGCCTTTAGCCCCTTTCGGTCAGCGGTTCAATCGCGCGCCGGTTCCGCCCGACGCGCCGCCGACAGGATGCGCCGATCCGTCTTGGCCTGAACCAGAACTACGACATTGTCTTCTGAGGCGGAATCCGGCGGAAGGACAAACAGGACCGGACGGCCGGTCCAGTCGCCCAGACGCTTCACTTCACGCACGACGTTGACGTGGCGCACGGCCTGACCGCGGTTGTCGCCCTGGCGCACCTCCACCGTCTGCAGCCCCGGTTGATAGACGACGGCCATGACCTCGGCCCCGCCGGCGGGTGGACGGCCGGAGCCGACGCCGACGCGGTCGCCGGTTTCGCGAAACTCGATCTCGGGCGGATGCAGGCGAGCCGCCGCCTCGGCGTCGATCGCGGCCTGAAGCTCGGGCGAGCGGGCGCCGGACAGATGGCGGCGGCCGTCGATCACCACCTGGGGCGTCGAAACATTCCTCAACCTGAGCGCCTGACGATAGGCCTGCTGCCGCGCGGCGAACTCGGGCTTGGCGAAGGTGTCGGACCAGCCCAGATAGTCCCAGTAGCCAACGCCGTAGGTCAGGGCGATGACGCCCGGCTCATCGGCCACCGCCTCCAGGGTGCGGTTGGCGTCGGGACAGCCGGAACAGCCCTGGGCCGTGAACAGTTCGACCACCACCGGCTGGACCGAGGCGTCGCGCTCACGTGACGGGGCGGCCGCGCCGACGCCGATGATCGCCGCAACGAGAAAACCGCTCTTGATCAGACCCCTTGCCTTCATGGCCGCGATCCTAGCCCTTCGATCCATCCGCGCCGCTCATAAAACCGTGAGCGGCAAGAACCTCACATATTCATTGGCTTCATTGGCCTGCCGCCCCTGGGCTGCCCAGGGCCGCGCCGGTTCAGTCCATCAGCTGCTGGCTGAGATAGACATAGTGCCGCGCCCAGCGGCGGGCGTTGGCGACCGGGTCGGCGTCGTTGGAGTGACCGCCGGCCGTATCCTCGAAATAGAGGTGGTCGTGGCCTTGATCGCCCAGACGCGCCGCGAACTTGCGGGCGTGGCCGGGGTGGACCCGGTCGTCGCGCGTATTGGTGGTGATGTAGACGCGCGGGTATTTCACCTCGGGCCGCAACTGCTGATAGGCCGAGTAACGGGCGATGAATTCCGCGTCGCCGGGGATGCGCGGATCGCCGTATTCGCCGATCCACGAGGCGCCGGCGGGCAGGTCCTGATAGCGCAGCATGTCGATCAGCGGGCTTTCGATGACCGCCGCGTTGAACAGCTCCGGGTGCTGGGTGATCGACACCGAGGTCAGAACCCCGCCGTTCGAGCGGCCATAGATGCCCAGGTGGCGCGGGCTGGTGATCTTGCGCTGCTCCAGATCGCGGGCCACGGCGGCGAAGTCGTCGAAGGCGCGCTGGCGGTTCTCGCGCAGGGCCGCCTGGTGCCAGCCGGGACCGAACTCGCCGCCGCCGCGGATATTGGCCTGAACGAAGACGCCGCCGTTCTCGAGCCACAGCTTGCCCATCTCGGGCTTGTAGGCAGGCGGGAAGCTGGCCTGGAAGCCGCCGTAGCCGAACAGGATGGTCGGGCCGGTCCCGTCCATCGCCAGGTTCTTCGGCCGGGTGACGAAGTAGGGAATCTTGGTCCCGTCGGTCGAGGTCGCCTCAAACTGCTCGACCACATGGGTCGAGGCGTCGAACTTGGCCGGCGCCGACTTCAGCTCGGTCAGGGCGCCGCTTGAGACGTCGGCCAGGCTGAGGGTCGGCGGCGTCAGGAAGCCCTGAGTCGAGACGAAGACCTGGCCTTTGGCCTTGGAGCTGTCGCCCAGGCCCACAGCGCTGTTGGCGGGCACGGCGATCGGCGTGGCCGCCCACCCCCCGCCGCGCTGCGGCGTGAACCGAGTCAACGTCCCCACGACATTGTCGGCGACCACGGCCACGATGCTATCGGCGAAGACCGATACCGCTTGCAGCGACTGACGCGATCCGGGCGCGAAGATCACGTCCGATGGGCCGTGAGGATCGATGACCGTCTCCGAGACCGGCGCCTCTAGCGCCGCGAACGGCAGGGTCATCAGCGAGCCCGCCTTGTAGTCGACGCCGCGCAAGGTCCAGTCCTGATCAGGCGAAAAGACCAGACGCCCGCCCATGACGCCTTCGACGGCGACACGCTCCGGCAGGTTCAGCTTGTGCGGCTTGCCTTCGGCGCTCAGCCTCCAGATCTCCGACCGGAAGGTGTCCAGCGGGCGGCTGAACAGGACAGCCTCGACCGCCCCGGCCTTGTCGCGGAAGACCATGGGCGAGACGCCATAGCCGCCGTCGGACTGCTGGCCGCGATAGACCTCGGTCGCGTGGGCCAGAGGGTGGCCGCGCTTCAGCGATTTGACGATGAAGGGATAGCCCGACTCCGTCATTGTGCCGGGACCGAAGTCGGTGGCGATCAGGAGGGTGTCGCGATCCAGCCAGGTCAGGCGATGTTTGCCCTCGGGGATGACGAAGCCGCCCCCATTCTCTGGAGTGACGAAGGTTTTCGTCGTCAGGTCGAACTCGCGGACCGTCACGGCGTCCTTGCCGCCGTCCGACAGGTTGATCAGGCAGCGGGTCTCGTCCGGCGCCAGGCAGTCAGCGCCCTTGAACACCCAGTCGCGGCCCTCAGCTTTTGCGAGGGCGTCGATGTCCAGCAGGGTCTCCCACTGCGGCTGGTTGCTGCGATAGCTGTCCAGGGTCGTGCGGCGCCAGACGCCCTTGGGATTGGCCGCGTCCTGCCAGAAGTTGCCGAGGCCTTCGCCCAGGAAGCTGACGCCGGGGATACGGTCGGTGGCCGTCAGAATGGCCTCGGCCTGCTGGCGGAAGGGCTCGTAGCGACGGTCGCCGGTCAGGGCCGACAGGGCCTTCTCGTTCGAGGCGGCGACAAAGGCCTTGGCCTCGACCCCGTCCACCTCTTCCAGCGCCAGATGGTCGTCGGCCGCCTTGACTCCCTCAGGCGACAGATCGCGCGGGAAGTGCGGCGGCGGGTTGGTCGCAGCGGCGGCGGTCGGATCGGCGGGCGCCAAAGCCAGGGCCGGAGCGGCGGCGAGGATCAGCACCGGCAGGGCGGCGGACAGGAACAGGGACTTCATGATTTTCTCCGCTCATCCCCGCGGAAGCGGGGACCCAGGGCTTTGGCTGAACCAGCCGCCGTCAGAATCATCGCTCATGTCCCAGGTCTGAGCGCGAGGCTCAAACCTGGGTCCCCGCTTCCGCGGGATGAGCGGGCCGGGGTTACTGCTGCGCCGGGTCGTCCATCAGGCGACGCGTCAGATAGGTGTATTCCAGGGCGATGCGGCGGGCCGTTTCGCGCAGGTTGGCGCCGGCCGCGTGGCCGCCGTCGACGTTTTCATAGAAGAGGACCGGGTAGCCGAGCTCTTCCAGACGGGCCGCCGCCTTGCGGGCGTGGCCGGGGTGGACGCGGTCGTCCTTGGTCGAGGTGTGGATGAAGACCTCGGGGTAGGGCTGGCCCGCCGCCAGACGCTGATAGGGCGAGTACTCCTCGATCCAGGCGCGCTGCTCCGGGATGTCCGGGTTGCCGTATTCGCCGATCCACGAGGCGCCGGCCAACAGCTTGTGGAAGCGCAGCATGTCGAACAGGGGCACCTGGATGACCGCCGCGTTGATCAGGTCCGGGCGCTGGGTCAGCATCGCCCCCATGAACAGGCCGCCTTGCGAGCCGCCCATGACGCCGAGGTGCGGCTGGCTGGTGATGTTGCGCGCGATCAGGTCCAGGGCCACGGCCTGGAAGTCCTCGTGGGCGCGCTGGCGGTTTTCCTGCTGGGCCGCCTGGTGCCATTTCGGACCGAACTCGCCGCCGCCGCGCGTATTGGCGATGACATAGACGCCGCCCCGCTCCAGCCACAGCTTGCCGACCGTCGGCGAATAGCCGGGCAGCAGCGACGACTGGAAGCCGCCGTAGCCATAGAGCAGGGTCGGGTTCGACCCGTCCATGGCCATGGCGTCCTTATGGACGACGAAATAGGGGATCATGGTGCCGTCGGCCGAACGGGCCTCGAACTGATCCACGCGCATTCCGCTGGCGTCGAACTTGGCCGGCAGGGCCTTGGTCACGGCGACCGCGCCGGTCGCCGCATCCGCCAGATAGAGGCTGGACGGGTTCAGATAGCCGGTGACGCTGACGAAGATCTTGTCGTCCTGCTCGGAGGCCGAGCCGACGCCGACCGAGACGTTCTGCGGCAGGTCCAGACGGGTGCGGCTCCAGTCGGCGGGGTCATAGACATAGACCGAGCCGCGCACGTTTTCATAAAGGGCCACGACCAGCTTGTTGCGCGTGGCGCTGATGCCCTCGATCGCCTCGCGCTCGCCGGGACGGATGACCAGTTGCGCCGGGGTCTTGGGATCGGCCAGCCAAGCTTGCAGGTTCCAGGCGATGACGTCGCCGGTCTTGAATTCCTGACCCGAGGGCGCGGTCCAGTCCTGATCCGTCGTCACCACCAGTTGGCCGTTGACCAGGGCGTTGATATTGCCCTTCAGAGGCAGGGCCAGCTGGGTGGTCGTGCCGTCGGCGTTCAGACGCCAGGTTTCGCTCTCATAGAAGTTGATCCCGCGGTTCAGCAGCACGGCCTGCACCACGCCGTCGGCGTCGCGCAGGGTGTAGCCCGAGACCGAGACGTCGGCCTGCTGGCCGGCGAAGACCTCGACCGCCTGATCGACGCTCTGGCCGCGCTTCATCAAACGCACGGTGCGCGGATAGCCCGAGTCCGTCAGCGAGCCCTCGCCGAAGTCGCGCGAGATCAGCAGGGTGTCCTTGTCGATCCAGCTGGCCCCGCCCTTGGATTCCGGCAGGTTGATGCCGCCTTCGACAAAGGTTTTCGTCACGCTGTCGAACTCGCGGATCGTCACCGCATCCTTGCCGCCGTCCGACAGGGACAGCAGGCAGTAGCGTTCCTCAGGCGCCAGGCAGGTCGCGCCCTTGTAAACCCAGTTCTTGCCCTCGGCGGCCGACAGGGCGTCGATGTCGAGAATGGTCTCCCAGGTCGGGGCGTCGGTGCGATAGCTGTCCAGCGTCGTGCGGCGCCAGATGCCGCGCACGTGGGTCGCGTCCTGCCAGAAGTTGTCGACATGACCGTCATGGGTGAAGCCCGGCGAGGGGATGCGGTCGCGCGACTGGACCAGGTCCAGGGCCTGCTGATGCAGGGCGTCGTAGCGGGGGTCGCCCTGCAGCGTGCCCAGCGAGGTCTGGTTGTGGGCCTTGACCCAGTCCATGGCGCGCTCGCCCTCGACCTCTTCCAGCCAGATATAGGGGTCAGTCGCGTCGCTGGTGGCGAAACCCGGCGTGGAAGCGACGGCGGCGGGCGTGTCAGTCGAATGGGCCATGGCGACGGGTGCGGCTCCGGCGGCGAGAAGAAGGGCGGCGGCGGACGCCAGGGTGCGGATCATGGTTCATTTCCCCAACAGAATTCGGGCGGCACCTTGGCGAGACGAAAGGACGGCGGCAAGCGGCGGAAATCTTACAAGCCTGTCATCTTTCGTCGCAGCGACGGCGCGACCGTCGTCAGTCCCCCTCGTCCGGGATGCACAGGATCTGGCCGCAGGCCTTGCAATGAACGGCGTCGGGGTCGTGCTTCTGCAGGCCGCAGGTGGGGCAGGGGAACTTGACCTTGTGCGGACGGATCAGGGTCTGGGCCAGACGGATGAACAGGGTGATGCCTACCAGCATGACGACGATGGAGATGACCCGCCCCCAGTTGCCCGGCAGGGTGATGTCGCCAAAGCCCGTCGTCGTCAGGGTCGCCACAGTGAAATACAGGGCATCCAGATAGCCGTTGATATGCTCGGCCCGCCCCCGGAAGGCGGCATAGACGAAGCCGGTGACGACAAAGACGAAGGTCACCAGCGAGGCCAGGGCGCGGGTGATCTCCTCGACCCGGGTATCATCGAAGCGCCGGCCGATGGTGCGCCAGAAGAAGTCCGAGTTGAGCAGGGTCCACAGCCGCAACAGCCGCAGGAAGCCGAGATTGGCCAGCCAGACCGGAAAGAGCAGGGTGGCCAGGACGAAGAGGTCGATCCAGACGATCGGCCGCTTCAGCCAGTCCTTGATGTCGGACCAGGCATAGGCCCGAGCCGCCAGATCCAGCCCCAGGATGGCGGCGATCAGATAGTCCATCACATAGAAGGCCCAGCCCGCCTCCTTGAGGATGGGCGTGGCCAGGAAGAAGCCGATGATGATCAGGTCGACGATGATGACCATCAGGCGGAACTTGACCGCCGCCGGCTGGGTCCCGTGATAGAGGTAGCGCAGCCGCGCCTTCAGCCGCAGTCCATCAGGTTTGGCGGTTTCGATGTGATCAGACGTCATCCGCGTCAGCGATACATGAACCGGCGAAAAATCCTATATGAAGGCGATCATGACCCAGGCCGCACGCCCCTACATCCGCATGAACGGCGCCGGAAACGCCTTCATCGTCGTCCAGGCCTTCGAGGAGGGCTTCCACCCCACCGAGGATCAGGTGCGCGCCCTGGCCAGCCCTGAGGCAGGTCTGGGCGGTTTCGATCAGTTGATCGGCGTCGAGCCGTCCGAGACGGCCGACGCCTTCATGAGGGTGTGGAACGCCGACGGCTCGATGGTCGAGACCTGCGGCAACGCCCTGCGCTGCGTCGGCTGGCTGTTGCTGGAAGCCACCGACAGGGAAGAGGTGGTCATCGACACCCTGGGCGGACCGACGACGGCAAGGCGCGCGGGCGATCACGGCCGCGTCGGGTCGGGAGATCCCGAAGGGTCGACGACCGCGGCCCATCATCAGGTCACGGTGGATATGGGCGAACCGCGTCTGAACTGGGACCAAGTGCCGCTGGCCGAGGAAATGGACACGCGCGGCATCGAACTGCAGGTCGGGCCGATCGACGCCCCGGTTCTGCATACGCCCGGCGCGGTCTCGATGGGCAATCCTCACGTCGTCTTTTTCACCGATCAGCAGGACGACGCCTTCGTGCGCGGCTCGGGCTCCCTGGTCGAGCATCACCCCCTGTTCCCCGAGGGGGTCAACGTCGGCTTCGCCAAGGTCATCGACCGCGACCATATCCGGCTGCGGGTGTGGGAGCGCGGCGCGGGCCTGACCCTGGCCTGCGGCACCGGCGCCTGCGCCGCCCTGGTGGCCACGGCGCGGCGCGGTCTGACCGACCGCAAGGCCACGGTCGTCGTCGACGGCGGCGAACTGACCATCGACTGGGACGAGGCGTCCGGCCATGTCTTCATGACCGGACCGGTCGAAGTCGAGCGCACGGGGCTTTTGCCACAGGCTTAAGCAATCGGCCCTGACGTAGCGTCAGCAGTTGTCCCCACCCGTCCCACGATCTAGGAACATGGGGCGCCTGCCCTTCCCGAGATCGAAATGCCCGAATTGACCGATAAACAGACCTTCTCCGACGACGACGCTCTGGAGTTCCACAGCGATCCGATCCCGGGCAAGATCTCCATGGCCCCGACCAAGCCGATGGCGACCCAGCGCGACCTGTCGCTGGCCTATTCGCCGGGCGTGGCCGTGCCGGTCCTGGCCATCGCCGCCGATGCGGACAAGGCCTATGACTACACCTCCAAGGGGAACATGGTCGCCGTCATTTCCAACGGCACGGCCATCCTGGGCCTGGGCAACCTCGGCCACATGGCGTCCAAGCCGGTGATGGAGGGCAAGTCGGTCCTGTTCAAGCGCTTCGCCGACGTGGACAGCTTCGACGTCGAGGTGAAGACCACCGACCCGGACGAGTTCGTCACGGTGGTCAAGAACATCGGCGACACCTGGGGCGGCATCAACCTGGAGGACATCAAGTCCCCCGAGTGCTTCGAGATCGAAGCCCAACTTCAAGACCTGCTCGACATCCCCGTCTTCCATGACGACCAGCACGGCACGGCCATCATCTCGACCGCCGGCCTGATCAACGCCGCCCATATCGTCGGCAAGAAGCTGGAAGACCTCAAGGTCGTCCTGTCGGGCGCCGGCGCCGCCGGCCTGTCGTCCATCGCCCTGATGAAGGCCGCCGGGGTCAAGGCCGAGAACACGGTCATCTGCGATCGTCAGGGCGTCATCTACAAGGGCCGCGACAACGTCTCTCAATGGCAGGCGGCGCACGCCACCGACACCCCGTTGCGCACCCTGGAAGAAGCCATGGTCGGCGCCGATGTGGTGCTGGGCCTGAGCGCGAAGGGCGCAATCAGCAAGGAAATGGTCGCCTCCATGGCGCCCAAGCCCATCATCTTCGCCATGGCGAACCCGGACCCCGAGATTACCCCGGAAGACGTCAAGTCGGTGCGCTCGGACGCCATCATCGCCACCGGCCGCTCGGACTATGTGAACCAGGTCAACAACGTCCTGGCCTTCCCCTATCTGTTCCGGGGCGCCCTGGACGTGCGCGCGCGTCAGATCAACCACGAGATGAAGATCGCCTGCGCCCACGCCCTGGCGGCCTTGGCCCGCGAGGACGTGCCGGACGAAGTCGCCGCCGCCTATCGCGGCCGCAAGCTGAAGTTCGGCCCGGAATACATCATCCCGACCCCATTCGACCCGCGCCTGATCTGGTACATCCCCCCCTTCATCGCCCAGACGGCGATGGAGACCGGCGTGGCGCGCAAGCCCATCGCCGACATGGACGCCTATCGCATCTCGCTGAAGCAGCGCGTCGATCCGTCCGCCGCCCTGATGCAGAAGATCTCCTCGGCCGTGCGCTCGGGACCGAAGCAGCGGGTGGTCTTCGCCGAGGGCGAGGAGCAGTCCGTCATCCGCGCTGCCTGGGCCTTCAAGCAGGCCGAGCTGGGCACGCCCATCCTTGTCGGCCGCGAGGATCTGATCCGTCAGAACGCCGCCGAGGCCGGCCTGAACTTCGACGAGCTGGGCATCGAGATCGTCAACGCCCGCACCTCGGGCCACAATGTCGAATACACGGACTGGCTGTATGAGCGCCTGAACCGTCGCGGCTATCTGCGTCGCGACGTGCAACGCATGATCAATCAGGACCGCAACTACTTCGGCGCCACCATGATTGCGCGCGGTCAGGCCGACTGCATGGTCACCGGCGTGACCCGCAACTTCAACATGGCCCTGAAGGAAGTCCGTCGCGTCCTGGACGTCACGGACCGCATGATCGGCCTGTCGATCCTTCTGGCCAAGGGCCGCACCCTGTTCGTGGCCGACACCTCGATCCACGAACTGCCCAACGCCGCCGAACTGGCCGAAATCGCCATCAAGGCCGCCGCCACGGTCAAGAAGCTGGGCCGCACGCCGCGCGTCGCCTTCCTCAGCTACTCGACCTTCGGTGATCCCCCCGGCGATCGTGGCGAGAAGGTCCGCGAAGCCATCCGCATTCTGGACAGCATGGACGTCGGCTTCGAATACGAAGGCGAAATGCCGCCCGAGTTGGCGCTCAACCCCGAAGCCCGCGCCAACTATCCCTTCATGCGCCTGACCGGCGACGCCAACGTCCTGGTCATGCCGGCCATTCATTCGGCGGCTATCTCGACCCGTCTGGTGCAGTCGCTGGGCGGCGCCACCGTGATCGGCCCGCTGCTGGTCGGCCTGGAGAAGTCGGTGCAGATCGTGCCCCTGGGCGCCTCGGTCAACGAGATCATCACCGCCGCCACCTTCGCCGCCTACGCCGAAGGCGCGTCGGTCGAGGACTGACCGCTTTCCATCGCTGGAAAGTCGAGAGGCGGCCTTCGGGCCGCCTCTTTGCGTTTGCGCGTCAGGTCTACCGGGTCAACCGCCGACGTTCGACCGTCACACGCACCCACTCCACGGCGCAGAAGACGACGGCGATCAGACCCAGCCAGGCGGCGATGACGAACATGGCGGCATAGCCCTGACGCTCGATCAGTTCGCCCAGGGCGCCGCGCCCCAAGGTGCCGATCAACAGGGCCAGAGAGGTAAAGACCGCGAACTGGACCGCCCCGAACATCTTGTTCGACAGGGCCGACAGATAGGCGACGAAGGCCGCGCCCGCGAAGCCGCCGGCGATGTTCTCGCCCGCGATGGCCAGCATCAGTCGCGCCAGGGGCTCGCCCACATGGAACAGGCCGAACACCTTGTAGAGACCGCTGACCTGCATGAAGCCGTGGATGACCGGCGCGCCGAGCGCCAGATCCATCATCAGCAGATTGGTGGCCGCCGACAGGGCCGCGCCCAGCAGCAGGCTGGCCATGCGCCCGATGACCAACAGGGCCCAACCGCCCAGACCGATGCCAAGGATGGTCATGACGACGCCGAAGGTCTTGGACGCCAGGGCGATCTCGGTCTTGGTGTGACCCAGGGCGCCGCCCGTATCGCCCATATAGAAGGGAAAGGCGAACGGCCCCCAGACCCCGTCCGTGATGCGGTAGGTCAGGATCAGGCCCAGGACGATGATCGCGCCCCAGCCCAGACGCCCCATCAACTCGACCAGGGGCGCGAGGATGGCGTCATAGAGTGTGTTCAGCAGCGGCGGGGCCTCACGCTCGTCTTGGACCGGCCCGGTCTTGCCTCCGCGCCAGACGATCAACCCGGCCAGAGCCGCCGGAAGGATCACGGCGCCGCCGACGATCCACGGCCCCCATGTGGCGGTGAACTCGCCCGCACTCGGCGCCGGGGTGACGCTCAGCGCCGTGACCATGAAACGGATCAGCATGAAGGCGGCCCAGGCCCAGGCGATCAGAGTGGCGGCCAGGGCGATCATGCGCAGACGCGGCGAACCGATGCGCTCGCGGGCGATGGCTTGTTTCGGCGCTGGCTTCGGCTCCGGCGCGATCAGGGTCCCGATCACCCCCAGCCCCATCAGGCCAGCGCCGATGACGAAGGTGGAAGACCAGCCGAAGCGATCCGCCAGCAACAGGGCGCCGGCGCCGCCGACCAGGGCCGCAGTGCGGAAGCCCAACTGGTAGACGGTGGACAGCAGATCCACCGGGACGCGTTCGTCGGCGACTTCGATCCGCCAGGTGTCGATGACGATGTCCTGGGTCGCCGAGGCGAAGGCGCCCAGCGCCGCCGCCCCGGCCAGCAGGGCAATGGCGCCCGTGCCCGGATGCGACAGGGCGATGGTCAGCAGGGCGCCGACCAGAACCACCTGGCACAGGATCAGCCAGGACCGGCGCCGCCCCATTCTTCCAATGATCGGCGGCGTCAGGCCGACCGAGGGCGACCAGAGGAATTTGAAGGCGCCGAACAGACCCACCCAGGACAGGACGCCGATGGTGGCCACCGACACGCCCGCATCCGACAGCCAGGCGTTCAGGGTGCCGAACAGCATGGCGAAGGGCAGGCCGGCGGAGAAGCCCAGCAGCAGCATGGCCAGGGTGCGGCGCTCACGGAAGGCCGCCTTCAGAACGCCCAGACCTTTCGGCGACGGCTGCAGTGCCGCAACCTCGGAAGCGGGCGTCTTCGTGTCGGTCATGCAGGTCTCCGGCGGAACGACGCCGGACAAGGGGCGGTCGTGGTTACTGAGCCCCGACCTTGGCGCGGTTGCCGACGTTCGTCCAGCGGGTCAGGGCGGCGCGCAGGGCGTCGGCCTCCAGCGGCTTGGTCAGATGGTCGTTCATGCCCGCCTCCAGACAGGCGATCCGGTCCTCGGCGAAGGCGTTGGCCGTCAGGGCGATGATGGGGGTGCGTTCCCCACGCTCGCGCAGCGCGCGCGCCGCCGCCGGGCCATCCATGCGCGGCATCCGCATGTCCATGAAGATCAGATCGAAGCGGGCTTCCTTCAGCGTCAGCAGAGCCTCGTGCCCGTCCGCCGCCGTCTGGACCACGCAGCCCTCGCGGCGCAGCAGGGTCTTGGCCAACAGGGCGCCGACCGGATTGTCCTCGACCAGAAGGACCCGCAGCCCCTTGAAGGCGACGGGCGTGACACGGTCGTCGTCTTGACCGCGTCCGACCGCGACCGTCAGCCCCTTGCGACGGCCCGCGGCCGCCAGCACCCTTTCAGCAAGGGAGGCGCGGCGCAGGGGCTTGATCAGATAGCCGTGAAAACCGGCCGCCCGGTAGCGGTCGACCAGATCACGCTCGCCGGGCTTCAACAGAATGATGGCCTCGCCCTGCGACGGCTTGACCATCAGGGCGCCGTCCTCGGCCATGGCGTGGTCGATTAGGGTCACCCCTGCCTGACGCGCGACGCGGCCGCCCGAGGCCTCGATCTGGGCGGTCGCCGCCTGGCGTACGAAGGGATCGGGGGTGCGCACCGCCACGGCCACGCCGTCCAGCAGACGGGCGCGCGGGGCGGTTTCGGCGACCGGGAAGGGGGCCTCGAAGCGGAAACGAGCGCCGAGGCCGTCCGGCCTATCGCTCACGGCGACCGTGCCGCCCATGGCCTGGGCCAGACGCCGGACCACGGCCAGGCCCAGACCGGCGCCGTCGAAACGGGCGGCGTCCGAGGCGTCGGCGTGACCGAACTCGTCAAAGATACGGCTGCGGGCCTCTTCGGGCACGCCAGGGCCGCTGTCATCGACGACAAAGGCCAGACGCGGGCGCGCGGCGGTCCCGCCGGCGCGCTCAACCGTCAGGCGCACGCCGCCGCGGTCGGTGAACTTCACCGCATTGCCGGCCAGGTTGAACAGGACCTGACGCAGACGGCCCTCGTCGGCGATGACGTCGGGCGCATCGGCGGCGACCGACCAGACGATCTCCAGCCCCTTGTCGTGGGCCTTGGGGCTAAGCAGTTCGGCCACGCCGCGGGTCAGGCCTTCCAGATCGACGGGGGCAGGATCGAACTCCAGCGCCCCGGCTTCAAGGCGAGCGAAATCCAGCAGGTCGTTGACCAGGCCCAACAGATGCTCAGCCGACTTCTGCGCCGCCTCGGCATAGGCGCGCTGGGCCCCGTCCAGCTTGGTCCTCGAGAGCAGGCCCAGCATGCCGATCACCCCGTTCAGAGGGGTGCGCATCTCATGGCTCATGAGCCGTAGGAACTGCTGTTCCGGCGCGCCCGACGGCGCTCCGGGGGGAGCGGCGGGCGTAATCTCGGTCGGTGCGTGCGTTCTGCGTGCCTGTCCCATATCCGCCACCCTAGAGCCCAAGAGTTAAGCGTGACCGAACGCAGATTTCAGCCCTCAGAAGACCACGCTTCAGAAGGCTGGCGCCTCGCTGCGATGGGCGGTCTGCCGGTCGAAGTCGCCCTGAGCTCCAACGGTGGTGCGGCGATACATCAGGGCCTCGGCGACATGGCGTCGCAGCACCCCGGTCGAGCCGTCCAGGTCGGCGATGGTGCGCGCCAGCCGCAGGGTCCGGGTCCACCCCCGCGCCGTCAACCCGCCGGCCTCGCCCGCCCGCATCAGCAGGGCCCGGCCTGCGTCATCCGGCGCCGCGAAGCGATCCAGGGTCTCGCCCGAGGCGCGGGCGTTGATCGCCTGATCGCGCGCCTTCTCCGAGTCGAATCCGGCTTCCCGGACGCGTTCCTCCTGCTGGGCGCGGGCTGTGGCCACGCGGGCGGCGGCCTCGACCGTGCCCTCAGCGGGCGGAGGCAGGGCCATGTCGGCGGCGGTGACCGGCGGCGTCTCCACCGTCAGGTCGATGCGGTCGAACATCGGGCCGGAGATGCGGTTCTGGTAATCCTTCTGGCAGCGAGGAGCCTTGCCGCAGGCGCCGCGCCCGGCCCCGCCCAGGCCGCAGCGGCAGGGGTTCATCGCCGCCACCAGCTGGAACCGCGCCGGATAGCGGACATGGGCGTTGGCGCGCGCCACCACGATCTCGCCCGTCTCCAGCGGCTGACGCAGGCTGTCCAGCGCCTGGGCGGAATATTCCGGCAGTTCATCAAGAAACAGCACGCCGTTGTGCGCCAGCGAGGCTTCGCCCGGCTTGGCCCGCAAACCGCCCCCGGTCAGGGCGGCCATGGAGGCTGAATGGTGCGGCGCGCGGAAGGGCCGGTCGCGGGTCAAGGCGCCACGCTGGATCAGGCCCGCCACCGACCAGACCATCGAAGTCTCCAGCAGTTCCTGCGGCGTCAATGGCGGCAAGAGGCCCGGCAGACGCTGGGCCATCATCGACTTGCCCGAGCCGGGCGGGCCGACGAACAGCAGGTTGTGGCCGCCGGCCGCGGCGATCTCCAGCGCTCGTTTGGCGCTCTCCTGACCCTTGACCTCGCGCAGGTCCGGCACGGCGCCGCCCGCCGTCACCGGGCCGGGCTCGGGCGGGCGCAGGATCTGCGTGCCGCGAAAATGATTGATCAGGCCGATCAGAGAGCGGGGCGCCAGGATGGCGGTCTCTCCGGCCCAGGCCGCCTCGGGGCCATTGGCCTCGGGACAGATGAGGCCCAGCCCCATGGCCCCCGCCGCCATGGCCGCAGGCAGGGTTCCGCCCACCGCCGCGATCTGGCCGTCCAGGCCCAGCTCGCCGACCGCCGCCCAGCCGTCGAGCGCGTCCGGCGCGATCACCCCCATGGAAGCCAGCAGGGCCAGGGCGATGGGCAGGTCGAAATGACTGCCCTCCTTGGGCAGGTCGGCGGGGGCCAGGTTGGCGATGACCTTCTTGGGCGGCAGGGCCAGACCGATGCCGGCGAAGGCGCCGCGCACCCGTTCGCGGCTCTCGGCCACCGCCTTGTCCGGCAGGCCTACGATGGCGAAGGCCCCGGCGGGGGTCGCCACCTGTTGCACCTCGACATCGACCCGTCGCGCCTCGACCCCGTCGAAGGCGACTGTCACCACGCGCGCGACCATAGGCTCCCTCCCGCTGACCGAAAGGGAACAAATCACGAACTCGCAAGCACTGCAAGAGCGTCGTTATTTCACCAGATCAGGGCAGATCGGCTTCCGGCGCCAGGGTGTGGATCACCTCGCCCGCCGCATTGAGGAACTGGATGGCGCCAAAGCCTTCTTCCGTCACCGTCATGCGGACGCGCGGTCTGTCATGCTTGTCGGACAGGGCGACAGCGGGCGTGCCGTCGGCGGCGACCGACAGCCGCATCCGCGTCGGCGTCTGCACGCCGGGCACGAGAGCGTCGCCCAGACCCGGCTCACGGATCAAGGGCGGCGCCTGGTTGATGACGAAGCTGACCGCGCCGTCCGGCGACACGCGCCAGCCGATGGCGTCCATAGCCGGGTGATCCAGGGCCAGCACCGCCATACCGCCGTCCACATCCGCCGTGCCGAAGCCCCCGCGCTCGCTGCCCTTGTCGTCATAGAGGATCAGGCCGGCGACATTGAAGGCGCGCTTGTACTGGATGCCGTCGATGATCGGGGCGGGCGTGGCGCCTGACAGGGTCATGCGAATGGTCCCATCGGCGTCGACGATGTCGATGCGGCGGGCGGTAATGCGGTCGTGATCCGGCGTCTCGACGCGGGTCTGGGGGGTGCGGGTCTCGATGATCCGCTCCAGCACCTCCATCGACGGGCGTTTCGGCGCCGCCTCCTGAGCCGAGGCCGGCGCGGCGATAAGCAGGGTCAAGGCGGTCAGCGCGCCGGCGGTCGTCGTTCTGGTCATGGGGTCCCCTCCCGTTGTGCGCGCCCTAGCGGGCTTCGCGCGTCTTCCTTTCGATCACGTCCCACATCAGGGCCGTCGCATCGACGCCCGAGAACTTCAGCAGTTGCTGGGCGCCGGTGGGCGAGGTGACGTTGATCTCGGTCAGGTAGTCGCCGATCACGTCGATGCCGACGAAGATCAGGCCGCGTTCCTTCAGATAGGGGCCGATGGCGGCGCAGATTTCCAGGTCGCGCGGGGTCAGTTCGACCGGGGCCGCCGTGCCGCCGACGCGCAGGTTCGAGCGCACCTGATCCTTGGCCGGGATGCGGTTGATGGCGCCGACCGCCTCGCCGTCGATCAGGATGATGCGTTTGTCGCCCTTGGACACGGCGGGGATGAATTTCTGGATCACCAGGGGGTCGCGCGACCCGGCGGCGTGAATCTCGATCAGGGCTTCCAGATTGGGATCGTCGGCCTTCAGCCGCACCACGCCCGACCCGGCGGCGCCGTGCAGGGGCTTGAGCACCACGTCGCCGTGACGGCGATGGAAGTCGACCAGGGCGACCGGGTCGGACGACACCAGGGTCGGCGGCTGCAGGCCGGGGAAGAGGGTGGCGATCAGCTTCTCGGGCGCCGAGCGCACCTCTGCGGGATTGTTGACCACCAGGGTCTTCGGATGCACCCGCTCCAGCAGATAGGTGGCGGTGACATAGGCCATGTCGAAAGGCGGGTCCTGACGCATCAGGATGACGTCCACGTCCTCAGCCAGATCAAGGACCACCTCGGGGCCGAAGTCGGCGTGCTCGCCCTGGACCGCGTTCACCGTCACCGGGCGGGCGCGGCAGAACAGGCGGCCTTCGTCCAGCGCCAGGGTGCGGAAGTCGTAGATCCACAGCTTGTGGCCGCGCGCCTGACCCGACAGGGCCATCAGGAAGGTGGTGTCGGACTCGACGTTCACCGCCTCGAGCGGGTCCATCTGGATGGCGACTTTCAGCATGGGTAGTCCTTAGTAAGAGGCGCTATCGCTCGCGCCGCGGGCGCTCGCTGCTTGAGCTAGTTCTAGTGCGCTATGCTCGCGTCGCGGACGATCGCGGCTTGAGCGCCGAAGCGCGCTAGCTCCTACTTGATGGCGCAGGATGCGTACCGCAAGGCTTCAGTTCAGGCGCATCCGCACCCGGTCCATGCTGGCGCGGTGGGCGTCGGCGGGGCCGTCGATGGCGCGGGCGCGCGACAGGGCCTGCAGCGCTCCGGTCAAAGCGCCCTGTTTCTCACGGGCGGCGGCGACGTCAAGCCAGGGCCGGTGATCTTCCGGGTCCAGCAGGGCGCGGCGCAGGGCCGAGCGCTCGGCGCCCTCATAGTCCTCAGCCAGCAAGGCGCGAGTGAAGAGAAGGTTCTGCAGACGGATCAAGGCCTGGCGATCGCTGACCGGGGCCATCAGCAGGTCCAGCCGGTCGGCCACATGCGGCGTCAGTCCCGCCAGCAGGGCGCGCCGCGTCAACTCGCTAGGCAGAACCAGACGACCCTGGCTGAAGGGGTCCAGCGCCACCGGCCCCTCGGGCGTCTCCACGCGCAAGAGAACATGTCCGGGGAAGTCCACCGCCGCCGCCTTCAGCCCTGCACGCCGGGCCGCGTCCAGATAGAAGACCACCAGGGCCGCCGACAGGCCCCGCCGCCGCTCGGCCACGTCGATGACGTCGGTGTTGCCCGGATGATCATAGTTCAGAAGATCGCCGTTCAGACGCAGGTCGCAGGCCATGGTCTCGGCCAGGGCGTCGTCGGGACTTTCGTTGGCTGCGCGTTCCTTGACCCGCTGGGCGGCCTGATCGGCCAGCAGCCGGACCGGTTCGGGATCGCGGAACGGGTAGTCGTGAATGGCGCAGGCGATGGCGCAGGCGAGCAGCGGGAAGCCGTCGTCCTGGGCGGTTCCCGCCTGAGTCAGAATGATCTCGGCCTCGTCGCGGGTCACGCGATGTCCGTTCCTGTGGTCGTCACCCCGCGAAGATGACGCGGAAATCGTCCGGGAGCCAGCGCCACCATATCAATCCGCAGGTTCAGCCCCTGCAATGAGGGCCGGCTGCGGGCCACGGCGGCGCCGGCGACGGCCAGACGACCGTGTTGTTCCGACCCCAGCGCCAGGATGGCGGCCTCGATCGTGCGCCGTCGCTTGACCTCGACCACCGCCAGGGTGCCGCCCCGTTTGGCCAGAATATCGATCTCGCCGCCGCGCCCCTTCAGACGAAAGGCCAGGATTTGATAGCCCTTGAGCATCAGCCAGGCAGCGGCGATCCATTCAGCGCTGTGGCCTTCGCGATGCGACCGCCCGCCCAGCGCCTGACGCCAACCCGCTTTCGGCTGACGCGGCGACGGACCGGGGCGCAGGCGGGGCTTCACCGGCCCTGCATTTCCAACGCCCGCTTGTAGAGCGGTTTGCGGGGAAGATTGAGCGCCTTGGACACCTCGGCGGCGGCCTCGCCCGGCGGCAGGCGGGTCATGGCCTCGGCCAGGGCCGCATCGGCGTCGGCGGCGCTGGCGACCTCGGCCTCGCCGGGGCCGATGACCACGACGATCTCGCCCTTGGGCGCGTCGCAACGGGGGTCGACGGCCAGTTCGGACAGGGTCCCGCGCACGGCCTCCTCATAGAGCTTGGTCAGTTCGCGGGTGACAGCGGCGGGGCGATCGCCCAGGACCTCGGCCATGTCGGTCAGGCTGTCCTTCAGACGCGGACCGCTCTCGAAGAAGACCAGGGTCTGACGTCCGGTCCGCAACTCCTCCAGCATGGTCTTTCTTGCCCCCGACTTGGGCGGCAGGAAGCCGGCGAACAGCACCCGATCAGCCGGCTGCCCGGCCAGACACAGGGCGGCCAGCAGGCTGGAGGCGCCGGGGATGGGATGGACAGGCAGGCCCTCGGCGATGGCTGCGCGAGCCACGACATAGCCGGGGTCCGACACCAGGGGCGTGCCGGCGTCCGACACCAGAGCCACGACCTCGCCCGCCTTCAGCCGCTCGACCGCGATCTCGGCGGCGCGCGCCGAGGCATGATCGTCGCAGCGTTCCAGCTTGGCGCGAAGGCCATAGGCGGTCAGCAGCTTGGCCGTGACGCGGGTGTCTTCGGCCAGGACCAGGTCGGCGGCGGCCAGGACGTCCAGCGCCCGCAGCGTCATGTCGCGCAGATTGCCGATGGGCGTGGCCACCAGATAGAGGCCCGGCGCGACAGAGCGTGCGGGCGGGGCGGTCGGCGGGAACAGGGAGGCGTCTGAAGACATGCCTCATCCTAATGGGCGTCACCCTGTCGTGAAACCCGCCAGTTCTGGGAACCGGGCTCCAATTGAGGCGCTCATGTGTCCGAGCGGCGCAGAAACCGCCAAGCTTAGGAAACGCACCCATGTCAAAATCCACCGCCATCGTCCTCGTCCACGGCTTCTGGGGCGGCGCCGCCCACTGGGCCAAGGTCATCACGGAGCTGAGCCGGCGCGGCTATACCTCCCTGCACGCCGTCGAAATGCCCCTGACCTCCCTGGCCGACGACGCCGAGCGGGTGCGCAAGATGGTGCGTCAGCAGGAAGGTCCGGTCATCCTGGTCGGTCATTCCTACGGCGGGGCCGTACTGTCGGAGGCCGGCGACCTGCCGAACGTGGCGGGCCTGGTCTATGTCGCCGCCTTCGCCCCCGACGCGGGCGAAAGCCCCGGCGGCATCACCCAGCAGGACCCGCCGGTCGCCGCGCCCAACCTGGCGCCCGACAGCGACGGCTACCTTTGGGTCAAGCCCGACAAGTTCCACGAGAGCTTCTGCCAGGACCTGACGGCGGACGAGGCCCTGGTCATGGCGGTGACCCAGAAGGCGCCCCTGGCCACGACCTTCGGCGATGCGGTCACCGCCCCAGCCTGGCGCAAAAAGCCGGTCTGGTACCAGGTCTCGAGCCAGGACCACATGATCGCCCCGACCAATCAGGAACGGATGTCGGCGCGGATGAACGCCCGCAAGGTCATCACCCTGGACGCCAGCCACGCCTCACTCGCCTCCCATCCGGTCGAGATCAGCGACCTGATCGAGGAAGCGGTCGCGGCGATCTGATCTAGGTCAGAAGGGTCCGCAGCACGGCGTCCAGCACCGGACGCCCGGACGCCGTCGCTGCGACCCGGCCCTGATGCAGGGTCAGGAAGCCATCGGCCAGCAGGTCGGCCAGAGGCCCCGTCCGATCGGACAGGCCCAGGGCCTGCAGGGTGGTCACAGACACCCCTTCGACGGTTCGCAGCCCCAACAGCACCAGTTCCTCGGCGGCGCCCTGCGGGTCCAGCGTCTCGCGCTCGGCCCAGGGTGCCCCGGCCGCGACGCCGGCGACATAGTCGGCGATGCGGCGGTGGGCGACCGTGGCCGTCCGCGCTCCCGCCAGCGTCAGCCGTCCGTGGGCGCCGGGGCCGAGGCCCAGATAGTCGCCGCCGCGCCAGACGTGCAGGTTGTGGCTCGACCGGGCGGCCTCGTCGCGGGCGTGGTTGGACACCTCATAGGCCTCAAACCCCGCGCCCTCCAACACGGCCTGCGTGGCCTCATAGAGGGCCGCCGCCAGATCCTCGTCCGGCGGGGTCAAGGTCCCGCGCGCGAAGGCCCGACCAAAGGCCGTGGTCGGCTCTATGGTCAGTTGGTAGGGCGAGATGTGCTCGAACCCCAGGTCCAGCGCCGTGGTCAGCTCCGCCGTCCAGTCGGCGACCGACTGCCCCGGCCGGGCGTAGATCAGGTCGATCGACAGACGGGGGAAGGCCGCAGCCGCCGTCTGAACCGCGCGCCGCGCCTCCGCCGCCGAATGGTCGCGGCCGAGGAAGCTCAGGGCCGCGTCGTCGAACGACTGCACCCCCATGGACAGGCGGTTGATCCCGGCGGCGGCCAGGGCGGCATAGCGGCCCGCTTCGGCGTCTGTGGGGTTGGCCTCCAGCGTAATCTCTATGTCGCCGTCAGGGGGAAACAGGGTCTTGGCCCGTTCGATCACCGCCGCCACCGCTTCGGGCGGCATCAAGGAGGGGGTGCCGCCGCCGAAGAAGATCGAGGCCAGATTGCGTGGCCCGATCAGGCGGCTCTGCGCCTCCATGTCCGCGAGGATGGCCTGGACCAGCCCGGCCTGCTCCTCGATCCGGCCCCGGTCGCGCACGACGTTGAAGTCGCAATAGGGACAGATGCGGGCGCAGTAGGGCCAGTGGACGTAGAGGGCGAGGGTATCCTTTTGGTCCCCATCGCCTCCCTTGCAGAGGAAGGCGGCTTGAGGGACGGCCTCAGTCAATCAGCGCCGCCTTGAGCCGGGCGAAGGCGCGGGCGCGGTGGCTGATCGCGTCCTTCTCGGCGTCCGTCATCTCGGCGAAGGTCCTGTCCGAGCCTTCCGGCCGGAAGATGGGATCATAGCCGTGGCCCCGGTCGCCGCGTGGCGGAAACACCAGATCGCCGTCGAGGCGGCCCTCGACCACCACGCAGGGGCCGTCGGGCCAGGCCACAGCGAGCGCAGAGGTGAACCAGGCGCGACGATCCGTAGCGCCGACCTCCTCCAGCCGCTCCTCGACCTTCTTCATGGCCAGAGCAAAGTCCTTGCCGGGCCCAGCCCAGCGCGCGGAGAAGATGCCGGGCGCCCCGTCCAGGGCCGCGACCGACAGACCGGAGTCGTCGGCCAGAGAGACTTCGCCCGAGGCCTCGGCCGCGTGGCGCGCCTTCAGCATGGCGTTGCCGACAAAGGTGCTCTCGGTCTCGTCCGGTTCGGGCAGGTTGAGGCTGCCGGCCGTGACGATCCTGTAATTTCCGTCCAGCAGCGCTTCGATCTCGCGCGCCTTGCCCGGATTGTGGGTCGCGGCCACCAGCCGCATCCCCTTGATCAGCTTGAGATTCATGGCGCGACCTTACCTCCGTCCGACGCATTGCGGAAGTTTAACATCGTTAAACGATATGTAACGTGCTTTTCGACGGGGTCGCCCCTATCTTCAATCTCAAGAACGGGGGTCGCACCGTTCAAACGAAGCGAAAACAACGCAACGTTCACCCAGCGGCACCACAGAAACGCACGAAAATCGTGCAACGACGGAGAGATACGATGCAAGCGATGAAAACCTCGATCTGGATGGACCGCGTCGGCCACGGCTTCTTCAACGCCCTTCTGCTGGCCGCCCTGCCCACCGCCGCCATCGCCCTGTTCATCCAGAGCCTGTGATCGTCCCTTCGATCGCCCAGGTGATGAGATGAGGGCTTTGACGATCAGCATGAACACCGCGAAGAATAGCGCCGCGTGAGGGTTTGCCGGACCCCGCGCGGCGATCGCCGCCCGAACCCTCCGGCCTGAGACCAGACTTCATGCGCCTCCCGAAACTGCCTGCCATCGGGATAGGAGCGCCGCGCCTGACGGGCGCCAACCTGCGCACCCCGCTTCGGACATTGGGTCCAGGTTCCGTATCCAGCCTGCTGAAGATCGCGCTGGATGTGGCCTATGTCCTGCTGGCCCTGATCACCGGCGTCCTGCTGTTGCTCTGGGTCGCCTCCATCTTCATTCCGCTCGACAACATCAACGTCACCGTCACGGACGGCGACAATGGCCGGCAGATGCCGCTGACCCGTCCGCTGCTGCTGTTCGGCGTCGGCGCCATGACCGCCTATTTCGGCGGCTTCCTGATGATCCTGCGCGGCCTGAGAAAGATCTTCCGCACCCTGACCCTGGGCGATCCCTTCCAGCCCGACAATGTGCGCCGCCTGCGCCAGATCGGCCTGATCCTGGCCGTCGTGACCGGCGGCGTCTGGCTGGCGCAGGGCCTGGTGGCGGCCCGCCTGGCCCCTGGCGTCATGGAGCCGCAAGGGATCAGCGACCTGCTCACTCCCGTCTTCTCCATCCTCGTCGTCTTCGTCCTGGCGGAGGTCTTCCGCGAAGGCGCCCGCCTGCGCCGCGAATCCGAACTGACGATCTGATCTGGAAACGCTAAGCTCACCCCATGGCCATCCGCGTCCAACTTGACCGCATCCTTGCTGAACGGCGCATGTCGCTGACGGAGCTCGCCGACCGCGTCGGCGTGACCGTGGCCAATCTGTCGATCCTCAAGACCGGCAAGGCGCGCGCCGTGCGCTTCTCGACCCTGGACGCCCTGTGCCGCGAGCTGGACTGCCAGCCGGGCGACCTGCTGGCCCACGAGCCCGGCCCCGGCGACGCCTTCGACGACGAGGATTGAGGTGGCCCGCAAAGGCCCGCCAACCTCTTCCGACGACGACAAGCGTATCTGGGCCCGCGTGACCGGGACGGTGACGCCGCCCGCGCGCCGTAAGGCCGCCCGCGTCACCCCCGGCGCGGTCCTGCCCGATCCCGAAGCGCCCCCCGTCGCGGCCAGGCCCGCGCGCGGCGTCGCCGGCAAGAAGCGCAACACCCCCGACCAGACGCCCAGCTTCGAGGCCCTGGGCCTCGTCGTCCCGGCAAGGCCGGCGCCGGCTCGCATCCGCCCCACGCCAGAGGAATTGGAACCCCGGCGCCAGCGCCGCCTGTCGCGCGAGCGCGATCCCATCGAGGCGCGCATCGATCTGCACGGCTTCGGCCGCTTTGAGGCTGAGGACCAACTACGCGGCTTCCTCATCAGCTGTCAGATGCGCGGCCTGCGTTCGGTTCTGGTCATCACCGGGCAGGGACGACGCGGCGGCGGGATCATCCGCGGCTCGGTGCACGACTGGCTGACCGGGCCGCACCTGCGCGGGGTGGTGTCCGGCTTCGCCTCGGCCCACCGCCGCCACGGCGGCGACGGCGCCCTCTATGTCACGCTGAAGCCGCGCGGTTAAAACCCTCCGTCATCCCGGACGGCCGCCAGGCCGATCCGGGACCCAGGCGTCGGCTCTGGACTTCATCGACACCCGCGAGAACATCACCCGTCTGGGTCCCGGATCTGCGGCTCGCCAGCGAGCCTTGTCCGGGATGACGGCAAAAGAAGGTTAGCCCTGAGCGTTGCGGATCGCCGCCGCCCCCGCCACCGGGGCGATGACGATGGCGAACAGGACATAGGCAGCCAGCAGGGCCAGAGCCGACAGCGGGTCCTGAGCATTGGCCGCCCGCGTCAGGGCGCCCGCGCCGAACACCACCGGCGGAATGAACAGCGGCAGCACCACCACGGCGATCAGCAGACCGCCGCGCCTGGCCCCCAGCGCCAGGGCCGCGCCCAAGGCCCCGGTGAAGGCGAAGCCCAGACCGCCGATGGCCGCCGCCAGGGCCGTCAGACCGATCAGATGGACCGGCTGTCCCAGAGCCAGGGCGGCAACCGGAGCCGTCAGGGCCAAGGGCAGACCCGTCGCCAGCCATTGGGCCAGAGCCTTGATCGCCACCGTCGCCTCCAACGGCAGGGGGCCGAGCGCCAACAGGTCCAGCGCCCCGTCCTCCAGATCGCGCTCGAACAGACGTTCCAGCGACAGCAGCGACGCCAGGGCCAGGGCCATCCAGCTGGCGCCGGAAGCCGCCGGGGCCAGGACGCGCGGATCGCCCCCCGCCGCCAACGGCAGGATGGCGGTCAGGCACAGCATGAAGCCGCAAGCCAGCAGAGGCCCGCCGCCGCCGCCCCAGGCCAGCGACAGCTCGCGGCCAAACAGGACGCGCACCGCCCTCATGACAACCCGCCCAAATCGAGAGCGCGCGCCGGGACGGGAAGGGGGTCGTGCACCGCCGCCAGAATCATGCCGCCCGAGGCCAGATGCGCGGCCATCAGCTCGGCGGCGACCGCGCGCCAACGCTCGTCCAGCGGGGCCAGGGGTTCGTCGAGCAGCCAGAGGGCGCGCGGCGCGGCCACCAAGCGCGCCAGCGACAGGCGCCGCTTCTGCCCCGCCGACAGCTTGCGCGTTTCCAGATCCAGCAGGGGCGTCAGCGCCAGACGCGCAATGGCCGCCTCGCGCGCCGCACCGGCCCCACCCAGCCAGTCCGTCTGAAATTCGAACTCCTGCCGCGCCGTCCGCGTCGGCTTCAACCCTTCGAGGTGACCCAGCAGGTGGACGCCATCGCGCCGCGCAGCCTCCGAATCCAGCGCCTCATCGTCCGCGCCGCCAAAAGTGATCGCCCCCGAATCCGGCCGGATGAAGCCCGCCACGGCGCGCAGCAGGCTGGTCTTGCCCGCCCCGTTGGCCCCGGTCAGGGCCACAGCCTCGCCCGCCGAAAGCCGCAGCGACAGGCCCTGGAACAGGACGCGCTCGCCCCGCGACAGGCTCAAGTCCTTGATCTCGACCGCCGTCAGCATGATCCCGCCGATTTGCGAACCCTTCTCAATGTCCATGACGCCGTTGTGGATACATGGACGGCTTCCCCGCGCAGGACTATATCCCCAAGCGCCGCAGCAGGCTTTCGCCGCGCGCGCCTGGGACCTGTGCGCCCCGGCGTCCAGCGCGCGAAGGCGCAACCGAATTGTCGGGCGGCGTTAGTCAGAGGACTTATCTCCATGCCGTCGATTGACAGCCTCAAGACCCGTCTGGACCTTGCCGTCGGACGCAAGAAGTACGCCTATTACAGCCTTCCCGCCGCCGAGGAAGCCGGTCTGGCCGGGATTTCCCGTCTGCCGCGCTCGATGAAGGTGCTTCTCGAGAACCTGCTGCGCAACGAAGACGGCGTCTCGGTCACCGAGGACGACCTGAAGGCCGTCGCCGCCTGGATCGAGAACAAGGGCGCCGTTGAGCACGAGATCGCCTTCCGTCCGGCCCGCGTCCTGATGCAGGACTTCACCGGCGTTCCCGCCGTGGTCGACCTGGCCGCGATGCGCGACGCCATGGCCAAGCTGGGCGCCGACGCCGCCAAGATCAATCCGCTGGTCCCCGTCGACCTGGTCATCGACCACTCGGTCATGGTCGACCACTTCGGCAACGCCAAGGCTTTCGGCCAGAACGTCGAACGCGAGTATGAGCGCAACATCGAGCGCTACAATTTCCTGCGCTGGGGTTCGTCGGCCTTCAACAACTTCCGCGTCGTGCCGCCCGGCACCGGCATCTGCCACCAGGTGAACCTGGAGAACCTGGCCCAGACCGTCTGGACCCTGGACGAAGGCAAGAAGACCGTCGCCTATCCCGACACCGTCGTCGGCACCGACAGCCACACCACCATGATCAACGGCCTGGCCGTCCTGGGCTGGG
>Ga0308157_10000979_pt1 | contig 70213 bp, 57 predicted proteins | sample PhyBR1_FD_201035 | JGI IMG/M metagenome (GOLD analysis project Ga0308157, IMG submission 201035) | Phyllosphere microbial communities from UC Gill Tract Community Farm, Albany, California, United States - DLSLB.R1 | ecosystem: Host-associated > Plants > Phyllosphere > Unclassified | place: USA...
TGCTTTTCACATAAACACCTTTAGCGGCAGTCGGCTTCAATTTCATCAATGTCTGAATAAGTTCAGCTGCATTTTCTTTAATTTGAGCCGGCTCGAAAGATACTTTACCAATTCCTGCATGGATGATTCCGTATTTATCCACTTTAAAATCAATTTTACCTGATTTTACTTCAGAAACAGCTTTACCAATTTCCATGGTTACAGTTCCTGATTTTGGATTTGGCATCAAACCTCGTGGTCCCAAGATTCTACCTAATGGGCCTAATTTTCCCATAACAGCAGGCATCGTTACAATCACGTCAACATCTGTCCAACCTTCCTTTATTTTCTGTAAATACTCGTCAAGACCTACATAATCCGCACCTGCAGCTGTAGCTTCAGCTTCTTTGTCTGGAGTTACAAGGGCAAGAACTTTTACGTCCTTACCGGTACCGTGTGGAAGAGAAACTACGCCTCTTACCATTTGGTTTGCTTTTCTTGGATCAACACCCAATCTAACAGCCAGGTCAACAGATGCATCAAATTTTGCAAAGTTTACTTCTTTTACCAAAGCAGAAGCTTCGTCAAGACTGTAAACTTTGTTTTTTTCTATTTTGCTTAAAGCTTCCTTTTGCTTTTTAGTTAATTTTGCCATTTCTATTTCGTTTAAGCGTTAGTTGGTTTAGTTCCTGTTACTCTCAATCCCATAGAACGTGCAGTACCCGCAATCATTGTCATTGCAGAATCCAGTGTGAAGCAGTTAAGATCTGTCATCTTATCTTCAGCAATTTTTTTAACCTGATCCCAAGAAACGCTTCCTACTTTGGCGCGGTTAGGTTCACCAGAACCTTTCTTTTGCTTAGAAGCTTCTAAAAGCTGAATAGCGGCTGGTGGAGTTTTAATTACGAATTCGAAAGATTTATCTTCGAAAACTGTAATAACTACAGGTAAAACCTGCCCAGGCTTATCTTGAGTTCTTCCGTTAAATTGCTTACAAAACTCCATAATGTTCACCCCTGCAGAACCTAAAGCAGGACCTACTGGTGGTGATGGGTTTGCCGCTCCACCTTTTACCTGGAGCTTCACCATTTTAAAGACTTTTTTAGCCATTTTTTCTTTTTAAAAAATTAAGTAATTTATGAATGTGGAAGCATTTATAAATCTGTAAAGCAGGTTCTCATATCACTACTCTACATTTCGGACTGCAAAATTAAGAATTTTTTTTTATTACACAAGCGGTAAGGTATTGATTTTTAGAAAGAATTTTACGCAGTTGATAGTTATCAGTTGTCAGTTGTCAGGGGAAAGTATAAAGTATGATGTATGATGTATGATGTATGATGTATTATGTATGAAGTATAAATAGAAATTTTAGCTCAGGTCTTGGTTTTTGGGTGTTTGTTCTTGGTTCAAAAAAAATACGCCGTTAAAAGAGCAAATTTTTCTGAAATAGGTTTGTTGGGAAATGCCACGAATACACGAACATGAACTGATAAGAACTGAAGAAAATTGCTGCTAAAAGTGCAAAATTTTCGTGATTCTTGCATCTTGCGTCTTTGTTTCTTGTTCTTTCCTCACTTCTTTACTCTTTGTTCTTTGTTCTTTGCTCTTTATTCGAAAAAAAATATTCCGCAAAAGGCCAAATTTTCCTGATTCTTGCATCATGGCTCTTAGTTCTTAGAATCTGGCATCTTGTTCACAAAAAAAAAGTCAACCCGTTTGAGTTGACTTTTTATTTATTTTAAAAAGCTGTTACACTTTTTCTACCTGCATAAAGCTGAGTTCCATTGGTGTTTTTCGGCCGAAAATCATCACGGAAACTTCGATTTTTTTCTTCTCTTCGAACAGTTTTTCTACCGTACCGTTGAATCCGTTGAAAGGTCCGTCGATTACTTTTACGTTTTCACCAACCACAAACGGGATTGCTGTTTCCATGGCAAATTCCGAAAGTTCATCCATTCTGCCTAACATTCGGTTTACTTCAGATTTTCTCATCGGTACCGGATCGCCGCCTTTGGTGGAACTTAAAAATGAAATTACACCGGGAATATTTTTAATAATATGCGGAACTTCACCTACCAGATTGGCTTCAATCATCAGATAACCAGGATAGTATGGTCTTTCTTTAGGAACTTTTTTGCCATTTCTAATCTGGATAACTTTTTCCATAGGAATGACTACCTGGGTTACGAAATCTTCTAACCCGTGGTGTTTCATTTCATTTTCAATATAGGTTTTCACCTTATTTTCCTGTCCGCTGACGGATTTCAGCACGTACCACTTCAAGTCACTCATTGGGGAAAATAATTTTAATTGAACAGATTGATAAAGAGCGAGATGATATTCGCAATAGATTTACTGAACAATGAATCTACACCAAAAGTAAATAACGCCAAAATAACGGTAGCAACAGTTACTACAATCGTGGACGACTGCAACTCCGGCCACTTGGGCCATTCAACTTTGTCTTTAAATTCGGTATAAGAACCTTTAATAAAATCTACTAAACTCATTATCTTTTATTTGCACGGGCACAAGGATTCGAACCCTGATCAACGGTTTTGGAGACCGGTATCCTACCATTGGACGATGCCCGTAGATTAAAAAAAGTTCCGTAAGAATCCCTACGGAACTTTAATATCTGATTAGAAATTAATCTAAGATTTCAGTTACCTGACCTGCACCAACTGTTCTACCACCTTCTCTGATCGCAAATCTAAGACCTACGTTAAGAGCGATTGGTTGCAACAATTCTACAGTAATAGAGATGTTATCACCTGGCATTACCATTTCTACACCTTCTGGTAAGAAGATTTCACCTGTAACGTCAGTAGTTCTTACGTAGAACTGTGGACGGTATTTGTTGTGGAATGGAGTGTGACGACCACCTTCTTCTTTAGACAAGATATAAACCTCAGCTTTGAATTTTTTGTGTGGTTTTACTGAATCTTTTTTAGCGATTACCATACCTCTCTTGATGTCGGTTTTTTCAATACCTCTCAACAATAGACCTACGTTATCACCAGCTTCACCTCTGTCTAGGATTTTTCTGAACATTTCAACACCTGTAATGGTAGAAGTTAATTTTTCATCACCCATACCTACGATGTCTACTGGATCACCTGTGTTGATTACACCAGCCTCGATTCTACCGGTAGCAACAGTACCACGACCAGTAATAGAGAATACGTCTTCGATTGGCATCAAGAAAGTTTTGTCAACATCTCTTGTAGGAAGTTCAATCCAAGTATCAACAGCATCCATCAATTCTTCGATTTTTTCAACCCATTTTGGCTCACCGTTAAGTCCACCTAAAGCAGAACCTTGGATAACCGGAGTGTTGTCACCATCGTAGTCGTAAGAAGAAAGAAGGTCTCTAACTTCCATTTCTACTAGTTCTAACAACTCAGCATCGTCAACCATGTCAACTTTGTTCATGAATACTAGTACGTTAGGTACGTTTACCTGACGACAAAGCAAGATGTGCTCTCTAGTTTGTGGCATTGGTCCGTCAGTAGCAGCTACTACCAAGATAGCACCGTCCATCTGAGCAGCACCAGTTACCATGTTTTTTACATAATCCGCGTGACCAGGGCAATCTACGTGAGCGTAGTGTCTGTTCGCAGTTTCATATTCAATGTGTGAAGTATTGATGGTAATACCTCTTTCTTTTTCTTCTGGAGCAGAATCAATAGAAGAGAAATCTCTCGCAGTTCCGAATCCTTTGTCAGATAACACCTTGCTGATTGCAGCAGTAAGTGTAGTTTTACCATGGTCTACGTGACCGATGGTACCAATGTTCAAGTGTGGTTTGTTACGATTAAACGTTTCCTTTGCCATGATATAAATTATTTATTAATTAATTATTCCTTTTTTCAGTGCGCAAATATAGTGATTTTTTAAATATTGAAAACTTTTTTCAATAAAAAAAAGCCACCATCAAAGCTCCTGATTTACAAAACTTTAGGTTTTAGCTAAAATATCGGACTGCAAATTTACAGAAAAATATTTATTTCTGAAAATCTACCTCAATTTTTATCAAAACCTCAATTCCGGTAAAAACCAAAAATTTGCCGCTTTAGCACCGAATTTTTCTTAAAATAAATCCCTGCAAACTGAAAATAAAAAAATCCCCCTGAACAGAGAGATTTCTTTAGAGCCAACTATGAGATTTGAACTCACGACCTCTTCCTTACCAAGGAAACGCTCTACCCCTGAGCTAAGTCGGCGAAATTTTAAAAAAAAATCACAAGCCGCTTTGGTTGTGATTCTTGGAGCGGAAGACGAGGGTCGAACTCGCGACATTCAGCTTGGAAGGCTGACGCTCTACCAACTGAGCTACTTCCGCATTTTTGTTTCCAAAAACTGTTGGTAAACGGTGTGCAAATTTAAAATAAATTTTAAGATCTGCAAGATTTCTATAAAACGTGGGGAGAGTAGGATTCGAACCTACGAAGTCGTAAGACAGCAGAGTTACAGTCTGATCCATTTGGCCACTCTGGAATCTCCCCAATATTTTATAAAATGAGCCTCCAGAGGGACTCGAACCCACGACCTGCTGATTACAAATCAGCTGCTCTAGCCAGCTGAGCTACGGAGGCAAAGATTTTTAAAGAACTTCTTATCTGTTTTTGCGAGTGCAAATATAAGGGAGTTTTTTTTAAAACTACAAATATTATTTAATATTTTTTTACAATTTTTTTTAAGCCAATTCTTTTTTCTTGATTAGCAGCTTTTTAGCAGCTTCAGCGCAAAGGTCAATACTTTCTTCAAAAGTAGTTGTAGTCTTCTTTACCACGATATCATCGCCCGGAACTTCCAGTTTGATCTCTGCCGTTTTATTCGCTTTTTCGCCCGTATTTTCCACTTTTAAAAAAACCTGGCAACCATGGATTTTGTCGTAAAAAGTTTCTAACTTGTTGAGTTTCTTGTCTAAATATTCTTCTAATGGTGCATGTGGAGTCAAACCGATTGACTGAACGTTAATTTTCATAATCTAGATTTTTTTTCGCTCGCGGATGAGCGCTGTTAAACACTTTTTTTAATTGCTCAATATTCGCATTGGTGTACACCTGAGTGGAAGCCAATGACGAGTGTCCCATTAATTTTTTCACCTTCGAAATCTCCGCGCCGTTATCCAAAACATGTGTTGCAAAACTATGTCGCAGGATGTGGGGGCTTTTTTTCGCTTTTAATGACACCTGACTAAGGTAGGAATTAACGGCAGAATAGACAAACTTGTCATTTAGTTTTTTGCCCTTTTTACCCACGAAGAAATACATCTCGCTCTCCGTCAAGGGTTTCCTGATGGTTAAATATTTCTTAAAATTTGCCAAGAGTTTTTCCGATACCGGAATGATGCGCGATTTATTCCCCTTTCCAATGACCTTAATTTCGTTTTTGCTGAAATCAACATCATTTAATAAAAGCGAAGTTAATTCCGCACGACGCATACCAGTTTGGTAAAGCGTTTCGATGATGAGTTCCTTCAAAAATTCGCCGTCTTTTGGTGCTTTTTTTAAAGTTTCCAGCGTACGCATTTCCTCCTCAGAAAAAGGAATCTGTTTTTCAGCGTAAAATTTTAGTGATTGAATGCTTTCCAGCGGTGAAATTTCAATTTCACCCACTTTCAAAAGAAACAAGTAATAACTTCGAAGGGTTGAAAGTTTTCGGTTGATGCTGCGTTTTGCAATTCCTGCGGAACTTAATTCCGACATAAAATTGCGGATGATTTTTTTGTCCACTTTCGTGGTATCCTGATGCGCTTCGGTTTTCAGCAGAAAGTCCGTAAAATCAGCAAGATCTTTCCGGTAGCTGGTGAGCGTATGTGGCGAGTAGCGCCGTTCCACTGCAATAAAGTCCAAAAATCGTTCAACCATACCCCTTTAACCAATAAAAAATCACTCCTCAAATATATGTATTTGAAAAGTGATTTGAATATTTTCAGAAAGAAAATTTAATTAAGCCTGCTCGTCGCGGCTAATATTTCTCTGCTTGTGGGCAGCTTTCAATTTCGCCTGTCTGTTTACAACAGAAGGTTTGTTGAATTGTTGACGACTTCTAAGAGCTCTGATAGTTCCTGTCTTGTCGAATTTTCTTTTGTATTTTTTTAACGCTCTGTCGATGGATTCACCATCTTTTACCGGGATTATTAACATAGTTTACATCTCATTTTGGATTGCAAAAGTATGATTTTTTATTGAATTGACAAATTATTTTAGTATTTTTAAAATCTATTCCCAAGAATTAATGAATCCCGATTATAAAGTTATTTACGCCTCCGCAGGCTCCGGAAAAACCTACGCGCTGGTACAGAATCTTCTTGCTATATGCTTAAAATATCCCGCGCAGGCCGAAAAAATCCAGAATATTCTCGCGCTGACTTTTACCAACAAAGCAGCCAATGAAATGAAGCACCGTATCATCAGCTGGTTAAAAGATTTTTCAGCGGAAAATTATGCGGATAATGAAGATTTAAAAAATATCCAGCTAAAACTCGAAAAAGACGGTTTTAAAATCACCTTAGATGACCTTCACCTGCGCTCAAAAAAAATGCTGGATTATGTCCTTCACCACTACTCTACTTTAAACATCGGCACGATTGATAAATTCAACGCGAAGCTCGTACGCAGTTTTTCTCAGGAATTAGGACTTGCGCAAAATTTCGCTTTAGAAATCAATGCTGAACCTTTTCTAATTGAAGCGGTAGATAAAATGCTGGAGGACATCGGCCAGGAAAATAATATTTCGCACGCCTTTATGGATTTTGTGAATTATTCGCTCGATAATAACGACCGTTTGAACCTGAACCAAACGCTTTATAAATCGGCGAAGGAATATGTACAGGACAAACATTATTTTCAGCTGAAACAAAACAAAGATTTCGATTGGGATTTGTATGAAAAATCCAAAAAGAAACTTCGGGAAAACATCCGCGAATTGCGGCAAGAATCTGAGGAAATCGCGCAAAACGCGCTCAACTTGTTGAGAGAAAAAGATCTGGAAATCGAGGATTTTGCGACCGGCGCCAATGGCATCGGTGGTTTTTTTCAGAAATATTTGAGGAATAAAGCACCAAAAGTTTATCCCACTTTAGAAGCTGAAGAAAAATGCGTGCAAAGCATTTTAAAAGGCGCGTCCGGAAAAGGCAAATATAAGCAGGCGGAAATTTTGGAAATTCTTGATTTTTTGCTCTTTGAGCGGCAAAAAATAATTGCCAATCATGTTCAAATCGAGAAAAAAACCAAAATTTTAGAAGCACTTTTGCCGTTGAAAGTAAACAAAGATATTCAGGATAAACTCGCGGAAATAGAGCTTGAAAATGATTTGGTTTTACTTTCCAAGTTCAATATTATGATTCACGAAAATCTTCGTGAAGAACCTACGGCATTTATTTATGAAAAAATCGGGACGAAATTCAGCCATTATTTCTTCGATGAATTTCAGGACACTTCCTTCCTGCAATGGCAAAATTTGATTCCGCTGCGCGACCACGCAAATTCTCAGGAAAATATGAGTTTTACGCTGGTGGGCGATCCGAAACAGAGTATCTACCGTTTCCGTGGTGGCGATTCTCAACTGATGCTGGATATCATCAATAATTCCGACAACTCCGTTCCTGCGGCGACGGTAGAAAACCTGGAATACAATTACCGCAGCGCAAAAAACATCGTTGATTTCAACAATCAGCTTTACCTGTATATGTCGCAGTTTACGGAGCCGGAACACCAGAATATTTTCGGGCCGGGTTCGCAGCAAATCGCAAAATCTTCCGTGGAAGGCCGCGTGCGCATCAATATGTTGGAAAATACCGGAAACAAAGCCACCGATTATGAAGCGGTTTCAGAATTGATGAAAAACGACATTCAAATGTGTTTGGACCAGGGTTTTCGGTTTTCGGATATTACCATTTTATGTCGCGGAAATTTCGATATTTTCAGCTATTCGCAACATCTCGGAAATTTGAAAGTGAACTATAATGGCGAAGAAGTTTTTATCAAAACCATTTCCGAATCGGGTTTAACCCTAAATCTTTCCGTAACCTTATTGGCTTTAACCGAATTTCTGCGCTGGCATGAAAATCCAAAAAACCTGCAATTTGCCGTAAAAATGTTATACTACCTCAATGTTTTGGGCAGAATTAAAATCGAAGATTTTACCCGCGAAATGAGCGAAATTTTGGCTTTTGGTAAAAAGGAAAAAATTGAGCAGTTTATCTCGGAAAAATTCAACCTTAACCTAAGTGCTGATGGATTATTGCAGCTTAATCTCTATAATTTCATCGAACATTTTTTAAAGGAATTTTCGGTGGAAGGAAAAGAAACCGATTTTCTTTTCAACTATTTGGAAATGTTGTACGCCTACTCTCAAAATGCCGGTTCTACGCTGAAGGAATTTTTAAAATTTTGGGATGAAGAAGCGCAAAAAACTACGATTCAAGCATCCGAAAATGTAGACGCCGTGCAAATTATGACCATTCACAAATCGAAAGGTCTGGAATTTCCTGTGGTACTGCTACCGATGCGCAACAAAGCACCGAGCAAAAAAAGCAGCTACTGGTTTGATACCAACACCGAAGAAAAACTGTCTTCGGTGAACGTAAAATTGTTTTCTGAAGATTTGGTGATTTATGATGAGGAAATTTCCGCCTTTAACGCGAAAAATTCTTACCAGCAAAAAATTGACGATTTCTGTCTGCAATATGTGGCGACAACGCGCGCTGCGGAGCAGCTTTTTCTGTATGTAGAAAAAGGTGGAAAAAACTCAAATTATCTGGAAATTTTTGATTTTTTAAAAGATGAAATTCCGAGAAATGAAATGTTGGAAGAACTGACGTCTTTTGATTTTTATCCCGTTTCTGAAACCACTTTGCGAAAGCACAAAACCGCAAAAAAAGAGCAGTTTACCACGCAGCCGATCAGTTTCCGAAATAAAGAGGAAAAAAATCCAAACGCGATAAAAATTGCAACGCCGTCCAAAAATTATCAGAACAGAATTGAAAAAGTACGGACCGGAATCTTTACCCACGAAATTTTGGCAAAAATAAATTCTGAAAACGACGTTGAAAAAACGCTGGAAGCTTACCTCTTAGAGGGAACAATTACCAGCGAAGAAAAAGCGGAAATCGCGGAACGAATTTATAAAATCATAAAAAACCCCGATTATGTCCGGTATTTTTTGCCGGAGCAAGTGGTAATAAACGAAAAAGACATCATGCTTTCTGCAGAAGGAAAATCGAAAATTTACCGCCCGGACCGGCTGATTTCTACCAAAAATGGTTTCATTATCATCGATTTTAAAACCGGCGATGTGCAGGAAAAACATCAGAATCAAGTCGATGAATACCGCGCCGTATTGGAAATTCTCGGACATCAGGTTGCGGAAACAGCGATTATTTATGTTTAAAATTCAAAGACCGGTTTTGCAAGCAAAACCGGTCTTTGAATTTGGTATTGAAAATTATTTTTTCACGGCGGTAACTACCTGCGCTTCAAGTTTGGTTACGTTGTCGTAAATCTGCTTGAAAAACGGATAATACTCTGCAGGGAAGCTGGAATCATCAATCTGCACTGTAGTTTCAATGGTCAGTTTATTATCATTTTGCGTTACAAGATAAGTGTATTGTACTGCATTGTCCTCTGTGCGGATTTTCTTGGATTTAGGCACATTTTCAAATTTATATCCATCCGGAAGCGTAATGGTTACTTTTTTTACGTTGTCGAAAGCGGAATAAAATTCAATTGCTGATCTTCGAGGCTCAGTTTGGTTATAATTATGGTTTTTGGAATAAAGAAATAAAAGCGGGTTAAACACCATTTTATTTCCGATATGATCTACAAAAGTGTCCGCTGAAAAATCGAAAGTGGTTTCGAAATCGTTATTTTCATGTAATTGATGTTTTAAATTCGTAAACGGAAATCTGTATGAATCCTGATAGCTTTTCGCAAACGATTTTTCGTCATCAGTAAAGTTTTCATTGGCGATCATTGCGTATAACTTGGTGTCGCGATCCGAGAACTTGCCTTCAACTGTACCGTTGGGATTTAATTTAGCATCAACTGAATAAATGGATTTGCTCACTTCGGGGTAAAGCACGTTGATTAGTTTCGCATCGTCTTTAGACATGACGATGCCCGACTCATTTAGCGCACGTGGCGAAATCATGTTCACTTCTGTCAACTTCGAGGTTCCATCTAAAAGGTAGACTTTCCCGTTATCCGCAAATGATGCTAAAACGAAATTAAGTTGGGTAATGGACGGATTGTAAGTGGTAAGTTTTCCGCGCTTTATGGTAGAAAGCACCACAGGATCTGCGTTTAAGCCCTGGCTTTTCAGAAGCATGGTGAGTAGCAGATTAATTTCTGCCGTATTACCAATTTTTGTGGTGATTAAATTTTTGATTCCTTTGTCGGTAAACGCTTCGTCTTCTTTGTTCCAGGTGTAATTTTTCTGAACGAACTTAAGAATCGCAGCAGCTTTCTCCACATTGCCAGGTATTGATGTAATTTCTGCAGGCAACAGGTTTTTAATAAGGTTATCTTTTTTCAGCTGCATACCGAAATCATCATGGTCATAAAGGCGTTTTTGAATATCCTTCCAGGAAATTGAATACGACTTGAATATGTTATTGATCATCGTGGAATTCAGCTCGGCTCTAATTCCTGTTTTGTAATTGTCGTTATTCAAAACATATTTCTCATCTTTAAAAGCCGGAAGATCTTCATAGGCAAAACGGTGCGTCTGGAACTGGTTTCCATAAAGCGTTTTGTGGCCGGCATCACGATGTTTAGGCGCAATGCTTCCTTTATAATTAATGGAATATCCAACCGGAACCGCGTGGTCGAAAACGAATTCTACATAACGGGTCGGGATTTCAGCTTCAATTAAGATCCTTGGTGTTGAAGAAAGAAAGGGGCTGAAAATCGTGTAAGAATATTCAACAATAGAACCGCTTTTCACGTTCGCAAAGGCAAACTTGGTGATGGTGTAATTCTTATCTTCTTTGGACTTAAATTTTTCGTCACGGGTGATTTTAGTAGGAGTTATTTTGTCATTCTCCCAGTTGTAAGTCACCACCTTCAGGTCGCTCAGCTTTTCAGCATCGCCTTTTCCGTTGTTGTAAACCGGGATTTCATAATCCAGATAATCGCCGGCGTTTTCTTTATTGTAAATTTTAACGCGGCTTACGATTTCCTGCTTCAGACTTCCGTCATAATCCACAATAAAATGGATGGACCGGTACAGAATTTCCGCTGGTGCATCGGCATCAATATCGGATTTTGTTTTTTGTAGATCCACAGCCGAAACTTTAGGATCATTCAAAAATTTATGTTGAGAATAAAGGATGCTCACAAAAAAACATCCGATTAAAAGGGGTAGTTTTCTAATCATACTTTGGAAATTAAAATTTTGGTATTGTCTTTAATTGCGGTTTTTTTCCGGAAGTCTACGTAATCTTTAAATTTCTCTTTCGGATAAATACCTTTTTTAATGGTTAAAATTCTTCGAACCAGCAGTTTTTCGCCCGCCATTTTATAAGACAGTGAATACGAACCAAACTCGGTGGAAAAATCAGATGCCGGCGGCAAATCTGCAAATTTATAGCCTGCAGGCGCTGAAAATTCTATTTCATAATCGTCCTGAAAAGGAAATGCAGTTTCAAACGGAAGTACTCTTTCGGTATTAGTGGTGAATGAAACTGTTGGATAGAAAGGCATGGCCGGGAAAAATAAATCGTCGCCCAATTTTTTAGCAAAGCTTTTCGCATTCAGGTTCAGAACATAGCTGATTTTCGCATCGTCGCGGTTGTTGGTGAGGTTTTGCACGGCAACTTGATCAATCTGCAAATTAAAATGTCTGCTTTTCATCGCTTCTTTCACTTCGTCGGATTTTAAGCTGAGCAAGCTCAGGTTAGTATCATATTGTCCGCCGGTAAACTGAAAGTTGGCGGCTGAAGTTATGGAACCGTCTTCGGCCAGCTGTACTTTCGCAACCATCAGTTCTTTACTTTGCTCCGGTTGATAAACTGGCGTGTCGATAATTTTAATTCCGTTTTCATCAACTGCCAGAACATTTCGGTTATAGGACGAATAATTAAGGTGATTGTACGCCACGCTTTGCGAAGTATTCTCCAGCCAAATTGCATCTTTTTCGGTGGGAACCATTAATATCACATGGTTACCGGATAATTTTGGAAAATCTTTATCAAAGCTGATTACCGAGTCGTCGCTGTAAATTACCGAGTAATAAGACGGGATTCCTGCCGCAGTTAGCAAGGTCCGCATGTAATTGGTAAGTGCTTTACAATCGCCGTAGCCTTTTTTGCCAACCTCTGCTGCAGGCATTGGTTGCCAGCCTCCGATTCCCATGGAAATCAGCACATAGCGGGTTTTGTTCTGCATGTACTGGTATAAAGTTTTCACTTTTTCCGAAGTGGTGCCGGACAAATTCAGCGCAGCAACTTCTGCTTTAATTTCGGGGGTAATTTGGGAAACGGGAGTTATTAAATCATTAAAATACCATTTTCCGAAGCTGTTCCAATCGCTTAAATTGCCCTGTTTTCCTTCTAGAGTGAATTTTTCCGGTGAAAATTCCACACCGGGAAGTAAATAATCTAAACTGGGCGACAAGTCCTCGGGCGCAAGCGCAACGATGTTTTGATAAGAGTATTTCCACACGTTACCTTCTCTAATTTGGGAAACTTTGGCTAAAGCTTTATCATTAATTTTGGTTCTGATGGCAATTCCCGACAGATTGGTAACACTGAAATTACTTTTCTCCACAGCCAAATGATAGGTGCTTACTGGCGTGAAGTTGCTTAAGTAAATCGTGTTGGAGGTATTGGTCTCGTACGAGGTTTTTAAAGTAAAGGGATATTTCGATGAAACGGTCCGCAGAACCAAAATACGGTCGTCGGTGTATAAACCCGCGCTTGGGTTGTTGGTATAATCTGAAAAATCTTTTTTCGAATAGGTTTTGCTGAGTTTTCCATTCTCATCAAACATTTCAACCTTAATATTACTAATTTTAGTTGTGGGATTGTAAGGAATAGTTATAGTTGAAAAAGCCTCGCCGGCGGCACTGAGTATGGTTACAGCCCGACTTTTCTTAATGGTCATCTCGTTTACGGATTTCAGCACGTAATCTTCGGAGTTCTCCCTGATGACGGCATTTGCGTTCTGAAGAAGGTTTTGTGGAATCGATGCAGCAGCGTAATCCTGTGCACTACTTAAAATCGAAAAAAAAGCACAAAACAGCAGGTAAAATTTATTCATATATAAACTTTTTGGGGTGAATTTAATTCCCGGCTTCCGGCTGAAAAGTGCGTTGTGCGAGTTCCTGATCGAAAAGATAAAGCGCCGAAGGGTTTTCGGAAACCATTTTAATCTTGGAAACCAGCTGTGAAGCGTTGGCTTCTTCTTCAATTTGCTCTGTTACAAACCATTGTAGAAATGTTACCGTAGCAAAATCGCCTTCATCGTTTGCGCTTTTAAGAATATTAAAAATGCTTTTTGTAACCAGTTTTTCATGCGCAAAAGCTTTCTCGAAAATTTCGATTGCGTTCCCAAATTCGTGGGGTGGTTTCTCAATAGTTCCCATTTCGATGGGCGCACCTACGTCGTTCAGGTAATCAAAAATTTTGTCGGCGTGCATCAGTTCCTCTTTGCTTTGCACCCGGAAATAATTTCCTATTCCGTCTAAATCCCGCGCGTAGAACCAAGCGGACATCGCGAGGTAATATTGGGCGGCAAACTGTTCATTTGTAATTTGCTGATTTAAAAGCTCAGCGACCTTCATACTTATCATAATATTAACTTCTTACCCAAATATAATAAAAAAAGGGAAACAAAAAAGCGGAAATAAATTCCGCTCTAACATTAAAAAAATAAAACTATGAAGAACTATTTTTACTGCGCTTTCTGCATTTGGTGCTTTTTCATCATATCACCTTTTTTATGCATCATTTGGCGCTTTTTCTGCATTTTTTGTTGGTTGCTCGCCATCCATTTTTGGTATTGGTCCGGAGAAAGAATTTTTTTCATTTCAGCCTGATGTTCTGCACGTTTAGCTTTCATTTTCTCCATTTTGGCTTTTCTTTCCGCTTGTCTTTGTGGTGCCTCCATTTTTCTTTCGGCCATTCTTTTTTCATGAAGCGTTTTCAGCTGTGCAACCTGTGTTTCAGTAAGATTTAACTCGGTTTGCATTTTTTTGAAATGATCAGCTTGTCTCTGTTCCATAGTTTGCTGATCTTTTTTCATCATCTGACCGTTTTGTTGTGCAAAGGCAAATGTTCCAACTGCTAAAAATGCAGCGCTTAAGAGTAATTTTTTCATTTTGTATATATTGCTGTTGTTGTTTTATATGCTTTTGGATGTGGAAAGAACCATGGAGTTAAAGCCGGGCTTCATAAAATTATGTTAAATAAAAATACCGCCCATTTCAGGCATTTTTTCAGAATTTACCCTTAAAGCTAAAACCGAAAAATCCGGGCGTTTAGCTGCCAAAAAAAGAGCAGTTTTAAATAAAACTGCTCTCCCATCATTATTAACATTAAAAATCTAAAATTATCGGGAAGTTAATCGTCCTCCCGAGTTTCTTACGCTGGAATTTCTGGTTCCTGCGCCGGCGTCCTGGGTGGAACTGCCGGAATTATTTTCCATTCTGCGAGATGGCGTAACATTTCGCAAAGTTCGGTCTGGTTGTGCAGCCTGGGATCTAAATCCTGAATTCGAAGGCATTTCTGCGGGTCTTCTGCTAGAATTATTTCTAGTTCCTGCATCAGTTCTGGCTGATGCATTTGGCGTCACAGTTTCAGACTTAAAAGTTCTTGTACGCGAAGCACTTTCATTGGTATCATTTCTAAAACCGTTATTTCGGTTCGGAGTTGCAGTTTGTGTCCGTCCGCTTCGCGAAGGTTGTTCAAAACCAATATTTCTGCGCGAATTGTTTTGGTGGTAGTTATTTCGGTCCACACGGTAAACATTCACATTTACGGTTCTGTATCTTGGCACCACATAAATATTTCTGGCGTAATGCTGTCGGTTATAAGTCTGGTAATAAATTACCGGGTTGTAGCCGTTATAATAATTGTTCTGGAAAACCACAAACAAGTTCGGTCCCAAAATTCTTTGCAAGGCATAGAAGCGGTCGTAATACCATCTGTCCGGGTTATATCTATAATACGAATTCCACGCGCTGAATGAAGAGAAACTGTCGTTCAACATCATAATTTGCTGAATTTGCCACGGTGAAAGTCGGTACATCGAAAAGAAGCGGTTCCAGTTTACATTATTAATACTGCTTCGGTAGTCGTTGTAATAATTTCTGTATAAATCATTATTATAGTAATCACTCGGATATTCATAATAATAATCATCAGGGAAATAAAACGCATCATCGTCGTCGCCGTAGTAGTTGCTGCTTCCGTAGCTGCTGTTCGGGTAATAATCCGGATAATTCTGAGCGGAAACCAATGTCATTGCAAACACCGATACACCTAGTATAATTTTTTTCATTTCAATTTCAATTTATGTATTGATTCCTTAACTAATAATTAAAAAACGTGCCATAATTTTCAGCGATAATTAAATTAAGCGGAAAAATAATCAGCGGTCTTTCACATTAGCTGGTTATTTGATAGAAAAAGAAAACAGAAGTTAAATGCGGTGATTCAACTTCTGTTTATTTCGAGCTAAAAGACTCTTTTTTAGCGTTTTATATCATTGCTGTTTTTGAAATTTTTACATTTAAATTCGGTTAGAATCTGAAATCCAGTAGGCAATTTTTCTATTAAAATCTGCTTCCGCAACCAATTCTTCGATATTCAAATGCATTCTGTAACGCCAGTAATGAGGAAAGACCGCCGGCTGGTTAATGCGCTCTTCATCCATATTTGGGTTTTTTAGCTTATTATCGGTAGCTAAAAACTCCTGAATAGGGAAAATCGCCAGCATCGCGTTGTTGTAAAGATGCTGAAGCATGATGATTTCTGCAAGTTCACATTCCAGATGCCAAGGCGCAGTTCCATACTGCCCAAGTTGGTGCTGGAAATAATTTTGCGTCAAGCCGCGGTCTTCCTGCCACCACTGTCGCAAAGTGGAACTGTCGTGCGAGCTCGCCGTCACCACATTCATATAGGTAGCGTTTTGCGGATCGTACCACAGCGAATCATCGGCGGGCATTCTTTGTACTTTCAACGCGGTGATTCCCAGACGGTCCATCACCTGCGGAACACAGTCCGGAACCAAACCTAAATCTTCACCACATATCAGCATATCAGTGGAGTTCAGGATTACCGGAAGTTTTTCCATTCCCTGCTGATACCACAAACCATCCTGTCTGTGGAAGAAATAATCGCGGTATAATTCGGAAATTTTCCATTTTTCACCATCGCTTAAATATTTATAAGAATCGGTCTTTTCGACATTAAAACGCGGGTGATACACATATTGGTCGTCGCCCAGCGCTTCCTGTAAAAACAAAACATTCGCAGCTAAAGAAAGCAGACGCTCCTCAGTACCGTTAAAGGATCTTGTTTTAAAATAATCGGCGAGTTTTCGCTGCGTATCAAATTCTTCTTTAAAGCTGTACGTTCCATCGAAATGGTTATTCATGAAATGTCCTTGAATATGATCGCGTTCTTCGCCGAAAAAATCCCAAAGAATTTGGTCGTTTATGAAAGGCTTACAAAATCTTTCATAATTAAAATGAATATCCCGCGCGTGAAATTCTTCAATTTTAACCGGAACAGCAGGATAAAAATATCCCAAAATTCCTTGGGTCGCGCTCATCGGCATTCTCCAGATTCGGAAAAATCCTAAAATATGGTCGATGCGCATCGCGTCGAAATATTGCTCGAGTGCTTTAAAACGGTTTTTCCACCAGCGGTAACCGTCGGCTTTCATTGCTTCCCAATTATAGGTTGGGAATTCCCAGTTCTGACCGAGTTCAGTGAACTGATCCGGCGGTGCGCCCGCCTGAAAATCCATACCGAAAAGTTGCGGTTCTGCCCAGGCTTCCACGGAATAGCGGTAAATACCGATCGGCAGATCACCTTTAACCGAAATTCCCAAACCGTGTGTATAATCTATCGCATCTTTCAACTGCAGATGAAGCTGGTATTGCACCCAGGCGTGCAGCGTGGCAGCAGCAAAATCCTTATTTTTTGGTGAAAAAAACGGCGCCACTTTTCCGAAAATAAATTTGCGGTGCGTTTTCCATTCGTTGAAATTCGGTGTTTGGTATTTATCGCGCAGCACACAGAAAGCTGAATACGGCAAAAGCCATTCTTCATTTTCTTTCAGGAATTTCTTGAAATTTCTATCTTTTAAAATTTGGTCGAAATTAGCAGTAAAAATTGCCTTAAGATATTTCCATTTTGCCGAAATAACTTTTTCATAATCGATGAGCGAAAGTTCATTTAAGGCATCTTTTTCTGCTTTATATTCTTCAACTAAATCGTTCGGTATAGAAAAATCCAGCTTTTCAACCGACAGATATTGCGGATGAAGTGCGTACACTGAAATAGCCGCATAAGGATAAGAATCCGTCCAGGAATAATTTGCGGTGGTATCATTAATCGGTAAAATCTGCAAAATCGAAAGATTGGTTTCTTTCGCCCAATCAGCTAGATTTTTTAAATCCGGAAATTCACCCACACCGAAACCGTTTTCTGTGCGAAGTGAGAAAACTGGCACCGCCACTCCGGCAGCGTGGTACATTTCGTGCGACTTAAAGCGGAAATAATGATCGGCTTTTATCTGAAGCGCGTTGTTTTCGGTGTTCGGTAAAGCCCAGCGGTTCGGACCGTATTCCACATCGAAAACTTCACCGGTTTTGATGTTCATCAAACCATATTTGTATTCGATGACATGGTTTTGCGGCAATACCACAGCGACTTCCCAGATTCCAAAATCAGTTTGAGTCATCGGCAAAGTTTTCAGATATTGCCAATTACCGAGTACCTCACAGTTACCAAGCATTACAATTTGCCAGTCCGGATTATAGACCGGCGCTTCCAGGCGGAAAAGATGCGTGTGCTTTTTTAGCGCCGTAACTTTACCGGGTGTAAAGTTTTGAAGCTTATTCTTAAGAATTTTATTGTTCAGGTAATTTTCCGGGAAATTTTTGGCGTTCCAGGAATCATAAATTACAAATTCATCATAATTATGCGGAAAAGCCAGATGATGCACCGAATATTCTTCATTGATGACATCGCCGTTCTGGTTGGTTACCCGGTATTTATAGGAAATGGTTTTTGAAAAAAAATCTATTTCACCGGTCCAGTTTCCGTTATCGGTATAATTAAGGTGATAAATTTTCTCTACGTTTCCGTCATTCAAAAGCAGAACTTGCAGATTTTCACCAACTTTCGTCTGGAAATTTATATTAAGATAAAGTTTCATCAAATCTATTTTTTAATGACTGCAATTTAGCAAATTTTTAAAGAATGCCTGCCAAATTTTAGCTGCTTTAAAGGTGATATTTTTCAGTTTAACTATTGATTATCATTTTATTACAGGACCATAGCGAACTTATGCGAAAAAAAGTCATAATTAAATTAATTTCGTTGCGGAAAATTAAAAACCTCCGACGAAAAATTGCTCGGAGGTTTTGATGATTAAAATTTGCGGCGTTATTGGGGCATTTTTTTTGAAAACAGAAAACTGCCTAACATAACTTTATGAGATCGAATACGTTGTTCCATCACGGCCGTCTTTCAGCTCTATTCCTTCGGCGAGCAAACGATCTCGAATTTGGTCTGAAAGATCGAAATTTTTGGCTTTTCGGGCCTGATTTCTGAGCTCGATTAAAACCTGCAAAGTCTGGTCAAGCTTTTCATTGTTATTTTCCTCAATGTTTTGCAAGCCCAAAACATCAAAAATAAAGCTGCTGAGTAACGTTTTTAATTCCGACAAATCTTCGGCTGAAAGCGTTTCTTTTCCTTCTTTCAGTTTAAAAATAAAATTAGCCGCTTCAAAAAGGTGCGCAATTAAAATCGGTGAATTAAAATCATCGGTTAAAGCTGCGTAGCATTTTTCTTTCCACGCCTGAACATCAAAAGTTGAAACCTCAGCACTTGGAAAATCGGTGTTGGAAAGAATTTTAAATGCTTCCATCAAACGCTGAAAACCTTTTTCGCTTGCGATCATCGCTTCATTGGAAATATCCAGAACGCTGCGGTAATGCGCCTGCATAAAATTGAAACGCACGATGGTCGGATGAAAAGCTTTTTCAAAAAAATCGTTGCTTCCGGAAACCAGTTCCATCGGCAAAATATAATTTCCCGTGGATTTGCTCATTCTCTGGCCGTTCATGGTAAGCATATTGGCGTGCATCCAGTAATTTACAGGTTCTACGCCGTTACAGGCTTTACCCTGCGCAACTTCACATTCGTGATGCGGAAATTTCAAATCCATGCCACCACCGTGAATATCAAATCTTTCACCTAAATATTTAGTTGACATGGCAGTACACTCCAGATGCCAACCCGGAAAACCTTCGCCCCACGGCGAATTCCAGCGCATAATATGTGCCGGTGAAGCGGCTTTCCACAAGGCAAAATCCTGCGGGTTTTTCTTTTCACTTTGACCGTCGAGATCGCGTGTATTGGCAAAAAGTTCTTCAATATTGCGGCGGGAAAGTTCACCATAATTTAAACCGCGGCGGTTGTATTCTAAAACATCGAAATAAACGGAACCGTTGCTTTCATACGCAAAACCTTTATCTAAAAGTTTCTGTGTAAGCTCGATTTGTTCTAAAATATGTCCGGTTGCAGTTGGTTCAATCGTCGGTGGAAGTAAATTGAAAACTTCTAAAACCTTATGAAAATCTACGGTATATTTCTGTACGATTTCCATCGGCTCCAGCTTTTCCAGCCGCGACTGCTTTACAAAACGGTCATTATCCACATCGCCGTCGTCGGTTAAATGGCCCGCATCGGTGATATTTCTCACATAACGAACTTTGTAGCCAAGATGCACCAAAGTGCGGTAAATAAAATCAAATGACATGAAAGTCCGTACATTTCCCAGATGAACATTGCTGTACACGGTAGGGCCGCAAACATACATCCCGACGCTGTTTTCGTGAATGGGCGTGAAAATTTCTTTTTCACCGGAAAGGGAATTGTATATTTTTAAATTCATTGTTTTTAGTTTGAAATTAGTCCAGTTTTGCGCGGTTTCCTACGTAGTGTAAGAATTCCTGTCGCGTGATCGGATTGGTTCGGAAAAGCCCGCTGAGCTCAGCGGTTGTAGTGGAGCTTGCGGTATCTTTAATGCCGCGACAGTTCACGCACAAATGTTTTGCTTCAATGATGCACGCCACATCCTTGGTTCCTAAAGCATCTTTCAGCGCATCCACAATCTGCATCGTCAAACGTTCCTGAACTTGCGGACGTTTTGCATAATAATCCACAATGCGGTTTATTTTTGAAAGACCGATCACTTCGCCATTCGAAATGTAAGCGACGTGCGCTTTGCCGATAATCGGTAAAAAATGATGTTCGCAAAAAGAATACACGGTGATATCTTTTTCCACGAGCATCTGGCGGTACTTGTACTTGTTAGAAAATGTAGAAACCCGCGGTTTATTTTCGGGCAGAAGACCGCCGAAAATTTCGTTCACATACATTTTCGCCACGCGTCGCGGTGAATCTTTAAGCGAGTCATCGGTCATATCCAGGCCAAGCGTTTCCATTATATGATGAAAATGTTGCTGTATCGCCTCAATTTTTTCCGCGGGCAACTTATCAAAAGCATCTGCGCGCAGGGGCGTATGTTCCTTTCCGGTGAATACGTCGTCGTCAAAATCGATATCCTGATCCATAAAATGTTATAATGAAAGCAAAATTAAGGATTTAATTTCAGGTTTTTTCATTTCAGAAAAAAAGGCACAAACAGCACGGAATTTTTTTGAGCTAAAAACTGGAAATGCTGCTTTTAATTATCTGAAAAAAACATCAAAATAGCTCGGAATTTTTTCTTGAACCAAAAAGTTTTTAATGGATTTAATTTACTAAAAAATAACCTTTAAGCACGGAATTTTTTTTAGACCAAATTATTGAAGTGAATTTCCAATTCAGAAAAAAACCTTCGAACAGATCGGAATTTTTTTTAAACCAAATCGTTTTTGATGGAATTTAAAATTCCAAAAAAACAGCCATTAAGCACGGAATTTTTTTAGTCCAAATTTTTGAAGTGACTTTCCAATTCAGAAAAAAACCTTCAAACAACTCAGAATTTTTTTACGTTAAAATGTTTTTAATGGAATTTAAATTCCAAAAAAACAGCCATTAAGCACGGAATTTTTTTAGTCCAAATTTTTGAAGTGACTTTCTAATTCAGAAAAAAACATCAATATAGCGCGGGAATTTTTTAAACCAATTTAAAAGCCGGCGCCACCAAAAGTAAACGTCGCTGTAAGTCCGGCGCGAACTGTTGAAAGCGGGAATGCGGTAGAAATTTTATATTTCGTCATCAGCTGGTCGTAAAAAAACCGAAGGTTGAAATTCTGCGACACGTTGTAGTCCGCCGAAAGTTTTAAGCTCAACATCCGCTGCCCGCCTGTTACCTGAGAATCGTCCTGCAAAATATTGGTAATCCGGGTTTGACTGTCTCGCAGCGCAAAATCACCACGCACATTCAAATCACTTTTAATATTGCGTTGTTTTCCTTTGAAGTTGAGTTTCATTTTTAAATCCTTCAAAATATAGCCAAAACCAACGATGTATTCCTTTCCTATATCTTCCGTAAGCGTATGGTTAACCAAGCCGAGCATAAACAAACGGTCGGTGTTATACTGCGCACGGAACTGCATATTATTTCGCATGGTAACATCAGCACCAATCAGCGGCGCGAACGCTTCAACATAGCCGACCTGCGAAAAGGTGTATGGATTGTAAAAATCGCCAAAAGCATCGCGGTCATCAAAACTGTTGTTTTGAACATTGTAATAATCAATGCTGGACTGGATTCCCGCCGCGGTGTATGTGGAAGTGTAAGCGTGCAAAACATCAAATTTTGAAAATTGGCTGTTTATTAGCGGAATATTTTTCAAACCGGAATACGTTACGCGCCAGTTCGGTAATGGGAAACCCGCTTTTTTCGGATCGTCCAGCGGACCGCCGGCAGACTTTCCTTCCACTGCAGCCTGAAAAGCGGGAACCAAAACGTAGGCGTTTGCCAAAGAATGACCGTCTGTAAATCCATTTGCATCAAGCTGTCCACCGTATTGCTGAGAAATTTCGCGGGCATTTGCGATCATATTCTCATAAATCCTGCGGCCATCAACAAACGAAGTTCCGAAGGTCCACGCCGTTTTAGAATAAGTGATTAAATCTCTGCCAAAGGAGAACTGGAAACCATTATTTGGATCGGAATCTGCATCCACATTGTAACCGCCCTGAATGAAATTGCTGTTGTAATTTTTCAGGAAATTAATATCGATCCGGAAGTCGTTCACCGGCATAATCTGGACGTTCGCGAGGAAGTTTTGATTTTTCAGCTGAGAGTACGGATCATTCATATAATTGGAATCCGAAATCCACCCGTTTTCAATAACTGTCCGCCGAATGTCCGCCTGTGAGCCTAAAAGAAAACCAAAGGTTGGTCCGCCAATATTCTGACCGTATCCGTACCAATTAGGTGCTGCCAGTAAACCAGGTAAAACGGTTCCGTTATTCTCGTTGTAGGAAATATCCAGCTGCTTCACCGAGGTTAATGCATAAGCAACAGCCTGCATTGGATTTAATTTGTTTTTAAAGCTGTAGTTTTTAAAATTGCGCTTTTTGTTTTTTTTCTGCCACGCCAAATTGTAAACGTTATTCAGTGAATCTATTTCCTGACGGCGTTTCTGCATGGTGGAATTTATTGCCTGAAAATACTTGAACTTTCCGAAAAACTTCGGCACATCTACCGCGGCGGTGGCGACAATATTATTGGTGTTTTGACCTATACTTCCCAAATTTTCTTCGCGCCCGGTATCCGGATTTCTAAAGCTGGTGAGCACGGTACTGCGCGCGTTCCAGTTGTAGGTAAAACCATAACTGAGTTCTGCATTGATAAAATCCAGATACGGCAAATATTCAAACGGCAAAAGGTAACTCAGCTGTACGCGGTGGTGATACAGAACGGGACGACCAGCGCGGAAAGGATCTGCGAAGATGGATTTGGTGTTCATGTCGTAGACACTCAAATTATCGTTTAGAGTTCGCATCGCGGAATTAATGTCAAGCTTTAAGGACTTAGTGAAATTAAAACCGATACCGTATTGCCAACCGAAATAGAAATTGCGGTTTTTAATAACATCAAAATCCAGAGCAGCACTTCCGCCTAGAATTGCATCGATATTTCTAAACTCAAGTTCATTGTAATTCCGGTCGATTTCTGTTCGGAAAGAAAGTCGCGACGGAACAGGATTAAAGTTTACCTCCTTAATCCATCGCAAATATTTGTATGATTTTGCCGTATCGCTGACCAGCTTATTAAACGGTCTTAAAACCCAAGGTTTGAAGGAATAATTATAGTCGATATAGCCTTTCAGATATTGGCGGTAATTCTTTTTGGTGTACACGTCGCGGAAATAATCGTCGTTATAAATGGCGGTTACCGAAAGATTTTCTACATCGTAAAAACGCGGTTTTTTGTTTGGATTCATGCGTTCCTTGCGCATATTCACCACGCCGATGCTGCGCTGCTGCGTGTACGTTCGTGCAACGGTTTTCAGCTCTTCTTTATTCGGTGCGTTTTCGAAAGTTACATCGTTATCCAACGGATTGTACTTGGGATCTTCGATGGTTTGCGTATAAGAATAGTTTACCGGAACTTTTAAACCCAGTTTTTCCGGTAAAAACTTGTCCACATTTACGCTGGTATTGATGTTGTAAGCAGCTAAAGTAGACTGTGCTCTTTCGGCAGGTTTTTCGGCAATACCACCAAAACCGATGGTGGAATATGAAGCATTAGCATTCACCAAAGCAAAATCTCCGAGGTTGAAGTTGACACTTGCATTCCCAGCATATCCACCTTTATTTTCGATTTCAGAAAGACGAATTTCATTGACCCAAAGCACCACTTCTTTGGAGACGGCGGAATTTTTATTCCGCACACCCAACATAATGGTGGTCACGTTACCTAAACTCGGGCGGCCTTTGATGTATATTTTTTTGTTGGGATCCAGTGAACCATATTCTGCATCTTCACGGCGCAGTTCAATTCCAGTTGGGAAATCTTTATCGCGACGCAGTTTGGCATCCACAAAATCCTGGATTTGCAAATCAACATTATTTTCTGAAGGCCAAATTTCCAGCGGTGAGCGCGCATTTTTCGAAGTATATTTCAGCGAAGCTTCATATTCGTAATAATTGTCTGTAGCATCACTACCAAAACGGATGAAAAACTTGGTGTCTTCGTCGTAGTTCGAGGAAGTAACATCTTTTAAATCTTCAGCATGCACGAAAAGTTCCAGTTTTTTGTACCGGCGCATATCAAGTGCTACATTTTTAAATACGCCGCGCGAGGAATTTTTTTCTAAAGGCGCCGCTTTTAAATACAATGAAGCTTCATTTTGTCTTTGTACGCCAGCGTTTCCGCTTAAAACCTGACGGTCGATTCCCGGTGGTAAAACATATGGTGGCTGGCTTAGGCCGTTTTCCTCTAAGTTTACACTTCCAACGTCCAGATTTTGATCGGTCACAAGTTCAACTCCTTCATTATCAGAAACATTGGTGGCGATATTTTTGGTATATTTACGCCAATCGCTTCGTACAAGATCTAAAGTTCCAAAACGTAGTGTGGAAGTTTGGTCGAAGCCGGTAAGAAGCATTCTCGCGAAACGCACATTATTCAAAATGGAGGCATCTGCTTCACCAGCGTCATAGTCGTATTGCGCTACCGGTACCCGGAATAAATACCATTTGTTAGTACCGGTTTGTCCGTTTTGAAATTTAGCTTCCACTTCTTTAACGTCAACGATAAAATTCTCCCCTAGAACCAGGTTATTTTTATCAAGGTTAATGGTGTACTGATTATAGTTTTCGCTTTGGTCGAGGTTATAATCGCGATTAACATCTTCTGCGTCAGGTGTTTGCGTTGCCACTTCCAAAGAGTTGCTTTGCGAGTTCCCTTCCGGACCTCGGAAATATTTGTAGCGTTCAGTAACTGAACCCGCTTGATTTCCCTGAAACTGATCTGATAAATAAAACACGAAATCATCCGACGCCGGATCCGAATTATTGGTCACAGGGTTAATAAAATTCGTTCCGAATTTCGCTGCTTCGCCCGGAGCATCCAAGCCGTCATAACCTAAATCCTGCGCGGTACGTTCCGCACCTTCTGAAGAAAATGCATAAAGCACGGGGAACTGATTCGGCTGTACACCCCAGTTTGTTGTGGTGGTGTTTGCCGGTACAGCAGGTGTCGGCAAGCCGTTTTCGTACATGAGTTTTCCGTCTTTCAGCACATCTTCGGAAACATTTCCGAGTTGTAAAAGAAGTTTTGGTTGAGCTCCCAGAGGATTTCCGTCCGCGTAAGGATCCATCATCCAAAACTCAACATATTCAATATTCGAATTGGTGAAATTCGACACAGAAATGGGGCGCATTAAACCTGCCCAGCGTTGCTGTGTACTTTCGAAACTTGGATTTACGTTATAAGGACCGCGTTCAGTCGGGAAATAAGTAATATCAAAGGTGTTGGTATAGAGTTGTTCACCGGCAACAAAATCGCGGCTGTTGAACAGTTCGGATGTTTTCACGCGCCGCGAAGCGTGATTAGAAACCGCTTCAGCATTAATTCCACTTGGCGCTTTGCCGCCAATACCATAAAATCTTGGATCAATATTATACCAGCTTAACAAACCACGTCCGTTTCCGAAATCTAAATTATCATTCAGGTTTCCTGTAGAAAAAATAGGTTCGGGATTTTTTTCAGGTTTTGAAGCTAAACTCCACATCGCCGGTTCTTTAAGCGAAATTTTGGAAGTGCTCTGTTCGAAATCATCGATATAAGACTGGTCGCCAATTCCCTTATTTTGTCCCGGAATTAAATACGCTCCTTCTGCCAAAAAGTTCAGATTCGATGGTGCTTCGGTATTTACAAACGGAATTTTATCGGTTAAACGGGTTAAAAAAGGCAATTCATTGTTATACAAAACATTAAAGCCTGCCATGGTATTATTCACGGCTTCCTGACCGAAATTTACCTTTTGGGTTAAAGGTGTTTCAGCATAATTTACTACGGTGGCGCCGACGGTCAGATGTTCATTAAATCTTCTTTCCAGATTTAAGCCGAGGAATCTTTTTCGCTGTGTGTTGAAAGTCAGCTGATTTTCAAGTGAAATATTAATCGCCTGTCCCGATTGCTTTACGGCTTCATTGATAATATTCACCGTTCCCAGCATGTAGTCTACCGTATAATCAATTCCTTCCTGAAGCTGCACGCCGTTCGCGGTCACTTTTACAGAACCCTGCGGCACGTTGATCGCTCCAAGAGAAATGCCGGAACCCTGGCTGCCTTTGTAACGACCTTCCATCGTGTAGCGTAACGCAAGATTATTCTGCGAGGCGACCTGCTTTTGCTGATTGTAAAGGTCATTAAAAACAAAATTCGGATCATCGGTTCCTAAAACGCTTTCCAGATAAGCGCCAAAAGGTTTTGCTTTGGTGAAAATAACGCGTCCGTTTTCAGGATTAACAGTGATTCCGGGCACATAATCGAAAATGCCATCGCCAGTTTCACCTGAACCTTCCTGCAGATCGTTATTCATATTTAAGCGGTCCCAGTTGAATAATTTCAATAAGTTCGGATTGACCTGCTGATTCGGCGTATTTACAGTTGTAGGCAAATAATTTACTTTACCGCCGGTTTGCGGATCGCGGTAGTAAACATTCAGCAAAAATCCATCGGAATTGATCTGATTGGTGTTTAATGAATAAATATTCTTCATCATCAAATCCCACATCGGTGATGAAGTTTTTACCGTGCTGTTGGGTTTCAGAACTTTAGTGATGAGCACCGGACTTTCCTCAGAAAATTCGCCTACTTTATAAACTTTATTGTCACCGTTTAAGGTATAGCTGTAGGAAACCGCCAAAAGCTGGTTGTCATTCAATCTTTGGTTCAGTGAAATATAACCCAACTGCGGATGATAGGTAAATTCATTCAGATTTAATTTCCGCGCCTTACGGTTGAAAATAAACTGCTCTCCATCGACATAATTTTCGGAATTACCGTTCGCGTTCGGCAAAGACCGCCCATTAATGGCGTTATAGGCAGTATTCACATCGCGGATTGCAGGGCCTAAATTAACGATGCTTTGATAGAGATTATTCTGCGAATTATCCGGAAAACCGGAAGTACCGTCACCCAAGTCCCGAATTCCTAAAATACCTTTTTGGTCCTGAAGATTTCCGGAACCCTGATCTAAAACCCAGGCTTCAATGCGGCTGATATTCACACGGGAATTGATCTGCGGGTAATTAAGAAGCGCTTTATCGTAAGTATTTAAGAAATAATGTCCCAGAAAATAGTGCTGATTATCTTCATAATCTACCGCGTTGAACTTAAAAGTGTTCATAACGCCGCCACCTTGCGCTATTATATTTCGCGCTTCACCTTGCTGTTGCGAAAACACTAAAGTTCCATAGGTTTTGCCCAATTGAAATTCTGTTTTCAAGCCGAAAAGCGATTCGGAGCCTCTGATTAAGCTGGTAGAAAGCGGCATATTCACATTCCCGAATTCCACGCGCTTGATGATTTTATCTTCGCCGCCGGCAGTTGGGTTATTTAAACCTTTAGTCTGTAAATCGCGCCAGGTGCCTTTTGCCTGCCAGATAAGATTCATTCGGTTTTCAAAAGCAAAACCGCTTTGGGTATCGTAATTCGCTTTTAGCTGCAGATTCTCACCTACTTTACCTATTAAGCCCAGCTGAATTCTCTGCTGAATATCAATAGCAAAATTGGTCCTGTTTTGGGGTAAAATTAGTGGATTATCTATTTTCTGATAAAGTCCTCCAATGTCGAAGGAGGCAAAACCCTGCGGAATAATTTCAATTTTATTGCCACCAAACAAGGTTTCGAAGAGTTTGTTTTTAACCTTTACGGATGGCAGCAAACCCTTTTTTATGGCTTCCGTCTGGTCTTTCCGGTATCCCAAATCATTCAGCGAAGATTTTTCGCGGTAATATTCACTTATTTCGTTGGTCAGCATATATTCTTGATATTCTGCTAAGGTCATCGAAACGGGATTTCCCACAATTACGTTCCCGATTTTGGGATAAAGAATATACATGCCGCTCGACACATCATAAAATGCTTCATAACGGGTGGGATCGGGCAAAGAATAATCTTTCCGAATGCTGGCACTGTCGCTGGGCTTAACCTGCGCAATAACCGACGTTAGAGAAAAAAACGTTAGTAGAAAACCTAAAAAGCGTTGTTGAATTAATCTTTTTCTTCCCAAATGCTAAATATTTTTTAATATCTGTTTTACCAGGTCTTCTACCGTTAAGTCTGGGTTTTGTTTTAAAATTCGGTCAGCAATTTTTTCGCTCATTTTCTTTGAAATGCCCAAAACTTCTAAAGCTGATAACGATTCCTCCTTCACTTTATTATTTACAGCCGGTGAAAAATTACCCGCTGAAACGGCAAATTTTTGCATTTTATCTTTCAGTTCCACGATAATCCGTTCTGCGGTTTTCGCACCAATACCTTTTACTTTTTGCAACATTACGCTGTTGTTGGAAAGGATGCCCGCTGCTATTTCCTGAAGCGAAAGCGATGACAGCATTATTAGCGCAGAAACCGGCCCTACACCATTTACGCTGATTAGCAAATTGAATAGCTCTTTTTCCGCGATGGTATCAAAACCAAAAAGTAGGTTCGCGTCTTCGCGGATGATTTGCTGGATATTTAAAAAAGTTTCCTTCCCCAGCACCAGTTTTTCTGATGTCTGTAAGCTGATTCCCACAAAATAACCCACTCCATTCACGTCAACGACGACCGAAGTTGGGTTAAGTTGCTGTACAATCCCTTTTAGCGAATATATCATTATTTAATAAATTACGCTTTTGATTCTTCACGACGCTGCGCATCAAGAACCGCAATGGTTGCCAGGTTCACAATCTCATCAACGCTCGCGCGCATTTGTAACACGTGTACCGGTTTTTTCAAGCCCATTAAAATAGGACCAACAACCTGCGCTACCTTTAAACCTCGGATGATTTTATAAGAAATATTTGCACTTTCTAAGTTCGGGAAAACAAAAACATTCGCAGGAGTTGTACCCAATTTAGAAAATGGATAATCGGAAAGATGGTCGCTATCCAACGCAAAATCAGGTTGAATTTCCCCGTCGACGATCATGTTCGGGAATTTCTCATGTAAAATAGAAACCGCTTTTGCCACTTTTTTTGAAGTTTCTGTTCTGCCGGAAAAATTTTCGAAAGATAACATGGCGATCCTTGGCTCAACGGCAAAAGTTTTTACCGTCATTTCGGCCATGCGTGCAATATTTACCAAGTCTTCGGCAGTCGGGTTTTGGTTGATAGAAGTATCCGTAAAGAAAATTGGTTTCTTTTCGGTCATGATCATCATCATGGAAGAAATTTTATCTACTCCTTTTTCTTTTTCCACAATTTTCAAAATCGGCTTAATCGTGGAGGCATAATTTTTAGAAAACCCTACGATCAGCGCGTCGGTATCACCATGATGCAGCATTAAAGGACCAAAGTAATCGTTCTGGCGAACATATCTTTTTGCTTTGTATTCGTTCATGCCTTTGCGCTGGCGCATTTTCCAAAGTGTTTCCCGGTATCTCAGGCGGTTCTCTGCCTGGTCATCGTCCATCGGGTCAATGATGGGCACATCCAACTCAATACCGAACTTTTTCATCTGTTGCTGAATGTATTTTTTCTCGCCCAATAAAATCGGGTGCGCAATACCTTCTTCGTAGAGAATTTGCGCCGCTTTCAGCACATTATATTCATCAGCATTTCCAAGTGTCACCCGTTTCGGATTAGAACGGGCGCGGGTTTGCATCATCCGGATGAGTTTTTCGTCACGGCCCATTCGGTCGAGCAAAACATTTTCGTAATCTTCAAAATTCTCAATCGGTTTGCCCGCTACTCCGCTTTCCATCGCTGCTTTTGCCACCGCAACAGAAACTCTGGTGATCAAACGGTTATCAAACGGCTTTGGAATGAAATATTCGCGGCCGAAATTTAAACCGTTTAAGTTATACGCTAAAATTACAGCTTCCGGAACGGGCTCTTTTGCTAACTCCGCGATCGCGTATACGGCAGCCAGTTTCATTTCTTCATTAATTCCTGTTGCCTGCACATCCAGCGCGCCGCGGAAAATGTAAGGGAAACCTAAAACATTATTCACCTGGTTAGGATAATCGCTTCTGCCGGTAGCCATAATGGTGTCCGGTCTGGTTGCCATCGCCACATCATATTCGATTTCCGGATCAGGATTTGCCAAACCAAAGACGATCGGATTTTCTGCCATACTCAACAACATTTCCGGCGTCATGATATTTCCTTTTGAAAGGCCGATAAATACGTCGGCACCTACTAAAGCTTCAGCTAAAGTGTTTCGGTCGGTATTTGCAACGAAATCCAGTTTTTCCGGTGTTAAATTTTCCCTACGCGAGTTGATGACGCCTTTAGAGTCGCACATCAAAATATTTTCTTTTCGAAGTCCGAGCTGAACATACAGTTTGGTACACGCAATAGCTGCGGCGCCGGCACCGTTCACCACCATTTTGATTTCTTCGATTTTCTTTCCGGCAATTTCTAAAGCGTTAACTAAAGCTGCAGCAGAAATAATTGCTGTTCCGTGCTGATCATCGTGCATCAAAGGAATATTAAGTTCTTCCTTTAGACGTTGCTCAATATAAAAAGCTTCAGGAGCTTTAATATCTTCCAGGTTAATTCCACCAAAAGTTGGCGCGATACCTTTTACAATTTCTATAAATTTATCAGGATCTTTTTCGTTGATTTCAATATCAAAAACATTGATATCGGCAAAGATTTTAAAAAGCAAACCTTTCCCTTCCATCACGGGTTTCGAAGCTTCAGCACCAATGTCGCCCAAACCTAAAACCGCGGTTCCGTTTGAAATTACAGCAACCAGATTTCCTTTTCCGGTGTACTCATACGCGAGTTTGGGATCTTTTTCGATTTCGAGACACGGAATGGCAACTCCGGGTGAATAAGCAAGCGACAAATCACGCTGTGAAGAATGTGGTTTAGAAGGAATTACCTCGATTTTACCTTTCGGCTCGTTGCTGTGATAATCTAGAGCAGCCTGTCTGAAATTGCGCTCGTCTCGATTGTTTGTAGTGGACATATCTAAATTTTTTGGCGGCATTTTGAGCAAATTTTTTCAAAATACCTGAATTTCACTAAAGTTCTCCGGACCGAAGTTTCAGTCCAGATTGAGAATGTATTTCTTGTGATAATCGACCAGACTTTCAATAGGTTTCTGAACGACTCTGCCGATTTTTAAATTGAGTTCTGCCGCGGCAGAACGCAAAACATCTTCATAAATAAAGGCAATATAGCCCATAAAATTTATTTTCACCTCCCGTGCTTCGGGGTAAGGCAAAACCTGATAATCGAGGAAATTCTTCATTTCATCGAATACCATATTCTGAAAGTACGGATGTTCTTTTCTTTCAGCAATAAATTTGTTGAAGTCGCCCAGATACGCATTGGCGCGAGGATTATGGTACATATTTTTAATTGCGTCGTCGATGGTTAGCTGGTATTTTTCTTTGAATTGCTTTTCCAAATCGACGGGCAGTTTTTTCATGAAAAACCTGCGCAATAGATGTTTTCCCAAAGCGCTTCCGCTGCCTTCATCACCGATGAGGAAACCTAAAGAAGGCAAATCAATACGGATTTTTTCACCATCGAAAAAGCAGGAATTAGAACCTGTTCCCAGAATGCAAACCATACCGGGTTCACCATCATACGCGGCGTAGGCGGCGGCAGTCATATCCTCCTTTACCTTGATCTCGGAGTTTGGAAAGCAGGTCACAAATTCATCATTCACCTTTTTTGCATTGGCAGCAGTGCCACAGCCGGAACCATAAAAAAACAGCTTTTCGATGTGATTTTTCAGAAAAAAAAGGTCTTCATTACGATCGATTTCTTTCGCAATAAAATCCGGATCGATAATATTTGGATTAAAACCTAAAGTAGTGGTCCGCAGATGAAGCTTCCCGCTATTATCCAGGATCACCCAGTCACATTTGGTAGAACCGCCGTCTATAATGGCAATCATATAATCATTAGTTTAAAATGCTAAAATAATTAAATTAAACGTCAATATTTTAGACTATGCGAAATTACGCATAATTACCGTCTTGCCGAAGCAGAGATAAAAAAAACGGACAATTGCCCGTTTTAATTTTTTCACGTGAATTTTCTATTCCACCGCAAGCACTTCGGTGATTTCCGGCGCAAATTGTTTCACTGTATTTTCCACCCCCAGTTTCATGGTAGAAAAACTCATCGGGCAGCCGTTGCAGTTGCCGTGCAGTTTTACCAAAACGGTGTGCTCGCGTACATCAATCAATTCAATATCACCGCCGTCTTTATTTAAAAACGGACGTATGCTTTCCAGCGCCAGCAGCACTTTGGTAACCGTTTCTTCCTGTGTTAATTGTTTTTCCATCGTTAGAGATTTTATTCTATTTTGAAGAATAAAAGGTGTTTTTTAGGCGTTTTTTTTGTTTTTTGGTGAACAGCCCGCCATGGTTGTAATTTTTACCGCTTCGGTCGCTGGCATGTTTTTGTTCCGTTCTACCAGGCTTTCCACCATTTTCTGTGTGGTTTCATGATAAATTTTTGCCACTACTGAATTTTCCTGTAAAGCTGCCGGTCTTCCAACATCACCCGATTCGCGGATGCTTTGCACCAAAGGAATTTCACCCAAAACAGGAATTCCTAAATCCTCAGCTAAAAATTGTGCACCCTGATTTCCGAAAATATAATATTTATTTTCCGGCAATTCTTCCGGAGTAAAATACGACATATTTTCAATTAAACCCAACACCGGAATGTTGATGCTTTCCATTTGGAACATCGCGATACCTTTTCTCACGTCTGCAAGCGCCACATGTTGCGGCGTACTTACGATCACAGCGCCGGTTACCGGAACTTCCTGAATAATGGATAAATGAATGTCACCAGTTCCCGGTGGCAAATCGATTAAAAGGAAGTCGAGTTCGCCCCACGCTGCGTCGCGAATCATTTGGTTTAAAGCTTTCGAAGCCATCGGTCCTCGCCACACAACAGCCTGGTTCGCACCGGAAAAATATCCGATTGAAAGCATTTTCACGCCGAAATTTTCTACCGGTTTCATCAACGATTTTCCATCCACTTCTACCGTAATCGGTTTGGCACCTTCAGTATCCAACATCGTTGGGATGGAAGGTCCGTAAATATCCGCATCCAAAATACCAACTTTAAAGCCCATCGAAGCTAAAGTTACCGCTAAGTTAGCTGCAACTGTAGATTTCCCAACGCCACCTTTTCCGGAAGCGATGGCAATAATATTCTGAATTCCCGGGATCTGTTTTCCTTTGATTTGATTTTGCTGAACTTCTGAAGGTTCCGGCGAGGCAATTTTCAATTTTAAAACCACTTCTTCACCAAACTGTGAAGCGAAAGCCTGTTTCATTGCCGCTTCCAGCTTTTTCTTTTCGTGCATCGCCGGCGAATGCGCGGTCATATCGATATACACATCATTGCCCATTACCTGGAAATTGTGCACCAAATCATCTACTTCTATCTCTTTCAGGAAATCCTGAACTTTTGCTTTCGTCAACATAATTCTTTATAAAAAATTGATGGTCAAATTTACGCAATATTTTGTTATTTAGAATGATTAAAATTTAGTGATAAACATCATATTGAATTTTTAACCGCAAAAACGCAACGATGGGCTTATGAATTGGCTTTGGTAAAACCGAAAAATCTGCCGTTAAAGCAGCTAATTTTTTGGGGATAAATGCACGAATATTTTTTTCACCAAAAGAAATAATGAAAACGCTGAACAAATTTAAAATTCGTGCATCCGTGGCTGATTAATTTTGATTTAAATGAAAGGTTTTGTGCCGAATTTAGTTTGGATAAAATTGAATAATTTGCTGTTTAAGCAGCTAATTTTTTGGCCACGAATGCACGAATGTTTGATTTACGAAAGAACCAGACCAATATTTTAAAAGCTAAATTCGTGCATTCGTGGCTAATTAATTTTGATTTTAAATGAAAGGTTTGGTGCCGAATTCAGTTTTGGTAAAACCGAAAAATTTGCCGATAAAGCAGCAGATTTTTTTTGCCACGAATGCACGAATAATTTTTTCACCTTAGCAGATTTTTAGGCGGCGACAGGCAATTTTCAGCAACGATGAAAACAAAAAAAAACCGGCTTTTAACCGGTAATTTTTATTTAAATATTTTTTGAAGCTTTACAAATCTCCGCCGTGATCGTCGAGCTGACCTTCCCATTTCGAAACGGCTGAAGTTGCCAAAGCATTACCTAAAACGTTGGTCATAGATCTTCCCATGTCGCAGAAATGATCGATTGGTAAAATCAGTGCGATACCTTCCGGCGGAATACCAAACATCGTACACGTTGCAACGATGATGACCAAACTGGCACGCGGTACGCCGGCAATTCCTTTTGAAGTCAGCATCAATACCAAAAGCATTATTATTTGCTGACCAAGTGACATATCAATACCGTAAATCTGCGCGATAAAAATCGCTGCGAAAGTCATGTACATCATACTTCCGTCCAGGTTAAAGGAATAACCGAGCGGCAAAATAAACGAAACAATCCTGTTGTTACAGCCAAATCTTTCGAGCTCCTCTACCAATTTCGGGAAAACCGCTTCGGAACTTGTGGTGGAAAATGCGATAAGTAACGGCGCTTTAATCCTGCGCATCAGTTCGAATAAACGGTTGCCGAGAATTAAATATCCTACGATGCACAGCACCAGCCATAAGACTGCCAGCGCAAAGAAGAAATCGCGCAGGTAAATGGCGTATACTTTAAAGATTTCAAAACCATTGGTTGCAACAGTCGCCGCAATGGCACCTAAAACGCCTAATGGCGCAAACCACATGATGTAGCCCACCATTTTAAGGATGGCATGTGCGCAAATGTCCAAAGCGCGGACAATTGGTTTGGTGTATTCTTCGCCCATGTTGGCCAAAGCAATACCGAACATAATGGAAAATACAACAATCTGAAGCACTTCATTGGTAGCAAAAGCTTCGAATAAACTTTTTGGAATAATGTGGTTTACAAACTGCTCCAGAGACAAACCATTGCTTGTCGCCAAGACCTCACTCGCAGCGTCTGCGGCAGGTTTTTCAAGCTGCATTACCAAGCCCGGCTCCAGCCAGTTGACAAATGCAAGTCCGATGAAAAGTGAAACCAAAGATGCGGTAATAAACCAAAGCATTGCTTTGGAACCTACACGCCCAATCATTTTCATATCGCTCATTTTCGCAATACCAACTACCAAAGTGGTAAAGACGAGCGGTGCGATAATCATCTGCACCAACCGGATGAACATGGTGCCCAAAAGCTTAATGTTTTTTGCAAACCCGGGAGCGCTGTCCGGATATTGCGTATGGACGACACCACCCATGATCACGCCTATGATTAAAGCAACGATAATGGCGATGAACAGTTTGTTTTGACCTTTCATAAGGAGTTATTAAATGTAAGAATACAAATATATGTTTTTTTGCCAAAAGTGCCGCTATTTCTGCATGGACAAGCGATTGCAGTGGAAATCCTTTTGCCGCGGCGCAGCCGCGGCAAAAGATTGCAACGGAAAGCGCGGTCCCGACAGAAAATTTTCGCGTGGAATAGCCTGGGCCAATTTTCTGTCGGGATGGCCCAAAAAAAAAATCCCCGTTAAAACAGGGAATTTTTCTTTTTTTGCTACAATGTTTTTAAGAATGCAGATAGCGCGCGTAGGCGTAACCTTCTTCACCATCGGAAGTCCGCACTTTCCACCATTCATCGGAGGTTTGCTCAACCAAAGTTACGGTTTCGCCTTTGGCGGCTTTGCCGATTACTGCAGCATCCGTGGATGGTTCCTGACGAATATTCAAGTTGGAAGATTCCGTATTCACCGTTAGCGTAGAGCCGGAAGCCAAGCCATTGATCTGAACATCTAAATTAATGTCTGAAGCTGAATATGTAGAATCGATGGTGCCTAAAGCGTTCCAAACCGCATCTTTTGCGGCGCTGTTGGCTGCGTAGCCGGAAACGTAAAGAATACCATTCTGTTCTGCGACGCGCAAATGTGAAATTCCCGCGTTTTGTGCCGCCGCAATTACGCTGGCGTATTTATCCTGTAATGTACTCATAATGCTTATTTTACAGTATAGTTATAATTTACTTTCCCGGCCTGTAGTGCATCTACAGATTCCTTGATTTTTCTGGCCTGTGCCGGTGAAACATTTCCTGTTAAGGTAAGTTCGCCGTTCACCACCTCTGCTTTAACTGAAGGGAAATCTTTCAGCGCGTCATCTACTTTCTGTTTAACCATCGGATCAACAGCGCTAACTGTATCTACCACAGATGGTGGTGGTGTTGCCGCAACAGTGGACATATCCATCACATCTTTTACACCAGGGATTGCTTTCAGTGAAGCGATCATATTGTCTTTGGACGCCTGATCTTCGAAAGTGCCGCTTAAATGCGCGGTACCATCTTTCACTTCCACGGAAGCATTAGGATTGGAAGTAACCACAGTGGTCGCCTGAGACTGAAGTTCAGCATCGGTTACTTTCTTTTTACAAGAAACTGAACCCAGTGAAATTGTAAGCGCCAAAGCGGCGAGAGCAAATGTTTTTTTCATAGTTTGGATGTTTAACGTTAATAATTAATCTCAAATTTAACAATATTAAAGCCTTTAAATTCTTAAAATATTATAAATTTTTCTTAAAGTTTGGGGAAATTTTTTCGAAATTGATAAATATTCGGCGCTATTTTGACCAATTTTTTGATTTTTACTGCGTCGGGTCCCGCAAGCGAAAGGTTAGATTGATGCGCGGCGTAAGAATCTTTTTCGAAGGTGGTAAACCGTGAAGCCAATGTCTTTGGGTCGGCCCTTTCATCACCAGCAAACTGCCGTTTTCCAGAATAAATTCCAGACGTTCTTTGGTGGTTTTGTGCTTGAATACAAATTTCCGTGCTGCACCTAAACTTAAGGAAGCAATGGCGCTGTCTTTCGTAATGTCGCCTTCGGCATCGCTGTGATAACCCATTCCTTCGGAGCCATTGTGATACAAATTCAAAAGCACAGAATTAAATTTTTCACCCGTCAGCACTTCTACTTTATTTTTCAGCGTTAAAAGCTCGGGCAACCAGACCGTGGCGGTTTTTTTAATTTTGGAGTAGGTATAATCCATTTCCTCATCGGCATACCAGGCGATTTTCCGGCTGGTGACAATTCGTTTTCCGAACATCATCACCTCATCATTTTTCCAGGCAGCGTTCTGGAGTAGATTTTCGAAAAGTTCGGTCGCTTCTTCGGCGGATAAAATTTTGCCGTAATAATTTACAATACCGTCATGTGGCAAGAGATTGTCGTTCGGATCAGGCTGATGTTCAAATAATTCCATTCTGTAGAATTTGTGATAATTTCTCGGATTTTTTGCTAAATTCGTTCAAATTAAATTCTATGAAAAAAATATTCCAGATTTTACTGGCTTTTTATTTTGTAACGGCTTTTTCACAGAACCGCCCGGATAATACCTTTATTAAAGAAAACTACACCAAAAAAGAAGTGTATATCCCGATGCGCGATGGTGTAAAACTTTTCACGTCCGTGTATATTCCGAAAGATATTTCCACAAACAACAAGTATCCCTTCCTGATGCAGCGTACTTGCTACAGCGTGGCGCCTTATGGTGAAAATGAGTACCGCTCCGGACTCGGACCCAATCAGTATCTGATGAAGGATAAATATATCTTTGTTTATCAAGACGTTCGTGGCAGATATATGAGCGAAGGAACGTTCACCAACATGACTCCGCAGGTAGATCATAAAACGAAGAAAGACGTGGATGAAAGTACCGATACTTATGACACCATCGCGTGGTTGTTGAAAAACTTCCCAAATAACAACGGAAAAGTAGGGCAATACGGAACTTCTTATCCGGGTTTTTATACCGCTGCGGGAATTTTATCTGATCACCCGGCCTTGGTCGCTTCGTCGCCGCAGGCGCCGATTTCTGATTTCTGGAATGATGATTTTCTGCACAACGGGAAATTTATGTTGGGTTATTTCCGCACTTTTCCGGTTTTCGGAATCCAGAAAACAAAAGCTGAAGATAAAGCGTGGTATATGGATACTTTCGTGAAACAAACTTCTGAAGATGGTTTGCAGTTTTACCGCGACATGGGCACATTGAAAGACGGTTACGAGAAATATTACAAAAATAATTTCTTTATGACTGAAATTATGAATCACCCGAATTACGATGAATTCTGGCAAAAAAGAAGTTTGCTGCCGCACCTGAAAAATGTGAATCACGCGGTGATGACCGTGGGCGGCTGGTTTGATGCGGAGGATTTATCAGGTCCGCTAAATATTTATAAAACCATTGAAAAAACCAGTCCGAAAGCTAAAAATACTTTGGTGATGGGACCTTTTTCTCACGGCGCCTGGGCACGTGAAACCGGCAAGCATTTCCATAATGAAATTTACTTCGGTGACAGCATCGCGACCTATTACCAAAGAAATTTGGAAACGCCTTTTTTTCGCCACTATTTGAAGGAAAATTATAAAACTGATGCAGGTTTACCGGAGGCTACTTTGTTTGATACCGGAAAAATGGAATGGAAGGAATTTGCCGCTTATCCACCGAAAAATGTTCAAAAAGTTCAGTTTTTTCTGGCTGATGGAACGCTGAAAGATAAAGCTACGGCGACCTTTTCTGAATATTTCAGCGATCCCAATAATCCGGTCGTGAGTTCGGAAAATTTAAAAGATTTCAATGGTTTCACGCCCAGAAATTACATGAGTGAAGACCAGCGTTTTGCCATTGGCAGACCCGATGTGCTGACTTTCACCACCGATGTTTTAACAGAAGATATGACGTTCGCGGGAGAAATTTTAGCCAAATTAAAAGTAGCGGCCACCTCCACCGACGCTGATTTCGCTGTAAAATTAATCGATGTTTATCCACCGGATTTTGTTCCGGCGCAGAAAAAAGAAGGCGTTGTTTATGGAAATTATCACCAAATGGTGAGAAGTGAAATTATGCCAGCACGTTTCCGCAACAGCCGGGAAAAACCTGAAGCACTTACACCGAACCAAAAAACTACGGTTGACGTGAAATTACAGGATGTTCTACATACTTTCAAGAAAGGGCACCGAATTCAAGTTCAGATTTCCAGCACTTGGTTTCCATTATTTGCGGTGAATCCGCAGAAGTTTTTGGACAACCCGAATTTTGCAACTAAAGAAGATTACACTAAAGCTTTCATCAAAATATTTGGTGACAGCTCACTGGAAGTCGGAATTTTGAAATAAAAGCCTCGTTTAGCAGGTAAAAATAAAGACCAAAACATCAGCTGTTTTGGTCTTTGTATTTATAAAAAATTTGCTGTTTTAAAGGCAAATTTTCCTGTTTTACATTAAGTTGAACTACAAGATTAAATTGAATCCATCAACTCGTCGGTGATTTCCATATTGTGGTAAACGTTCTGAACATCATCATCTTCTTCGAAACGTTCCAGCATTTTCATATTTACTTTAAACTGCTCTTCGGAAACTTCTTTGGTATTGTTTGGAATTCGCTGCACTTCTGCGCTTTTTGGTTCAATTCCCAATTCATGAAGTTTGTGTGAAAGTGTACCGAAATCTTCAAAAGCTGTGGTGATGAATACTTCTTCATCGTCGTGATCAATTTCTTCGGCACCGCCGTCAATCATTTCCATTTCGAAATCATCCCAATCGGATTTTATTAAAGAACGGTCTAGGGAAAAGACTCCTTTTCGGTCGAAAATAAAAGCGAGTTCACCGTTTTTTCCGAGGTTTCCATCAAATTTATTGAAGATTGCCCGAACGTTTGCAACGGTTCTTGTAGGATTGTTGGTGGTACATTCCACAAAAAACGCGACACCACCCTGGCCGTAACCTTCATAGGTGATTTCTTCATAGCTCTCAGCATCTGCGCCGCTTGCTTTTTTTATCGCGCGTTCTACATTGTCTTTCGGCATATTTGCGCCCTTTGCATTCTGGATGCAGCGACGTAAAGCGGGATTGGAATCAGGATCAGGACCACCGGCTTTTACCGCCAGCGCGATGTCTTTACCAATCTTTGAAAATGTTTTGGCCATCTTGTCCCAGCGGGCCATTTTTGAGGCTTTTCTATATTCGAATGCGCGTCCCATATAAGGTGTAATTTTATGTGTGCAAAAATAATGAAATTATGACAAAAAAAACGCTCCCTGAATGAGGGAGCGTCATTTATTTAGAAAAATAAGTAATTATTTTTTCTTTTTAGCAGCAGGTACATCAGATTTCTGATATTTAGCCCATTCTGCCGCATCTTCGATAGCTTTAACAACAACTTTTCTGTCTTGTTGTCTTTCTTCGTTAGAAGCAGTTTCTGGAACTACCGCTTTTTCTTCACCAACACCGATTGATTTCAATGAAGTTGGATCAACACCTCTTGCGTCTAAAGCAGCAACTACAGCAGCAGCTCTTCTTCTAGACAATGAAAGGTTATAAGAAGCAGCACCTTTTTTATCGGTTTGACCTTCTAGTAGGTAGTTACCACCGTCAGTTTTGATAAGTGTTGCAGCAGCATCTAATCTTGGACCTGATTCAGCTTTGATAGTAGCTTTATCGAAATCGAAATAGATGTTTTTCAATTCTCCTTCTACTTCAGAAGCAGTAACTGATTTAGGTTTTGGACAACCGTTGTATTGAGCAAGACCTGGAACTGTAGGACAAGCGTCATCTTTATCTAACACTCCGTCGCCGTCAGTATCTGGCCAAGGACATCCGTTGTTTTCAGCTGGACCAGCAACTTCTGGACAAGCATCATCTTTATCAACTACACCATCACCGTCAGTATCTGGCCAAGGGCAACCGTTGTTTTCAACTGGACCTGCAACATCTGGACATTGATCGTCGATATCTGGAACTCCGTCGCCGTCAGTATCTGGACAACCTTGGAATTCAGCTAAACCTGGTGTATCAGGACATCTGTCATCTTTATCTAAAATTCCGTCTTTATCTCTGTCCATGTTTCCAAATCGGAACAACAATGAAGCAGATGCCTGGAAGAAGTTAGCTACAGTAGATTTGTCTCCTGGAGTAGAAACATAATCACCTTGAAGACCGATACCGAAACCTTTGGTAATCCAGAAGTTAGATCCTAAACCAGTTGCTAAAGCAAAGTGGTTAGCTCCGATGTTCTGACCATCTTCGTCAACAGCGTTAGTAGCTCCTGAGTAATCGTGTCTCAAATAGTTAGCACCAACTCTTAAATATGGGTCAAACCAAGATTCTTCGTCCCAAAGGCCGTTGAATTTGAATTGAAGACCTAAACCTGTCATTAGGAAAAATTCTTTTCCCATGTTGATTCTATCGTTGCCAATATTTCCAACAGAAGTTTGCCAATCAAGAACCAATAAACGGTTCAGGTTTCTAGCTACAGTTAGCTTGGAAAGTGGAGGTGTAATTGTAAAATTGTTGATATTGTACAACTGACCTTGATCTCCACCACCGAAAGCAGTTGAGATAACATCTCCAACTTTTCCTCCAGCCGCAGCGTGGTTTACCCCATGAGCACCAACTCCGATTAACCACGGATTGTTGGTAGTCTGAGCGAACACAGTAGAGGCAACTGTAAGTGCCAATGCTGAAATTCCTAATTTTAGATTTTTCATAGAATTAAATGATTAAATAATTGATAATGCAAAATAAATATAATTTTTCTTTATAAACAAAGATTTGTAGGCTTTATTTAACTTTTCTTTAATAATCTGTTCAAATTTCTTTGGTTTTCTCTATCTTTTATGCTTTCGCGTTTATCAAAGAGTTTTTTACCGCGCCCGACGGCGATAAGAATTTTAGCTTTTCCCTTTTCATTAATATAAAGTTTTAAAGGAATAATGGTATTTCCAACATCCTTTAGCTTCTTTTCCAGCTTCTGTAATTCTCGTTTGTGCAACAGCAACTTCCGTTCCCTTTTTGTTTTGTGGTTATAATAAGTACCCAATTTATACTCCTCAATTGTCATATTAATGATGTATAATTCGCCTTCAATAAACTGGCAAAAGGATTCGGTAATGCTGGCTTTGGAAGAGCGCAAAGATTTAATTTCAGTGCCCGAAAGTACCATGCCTGCTTCGATTTCATCAAAAATCTCAAATTCGAAGCGGGCTTTTTTGTTGTAAATTGCGATCGATTTTTCAATTTTCATTTTGATGATTTTTCATTTTTATCGTTTTGTTAAATTTTATAAAATTTTAACATGAAACTATTAATTTTTGGCACTCAAAAATGGGTCCAAACCCGGCAAAACTTCACCGGAAATAAAGCACTGCTTTAAACCCAATTTGTTTTCGTAATTTTGCACCAAATTTACAAAACTATATGTTAACAGTATCTAATTTATCTTTACAATTCGGCAAAAGAGTGCTTTTTGACGATGTAAATATTTTGTTTAGTAAGGGAAATTGTTACGGGATTATCGGCGCTAATGGTGCAGGTAAATCCACTTTCCTAAAAATTCTTACGGGTCAGCAGGATCCTACTACCGGCTCCGTTTCACTGGAGACGGGAAAAAGAATGTCCGTTTTAGAGCAGGACCACTTCGCTTATGATAATTTTACCGTGTTGGAAACGGTTTTAAGAGGAAATAAAAAATTGTTCGAAATCAAAACTGAGATGGACGCGCTTTATGCCAAAGAAGACTTCTCTGATGAAGATGGCATCAAAGCTGGTGAACTCGGTGTTTTATACGATGAAATGGGCGGCTGGAATTCAGAATCCGACGCGATGACCATGCTTTCAAACGTAGGTATTAAAGATGAAATGCACTATCAGATGATGGGCGAACTGGAAAACCAAAACAAAGTAAAAGTGTTGCTTGCGCAGGCTTTATTTGGAAATCCTGACGTTTTGATTTTAGATGAGCCTACCAACGATCTGGACATTGAAACCATTGCGTGGTTAGAAGATTTCCTTTCAACCTATGAAAATACGGTGATTGTTGTATCTCACGACCGTCACTTCCTGGATACGGTTTGTACCCACATCGGCGATTTGGATTATTCGAAGCTGAACTTATATACCGGAAACTACTCTTTCTGGTATCAGGCTTCCCAGTTGGCAACAAGACAGCGTCAGCAAGCCAATAAAAAAGCAGAGGAAAAGAAAAAAGAACTTCAGGATTTCATCGCAAGATTCTCTTCCAACGTAGCTAAAGCCAAACAGGCAACAGCGCGTAAGAAAATGATCGATAAGCTGAATATCGAAGACATCAAACCTTCGTCCAGAAGATATCCCGCAATTATTTTCGATACGGAGCGCGAAGCCGGAGACCAGATTTTGGAGGTTAAAGACCTGGAAAAAACAAAAGATGGCGAACTGCTTTTTTCTAACATCAATCTAAAACTGAAAAAAGGCGACAAAGTAGCGGTAATTTCCAAGAACAGTTTAGCTATCACAGAATTTTTCCAGATTTTAAGCGGAAATTCGGAAGCTGATAAGGGAACTTTCAATTGGGGAATCACCACGAACCAATCTTATATGCCTTTGGATAACGCGAGCTTTTTCCAGGAAAACATCAATTTAGTAGATTGGCTGCGTCAGTTCACCAAAAACGACGAGGAGCGCCACGAAGAATATATGCGCGGCTTTTTAGGTAAAATGCTATTCTCCGGCGACGAAGCTTTAAAATCTTGTACCGTGCTTTCCGGTGGTGAAAAAATGCGTTGTATGTTCAGCCGAATGATGTTGCAGCGCGCCAACGTTCTTCTGCTTGATGAACCAACCAACCACCTGGATTTGGAAAGTATTACTACTTTAAACAACTCTTTGGTCAACTTCAAGGGAAACATTTTGCTCTCTTCGCATGACCACGAAATGTTGCAAACCGTCTGTAACCGGATTATCGAACTAACTCCAAAAGGAATTATCGACCGTGAAATGACTTACGACGAATATTTATCAGATAAAAAAGTGAAAGAATTACAGCAACAGATGTATTAATTCGCACTTTTGCAAAACAAAAAAAACCGCTTTTAAGGCGGTTTTTTTTGTGCAGGAAGACCTTGAAAAAATCAAAGTCTTCCTAACCAAAATATAGAATGAGAAAAATTTATTTAGTGCTTAAGCGATGAATAATCCCGCAATAGCTGCTGAATCACTTCCTGAGAGAGTTTCATCAAATGAAGCAGAACCTGCTGCCGCACCAAACAAAGTTGAAGTATTGTATCCGGCCTGGATCACATTTTCTTCACCTGCGTAAACTGCGTTGGTTGCTGCCGGCATATTTCCGCCATCTTTCAGTTCAATCCAGCCTTTATTCATCCGCATTCTTCGCACTTGCGAAGCGTGACGCGCTTCCACAGAGTGAATTTGCAAAGCTGCCTGCAAAATTGCTTTATTTGATGCAACATTTCCCGCCTGGCCTTTATAGGCGCGAACTCCGGTATCTTCAAAAGCCTGCGCTAAAATCATAAACTGTTTGTAATCTGAAAAAGGTTGGAAATTTCCGCCGGCGGTAAAATCAAATTTTGGTTTAGCGCCCGGCGTTGCTTCTAATGACGTCAGTGCAGCTTTCAAAAAGGCGACGTGCGCTGTTTCATGTTTGCTGATTTGCTGGAAAACTGCCCGATCCGAAGATGGAATTAATCCTGTAGTTGCCAAACCGGTTCTGTAATATTCATCTTCCAAATATTCTAAAACAAGTGCCAGTTGCAAAGCATCAGTCAAAGCGGAAGCTGCAGAAAAAGTGCTGGCTGTAGTGGTTGTTTCTGCTTTTGCAGAAGTTGCCATAAAAGAGCCTAATCCTAACGGAATGCTGGCAATTGCAGCTTTTCGTCCGAAATTGGCGATATCTGAAAGACCTTCTGACCTCGAGGTCATTTTGGTGAAAAATTGATCGTCTGATAATTTATCTAATATATTGAGTAAGTTCATAATGCTGTTATTTAAGTTATAATTGATGTAAAATGCTTATCCGATGCCTTGTTCTTTCCACGTAAACGGAGTTTTGAAAAAACCGCCCGCTGCCATTACAATATCTTTTGGCTCTTTCGCCACATCCAAGCCGTTCGCATTCACCACATCATCACCGGAAAAAGCGCCGGATCCCGGACTGATTAAATCTCTGATGGCTGACGCATGTCGCGCTTCCACAGAAACAATTTTACCCGCAATAACCAAATAATCTAAATTGGTGATATACTTGCCCGCACCATTATATGCTGCAACTCCTGTATCTTCTAAAGCTTTTGCCGTGGCCAGGATAGAATCTCTGCTTTTGAAATCTACACCGTCATATTTAAATTCCAGTTTTGGTGTTGGCATTGCACCTGCCGCGGTAATTGCAGCTTTGAAAAAGTCGCGGTGAATTACCTCATGGTTATAAATATCGGTAAAAAGTTGCTTTTCAACCATGGAAATTCCACTGTAAAAACTGTTCACCACTTTGGTGTAAAAATCCGCTTCGAGCTGCTCTAATGCATATGCGTAATTTAAAATGCCGACGTCACCTTTTCCCAGATCAAAGACATTTTGGTTCATTGGCATATCCATATTGTCGTCGCGACATCCGACTACTGCTAAACCTGCAACGACCAGTCCCACGCCGCTTAACTTTAAGAAATTTCTTCTGCTTGTATCCAAGGTTGCTCCTTTGTTCGATACCGTAATTGTTTTCTGCATAATAATGATATTTATGATTAATGATTGTATAAAATAACTACGGGAACCTTTTTAATTCAGATTGCTAAACTTTAATTAATTTTAAAAATGTTATGTAACACATTGATTATCAGCTCCAAGAATTGAAAAAAATTTCATCTTTAATAAAATTATTATGGGGATTCTCAAAAAAAATGGCAAAAAAGCGGCTAATTTTTTACCAAAAAACAGCACAACTTCTAATTTTCTTATCGTCTTTTTAAAATCAAAAACACCAAAAATTGCCCAAAATAACCTGATATTTTTTCCTATTTTTGTAAGATTATGAGTCAAAAATGGATTTTTACACCCGAGCCAGACGAAGATATTGTAGACAGTATCAGCTCATCATTAGGTTTCGGAACATTTGAATCCAAGATTTTGGTACTTCGCGGAATCGATAATTATCAAAAAGCCCGCGAATTCTTCAAACCCAACCTCAACGATATTCATAATCCTTTTCTAATGAAGGATATGCAGGTTGCGGTGGACCGAATTGCCACCGCTATTGAAAACGGAGAAAAAGTTCTCGTCTATGGTGATTATGATGTTGATGGAACTACGGCCGTGGCGCTGATGTATCTTTACCTCAGCAAAATCGTCGAGAAAAAATACCTGGATTATTACATTCCCGACCGAAATACGGAGGGTTACGGAATCTCCACGGAAGGAATTGACTTTGCTAAAAATAATGGTTTTTCCCTGATTATCGCCCTCGATTGTGGCATTAAAGCAATCGAAAAAATTGAATACGCGAAAAGTCTTGGTGTAGATTTCATTATTTGTGACCACCATTTACCGGGTGAAAAAATTCCGGATGCGGTGGCGGTTTTAGACCCGAAACGCAAGGACTGCCGCTACCCTTTCAAGGAACTTTCCGGCTGCGGTGTTGGCTTTAAGCTTTGTCAGGGTTTAAACAGCATCTACAAGATTCCTGAAGCAGAACTTTTTGAACTCACCGATTTGCTCGCCATTTCCATCGCTGCAGATATTGTTTCGATGAGCGGCGAAAACCGCGTTCTGGCGAAACAAGGTTTAAAAGTGCTGAGAAAAACCCGCAATATTGGTTTACGTCTGCTGATTCCCGAAGATAAACTGGCAACTTTTGAAATTTCAAATATTGTTTTTGAAATTGCCCCAAAAATTAATGCTGCCGGCAGAATTTCGCACGGAAGAGCCGCAGTAGAACTGATGGTTTCCGATAATCTGAAGCACGCACACCAAATCGTTGGCGATATTGTGAATCTTAATGATTCCCGCCGCGAAATGGACATGAGCAGCACCACCGAGGCGCTTTTGCAGGTGGAAACCTCAGGTCAAATTACCAACCGTTCCACAATTGTTTATGGCCCGGGCTGGAATAAAGGTGTGATTGGAATTGTAGCTTCGCGCCTCATCGAAACGCATTATAAACCTACCTTGGTTTTTACCGATGGTAATAATGGGGAAATGGTTGCCTCTGCACGTTCTGTTGCTGATTTTGATGTGCATCACGCATTGGAATGTTGTTCCGATTTATTTTTGAAGTTCGGTGGTCATCCGGCGGCGGCTGGTTTATCGATGGAAAAAGATAAATTCGAATTATTTAAAGATAAATTTGAGCAGGTGGTTGCGGAAAAAATCCAGGAACACCAAATCGAACCCAGCATCACCATTGATTCAATCGTGGATATTGATGATTTAAACAAAGACTTTTTTAATTTCCACCGGAAATTGGCTCCTTTTGGTCCACACAATATGAAACCGAATTTGGTTTTGAAAAATCAAAAAGTTGCCGGTTATGTAAAAACAATGGGAAAAGATAATTCTCACGTTAAATTTTTCATCCGCCAGGAATCTTCGGGCAGAAATATTGAATGTATCGGTTTTAAACTCGGGAAATATGCCGATGACTTCCGCCAGAAAAGATTTGACATGGCGTTTACCGCCGAAGAAAATCACTGGAAAGGAAATGTTACTTATTACCTGAACATCCGGGACGTAAAATTTATCTAAAAAAGCACGGAATTTTTTACAGTCTTTCGTGTCTTTTAAACTCTTTACTCCGGTCAAATAAATAACGGTAAGTCGCTAATTTTCTCGTCACTGTGGTTTCAAGATTTTCAGCGATTTTTATCATTTTTGGGTTGAAGTCGCCAATCCACTGCATTTCATACTCCTCAAAGTCGGTATGTTGGCGTAAATGTTTTGTCCCTTCCCAAATCATAAAACCATCTATGCCACGCCCTTGCCATTCCGGTATCACCCCGAAAACCAAGCCGACCATTTTCTTATTTTTTATCAGTTTTTTCAGCACTAAAAAGGCCAATTTTTGAATAATACCAAACTTGCCGTTCAGGTATTTAAACCACTGGTTAAGATCGGGAATGTTCATCCAGAAAGCGATCGGCTTTTCATCCTCATAAATAAACCACGAAATATGCTCATTAATCACCGGTTTTAGCGTGGTAAAAAGTTTCAAGGTTTGAGCCTCGCTAAGCTGCTTTCCTTCGCCGTGGCTTGCCCAGGCCTGGTTGTAGATTTGGGTGAAATCCTTAGCGTATTTTACCAGCTGCTTCACTTTCAAAGGTTTAGCACTGATTTTTTTATTTCGCGAAACACGGGCATGCATATCCAGAAAATTGTTTGCAACCGGTCCGTGCACTTTTCTGCCAAAACACAACTGGTTGAAATAAATTTCGAAACCATAATTTTCAAAAAGTTCCCTGTAATACGGCGCATTATAATTCATCGCGTAAAGCGGCTCTGAAAATCCTTCGATAAGCAAACCCCAGAATTTATCACGTTCACCAAAATTAATCGGACCATCCATCGCTTCCATTCCTTTTTCCTGAAGCCAGTTTTTGGCAAAATCAAAAATGAAATTTGCTGTTTTTTGGTCATTTATGCAGTCAAAAAATCCAATACCGCCGGTTGGCTGGCTCTGCTTGTATTTTTTATTGGTAAAAACGGCAATTTTTCCTAAAATACTGCCGCTTTCATCTTTAAAGAGAAAACGTTCGCAAACACCCAGTTTGAAGAACTTATTTTTTTTTGGATCGAAAACTGCTTCGATGTCCTGGTCCAAAGGTCTGATGTAATTTTTGTCGCCAGAAAATAAGGTTGCCGGAAAGTTCAGAAATTCCCGTATCGTAGATGCTGAAGCCACTTGTATAACCTTCATATCTCCAAAAATAAAAACATTCTCTGCATAAAACCTAGTTTTTTTCGTTTTTTTTGTAATTTCGAACAATTAGCCCATTTGTGAAAAAAACGCTCGTCATATTCGCGCATCCGTACTTTGAACATTCTACCACCAATGTAGCGCTGATCAAGGCATACGAAGGTTGCGAGCAAATCGTTTTCCGCGATTTATATGAAGAATATCCTGATTTTCACATCGCCGCCTTTCGCGAACGAAAAAGAATTCGTGAATTTGAGCGCCTGATTTTTCATTTCCCCATCATCTGGTTTGGTTTGCCGCCTTTAATTCAGTTGTGGATCGATGAGGTTTTCGACATGAGCTGGAAAGCGGAAAGCAATCACCCACTGATGAATAAGGATGCGATAATTATAGTCACTATGGGCGCCTCGGAAGAAAGTTACCAACATCAGGGCTTGTACAAAACCACGATTGAGGAACTGATGAAGCCGCTGATTTTGTCCCTGTCTGTCACCGGTATAAAAATTAAAGAAATCATCTCAATTTATAACGCTGATGATCTGGATAAGCCGGAACTTCTGGAAATGACCGAAAAAATTAAACAAAGTGTAACCCGCGATGAGTAACGATTCCTTAGCACAAACGGCGTTGATTTTTTTGGGTGCGGCCATCATCATGGTACCGCTTGTCCGAAAACTGGGGCTAAGTTCGGTGATCGGTTTTATTCTTGGCGGCATCATCATCGGTCCGTTTGGTTTAAAGTTAACCGGCAGAGATTCCGCGGATATCATGCACGCTACGGAATTCGGCGTGATTATGCTTTTGTTTCTGGTCGGTTTGGAAATAGAACCGAAAAAATTCTGGGTGATAAGGACCAAAATTCTCGGAATGGGTATCAGCCAGATGGTTTTCACCATCGCAATACTTTTTGGGATTTTTTATTTTGCCGGCTGGCATTATGATGAGGCGCTGGTCGCGGCTTTATGCTTCGCAATGTCTTCCAGCGCGATTGTTTTGCAGACTTTAAAAGAGAAAAATACGCTGCATACTGATGTTGGCGAAGCATCATTTTCCATTCTTTTATTTCAGGACATGGCGGTAATTCCGCTTTTAGCTTTATTACCGGTAATCGCAAAAACCTCCGAAAATTCCGAGAATCAAAAACTTATACAGCTGCTCCCCGACTGGCTGCAGCCGTTTTCTATTGTAATCGGTATTGCTGCCCTTATCTTTTTAAGCAGATATACTTTCGTTCCGTTTTTACGCTATGTTTCGCGATCCGGAATGAACGAACTTTTAACCGCAACATCGCTCTTTCTGGTGATCGGTGTTTCAGAACTAATGAATGCGGTAGGTTTGAGCGCCGCGTTGGGTGCTTTCATCGCGGGCGTCATGTTGGCAACAAGCGAGTTCCGGCACGAACTGGAGAGCCAGCTTGATCCATTTAAAGGGGTTTTATTGGCGGTATTTTTTGTAAGTGTGGGTTCAACGATTAATTTTTTCGTCATCATGCAGGACCCGATGTTTATTTTCACCGTAACCGCCGTGGTTTTGCTGGTGAAATTTGGGGTTTTATTCGGTGTCGGAAGGTTTTTTAAGCTTAAAATGAATCAGAATTTTCTTGTGGCTTTAGGACTTTCGCAGGTAGGTGAATTTGCTTTTGTACTCATTAACTATTCTTCTGATTTATATATTGTGGATCCGAAGCTGAAAGCTCAGCTTATGGCAATCACCGCAATTTCAATGTGTATTACTCCGATTTTATTGATCATCAACGAAAAATTTATTGAACCACACACGAATAAAGCCAAACCAAGTCCGGAAGAGCTTGACACCCCGGAAGTCCTACATAAAATTATCATCGTAGGTTTCGGGCATTTCGGAAGTACGGTCGGCAGATTATTGCGTGTGAACGGCATTGGCGCAACGATTCTGGATAATGATTCGGAACGCGTGAATTTGCTGCGCTCCAATGGTTTCAAAGTATATTATGGTGACGCCTCAAAACCCGGCATCTTACGTTCTGCAGGTGCGGAGACTGCCGATCTGTTAATTTTATGCCTGGATAACCCGGAAAAAAACAAAGCGATTTTAAATTATTCCCGCGAACATTTTCCTCAGCTGGAAATTTTCGTCCGTGCGAAAAACCGCCTCGATGCGTATGATTTCATCAATAATGGTGTAGATCATATTTACCGCGAAACATTAGGAACAGCTGTAAATATGGCTGTGGATATCCTGAAAGCAACCGGCATGCGCGCTTATGCGGCGCGGCGCCTGGGGAAAAGATTTACCATGATCGATATTGCGATGACAAAAAAACTCGCAAAAGAACAGGTAAAAGACAAAGTAAGCTTCACCATGAGCCAATATTTGAGCCGCGAAGCGGAACTGCTCGCCGAAGACAGTCACTCTTTCGATGAAACCAAATGGAATGAATACGACGAAGACCCGACTTAATCTGGTGTATTTTCTTTCACCAAAACCAAATAACCCCACGGCGCAAGCTTCAGCTTTGTTTTTGAAGAAATATTGTAGAGTTTGCCGGTAAAAAGTTCGTTATATTTCCCCTGGAAATATTCGGTATCCAAATTTACTTCCACGATTTTATCGGAAAAATTTAAAACCGGCAAAACGGCATCTTTTTCCATTTCTCTATAAAATGAAATGATTTGGTCCTGATGATCATTCACCACACGAATCATTTCACCGCCAAATTTTCCGTTCCATAGCGCCTTATTTTTGTGTTTTAAATGAAAAAGCTTGGTGAAGATTTCGACATTTTCATCTTCTTTCCATTCAATCGGATCTTTTTCGAAGAACTTCAAACTGCGGTTTAGCCCCGCTTCCTGACCGCTGTAGCAAAGCGGCATTCCGTTTACCACGCCGGTCATCACGATCGCGGTTTTCAAGCCCGGACCAAAATTCAAATAAGGATTTCCTTCCCAGGAATTTTTATCATGATTGTCGGTAAAAGTCATCCGAAACGCGTTTCGCGGAACCGTGCTTACGTCGTGCGCTAAATATTCTACCAAGCCACCCAGTTTTTGCTGGTTTACAGCAACTTTCATTTCATTCCACAATGACCACGAATAGGTCATGTCAAACGATTTTTTATACAAATCACGGCTTTCCCATTCTGCCAGCATAAAAACCGGCTTTATTTGATCCAATTCCGCCCGTGCATTTTCCCAGAAATCTACCGGAATAAAACCGGCTACATCGGCGCGGTAGCCGTCAATATTGGTTTCTTTCACCCAAAATTTCAGCGCGTCGGTCATATATTTCCTGAGGTCAGGATTGTCATAATCAAAATCGATGACATCATCCCAATCATACCAAGGCGTTGGCTGAAATTTTCCTTCACGCGTTTTTGTATACCAGTCCGGATGCTCTTTGGCTAAAGGATTGTCCCAGGCGGAATGATTGCCGACCCAATCGATGATGACGTACATTCCGAACGAGTGAATTTTATCTACCAGGTGCTGAAAATCCTTCATCGTTCCAAACTCGGGATTGATGGCTTTAAAATCTTTCACCGAATAATAACTGCCCAGTTTTCCTTTGCGGTTCATTTCACCAATCGGATGGATTGGCATAAGCCAAACGATGTCCACGCCCATTTTTTTCAACCGCGGCAAATGATTTTCAAAAGCTTTAAAAGTTCCTTCCGGCGTGTATTGGCGGATATTGGCTTCGTAAATCGTAGCATTTTTACTCCATTCCGGATGGGTAATTTCCACGTATTCCTTTGGCTGATAGCGAGGATCTTTCGTCTGCGCGCCGGCCGAAAAAGGAAAAGAAAATGCGAATAGTAAAATGAAAAAAAATGCCGATTTCATGACCAATTTTTTTAATTTGAATTTAAACTTAAAATCGCGAGCATATACCCTTTTAGACCAAAACCGCTGATCATTCCGTTGGAATTTACGGCGGTCACAGATTTTTGGCGGAATTCTTCGCGCTGGTAAATATTGCTGATATGAACTTCAATCTTTGGTTGCGCAATGTTTTTCAGGCAGTCTGCAATCGCGTAGGAATAATGGGTAAAAGCACCGGGATTGATGACGACGGCTTCGAAATCATTTTTTTGCAACCGGTCAATCAGCTCGCCTTCGATATTGGATTGATAATAAGAAATTTCATGTTCGGGAAATTGTTTTTCCAGCTGACTTACATACTGCTCCATGGAAATAGTTCCGTAAATATCCGGTTCGCGCGTACCCAAAAGATTTAAATTCGGGCCGTTTATAATTAAAATTTTCATTCTTAGCTTTTTACAAATATAAGCAGTTTAGCAGGAAAAAAATTGCTGCAATAGCATCAAGCTATTTTAAAATCGAAAAAACTGCTGTTTTTACGTGATATTTTTTCAGCTTATATAATTAATAAGTTCCGGTATTTTCTGCCACAATTCATCAATCTTTTCAGTTTTGATAATTGTTTAACATCGGAGAATGAGGTTTCTTTTACCTCCCAAAAACTTCGGTCTGATTTTTCCATTCCGATTGGAGGATGAACTTATCGGTAGTTCATCTATTTGAATATAAAATCTAAACATCTCGGCCTCATTCTAAAATTTTGAAAGATGAAAAACGCACGTTTTTTTTGGGAAACATTAAAAGAAACTTTCACGGAATGGAACAAAAGCAATGCGACCAGCGACTCAGCGAGTTTGGCTTACTACGCCATTTTTTCTATTCCAGGTTTACTCATCATCATTATTTGGATTGCGGGATATTTTTTCGGTCAGGAAGCGATTCGGGGGCACATCGGAAATCAGATCAGCGGCATGATGGGCGCAGACGCGGCAAAAAGTGTTGAAGAGATGATTGCCAGCGCGCTCATCGACAGAGAAAATATTTTCATGAAAATTGTCGGGATTTTTTCACTCGTTTATGGTGCAACCACGATTTTTTTCCACCTGCAAAGATCACTGAATACGCTTTGGGATGTTGAAGCGGCACCACGAAAAGCTTTGATAAAATTTATTTTAGACCGCGCCAATTCACTGGGAATGATTTTAGTCCTCGGCTTCCTGTTGATGATCACCATGATACTTTCCTCGCTGGTTAGCTTACTGAACAACTGGATTACGATGCGTTTGGGTCTGGAGACGTATGTGTTTATGGAAGTAGTAAATTATGTACTGGGTTTCGTTTTGGTTGTGGCGGTTTTTGCTTTTATGTTTAAAGTCCTGCCAGATGTTGAAATTTCCTGGAGAGCCGTTTGGACTGGCGCTATTCTGACCGCCATATTATTTACCATCGGTAAATTTCTGCTTGGTTTATATTTCGCGGAATTGAAGCCTACTTCTGCTTTTGGCAAAGCCGGCACTGTGATTCTAATAATGATGTGGATTAATTATTCGTGTATGCTGATATTTTTTGGCGCGGAATTCACCAAAATTTATTCGGTGAAGAAAGGATTTGCGATTAGGCCTTCCCGACACGCAAAATGGAGCGCAGCAAAACTTTACGAAAAAGAACAGCAGAAGGAAATGGAAAAACTGAAGTCGCTGCAGGAAACGGAAAATATTACGGCGTAGATGAAGGATGGAGCATGATGGATGATGGATGATGGATGATGGATGATGGATGATGGATGGAAAAAAATACCCGGCTAAACAGGCATTTTTTTTGGATGTAGCAAAAAAAACTTCCAAAAAATTAATTTTGGAAGTTAAGTAGCCCGTAGGGGAGTCGAACCCCTCTTACCAGGATGAAAACCTGAGGTCCTAACCGATAGACGAACGGGCCAGTGCGTCTTGTATATTGTTTACGCTAAGTTATTAACGTGTTTAGCTAATTTGCTTTTCAAGTTGGCAGCTTTGTTTTTGTGGATGATGTTTTTCTTCACCAATTTATCCAACAAAGAAACAACAGACGGCAATTGTGCAGCAGCAGCAGCTTTATCTTCTTCATTTCTGAATACTTTCAAAGCTGTTCTAGCAGTCTTGTGATAGTATCTGTTTCTTAATCTTTTCTTTTCGCTTTGTCTGATTCTTTTCAGAGCCGATTTATGATTTGCCATATCTTTCTAAAAACTTGGGTGCAAAGATAAAAAATCTTTTTTAATTACAAAATTCTTTTTATAAAAATTTCAAAATTTCAGTTGTAGCCTATAGGGGAATCGAACCCCTGTCGCAAGACTGAAAATCTTGAGTCCTTACCACTAGACGAATAGGCCTTTGCTTTGAGGACTGCAAAAGTATTAATTAACTTTTAATCCTGCAACACCGTTTCACTTTATTTGGAAAGTTTTTGGATGGTGGTATTTTTAACACCCTTATCCTCAAGTTCTTTCTGGGTTTTTACCGCTTCTTCCAACGTTGCAAATTTCCCATAAGTATAGTAAAACTTACCATTTTCCTTAACGCGACTTACATTTTTCAAGGTATTTAACAGGTAAGAATTTGAACTCAATTTTTGGTTGCTTACTGCGACTTCTAATGTATAAGACCCAATTCCCAAACGTTGGTTCGGCACAAATGAAATGGAAGTGGCATTTTTAAAGCCGGCATCTCTTGCGGTTTGAAGGTTATTATCGCGAACCGACGCAAGATTGGTTACGCTGTAATAATATTTATAAAGATTATTCTCTTTAATAGGAAGAACATAATTTAAGCCTTTCAGTGCCGGATCTCCGCTGTTATATTTTACAGGAGAGGACATCAGCAAAATCCGGAAATCATTTTTTAGCGGCACTTCGGCCGGTTTTTCCGCAATTTTCGGTTCGTTATAACCACCACCGTTTCGGTCTATGGCTTTTTTATAACTGATGATTGCATCGTAAATACTTTCTGCAATTTCTTCCTGGCCTTTATCTGATGCCAAATACATTGCATCATTATAGTTGCTGATGAAACCCGTCTCGATAAGTACAGAGGGCATCGCATTCAGCCTTAAAACGTGCAGGTTTTGTTGTTTTACCCCGCGGGAAAAGCGTTTGTCTTTCTTTTCAAAATTATTTTCTATAAAACTTCCGAAGAGCAGGCTGCTTTCCAGATATTTACTTTGCTGAATTTTTAGCGCAATTAGCGATTCCATCGACTTTGGATCGTAAGAAGCAAAAGTTTCGCGGTCTTTTTCGTCCAGATAAATTACATCATTTTCCGCTTTTGCAACTTCCAGATTGGTTTTGTTCTGGTCCGGTCCCTGCACAAAAGTTTCGGTACCGTAGGGCGAAGTTCTTTCGTTGGCATTGCAGTGTACAGAAAGGAATAAATCTGCTTTGCTGCGGTTGGCAAGTGTGGTGCGCGCCGTCAACGAAGGATATTCGTCGATTTTTCTGGTATAAATGATCTTAAAATCTTTATTTTTTTCCAGCATTCTACCTAATTTCAATACAATCGCAAGCGTAACATCTTTCTCACGAAGTGTTCCGGTTTCACTATAAAAACGGTTTGCGCCATGATCGCTCCCGCCGTGGCCGGCATCTAAAACTAAAGTGAATTTTTTTTGAGCTTGAGGGAGAAAAAAGAAAAAACAGAAAAATAAGGGGAAATATTTTTTAAACGAAAAACTATACGTAATCATCTGTCAATTTTAAAAATTATATTAATTTTGACGCCAACTTATATCAAGCACTTTGGTCAAAACTGGCTTCAAAAATATACTACTCTTTTTAATTATCCTAATTTTTAACAATTTTTTAGCACATCTTGGGGCTCAAAAATTAGTTGGAAATAAGGTAGTTAATGATACCATTGCCAAGCAGGACACCCTTGTTTTACCAAAAGAACAACTGGAAGCCGTGGTAAAAACCAAGGCGGACCGAATAAGAAACGACATCCCGAAAAAGATGACTTACCTGAACAAAAATGCGCAGGTAAACTATCAGGATTTAAGCATTTCTGCAGATTATATTTCAATTGACTGGAACCAGTCTTTGGTTTTTGCGCGTGGCGAAATTGATTCCTTAGGGAAAATTACAAAACCTGCTATAGCAGTGCAGGGCGGCAAAACCTACGAATACGACGAATTCACCTATAATATTAAAACGCGCCAGGCGATTGCTTTTAATGCGAGAACCGAGGAAAGTGAAGGCGTTATCGTGGCCGAAAAAACCAAGAAATATAATGATTCGGTTTTCTTTATGCGCCGCGGGAAATATACCACCGACGAGTATTTCATCAAGAAAAAGGATACCATTGCGGACTATTATTTATTGGCGCCAAATATTAAGCTGATTAAAGGTGAAAAAAAGTCGCAGGTGATTACCGGGCCGATACAACTTTATATAGAGCAGGTTCCCACCCCGCTCATTATGCCGTTTGCAATTTTGCCTTTTTCCGATAAAAGAAGTGCCGGAATCCTGATCCCGAGTTTTGGCGAGCGTGAAGACGTGGGGTTTTACCTGAATTCCCTGGGCTATTACCAGCCCATCGGTGAACATTTCGATGTGAAAATTCTGGCAGATATTTACACCAAAGGAAGCTGGAATTTGCGGCCAGAGGTCAATTACAAAAAAAACTATAAATATACCGGGAATTTTTCTGCAGATATCGGTACCACGGTGCGCGGCATCAAAGGTTTAAGCGATTATTCGAAAACCGGAACTTATCGGATCGCCTGGCGGCATCAGCAGGATTCTAAAGCCAATCCTTTCCTTACTTTTTCCGCGTCGGTGGATGTGGTGAGCAGCAAATTTTACAACAATACCGTAAATAACAATTACGCTTTTAACCAAAATAACCTCAACGCGCAGCAAAACTCCTCGATAAGTATCGTTAAAAGATTTTTGACGCTGCCCGTTACCATTACCGGAACTTCTTCCTATTCGCAAAACTTTTCTACCGGCTTGGCAGACTTGAAATTACCGGTTCTAAATGTGGCGATTAACCAGTTTTATCTTTTCAAACCTAAAAACGGAATCCGCCAGGGACTTTTGGAAAACATTACGGTAAATACCGGACTAAATTTAAATAATTACGTACAAACCGACGAAGGTGAACTTTTCACCAAAGCCATGTGGGAAAAAATGCAGACCGGGCTAAAGAATAATATCTCCTTAGGAACCAATACCACGCTGGCGAAATATTTTACCTTTTCCGTTTCGGCAAATATTGACAACGCGTTAACCACCAAAACTTTAACCCGAAATTATAACCCGCTCACCAATCAGGTGGTGGATGTTTTAAATAACAAAATCGCAGGATATTCTTCTTTTTCCACGAGTGCCAGTCTGCAGACGGTTTTGTACGGTCAGGTAAATTTCAAAAAGACTGCTGCCATTCGGGCCATTCGTCATATGATGACGCCGCAGGTGAGTTTCAGTTATTCACCGGATTTTTCAGCACCAGGTTTCGGATATTTTAAAAATTATTACAGTGACCGGGGAGAAATGACGCCCTACTCCATTTTCGACCGTGGAATTGTAGGTTCACCAAACTCCGGACTTGTGCAAGCTTTGAACTTTTCCATCAACAATAACCTGGAGATGAAGATTAGGTCAAAAAAGGACTCTACAGGAGTTAAAAAATTAAAAATATTTGAAAGTCTTACTTTCAACACCAGCTATAACTTTGCAGCACCGAAATATAAATGGTCCATTTTCAGCTTGAACGGGCAGACCACTTTGTTTGAAAAACTCAACCTGAACACCAACTTAACTTTAGAGCCTTATCAGATCATTTTTGCTCCCGGTGAAGATACGGGTATCAGAACGGAAAGATTTGGCCATTTCAGCATTCAGGGTTTTAATGCGCAACTTTCTTATCCTTTAAGCGAAGCAATTTTTGGTGAAAGAGAAGAACCTTCAAAAAAGTACAAAAAGAAGGGAGAAATCCGCAACGAAAATTACTACTTTGATGAAGATAACTATGCGCGGTTTTTACAGCCGTGGTCGTTAAATATTAATGCGCAGTACGGCTATACAAGATCTTTAACGCGTTTTGGAAACAACGTAGCGTCGCTCGGTTTGGATGGCAGCATTCGTCTGACACCGTATTGGAACATTACCGGAAACCTGTACTACGATATCATCACTAAAGAAATTGCCAATACGCAAATTGGGTTCTCGCGTGACCAGCGAAGTTTTACCATCAATTTCAACTGGATTCCTTACGGACAGTATAAGGTGTACGACTTCTTCATCGGTATTAAAGCCAATATCCTTCGCGACGCGCTGAAATATAAAGACCGCAGCTTTACACAACCAAACGCGCCGTTTTAATTTTAATTAATAAAACTTAAGTTTTATATTTGCCAAAAGCCTAAAGAACAATGAAAACAATTATATCAACTGATAAAGCGCCTGCAGCGATTGGGCCTTATTCCCAAGCTAACTTAATAAACGGAATCCTTTATATTTCCGGGCAAATCCCTTTTAACAATGAAAGCGGCAAGATTGAAGAAGGCATAGAAAAGGCTACCCATCAGGTGATGAAAAACCTTGAGTTCATTTTAAAAGAAGCTGGCCTGAGTTTTAAAAACGTAGTGAAATCAACCATATTTTTGAAAAACATGGATGATTTTGCGGCTATGAATGAAATTTATGCTTCTTATCTGGATGCTGACAACTACCCGGCACGGGAAACGGTTCAGGTTTCCTGCCTGCCAAGAAATGTAGAAATCGAAATTTCCATGATCGCTCATCAGTATTAAATGAATTTCCTTCGGAATACATTTGCGGTTCTTACGGGACTGGCTGTTGCGGGATTATTAATTTCCCTGGGCATCCGCCTGAATTCCGCGTGGATCACTTACGATGAATTTGCTCCTTTTCAGCACTGGGAATCCTTGCTGGAAAAAATGCAGCATAAACCGTATTTTTTTGTGGCCTTGCTGATTTCTTCAGGCATTGCCGCGACGGTTGGTGGCGTAGTGACGGCAATCATCGTGAAATATGCAAAAGTAGCTTATGCAATTTTAATTGGTTTTATCCTTTTATTCCTCGCGATGCTGGACATCATTATTTTCCCGTATCACCCCACTTTTTATAAAATCCTGATCTTTTTAACTTTTTTTCCTTTTTCATGGATTGGGGGAAAAATCACCGAAGTTATTTATAAACGGAAAAAGCGCCGCGAAAGGACTCAAAAACTTAAATAAAAAAAACGCAACAGTTAACTGTTGCGTTTTTATTTAAATTAAAGTTAGATTACTATGGCATTTTAAAGCCTCGTGTGGTTATTCTACCGTATTCATCTACGTATTTTATCTGTACGTTTCCTTTATATGACTGAAGCAGTCTTTCGATATCTTTTTGTGAATTAACCGGTTTCCCGTTTACTTCAATTACGATATAATTATCTACAACACCGATGTTTGCCATTTCGCTTCCGCTTTGAACGTTTTTAGCAATGACACCGCTGTTCAAACCGTAACTGGTTTTGTATTTTTCGCTAAGCGGTTCAAACTCGGCACCGATTTTTTCCGTAACCGTTAAATCTGCTTTGCTTCTAAGCGCCGTTCCTCCTTGCTGGTCGCGCAGTGTTACGTTTACAGTATTGGTTTTACCGTTTCGCATATAAGTTACTAAAACCTTATCACCAGGTCGTTTGCTGCCTACGGCGTAAGAAAGATCAAAATAACTTGACACCGGCGTGTTATCCACTTGGGTAATGATATCACCAGTTCTCAGACCGGCAAGTTCAGCACCACCTTTTTCTACCACTTCGATGAGGTAAACGCCGTTACCTTCTTTCAGATTGGTTTTTTTCTCTCTGTTATAAGCTGCAACAGCTTGTTGATCTGACAAATCCAGTGAAAGGACACCTAAAAAGCCACGCTGGACAAGACCGAATTTCTTAATATCTTCCACCACTTTTCTGGCTAAATTGGAGGGCACAGCAAAACCATAACCTTCATAATAACCTGTTTTTGAAGAAATAGCGGAGTTGATACCAATCAATTCACCATTCGGGTTTACCAGGGCACCACCGGAATTCCCCGGGTTAATAGCGGCATCGGTTTGAATAAAACTTTCGATGGGAGTTCTTGTATTTTGGCTCAGCAAATCAATGCTTCTACCTTTCGCGGAAACAATACCCGCTGTAACAGTAGAATTTAACCCCATTGGGTTTCCTACCGCAAGCACCCACTGGCCAACATCAACATTATCAGAGTTGGCAAAATTCAGATAAGGCAAACCTTTTTCTTCAATTTTCAAAAGTGCAATATCAGTGGTCGGGTCAGTACCTACAAGGTCTGCCACATAACTTTTCTTGTTAGAAAGGACTACTTCCAATTTATTAGCTCCTGCAATTACATGGTTATTGGAGATAATGTAACCGTCTGGTGATATGATCACTCCAGAACCCATACCTGTTGGCATATTCGGAGGTGGAGTTTGCTGTTGTTGAGGCCTTGGATTTCCGAAAAACAGGTCGAAGAGATCCTGTTCGCTTCCACGGGTTTTTGCAGCTGAAAAGTTTTTGATACTCACTACGGCCGGAACTGTCATTTTGGCCGCTTTTACGAAATCATCGCCCACACCTGTCATATTGAAAGCAGCATACTGGGCATTGGAATTCTTCGGAGCAAAATAAGAGAAATCTGAATTCTCGTTGCCTTCGTTAAAGTAATTAAGCGCGCCAACAGTGGTGGCACCAGACATTACACCAACCAAAGCATACGGAATCAGTTTTTTTAAAGTATTTTTCATTGTCATTTAATTGTTTGTATGTAATTTTCCCTGTAAGGTTAACAAATTTAATGCTAAATGAGTATATGTAAAAAATCGTTTGTTTCAACTTTAACCATTATTTAACAGGAACAGCGGGAATTTAAATTTTTTTTAAGAGTTTTAAAATCTGACGCCTACACCTTTTTAATTTTGCTGCATATTTGTGCCACATCGCTATTCTTCCTATATTTGGGATGTTCTTGTCCTATAAAAAATTTTTCTACAAAAAAACATTTCACTCCCAATGAAACTCAATATAAACAATGAAACAAGCACGCTGAAATCTGTTGTTTTAGGTCAACCCTGCTCTCTCGGTGCAGTACCTACAATCGAAGAAAGCTACGATGCGAAATCCTTTCATTCTATTCAAAACGGAATCTATCCAACAGAAAAGGAAATTATCCGTGAAATGTCGGAATTTGAAAAAGTGCTGAAAAAATATAACGTTCAGGTTTTCCGCCCCGAAGTCATTCAGGATTACAACCAGGTTTTTGCGCGCGATGTCGCTTTTGTCATCGATGATAAAATGATCATTTCCAACGTGATTGCAGACCGCGCAGATGAGCAGGACGCTTACCGAAAAATTTTCGAAAAAGTAAAGTGGCGCGACATTATAAATTTACCCGACACCGCGCACGTAGAAGGCGGCGACGTAATCGTCTGGAACGATTTCATCTTTGTAGGAACGTGTTTTTCACAGGATTACCGAAACTTTAAAACTGCACGCACCAACGAATACGCCATCGAAATTTTAAAGGAATATTTCCCAAAAAAAAGATTTTTAGATTTTGAGTTGAAAAAAAACGATCGCGAACCGTACCAGGGAATATTGCATCTCGACTGCACCTTTAATCCCGTGGGCAAAGATAAATGCATTATATACAAAGATGGTTTTGTGGACGAAAGCGACTATGCGCTGATTGTGGACATTTTCGGGGAAGAAAACTGCTTCCACGTCACCGATGAAGAAATGTTCGAAATGTGTCCCAATATTTTCTCCATTTCACCGGAAGTTGTGGTTTCAGACAAAGCATTTACCCGAATGAATAGGCATCTACGCGATGAATGGGGAATGACGGTAGAAGAAATTCCGTACCGTGAAATTTCGAAAATGGGCGGACTATTACGTTGTTCAACTTTGCCGCTGGTTCGTGAATAAATTTACGAACTGAGCTGCTTCAATCTGCTGATTTCTTCCGCTGAAACAAATGAGTCGTATTTTAATATTGCGGAGGAGTGAAAACTTGTTCCACCGGTGAATTTCCGAATTTCCGCTAAATTTTCAGAACGCACACCGCCACCGATTAAAATTTCGATTTTATGCTGATATTTCTCGATAAGATTTTTCAGATTTTTTTGCCCTTCCAAGGCGGTTTTTTTTCCACCTGATGTCAGCACCGTTCGGAAACCGAGTTTTATTAAAGTTTCGATTGATTTTTCCAAATCTGAAGTACGGTCGAAAGCTCGGTGAAAAGTGCACGGTGTTTCACCTGCAAGTTCCAATAATTCGCTGTTTTTACGCTCGTCGATTTCATTGTGTGCATCAAGAATTCCGAAAACGAAACCATCAGCGCCCGCTTCCTTAAACGTAATAATGCTGTTTTTCATCTGCAAAAATTCCTTTTCGGTATAATAAAAATCGCCGCCTCGCGGACGAATCATCACATAAATCGGCGTCGAATAAGTTCTTTTCAAATGCAGAAATTCGTAAAAATCGGGCGTGGTGCCACCGCATGAAATATCAGCACAATATTCAATTCTGTCCGCCATGGATTGTAGTGCGATTTCTGCGGAAGTGATTTCAAAACAGGCGATTTCTAACATTTTTTCGGTGTTTAAACGGGAGATTTTCTGAATTTATATTTCTAAAAAATTTCGTGCTTGTTTAGGTATTTTTTTGAATTTGTTCTCCAAAAATTCCGTGCTTTTTGGGGTAATTTTTTGAATTTAACTAATTTAAGCAAAATAATGCAGAACGTGTGGAGCACACTCGTTTTGAAATGTTAAATTTGCTCAAAATTAAAATCTCTATGCAGACAACCGATACGGTTTTGATGATCGAACCTGTGGCTTTTGGCTTTAATTCTGAAACCGCCGAAAATAATTTCTTTCAGGTAAATTCTGAAAATGATTCCACGCAGCAAAAAGCGTTGGAAGAATTTAATGCTTTTGCCCAAAAACTCCGTGATAAAGGTATTAATGTAATTGTGGTGAAAGATACTTTGGAGCCGCATTCACCAGACTCTATTTTCCCGAATAATTGGGTTAGTTTTCATCAGGATGGCCGTGTGGCGCTGTACCCGATGTTTGCGCCGAACCGCCGTGTGGAGCGCCGCCAGGATGTTTTGGAAGCGGTGAAAGATGAAAATTTCATCATCACTGAAATTGATGACCGTTCTGCTGCCGAAAATGAAAATAAATTTCTGGAAGGAACCGGAAGCATGATTTTCGATCACGATTACCGTGTTGCGTATGGCTCAGTTTCGCTCCGTCTGGACGAAGAACTTTTCCGGGAATTTTGCAAAAAATATAACTATAAGCCGGTAATTTTTCACTCTTTCCAAAACGTGGGCCACGAACGTTTTCCTATTTATCACACCAATGTAATGATGTGCGTCGCGGAACAATTTGTGGTGATTTGCCTGGATTGCATTGACAATGAAATGGAGCGCGAAAAAGTGCAGGAAATCATTAAAACTACAAATAAAGAAATTATTGAAATTTCTGAAGATCAAATGCAACAATTTGCCGGAAATATGTTGCAGGTGAAAAATACCGACGGAAAGCAGTTTTTGGTGATGAGCGAAACCGCTTATAAATCTCTAACTCCGGAACAAATCGCAAAAATAGAATCTTACTGCGAAATCATTTATTCAGACTTGAGTACCATCGAAATTAATGGCGGTGGAAGTGCACGCTGCATGTTGGCGGAAGTTTTTTTGCCGAAGAATTGACCTTTTTTTCTTAAATAACAAAAAACCCTTAGAAATTCTAAGGGTTTTTTTTGCGAAAAAATTTAGTCTAATAAAGGGAAATATTTAATTGGTTCTTGATTTAATGTCTTTGTCGGCGCTTTCGATGTTTCTCACTTTTTTCACCTTTTGGTTTCCAAAGTTGTACACGATGCTGAGTTCCACGCCTTGATTGTATTGGTTTTGATCGATGAAATTGTAGTTTCCGTTGCTCTGCAAATCTTCGATGACGACTTTATTGGTTCCCAAAACATCGGTTACACCCAACGAGAATGTCCAGTCATTCCAGAGTTTTTTGAGGTTTAAATCTAAGCTCATCAAACTGTTCAGTTGCCCCAGTTCGATTTGCTGTTTATCGACGTAGAAATAATTTACGCCTAAAAACCACGTTTTTTTCTCATCCAAACGAATCGTATTATTGGTCTGCAGCAGGAAACTGTTTGAGGCAATATGATTTTCATACATCGGAAAAACATCGCCGGTCAGCGGATCCGTATCCAAACTTCCATCATTTACATTTCGCTGCATTCCAACATTGAAATTGGTCGTCAGATAACCTTTAAAGAAGCTTCGCTGCATTCCCAGCATCGCGCTCATTTCCTGCTTATCACCGAAATTGGTACGGATGTAACGCAATTGGTTTTTGCCATCAATTACACCTTGCAAAGGAACTTGCGTAATTTGATCTTTCGTCAGACTGTGGTTTAAAATCAGGAAATAAGAGTTTTTAAACATATACGTCAGCTCGTGGGTGTACACCGAAGAAGCTTTTACAAACGGATTGTTCTGGATATAATTAAATTCTGTAAGGATATTTTTTACCGGATTCAGCTCCCAAAAACTAGGTCTTCTCATTCGGCTGGAAAAGGCGTAGGAAACGGTGTTTTTATCATTAATGGTGTAATTCAAACTTAAATACGGCAACAGTTTATCGTAATCACGCTTGATGTTTCGCAGGTTTTCATCCTGCGCATTGTCGGATTTTCCCTCACTTTGAGTCAACTCATAACGCGCACCAGCTTTTGCGGAAAATTTGGGTGAAAAAACTTTGTCCAAAGTCAGGTAACCGCCGAAAATACTTTCATCGTACAGAAAATGGTTCGGCATGCTTTCGCGGTTTCCGGTTTTATAATAAAAAGAGTTGTACTTCGTATCGTTATCGGTTTTGGTATTGTTAAAATTTCCACCGACGGAAATTGTAAAATCTTTTTTCAACTTCTGAACATAATCCGCGGTTGCAGAAAAGTTATCGATGAGTTGGGGCTGCTCCTGTTCAATTCTTAGAATAAAATCTTTTTCATTTCGGTTTTGATCGGATAAAATGGTGAAATTTTCCGAAGTTTGAAAACGTCGGTACAGCAAGCCCGCGGCGTTTAAGTTTAATTTACTGCCTAAAGAATCGGTTTTCAATTCGTAATTTAAGTTCAGGGAATTGTTGTAAGAGCGCGCATTTTCTTCACTTTTGGTTAAAGAATATTCGGTTTTATTTGAAATTATATCGGTGCTCGTATTGAAAAGATTGGCTTTCGAACCGTAACTTTTGTTCGCGCGCGAATTGAAAGTCAAACCTAAACTGTTTTTGTCATTAATCTGATAATCGAAGTTCAGGTAACCACCGGCATTTTGGTTCGGATCGGTCAAATTTCCTTCGGTTCTGTTTGCGGCGGAAGCATTTCCGTTTCGCAAAATATAATATTGCTCGCGGATATTTTCGCCCGCGTTGAAATTCGCATTTACACCCAATTTATCTTTTCTGTAATTTAAGCTGATGCCGGCGGCGGCGGCATTGTGGTAATTTTGCTGATTGTTTAAGCGAAGATTTCCGTTCAGGCCGTTGCTGCTTTTCTTTTTCAGCACGATATTGATGATTCCGTCCGAAGATTCTACTTTATATTCACTGCCGGGAACGGTGATCACCTCAATTTTCTGGATGTTTTCCGCAGGTGTATTTTTCAGGAAAGCTACTAAAGATTCCGCGTCCATTTGCGTTACCCGACCATCGATGAAAATTACAGCATTGGATTTTCCGGCAATTTTCAAGGTTTTATCGTCCGTTGAAGAAACAAGCGGCGTTGCTTTTAAAAGTCCGAAAGCGGTATTTCCTTTCGCCTGTGGCGATGCAGCTACGTCGAAAACAAAGCGGTCACTTTCTTTTTTGAAGACTTTTTTGGTCATCGTAACTTCCTTGATATTTTCTGTTTTTACGGAATCGCTCTTCGGATTTTCCTGCGCAAAAGCGACAAAACCGCTAAGCAAGGAAAGTGAAATAATTAGTTTTTTCATGGTTATAGTTTTTAAAAAAGAAGAAGAAGGAAGTTTTGGTATTAGTTTTTTGTGAATTGGTAATTGGTTTTCTTCCTTCTCTTCTTTGCGGATAGTTTTTCTTGAATCTTACATTGCAAAGATATATAAATACTTTAGTATTATGCAATACAAAGTAGTAAAATAAATGCAATTATTTATATAAATGCCTGTATATCAATTATATTAATTTTCACCGAGAAAATATAAACTGGAAAAATATGGCAAAACAGCAGGGAATTTTTCTGCTTAAAAAGTCAAAACCAAAAAAAAGCCGCTTAAAGCGGCAAATTTTTAAATATAAGCTGGTTGAAATTTATTCCCGGTCAAAACGTGCTAATTTTTTATCCACCCAAATCGTGGCAAAAGGAAAAAATGCTGCAAGCACCGCAAAAACAGTGTCTTCATCGTCCCAGGAATAAATTTTCCGTGCTTCAATGAGCAAGATTAAATACAGCGTAAAAAACAATCCGTGAATGTTCCCGACGATAATAATGAAAATCGTGGGCGCCAATCCTTCCTGGTCATACCGTTTCCAAACCATTGCGACGCAATACAGCAAAAAGCAGGAAATCGCTTCTGCTACACAGATTTGCTTAAACCATTTAATCAGCTGTTCGCGGCTGTACTTCGCGAAAAAATTTTCAATAAAATTCATAGGTAAAGACTTTTTGCCTTCAAAGTGCAAACTTAAGAAATTAAAAATCAAAGGCGCCCGAAACCATTAGCGATAAAAACTACTGCCGTCCAGATATTCAAAAACTTCGGGTGGCAACATGGGTCTTACGTTTTTTCCCTCTTTCAGCATCTTCCGGATTTCCGTGGCAGAGAGTTCGATAATCGGTGCTTTAATTAAAGAAATATTGCCATGCAACGGCATTTTTTTCTCTTCCTCAGATTCCTCGGAAAGGCGTGGATAAACGATAATCTGGTAATTTTCAATTAAAGTTTGGGCATTTTTCCACTTCGGTAAAGTTTCCAGATTATCTTCACCCATAATCAGCGCGAAATGATAATCCGGATGTTTTTCCTTTAAATAAGTGAGCGTATCGATGGAATAACTGGGCTGCGGCAAAGAAAATTCAACATTAGAAGCGCGCATTTTCGGGTAATTTTTTACCGCGAGCTGCACCATATCCAAACGGTTGTGATCTTTCAGCAAGGATTTCTTTTCCTTGAAAGGATTTTGGGGACTCACCACAAACCAAAGCTCATCCATATCCGTATTTTCCAGAATGTAATTCGCCAAAATCAAATGACCGATGTGGATGGGATTAAAACTGCCAAAAAATAAACCGATTTTCTTCATACATTTAAATCAACCTCGAATTCATTTAAAAAAGTTAATTTTATAAAGATAAAAAATTCCCTGCAAAACCGACTAAAATTGCGGAATTTCCGTTTCCCTGAAATAAATACTTTTTGAAAAATTTCTGGCCATTTTTTCTGCTCATTTTTTGCGCTTATTTCCAGGCGCAAAATAAAGAATTTTGGCTCCTTGATGTGCAGACGCAAAAAAAATCGGTGGTGAAAGATTCAGCTGCGGCGGTGAATTTTCTGGATTCTCTGGCGCAAAATAATTTCTATTTTACAAAAATTGTCGAGATTAAAAGTTCGGAAAATGGCACTGAAATTTTTTTCGATAAAGGAAAAAATTACAATGAGGCGTTTGTTTCCGTTTCACCGGAAATCCAAACTGATTTAAAATTTAAAAATGAATTTTTCACCAAAAACCTCGATTCCCTCAAAAGAACAATCAGCGAAAATTACCGCAAAAAGGGCTATATTTTTAATCGGGTATTGTCGGAGTTCCGTGGAATGAAAAATAATTTTCCTGCCGTAGAACTTTCTGTTTTAAAAAATACGCAGCGAAAAATCGATAAAATAGTGCTGAAAGGTTACGAAAAAGTGCCCGCCAGATTTTATAAAAACCTGGAAAAAGATTATCGCGGTAAAGTTTACGACGAAGAAATTTTATCTGATTTAAACAATTCCCTGCAAAATCACAAATTTTTCACACTGGAAAAACCGCCGCAAACCCTCTTTACAAAAGATTCCACCCAAGTGTATTTGTTTCTGCAGAAGAAAAAGTCAAATACTTTCGATGGTGTTTTAGGATTTGGAAATGATAAATCTGAAAAATTCACCTTCAACGGCAGCTTAAATTTGAATTTGCGAAATATTTTTAATGCCTTTGAAACCGTAAATATTTTTTGGCAAAGAAATCCCGATAAAGGCCAGACTTTCGACCTCCAAACCGACATTCCCTATCTCTTCAAAAGCAATATTGGTGCAGATTTCAAGGTGAATATCTTTCGCCAGGATTCCACCTACGCCAATGTAAAAATGACGCCAGCTTTTTATTTGAATTTCAGCAGAAACCAAAAAATTGGTGTGCGTGGCACGTTTGAAACTTCTACGGTTATCGATTCAACTTATGTGCAGGGAAAAGATTTTGACAAAAAAGGTTTGGGAGTTTGGTATCAGTTTCAGGAACCAACAGAAATCGATCTGTTTCTCTATAAATCGCGTGTCCGACTCGAAGCTGATTATGTTTCCGCAAATTATGCCGCAGAAAAATTGACTGGCACCCAGACTAATTTTTTGCTTTCAGTCGAAAGAAACTTTCATTTGAAAGGAAACCATTATTTGAATTTAAACGCGGAAACTGCCTTTCTCACCTCCAAAAATGATTTTGCTGTAAATGAATTGCTGCGCTTTGGCGGCTGGAATTCTTTCCGGGGTTTTAATGAGCTATCGTTGTTTGCGGACCTTTATTATTACGGCACGGCAGAATACCGGTATTTGGTGGGAAATCAAGCATTTTTTGATGTTTTCGGGCAGTATGGCGGGTTCCAAAATAAAAACTTATCGCTAAAACCAAAGATTTACAGTTTTGGTTTGGGTTTCAACTTCTTTCTGCCTATTGGGTTGATGAGTTTTCAAATCTCCAACGGAAACGAATTGGGAAACGCGATTCAGCTCGGCGACACGAAGATCCACTGGGGAATTTTAAGCCGTTTTTAGGAGCAACAAAGTTTTCGCTTCGTAGAAGATTACAACCCGCTGTCCGCTGTATCTCGCGCGCCTTTGCGGCGCGCGAGGATGCCGCTTCCATCGGGGCTAGAAGTGAGCTTTTGTATTTGTACAAGTAAAGCAACGACAGTAAAAATTCGCTGCTAAAATGGTATATTTTTTACTATTATAAAGTATA
>Ga0308157_10000980_pt1 | contig 70169 bp, 70 predicted proteins | sample PhyBR1_FD_201035 | JGI IMG/M metagenome (GOLD analysis project Ga0308157, IMG submission 201035) | Phyllosphere microbial communities from UC Gill Tract Community Farm, Albany, California, United States - DLSLB.R1 | ecosystem: Host-associated > Plants > Phyllosphere > Unclassified | place: USA...
ACGAGGTCGAGGCGCTGCTGCCCAAGACCGGCGGGCTGATCTTCTTCGACACGCTGGCCATGCCCAAGGACGCCAAGCACCCGAACAACGCCTACGCCTTCATCAACTACTACCTGCGCCCCGAGGTCTCGGCCGCCCTCACCAACGAGCTCGGCTACCCGACGGCCAACAAGGCCAGCCTGGCCAACGTCAAGCCCGAGATCGCCCAGGACAAGGCGGTGTTCCCGGACGCCGAGAGCATGCAGAAAATGGTCTCGCCCGCCAGCTTCAGCAACGAGGCGCGCGAGTCCATGAGCAACGTGTTCACCGCCTTCAAGAAGGGCAAGTAAGCTCTTTTTGAAGCGCTGACGCCCAAGGCTGTGCATGCAATGCGTTGCGTGTGCAGCTTTTTTCATTTTTGGTTTCGATTTGCAGGACAACGCCATCATGAATCTGCCCGTGTCGCCCGGCGACGGCTACCTAAGGACCGAGCAACTGGTCAAGCGCTTTGACGACGTGACCGCCGTCGACGAGGTCTCGCTGTCGATCAGGAAGGGCGAGATCTTCGCCTTGCTGGGCAGCTCGGGCTGCGGCAAATCGACGCTGCTGCGCATGCTGGCCGGCTTTGAAAAGCCGACCTCGGGCGCGGTCATTTTGAACGGCGTGGACATCGCCTCGTTTCCGCCCTACGAGCGGCCCATCAACATGATGTTCCAGTCGTACGCGCTGTTTCCGCACCTGACGGTCTGGGACAACATCGCCTTCGGCCTCAAGCGCGAAGGCATGCCCAGGGCGCAGATACAGACCCGCGTCGAGGAAATGCTGGCGCTGGTGCAGATGCAGGCGCTGGCCCGGCGCAAGCCGCACCAGCTCTCGGGCGGCCAGCAGCAGCGCGTGGCGCTGGCGCGCAGCCTGGCCAAGCGGCCGCAGCTGCTGCTGCTGGACGAGCCGCTGGGCGCGCTGGACCGCAAGCTGCGCGAGCGCACGCAGTTCGAGCTGGTCAACATCATCGAGGCGGTCGGCGTGACCTGCGTGATGGTCACCCACGACCAGGAGGAGGCGATGACCATGGCCTCGCGCATCGCCGTCATGAGCCACGGCCGGGTGCTGCAGGTGGGCACGCCCAAGGAAATCTACGAGCACCCCAACGGCCGCTTCGTGGCCGACTTCATCGGCAACGTCAACCTGTTCGAGGGCCGGCTGACGCTGGACGCGGCCGAGCGCTGCGAGGTCACGACCGAGCACGGCGTCGTCAGCGTGGGCCACGGCGTGAGCGGCGCGGCCGGCATGGAGGTGGCCGTGGCCGTGCGGCCCGAGAAGATCCACATCGCCCGCGAGCGCCCCCCCCTTGGACACAACCTGTTCACCGGCAAGGTGCGCGAGATCGCCTATTTCGGCAGCTACAGCACCTTCATCGTCGAGATGCCGGGCGGCAGGACCGTCAAGGTCACCGAGTCCAACGCCATGCGCCACAGCGGCAACCCCATCACCTGGGAGGATTCGGTGTTCTTCTGGTGGGACGACGCCGCGCCCGTGGTGCTGACGCAGTGAGGGCGGCGTGATGAAACTGTTTTCCTGGGTTGCCGCGCGCCTGGGGCGGCGCTTTGTCATCGGCCTGCCGTACCTGTGGCTGCTCGTGTTTTTCGTCGTGCCTTTCCTGATCCTGCTGCGCATCAGCGTGACCGACATGGGCAGCGGCATCGACCCGTTCGCCCCCATCGTCGACGCGGCCTCGGGCGCCTGGCACCTGATCCTCAAGTACGACAACTACCGCTCGATCTTTCGCAACCCCGAGGAGGGTGCCGCCGCCGTCTGGGGCCAGACGCTGTACCTGGAGGCCTACCGCACGTCGCTGAAGTACGCCTTTTTGACCATGCTGCTGTGCCTGGTGATCGGCTACCCGTTCGCCTACTTCCTGGCCCGGGCCCGGGCGTCCATCCGTCCGGCGCTCCTGATGCTGGTCATGCTGCCGTTCTGGACCTCGTTTTTGCTGCGCGTCTACGCCTGGAAGGGCATCCTGGCCGACCAGGGCGTGCTCAACAACCTGCTCTTGGCGCTCGGCCTCATCCAGGAGCCGATTCCCATGCTCTACACCGACGTGTCGATGCTGGTGGGCATGACCTACGTCTACTGCCCGTTCATGATCCTGCCGCTCTACGCCAACCTGGTGAAGATGGACCTGCGCCTGCTGGAGGCCGCGCACGACCTGGGCGCCAGCGCCTGGAAGGCGTTCTGGCTGGTCACCGTGCCGCTCAGCCGCTCAGGCATCGTCGCCGGCTCGATGCTGGTGTTCATTCCCTGCCTGGGCGAATTCGTCATTCCGTCGCTGCTGGGCGGCGCCGAGAACGTGATGATCGGCCGCGTCGTCTGGGACGAGATGTTCAGCAGCAACAACTGGCCGCGCGCGGCCAGCCTGTCGGTGGTGATGATCCTGCTCATCCTGGTGCCGCTGGCCTTTTACTACCGCGCCAGCAACGACCGCGGCCGCGCGCGCAAGGAGTCCTGAAATGAACGGCTTGACACTCCTGTCGGAAAAGACCCTCGGCCGGCTCTGGCTGGCGCTGGTGTATGCGTTCCTCTACATCCCGCTGCTGTTCCTCGTCGTCTTTTCCTTCAACAGCACGCGCCAGGACGGCGTGTTCACCGGCTTTTCGCTGCGCTGGTACGACGCGCTGCTGTCGGACTCGCGCCTGGTGGACGGCTTTTTCCTCTCGCTCAAGGTGGCGCTCGTCACCGGCACGCTGTCGGTGGTGCTGGGCTGCTTTGCCGCCTTCGTGCTGGTGCGCTACCTGCGCTTTGCCGGCCGCACGCTGTTCTACGGCCTGGTGAACGCGCCGCTGGTCATGCCCGAGGTCATCGTCGGCCTGTCGCTGCTGCTCCTGATGGTGGCGGTGCAGCGCGCCGTGGGCTGGCCCGAGCGCGGCTTCGTCACCATCGTCATGGGCCACACGCTGCTGGGCATGGCCTACGCCACGGTGGTGGTCCAGTCGCGCCTGGCCGAGATGAACCGCTCGATCGAGGAGGCCGCGATGGACCTGGGCTGCCGGCCGGTGCAGGTGTTCTTTCTGGTGACGCTGCCCAACATCGCGCCGGCCCTGGTGTCGGCGTGGCTGCTGACCTTCACGCTGTCGTTTGATGACGTGGTGATTTCCGAATTCCTCTCGGGCCCGGGCGTGACCACCTTGCCGCAGGTGATCTTCAGCTACGCGCGCCGGGGCGTGAACCCGTCGATCTACGCGGCAGCGACGATCCTCATTGGCGTAGTGTCGCTGGGCATCATTGGCTACAGCCTGTTCATGGCGCGGCGCCAGCGCCGGCTGGCGCGCGAGATCAATGTGGCCCTGGCCCAGGGGCCGGCGGGCGCGGGCCCCGCTGGGGCAGCGTAGCGAGCACCACGCCGGCCAGCGCCAAGGCAAAGGCGGCGACCTGCAGACCGCCCAGCCGCTCGCCCAGCAGCACCACGCCGACGGCGGCCGCGCTCACCGGCAGCAGCACGGTGAAGACGCCGGCCTGGTTCGCCGGAATGGTCTTGAGCCCGGTCATCCAGAGCCAGACCGTCCAGACGCTGGCCGCCAGCGCATAAAACACCAGCAGCGCCCAGTTGGAGGGCTGCACGGCGCCAAAGTCAAAGCCCCAGGCCATCCACGCGCCCAGCGGCGTGACCAGCGCAAAGCCCCAGAGGTTGATCAAGGCGGTGATGCGCTTGGGGCTGAGCGTGCCGGTGAGCTTCTTGCCGATCACCGCATAGGCCGCCTCGCACAGCACCGCGCCCACCAGCAGCAGGTTGCCCAGCCAGGCCGGTTTTGCAGCCAAATCGGCCGCCATCCCAGGCTGGGTATGGGCAGCCAGCTCACTTTTTGATAGCGAAACCAGGCCGATGCCGACCACCGCGCAGACGACCGCGCCCCACACGCGCGGGCTGATGCGCTCGCGCAGGAACAGCCAGCTCATCACCGCCACCGCCGCCGGAATGGCCGCCATGATGACGCCGGCGGCCACCGCGCTGGTCAGGCTGACGCCGAACAGCATGCAGATCGAAAACAGGAAATTGCCCAGGAACGACTCCAGGAACACCAGGCGCTTCGTCTGGGCGCTCATGGCGGGCTCGTCGGCGGGTTTTTTCAGCCAGCCCAGCATGGCCAGCCCGCCGATGCCAAAGCGCAGCCAGGCCAGCAAAAAGACCGGCAGCGCGGCCACCAGCGGCTTGGACAGCGCGACATAGCTGCCCACCAGCGCCATGCTCAGCCCGAGACAGCCATAGGCTGCAAAGCGATTCATCCGTTGACTTTCCGTGAAAACATTGAGAGGTTGAAGCGGCGCCGGGGGCGGCTGCAGCGCAGCGCCCGGGCCGGGTTGATTAGACTGGGTTCTGGCCGCGCCGCCCGCCAGGGCCTGCAGAAGCCGGCGCGGCTTGCGCGTCGCCAGGGTAGAAATCATGCCTGAGTTTCAGGCGACAGCCGGAGGGTTCGAGCATGTCCACATCGTCTTTTCGCCATGTTTTTGTCTACGGCACGCTGCGTCGCGGCGAGGTGCGCGACATCAACCAGCTGTTTCCCGCGCCGCGCTGGCGTGGCACGGCGCGCGTGCCGGGCACGCTCTACCACCTGGGCGCCTACCCCGGCGTGGTGCTGGGCGGGCAGGGCTTCCCAAGCCAAGCGTCCGCGCAAGTGCATGGCGAGGTCTATGCCATCAGCCCCAAGCTGGAGCAACTGCTCGACGAGATCGAGGAGGTGGTCGGGCCCGCGCCGAGCGGCGAGTACGGCAAGCGTGAAATGCTGGTGCGGCTCGATGCGACCCAGGAAGGCGTGGTGTGCCTCGTGTACGAAGTGATGCCGCAGCACGCCCTGGGCCGGCCCCTGATCGCCTCGGGCGACTGGGTGCGCCACCGGCTGGGCGAGGACTGACCACGCACCCCGGCATGGGGCTGCATAAAAAGTTTCACCATTCAGAAACGTTGTTCCATGATGTGGAAATGCAGATTGCTGCACTGCAAAATAATTTCTCAACAAGAGAAATTTAATTTCTCATTGCGATATTAAAGAAAAAGATCGTTGATTTTATTGGTTTTTATTTTTGTCTTATATAAGACATAAGATATCGCCAAGGTCTTGTAGAAGACCTAGAATCAATCCATCAACCTTTCAACCTACGGAGCCCACCATGCCACAAAGCCTTACAGAACAACTCAGCCGCGCGCAGCAAATCGAAGCCCTGGAAAAAGACTGGGCCACCAACCCACGCTGGAAGGGCATCAAGCGTGGCTACAGCGCCGCCGACGTGGTCCGCCTGCGCGGCTCGTTCCCGATCGAGCACACGCTGGCGCGCCGCGGCGCTGAAAAGCTCTGGGGCCTGGTGAACAACGAGCCTTACGTCAACTGCCTCGGCGCCCTGACCGGCGGCCAGGCCATGCAGCAGGTCAAGGCCGGCGTCAAGGCCATCTACCTGTCGGGCTGGCAGGTCGCCGCTGACAACAACAGCTACGCCTCGATGTACCCCGACCAGTCGCTGTACCCGGTGGACTCCGTCCCGACCGTCGTCGAGCGTATCAACAACACCTTCCGCCGCGCTGACGAAATTCAGCACTCCAAGGGCATCGATGCCGGCGATGCGGGCTACATCGACAACTTCGCGCCCATCGTGGCCGATGCCGAAGCCGGCTTTGGCGGCGTGCTCAACGCGTTCGAACTGATGAAGGCCATGATCAAGGCCGGCGCGGCCGGCGTTCACTTCGAAGACCAGCTCGCTTCTGTCAAGAAATGCGGCCACATGGGCGGCAAGGTCTTGGTGCCCACCGCCGAAGCCTGCCAGAAGCTGATCGCCGCGCGCATGGCTGCCGATGTCTGCGGCGTGCCCACCTTGGTGATCGCCCGCACCGACGCTGAAGCCGCCGACCTGCTGACCAGCGACTACGACGAGAACGACAAGCCCTTCCTGACCGGCGAGCGCACCGCCGAAGGCTTCTACAAGACCAACAAGGGCATGGACCAAGCCATCAGCCGCGCCGTGGCGTATGCCGAGTACGCCGACCTGGTGTGGTGCGAGACCGGCACGCCCGACCTGGAGTTTGCCAAGAAGTTCGCCGACGCCGTGCATGCCAAGCACCCGGGCAAGATGCTGGCCTACAACTGCTCGCCTTCCTTCAACTGGAAGAAGAACCTGGACAACGCCACCATCGCCAAGTTCCAAAAGGAGCTCGGCGCCATGGGCTACAAGTACCAGTTCATCACGCTGGCCGGCATCCACTCCATGTGGTACAACATGTTCGATTTGGCCCAGGACTACGTCGCACGCGGCATGTCGGCGTATGTGGAGAAGGTGCAGGAGCCCGAATTCGCCGCGCGCGACCGGGGTTACACCTTCGTGTCGCACCAGCAGGAAGTGGGCACCGGCTACTTCGACGAAGTGACCACCGTCATCCAGGGCGGCAAGTCCAGCGTGACGGCGCTGACCGGCTCGACCGAAGAAGAGCAGTTCCACTAAAATCGCTGACCGGCGCCTGCTGAGGAGCCAAGGCCCTGGGCAACCCGTCATGGGTGGCCCGGGGCCTTTTGCTTGGCGGGGTCATCGGGACTGGGGTTAAAATCCGGCGATCGTCCCCGCAACAAGAGCGAGAAAGGCACACCGGTTATGACACCGCGAACTACAACGGCAACGCTTTTAAAGCCTATTGGGCCGTAGTCCGCGCGCCCAGTGCGCTGTCAGCTATCAAATTCATAGTAAAGCGCGGTTTTGGCCCGCGTTTTTTTTTGCCCGACGCTCTTTTCCCCACCTTCACCATGATCCAAATCACACTTCCCGACAGCTCCAAACGTGAATACCCGCAGGCCGTCACCGTGGCCGAAGTCGCTGCCTCCATCGGCACCGGCCTGGCCAAGGCGGCCCTGGGCGGCAAGGTGGACGGCAAGCTGGTCGACACCAGCTACTTGGTCGAGAAGGACAGCGCGGTGGCCATCGTCACCGCCAAGGACGCCGAGGGCCTGGAGCTGATTCGCCACAGCGCCGCGCACTTGCTGGCGTACGCGGTCAAGGAGTTGTTCCCGGAAGTGCAGGTCACCATCGGGCCGGTGATTGAGAACGGGTTTTTCTACGATTTCTCATACAAGCGTCCGTTCACGCCGGAAGACCTCGTAGCCATCGAAAAACGCATGGCGGCCCTGGCGGCCAAGGACGAGCCCGTCACGCGCCGCGTGCTGCCGCGCGACGAGGCGGTGGCGCATTTCAAGGCGATCGGCGAAAACTACAAGGCCGAGATCATCGCCAGCATTCCGGTCAACGAAGACGTCTCGCTCTACCGCGAAGGCGCCTTCGAGGACCTGTGCCGCGGCCCGCACGTGCCCAGCACTGGCAAGCTCAAGTTCTTCAAGCTCATGAAGGTGGCCGGTGCCTACTGGCGCGGCGACCACCGCAACGAGATGCTGCAGCGCATCTACGGCACGGCCTGGGCCACCAAGGACGAGCTCCAGCAGTATTTGACGATGCTCGAAGAGGCCGACAAGCGCGATCACCGCAAGCTCGGCAAGGAACTGGATTTGTTCCACATCGACGACCATTCGCCGGGCTTGGTGTTTTGGCACCCCAAAGGCTGGACCGTCTGGCAGGGCGTCGAACAGTACATGCGTAAGGTTTACCGCGACAACGGCTACCAAGAAGTCAAAGGTCCGCAACTGCTGGACAAGACGCTGTGGGAAAAAACCGGCCACTGGGACAAGTACCGCGACAACATGTTCACGACCGAGAGCGAAAAGCGCGATTTCGCCCTCAAGCCGATGAACTGCCCCGGCCATATCCTGATCTTCAAGCAGGGCATCAAGAGCTACCGCGACCTGCCCCTGCGCTACGGCGAGTTCGGTCAGTGCCACCGCAACGAGCCGACCGGCGGGTTGCACGGCATCATGCGCGTACGGGGCTTCACGCAGGATGACGGGCACATTTTCTGCACCGAAGCGCAGATTCTCAAGGAGTGCGTGGACTACACGACGCTGCTGCAAAAGGTTTATGCTGATTTCGGTTTCAAGAACATCATCTACAAAGTGGCAACGCGCCCAGAGGCCCGGATTGGTTCGGACGAGAGCTGGGACAGGGCTGAGCACGCGCTGATCGAGAGCTTGCGCGCCTCGGGCTGCGAGTTTGAAATTTCGCCCGGCGAGGGCGCGTTCTACGGGCCGAAGATCGAATACACGCTTAAGGATGCCATTGGCCGGCAGTGGCAATGCGGCACGATCCAGGTCGATTTTTCCATGCCCGAGCGGCTTGACGCTGAATACGTGGGCGAGGATGGTGCCCGCCACCGTCCCGTCATGCTGCACCGCGCCATCGTTGGAAGCCTGGAGCGATTCATCGGAATCTTGATCGAGGAACATGCTGGCGCACTGCCCACTTGGCTGGCACCAGCGCAGGTTTCGGTGCTCAACATTACCGATTCGCAGGCCGATTACGCCCGGGGAGTTGCTAAAACGCTGCAAAATCAAGGGCTTAGGGTTAATCTTGACCTACGCAACGAGAAAATCACGTATAAAATACGAGAGCATGCATTGCAAAAGCTTCCCTACATTCTTGTTGTGGGTGACAAAGAAATGGCAGCCGGTGCAGTTTCAGTGCGTGCCCGAGGCAACAAAGACCTTGGCGCGATGTCGCTCGAAGCGTTTGCCCAGCAAATCGCTTTGGATGTCGCGCAAAAAGTTTGACGCGCATGAATTACAGGCAATCTGTCCCATGTCCTTTGAGGGCGGGAAACAGCAGCTATAGCTTTTATAGCAAATATTGAAGGATCAGCACCATCGCTACAGAATTTCGTGACCGCCGTCACCGTGAAGAACGCAAGCATCGCTTGAACCGTGAAATCATGGCCCCTGAAGTGCGACTGAGTGGGCCAGACAACGAGCCCCTGGGCATCGTCAGTCTCATGGAAGCACTGCGTTTGGCCGGTGAAGCGGATGTGGACCTGGTCGAGATCTCCCCCACCGCCATGCCCCCGGTTTGCCGGTTGATGGACTACGGCAAGTTCAAGTATGCGGAGCAGAAAAAAGCAGCCGAGGCCAAGTCCAAGCAAAAGGTGATCGAGGTCAAGGAAATCAAGTTCCGTCCTGGCACCGATGACGGCGACTACAACATCAAGCTGCGCAACATCAAGCGTTTCTTGGAAGACGGCGACAAATGCAAGATCACCTTGCGCTTTCGCGGGCGGGAAATCACGCACCAGGAACTCGGCCTGGCGTTGCTGGCACGGATTCGTGACGAGTTGGCGGACCTGATTGTCGTGGAACAGTTTCCCAAGCTTGAAGGCCGGCAGATGGTGATGATGATCGCACCGGGCCGCAAGAAGGTCGCGGCCAAGCCGTCGGCCGAGTCGGCTGCGGCACCTTCAGCCTGAGATGGATTTTCAAACCGGGGCACATGGCTTGTGTTCCTGTGAAGCGCTGCGACCCGCGGAGCTTCCGAAAGTGATGGTTTTTCAACCATTGCGCCCTTGACAGGCCATGAAAAAAGCCTGTCATACAAGTGGCTCGGGGCCGTCAAGTCTGTGAAAGTTTCGCAGCGCCTCACGAGCACAAACGAAAAGGAGCATGCACATGCCCAAAATGAAGACCAAAAGCAGCGCCAAAAAGCGTTTTCGCGTTCGTCCAGGTGGCACCGTCAAGCGCGGCCAAGCCTTCAAGCGTCACATCCTGACCAAGAAGACCACCAAGAACAAGCGCCAGTTGCGTGGTGCAGTGACTGTTCATGAGACCAACATGGGTCACATGGCACAGATGCTGCCAGGCCGTGGCATTTAATCAACGACGAACAAGGAGTAATACATGCCTCGCGTCAAACGTGGTGTAACGGCTCGCGCCCGCCACAAAAAAGTTCTCGCCCTTGCAAAAGGTTTTCGCGGTCGCCGCGGCAATGTCTTCCGTATCGCCAAAGAAGCGGTAATGAAGGCTGGGCAATATGCCTACCGTGACCGTCGCAACAAGAAGCGCGTGTTCCGCCGCCTGTGGATCGCCCGTATCAACGCAGCCAGCCGTTCGTTTGGCATGACCTACAGCCAGTTTGCCAACGGCCTGAAGAAAGCCGGCATCGAGATCGACCGCAAGGTTCTGTCCGACATGGCCATCCACGACAGCGCCGCCTTCGGCGCCATCGTCGACCAGGTCAAGGCCAAGCTGGCGGCCTGATTTTTCAGGACAACCTGCTATTGAATCAATAGCTGCTTGCGCAAGAAAATCAAGGGCTGGAGCTTGAAAAGGCTCTGGCCCTTTTTCATGGGCCGTGTGGCCGAATTCGGCAATGCTGCCTTCTCTTCCCGCATTCCTATCCCGTACAAGAGACACTTTGATGAACGATGCCACCACTCTCGATGAACTGATCAGCAATGCCAGGGCCAGTTTTGCGCAGGCTGCGACGCCTGCCGACCTGGAAAACGCCAAGGCGCAGTTTCTGGGCAAGTCCGGCCGCATCACCGAATTGATGAAGGGCATGGCACAGCTGTCGGTGGAAGAGAAGAAATCCCGTGGCGCTGCCATCAACCTGGCCAAACAGTCCATTGAAGCTGCACTGACCGAGCGCCGCCAAGCCTTGGCCAATGCCGAACTAGAAAGGCAATTGAAAGCCGAGGCGCTCGACGTGAGCCTGCCCGGCCGCCAGCGCGCCCAGGGTGGACTGCACCCGGTTTCGCTCACGCTGGAACGCATCGAAGCCATCTTCGGCTCCATGGGTTTCGACGTGGCCCAGGGCCCGGAAATTGAAACCGACTGGTTCAATTTCACCGCGCTCAACACGCCCGAGGACCACCCGGCACGCTCCATGCACGACACGTTCTATGTCGAAGGCGGCACCGAGACCGCGCCCAACCTGCTGCGCACCCATACCAGCCCGATGCAAATCCGCTACGCGGTCCAGCACGTCAAGAAACACAAGGCGCTGATCGAAGCCGGCGGCCGCATGCCCGAAATTCGCGTCATCGCGCCGGGCCGCACCTACCGGGTCGACAGCGACGCCACCCATTCGCCGATGTTTCACCAGTGCGAAGGTCTGTGGATCGGCGAGAACGTGAGCTTCAAGGATTTGAAGTACGTGTTCACCGATTTCTGCCGCACTTTTTTTGAAAGCGACGACCTCGTGCTGCGCTTTCGGCCCAGCTTTTTCCCTTTCACCGAGCCCAGCGCCGAAATCGACATCCAGTTCCAGGCCGGACCGCTCGCCGGACGCTGGCTGGAAGTGGCCGGCTCCGGCCAGGTCCACCCGAACGTGGTGCGCAACATGGGGCTGGACCCCGAGCACTACATCGGCTTTGCCTTCGGCATGGGCCCGGACCGCCTGACCATGCTGCGCTATGGCGTCAACGACCTGCGCCTCTTCTTCGACGGCGATGTCCGCTTCCTGTCCCAGTTCCAGTCCTGAACAAGAACAACAACGAAAGATCAAGGCCACACCATGCAATTTCCAGAATCCTGGTTGCGCGAATTCTGCAACCCGCCGCTGACCACCCAGCAGCTTGCCGACACCCTGACCATGGCCGGGCTCGAAGTCGAGGAGCTCAGGCCCGTTGCCCCGCCGTTCACGAAAATCGTTGTCGGGGAGATCAAAGAAGCCGCGCAGCACCCCAATGCGGACCGCCTGCGGGTGTGCCAGGTCGATGTGGGGCAGGGCGAGTTGCTCAACATCGTCTGCGGCGCACCCAATGCCCGTGTTGGCATCCGTGTGCCCTGTGCGCTGGTGGGCGCCGAACTCCCGCCTGGCGACGATGGCAAGCCGTTTTTGATCAAGGTGGGCAAGCTGCGCGGCGTCGAAAGCCAGGGCATGCTGTGCTCAGCGCGTGAACTCAAGTTGTCCGAAGACCACGGCGGCCTGCTGGAACTGGCGCCGGACGCAAAACCCGGCCAGGACATCCGCGCGCACCTCAACCTCGACGACACGCTGTTCACCCTCAAGCTCACGCCCAACCTGGCCCACTGCCTGAGCGTGTATGGCGTGGCCCGCGAGCTTGCTGCACTGACCGGTGCACCCTTGAAGTCACCCGCTTTCCCCGCCGTGCCTGTCGGCCATTCAGACCGGCTGTCGGTCCAGATCAGCGCGCCCGATCTGTGCGGCCGCTTTTCCGGCCGGGTGGTGCGGGGCGTCAATACAAAAGCCACCACGCCCGGCTGGATGGTGGAGCGGCTGGCGCGCTGTGGCCAGCGCAGCGTCACGGCCCTGGTGGACATTTCCAACTACGTGATGTTCGAACTCGGCCGTCCCTCGCACATCTTTGACCTCGACAAGATCAAGGGCGGGCTCGATGTGCGCTGGGGCCAGCCTGGCGAGACGCTCAAGCTGCTCAATGGCAACACCGTGACACTGGATGAAAAAGTCGGTGTCATTGCCGATGCCGATCAGGTCGAGTCCTTGGCCGGCATCATGGGGGGCGATGCCACCGCAGTGTCGGACGACACGCAAAACGTCTATGTGGAAGCCGCGTTCTGGTGGCCCAAGGCAATTGCCGGCCGCTCGCGCCGCTACAACTTTTCCACCGACGCCGGCCACCGCTTCGAGCGCGGTGTAGATCCCGGGCAGACGGTCGAGCACATTGAGCGCATTACGCAGCTCATCCTCGACATCTGCGGCACGGGAGAGACGCTGTGTGGCCCCATTGACGATCTCCAGGCCAATTTGCCCCAGCCCGCGCCCGTCACCCTGCGTGTGGCGCGTGCGGCCAAGGTCATCGGCATGCCGCTGACGCAGGCCCAGTGCCTGGATGCGCTCCAGCGCCTGGGCCTGCCCGTCAGCGAAGGGGAGGGTGTGCTGACCGTGACGCCGCCAAGCTACCGCTTTGACCTGCAGATCGAAGAGGACCTCATTGAAGAGGTGGTGCGCATGGTGGGTTACGACCAACTGCCCGAAACCCCACCAGTGGCCCCCATCACTGCCCGCATTCGCCCTGAAGCCGAGCGCGGCCCATTTAACGTGCGCCGGGCTTTGGCCGCGCTGGGCTATCAGGAAACTATCAATTTCAGCTTTGTCGAAGCGCGCTGGGAGCATGAACTAGCGGGCAACCCGAATCCCATCAAGTTGCTCAACCCGATTGCCAGCCAGATGAGCGTGATGCGTTCTTCGCTGCTGGGCTCGCTCGTGCAGGTGCTCAAGTTCAACCTGGACCGCAAGGCCCCGCGCGTGAATGTGTTCGAGCTGGGTCGGGTATTCCTGCGTGATCCGCAGAGTCAGAACACCGACACCACCGTTGCCGGGTTCCATCAACCGATGGTGGTTTCTGGCTTGGCTTATGGCCCCAAGATTTCTCTGCATTGGGACCAATCAGAGAAAGCGGTGGATTTTTTTGATGTCAAGGGCGATCTCGAAGCTTTGCTGTCACCGTTGAAGGCTGTCTTTACGCCAGCCACACACCCTGCCATGCATCCTGGCCGCTGCGCCAGCGTTATGGTAGAGGGCCGGGTGATCGGGTTCATGGGCGAATTGCATCCTCAGTGGCGTCAAGGATATGAACTCGCCCAGGCCCCGCTGCTGTTTGAACTTCAGCTCGACGCAGTGCTTCGGCGCCAGGTTCCCGTCTTCAAACCGGTCAGCAAGCTTCAACCCGTAGAGCGCGATATTGCCGTGATCGTTCGGGAAAGTGTGACCCACGCGGCGCTGATGGCTGCGATTGGCCAGGCCGATACCCAGGGGTTTCTCAAGCATGCGACGCTTTTCGATGTCTACCGTCCACAGCAAGGCAATATTGGCTTGCAACCCGGTGAGAAAAGCCTTGCCGTGCGCTTGGTTCTGTCAAGCGATGGTTCTACTTTGACGGACGACACCATTGAAACGGTGGTTCAGGCCGTATTGGCAAACTTGCAGGCACAGTTGCAGGCACGGCTGCGTGGCTGAGATTGTTGGGTTCAGTTCCGGTAGGGCAACAATGGCCAAGAAAGAGAACATGGAACTCTCTGTTGAAAGTCTGGAAACCCCGGCCCTGACGAAGGCCCACTTGGCCGAGCTTCTTTTTGAGCAGATCGGGCTCAACAAGCGTGAATCGAAGGAAATGATTGATGCTTTTTTTGAACTGATTTCTGCGCAATTGGTTGAGGGCAATGATGTGAAGATTTCCGGTTTTGGCAATTTTCAGATTCGTACCAAAGCGTCCCGGCCAGGCCGCAATCCCCGCACCGGAGAAGCCATTCCCATCGAGGCCCGAAGGGTGGTGACTTTTCACGCAAGCCATAAACTTAAGGACCAGATACAAAACCATGTTTTGGTTGGCTCAGGGACGACCCTCCACGCTGAAGATACTGATCTGTGATGTCATGGCTGTTGGATCAGCGGAAAATTACGTCCTTTAACCAATGCTTTGCAGGAAACAAGAAGTTCGAGTAAATTTAAGCTTTATTTCTTCAGGGCATTGATTTAATTGGAGAAATTTCTCCCGCCTATTCCTTCAAAACGCTATTTCACCATCAGTGAAGTCAGCGCTTTGTGTGGCGTCAAACCTCACGTGCTCCGTTATTGGGAACAGGAGTTTACGCAGTTGCGTCCCATGAAAAGACGTGGCAATCGCCGTTATTACCAGCGGCACGAGGTTTTGATGATTCGAAAAATTCGCGAGTTGTTGTATGGGCAAGGATTCACCATCCTTGGAGCCCGAAACAAATTGCAAGAGATTTTTCAAGTAGAGCCAGGAGCCGAACTTGATGATCTCAGCGTTTCTGCAGAGGTGTCCTCTCAAGGGATTGGAACCATGATGAAAGAAACTGACTCCTCGTCAGTTGCGTTTGTTTTTCCACTTTATGAAAAATCTGCTTCCATCTTGCCTGCGTCTCTTGAAAAGTTGCGTCAAGAATTGATTGAGATTCGCGAGTTGTTGGCTTTTCGTTTTTAGAAGCCTAATCGCTCAGGTTATAATCTAAGCACTGTCGGTGTGTGGCGCAGCCTGGTAGCGCACTTGCATGGGGTGCAAGGGGTCGAAGGTTCGAATCCTTTCACACCGACCATTTTATTTAATAAAATCAATGGGTTACAACTTTTGTGTTGTAGCCCATTTTTCTTTGGGCTGGCAAAAAAGAACACGGCAGCATAAAAAGAGCATTTGCTCTTTGAGCAACGATCATGTCTTTTGGGGTGGTATTTTTGGAATATTTTCAGAGCCAACACTTGAGGGTCTGTAAGGTTCACCTCATAACGCCAATCGAACAAGCTACCCACTCCTGTTTCTTTTTAAGTGGGCGCCTTACCCCCTAGCGCTCAACATTCGTCAGCATGGTGGAATAAAAACAGGGATTTCACTGGGAACAGAAAATAACTCCCATTTGTTTCCCTGCTTTGCGCTGCTTGTCAATGTCGCGCTTTGTACGTGCTTGCCACGTAAGCCACTGATTTACGAATGAAAAAGGCCGCTAAGAATACGTCCTTAGCGGCCTTTGACACTTATGCTGGTGGGCTGGGGTCTATTGAAAGATGGCTGGAAACCCGCATGGATATTGGGTTTCACCTTTCATGGTCGCGTTTTGTTCCCCCGTTTGTTCCCCCGTTTTGATGTTGCTACCCCCATTTTCGGGCTTTCCAAGTGCTTCACCGGCTGGACTTAGCCACCGGCCCGGCCACTCAAAAAAACATCAGCTTGTTGCGCGTCAGCATCGGGCGAGCATTGCAGCTTCGTGGCGCTTGCATCAGCCGCGCCTTGCATGAAAGTAGGGCATCAAAATCCCGGCAGCTTCCAGTCTGAGCCTTAAATCCTGCCTGGGGTCGCGCATCAGCACCAAAAGCCATTGCTTCGGGTCATCAGCATGAGGCAGCAGGCGGGCGGCCTCATTGGCGGCAATGGTGCGGGGGTTCTTTGTGCCCTGCTTGCGGCCTGCTCCCTTGCGGGCACCTCCCCAGCCTTTGTGCGTGTTGCTCATGACTTGAATCTTTTGCCCAAGGGCGTTATTTTCTGCGCGTGAGGAACCGGGTGGTTTCCGTCTGCCCGAACTTCCAGACTTTCGATACCCCCCCCTGCCTCGCGCGCGCACGACACGAGTTGTGCGTTAACGATAAATCAAACGGGACAGTCGGTTTCCGGCGGCCAAGTCGGCAGACTTTCGATACCCCCTACCTCGCTTTAAGGACTCCGGAAAATGGCCGGCCTGGCTGCTCCTTCACAGCTTGATGCGGCTGAGGTTGCCCTTGATGCGCTCCAGCATTGCTGCTGAATCGGTCACGGCCCGGCTAACGTGGCGGTGGTACTCGTTCATCAGGCGCCAATAGGTTTTCCAGTGCATCCCCTTGGGCTTGCCCCCTGGCGGGTGCGCAATGCCTGGCACCCAGCCCATGCGCTCCCTGAGCTTGTCAGCAGGCCCAAAGGAATTTTTGCTTTGCTGGCTGCGGTAGGCAAGCCGGTAGCAGTGTCGGCAGGCAAAGATGCTGCCACCCAGGTAGAGCACTGCCACACGGCGCCCACACCCAGCCCCAGGGCATTGCCACCAGACGCGCTGCCCGCCCATGTGGCAAGGGGTGTAGGCCAGGCGCACCGGGTAATCCATATCGCGCCACTCGCCGCCGTGCGCTCGCTGCCGGTAGTTCAGCGTCACGCTGTCAATGCCTGCCTGCATGTTGATGGTTGCCACGGTCTTGCCGTTGCGGCTCCATATCCAGCTACAGGCGCTGCCCGGCGCCAAGCGTCCAGCGCGGTTGATCTTGCGCACGTCCAGCGCCCGGCAGTCCTCGGTACAGCTTTTGCTCATGCGTTTTGCTCCTTTTTCAAGTCGAAATCAATTGGCAAGTTTGTTGATTGTTGCCGCCCTGTTTGCAGCCAAACCGCCCGCCAGCCCGCGCCAGTGCTGGGTTTGGAAGGGTTTCCCTGCGCACTTGCCAAAACCTTGTCATTGCTTGCCCTCATGGGCTTGCCGTACAGCCCCCAGCGCGCTTGCAGCGCAGAACTGATACCGGCGCACCGGCTGGCCTTTTCGACGCTTGCCAAGCGTGCCAGCCATGGTTATTTGATCGTTTGTTTTTCCACTCGCCGGGTGCGAACAGGTTCTGTTTCCCGTCTGTTATCAGGCAGGGGAATACTACGAAACCTTCGTGGTTCCGCCGTCAGTGCCTGCGGTGTACCGTGGCCGGGTCAACCAGGGCAGCAGGCAGGCCCAGCGCCGCACGATCCGCCAGCATCGCATCCATGGCCTGCCTGGTTTCGTCCATGCCGACGCCTATCTTTGCCGCGATGGTCTCCAGGTTGTAAACCGGCTCGCCGTCCTCGGTGTAGCCGTCCGCTTCGGGGATCAGGTTCAACTCTTGCGCCTGGCGGGCCACGAACTCATGCAGGGATGGCCCGGCCAGCATCATTGCCCGCTGCAGCGCCCGCACCGTGTCGGGATGGTCTTGCCCCAGCGACTCCACCAGACGCAGGCAGGCAGACATTGCCGCCATGAACTCGGGGGTTGCTTCGCGCAGTTGGCGCGCTACCTCGATTTCATGCGTTTCGGCTTCGTCCTCCTCATGCGTTTGATGGCCGGGACAGCAGTCAGCCGGGGTAGGAGCTTGATGGATGGTCAGCGGCTTGCCGTCTGCGTCAACGTGGTGAATGGTGAAGTACACCAGGTTCATGCAGGCCGGATCGTCGCCTTTCGGGGCTGGGTTGAAGGCGCAGCAGTTCGCGCAGGTGGGTTTGGCGGTGTTCATGAGGGGGTTCTTTCAGATGCTTGGTCGTAGGGGCTCCATAGCGCCGTGCCCGTGCCGCAGCGCAGACCGTAGCCCGTGCCGCGCCCGGCGGCCTGGCAGACGTGGCATGTGAAGTGGTGGGCGTAGTACGCTTGCGCCAGCACTCGCCAAGCGTCCGAGTAGAGGGACGGCGCTGCCGGTTCGGTGAAAACCGGCACGGGGTCAGCAGCCAGCGTTACAGCTTGCGCCGTGTCGTTCGCTGCCGATGAAACACCCTCTGTTTTTTGAATGTGTGCCGGAATGGACGCTACAAAACCTACAAAACCCGGTTTCGTAGCGTTTGTAGCGTCCATATTTGGGGGCATCTGTGTTTTCTTGAGCCTGGCCAGCCAGTTCATGCCGCACTCCTTGCCAGCGGGTTAACGCTGTAACGGTCGCTGGGTCTGCCGCCTGCCGCGCCGCCTGCCACCAAATCACGCCGCAACCAATCGAAGTCCGCCAGCACGTCCGCCGCTTTGCGCACGGCGTCGGGCGTGTCCAGCCCGGCCCAATGCTTGATAGCCACCTGCCGGGGCGTGAAGCTGTCCAGGATCACGCCGTCCTTGTCGGCCAGCTTGCCCGCCTTGATCTTGCCCAGCAGCGCCGCCGCGCCCGTGGTCTCTGGCGTCACCGCTGCCGCGTACAGCCGGTTTGCGTGCGTCCGCAGGTACTCGCCCCAGGCCAGCGCCCGCAGCAGTTCGGCTTCGTGGATCACGCCGCCGCTGTCCGGTGTGTCGATCATGGCGAACAGCAGCGCCAGCGCCGGGATCAGCTTGCGGTACTTGGACAGGTGCGAAACCATCGCCGGGTGCAGCTCGTCGCCCCGTATCTCGGTTTCAAAGGGAACCAGCCACTCCACGAACAGCGCCTGCGCGTCCTCGTCAAAGCGCCAGACGGCCGGCTCGGTGTCGCTGGCGGGCTGCAATGCCGCTAAGCGCTCGAACACCGCCCAGGCGTCCTGCCTGGCGGGTGTGTCGGGCCACTGGTCAACGTGGACATACTCGCCGCCCGTGTCCGGCCAGACTGCCAGACCAAAGCGCTGCAGCAGGCCATCATCGGCAGAGCCACCGGCCACCGCGCCGCGCACATACTCCTGAATCCGGCCCGGCTGGATGCCCCCGATCATCGCCAGGCACACACGGGGGATATGGGTCGTGCCGCGCCCGATGCGGTCAAAGGTGTAGCCCTGGTTCCCGTCATAGCTTTGCAGGTAGAAAGCGCGTGAACCCTCTTGCCCTTGCTTGTCCAGGCTGGTCAGCAGCCCGTACAGTTCGTCCCGGTAGCTCAGGGTGCCCCACGGGTTTTGCATCAGGAGTTCGCCCAGTTTCTCTACCGTGGCGTCGTTGACGATGAAGCGCCGCGCCGCCGGTTCAGCGGGCAGTGCCACCGGCTCCAGCAGGGCGCGTGCCGCCGCCGGGTCTTTGCCGGCCAGCCCCTTTGCCTTCTTCTCGTTCAAGTCGTCCTGCATGGCGGAAACCTTGCAGTCCAGTTCCCAGGCGTCATGCGCGGCCTGGTGCAGCTCGAACTCGTCTGCCTGCAGCCGCCCCAGCGGCTTCAAGGCTTCGCTCAGGGCCGGGCTTTTCTTCACGCCTGGCCTGCCGATGGTCATGCCCCACAGGTTCGGCACCACTTGCCAATCGTCCCGCGCCTTGGGCTGCACCACGGCCCGCGCCCCGATCAGGCTGGACAAAGCCACTAGCGCGGCCACCGCCGGGAAGTCCGGCGGGCACTGCATCCGGTGGGCAATGTCCACAACCCAGCCGCGCAGGGCAGCGGGCAGCAGGTCGGCATCAAACGGCTGCACAGCAGGTAAGGCGTTGGGCAGGGGCGTCGGCTCCGGCCAGCCGTCGCCCGTTTGCGGCGCTGCTGCTGCCTGCTCAATGCAGGCCCGCACCGCCTCCAGCCCCGCCAGTGCGGCCAGGTCGTTGAAGTCGGTTGCCTTGTCGGGCCTGCCCGCCGGGAACCGGGGCACCGCCACCAGCCCGCCCACGGCCTGCGCTGCCGCCGTGGCTTTGCTCAGTCCGGGGTTGCCGTCCGTCAGGTGGTCATCATCGGCGGCCACGATCAGGGGCAGGGCCGGGTACTTGGCGCGCAGGGCCAGCGCCACCGCTTCCAGGTTGCCCGCGTTGAAGCTGACTGCCACCGCGTCGCCTGTCGCCTCATGGATGCTTGCCGCCGTCGCGTAGCCTTCGGCAATGACCAGGCGGCCTGTCGGCTTGCCGATGGCGTGATAGCAGCCCTTGATGCGCCCGCCAGGATGAAAGCGCTTTTCGCCGTCCGGCGTGATGGCTTGCAGGCTGTGCAGCTTGCCCGCCGTGTCGCGCATGGGGATCAGGAGCCGGTCGCCCAGCACCTTCAAGCCATGGGGCTGAACGCCTTTGGCGCTCAGGTAGGGGTGCGCCATTGCCGGATCGGCCTGCGCCAGCAGCGCCGCCGCTGTCTCGCTGGCCTGTTGCTGTGCGGCCAGTAGATCAGCGTCGCGCTGCGCCTGCATGGCCTTGACGCGCTGGCGGTGGTCGGCCAGCTCCTGCGCCGTCATGGTGCTGTCGCTCTTGGCGCACCAGGTGGACTGCAGGCCGCTGCGCCAGTCGCCGAACGCGCCCGCCGGGATGCTGTCCATGTGCAGCGTGTACCAGGCCGGTTTGTCGCTACCGCGCCCGCTGGGGCTGAAACGGTGGATAGTGCCGTCGCCGTGGATCTGGTCCGGCGGCTCAATGCCCGCTGCCGTGATGGCCTGCCGGAATTGCTCCAGGGTGTCATTCATGGCCCGGCCCTCCCACTTGAACAAGGAATTGCTCGGCATCGGCCAGCGTGGGCAAGTGGCGCGCCATGCCCCAGCGGTCATGAACCGCCATATAGCTGACCGGGCCGGGGCCATCGCCAGGGCCGGACTGGTGCAGCGTGTGGCCTTGCTGGGCAAACTGCGCCTTGAGCGCGGCAAAGCGTTCGGTCTGGGTGTTGTCGGCGGTAGTCATGCCGAACCCCCTTGCTTTGTCCGGCGCGCCCGGATGGGCGTGGGCTTGGATGCGCGCTTGAGGAGTTTTTGCAAGGCCGCGTCTTGATGGGCGGCTTGCGCCAGCCGCGCAGCCGGGTCGGGCCACTTGAATTCCTGCGCACGCTCTGCCTGGGATTTGATGAATGCAAACATGAAATCAACGACTTCAGGGCGGCTGCCTGCGCCGTCCTTCATGTGGCACCGAGCGGTTCTGACGGCAGATTCAATCGTGTTGAAAAAGCTGGCAATGACTTCCCGGTTTTCTTGATCGGTAACGATGCGGCTCATGCTGCACCGCCTTCCCGGACTTCGGCGCAAGCCTGCTTGAGCATGGACGCGGCCCGGATGGCGCGGCCCGTGGCGCTGTGAAGGTCGCCACTGCGGGCGTGGTGCAAAGCGCCGCTCAGGGCGTTTTCGATGGCTTGCTGACGTGTCAGTAGGGAGGGGATGCCCGTTTTGGGCGTGGGTGTGGTGTTGACCGTGGTCATGGTTTTTGCTCCTGTATGAGACTGAAAACCACCGTCTGGCTGACTAGGCCAAAAGGTGGAGCTGGGGATAGTCACATGGATACAGCCATGCTGCCGTCCTTGCGGATAGGCACTCCCAGCCCCGAAACCATGAAGGCGGGAAAGGCCCGCGCTTGCGAATTCTGGACGTGAAAAAACCTCGCTGTCGGGGAGGTTGCCCGCTGTATCTGTGGTGTGACTAGCACCGAAAAGAACTGTATCACAGCCCTTCACAGTGCGATGTTGCTGCTGGTCGATACCAGCGCCAGGCTTTGTATGAAAAGTGGCTGTAGCGATTGTCTGACTTGCACAGTTTGCTATAAAATTCGTAGCGTAGTTCGATGCGGTCGCCGTGGTGGTCTTGAAGCCCCCGGCGGCTTTTTTCATGCGCGCCTTCATCGTGCCCCACCTGTTCCCAGCACATACACGCCGACGCGGTGCAGGTCGCCCGACTCGGTGGTGATGCGGCCCCAGGTGGTCGTGATGGACTCGCCCGCCTGGCGAAGCTGCAGCACCCGCGCCCGTGGGTCGTACACGTCCAGATGGCGCATGGCCTCGAAGGTGGTCAGGTTGAAGCGGCTCAGCGCGGCACGGATGCGGGCGCACTGCACGGCGCAGGTGTTGCCAGGGTGTGCGGCAAGGATTTCAGCCAGGGCTTGGCGCTTGTTGTCTGGTGTAGGGATCATGGTCAGCCCCTTACGCCTGTACCAGCTCAATGCGCTTGGCATGAAGGCGGTTCACCAGCTCTTTGATCTGCGCCTCGGTCTGCCCTGCAATGCGCGCCCGGTTAATGGCCTGAACCTCATAGTCAGGCCATCCCACAGAGCGTTCACCAATGGGCACGGGCTGGGTGAACAGCCCGGCCCGGATGGCGGTGTAAATGGAAGCGTGGGACTTGTGCCCGGTTTCCGCCTTGACGGCACTCATGCGAAGAATTGACACTGATTACCCCTATCTGGCTTTGTCAGCCCTTGGTTGCGATAGGGGTTACTTTCGGGGGTTACACACCTTCAGTCACTGGCAATAAATTTTGCTTATTTAATGTCAGCTGTTTTCCTTTGACTAAGAGCTGAATCTATCAATTGATCAAGTTCTCCAATCAAGTCGCGTTCCTTGTTTTTTGCAATATCTCCTTCAAAAATCTTTCTCATTCTGACGCTTGCGGGCTCTCCACCCTCTGCGATGATTCTTTTTTCCATCTCCGCGCATATATCCCACCACTCGCGTTTGCTATTGCGCTCTTGAATAGTGGAGCCAATGAAGCTCTTGTTTTGTTTCACGATTCGCATGATTTGGCGCTCATCTTTGAAAAATTCAGCTGCTACTTGTGCCACGGCGCTTTCATAGCTTGCACCCTTATCCTTTAACGCAAAATAACGATATGCAATCATCCAGCCATCATGTCCATCGTTATTTTTCGGTCTCCCCTTCGGCTTCAATGGCAGCTTGTCAAAAAGTACGGCTTGAGCAACTATGGCATTGACTACTGCCTGAAAAATAGGGTCGATGGGCTGGCCACTAACAAGGGATGCTGTGAGCTGTACCAATATTTCCCACTCGGCCCCGTTTTTGTCATCTTCTAGTGCATTTAAAGCGCGTTGTTGAGGATCTACTAGGCGTTTTATTAATGTGATTTTTTTGCGATGTGCATCACTGTCCAATGGGGTTTTTTCCATACGCTCCCTGTCTCGCCCCTGAAAAAAACCAGCGCCGCCAGGTCAGGGTGTCCCGGTGTTCACCACGGGTAATTAGGCCGTGGCTAGGCGTGGCTCAAAACCGTTATGCCGCCCTGAACTGCAGCACCTCAGCCCCGGCGACCAGCTTGTCCAGGTAGTCGGCCCATTGCTGAATCTGGTCAAACCGCTGCTTCAGATACTGGGTGCGGTTGTAGCTGCGCCCGTTGGCATCTTTCACCGCATGGGCCAAGTTCGCTTCAATCGCCAGGGGGTCTAGGTTGAGCTGGTCAACCAGCATGGTGCGGGCGCTTGCCCTGAACCCGTGCCAGGTGTGTTCCTTGCCGAACCCCAGCGCATACAAGGCACTGCGCACCGAGTTATCCGATATGGGCCGGTCGTGGCTGCGCTCGCCAGGGAACACATAGCGCCCGTGTCCCGTCAGGGGCTGTAGGCTTCGCAGCAGCGCCACGGCCTGCACGGGCAATGGCACGGTGTGGGCGTCGCCTTGCTCTTTTTCCTGCTTGGTACGCTTCATCTTCATGCTGGGGATGACCCACAGCGCCGCGTCCAAGTCCAGCTCTGTCCACTCCATCATGCTCAGGTTGCCAGGCCGCTGATAGAGCAGGGGGGCAAGTTGCAGGGCGGTTCGCACAATCGGCCCGCCCTTGTAGGCTTTCATCGCTCGCAGCAGTTCACCGAACCGCACCGGCTCCACGATGGCGGCAAAGCTCTTGCCCCGGTAGGGCGTGAGGCGCGCTTTCAGCCCCTCTGTAACGTTGCGCTGTGTGCTGGTGGTGGTCGGCAGCCAGTATTCCCAAACCTGCCGCGCCAGCATCAGCACCCGGTCAGCCGTTTCCACCGCGCCGCGTTCTTCCACCTTGTGCAAGGCGGCCAGCAGCTCCATGGCGTGAATCTCCCGCATGGGCCGGTTGCCGATCCAGGGGAACAGGTCGCGCTCCAGTTGGCGCAAGGAGCGTTCGGCGTGGCCCGCGCTCCACTGGGGGGCCTGCTTGGCGTACCACTCCAGGGCCACGGTCTTGAAGGTGTCGCCATCGGTTCGGCTGGCCTTGAGCTTTTCCACCTTGCGCACCTGCACCGGGTCGCGGCCATCGGCCTTTTGCTGCCTGGCGGCGTCCCGTGCCTCGCGGGCGTCCTTTGGCCCGACTTCCGGGTAGCTGCCCAGCGCCATGCGGCCTTCCTTGCCGTCCTTGCGGTATTTCCAGAACCAGCGCTTGGAGCCTGCGGGGCTGACCTCCAGGTACAGCCCGCCCGAGCACGCCAGGCGCTCGCGCTTCTTGTCCGGTGGGCAGGTGGCATTCTTGCACTCGGCATTGGTCAGCATGGGGGAACAACTCCAGCAGGGGCAGGGGGAACAAAAACAGGGTTTTCATTGGGAAACGGGGGAACAACCCCCGGAAACGCCGATTTACCCCCACTTGTTCCCCCGGATGTTCCCCCGCTTTGCGGTGCCTGTCAATGTCGCGCTTTGTACGTCGTTGCCACGTAAGATGCTGATTTACCAATGAAAAAGGCCGCTAAGAATACGTCCTTAGCGGCCTTTGACACTTATGCTGGTGGAGCTGGGGGGATTTGAACCCTTATATCAGGAGATTTCATATCTTGCTCGATGTGAGTGAGTGATTCTTCTCTCAAAATATACACACACAAATGTGCATATATATTTTAACTTACTCAGCACGTAAAACTTCAAGACAGGAACCATGAACAAACCGACCCTGCTCAGGTAGAAACTGGCTTTAAGACGAAGCCTGTTCGGCCAGGGCTAAAACTGAATTATTAGAAAGCGCTCGGTAAAGAGTAGCCCGGGATACGCTGAGGTTTTTAGCAACGTCGGTCGCCACGCCGCCTGAGGCCAGCAGTTGCCGTGCTGCATCAATCTTGGACGGGTCCATCTTTGCTTTGCGCCCACCTTTTCGGCCTCGTGCCTTGGCCGCAGCAAGACCTGCCTTTGTGCGCTCCTTGATCAATTCGCGTTCCATCTCCGCCATGGCAGCCATGACATGGAAGAAGAATCGACCTGCCGACGTGCTGGTGTCAATGCCATCAGTGAGGCTTTTGAACTCCACTTTTTTGGCTTTTAGTTGATCCACGAGTTCAATGAGACCTTTGACGGTTCGCCCGAGACGATCCAGCTTCCATACCACCAAGGTGTCACCCGGCCGGGTGTAGCTCAGCGCTGAGGCGAGTCCTTCCTTGACCTGAGCGGCACCGGTAATCTTGTCGCTGAAAAGTTGAGTGCAGCCCGCGCCGATCAAAGCATCTTGCTGCATGTCCAAGTTTTGATCTCCCGTCGAAACTCGTGCGTATCCCACTAGCATTCATGCCTCCTTTGTCGCATTACTCATGTCAGTGTATAACAATGAGACGTTGAAAACAAGACAGGGAAATGAGACAGAAATAGCTTGGGCTTATTGACCTCACCTCATTCAAACTGACATGTCTCAAAAACGGTCGTTTTTGAGACACGTGTGTTGGGCGATTTGACTAGCCGGTTCGCGCGGCATTTCGGGAATCCCCCAATTCCGGCCACTCGGCGCCGCTCTCGACTCGTTACTGCCGTTCGGCATTGGTTTGCGGATGACAGCTATGCAGGTGGAGCAGAAGTTCGGTATTCGGTAGCGCACGTCCGATTTGGAGGGCGGAGCGGTCGTCGAAGGTCCGAACGTCACCAATGAGAGGTCAAGCTGAGCTGTTGAATGAGCGTTGACTATCTGCCCGCGGCGGGAGTTAGCAACGGCGTGAACGAGCAAATTACTACTCGCCTTGCGCCTCGTGTGAGAGCCACGTAGAGATGTTGCGCAGTCATGCGTTCGGGCTCAAGAATCACCGCAACGTCAGCCTCCAGCCCTTTCAAAAGAAGCGTGCTTCCAACGGCGCGCCGGCCCAGCGGGCGGCACAGATGGCGGTTTCGCTCGCGTGCCTGCATCGCCGCTCCATTGAACCCACCTTCGCCCCCGGCTGCTCTCAGCGCTGAGATACAGCAGTACAGCACTTCAGGTCGGTAGACACGCGCACCGCATTGGTCCGCGAGGGACTGGAGGAGGTCAATCGAGGTCGTGTGGCTTGGCGCCACCATGAATGCCACTGCTGCGGCTTCTGCAGGCGTTGCGGGCGAGCGAGCTCGGCCGCCTCGTATTGTTTCGACCCGAGTGAGTAAGTTGGCAGTTCCCACCCCAGTCATCAGTGAAGTCGCGAACTCGGCAAGCAGTCGCAGCGCGTTGGGACTCGCTGAGTCGAACTGGCGGGCGAAACTCACCAGGTCCTTAAGGTCGACCGCCTCGACGCAGGTGGCGCCCGGCGTCTGCATGGTGAGTTGATGACGACCCTTGACATTCATGGAGTCGCCAATCACCAGAACGCGGCCGTCTCGGTTGGGCGCATCCGTCCGGGCGGCCACCAGTCGCTGCTGCACTTCCATGCCTTGGATTAGTTGAACCCACTGGACCTCCTCCGGTGCTCCACGCAGGTCCACAGGCCTTCCCGCCTGCAATAATTCTCGGGCTTGAAGTAGCCAGGCACCTAGTGCATCCGTGCCTGCATGGCGCCATCGCCAAGGGGTTTGGAGCGCGCCGAAGGGCGGGAATGCAACCTGAGCTTCACGCTCCCAGTGGACCAGTGGGTCGCGGAAGCCGAATATCGCCTGCATCGGGTCACCAAAAATGCAAGTGGGCAGCGTCTGCGCTATGGAACAGACGATGGCGTGCTGCGTGGTGTTGCAGTCTTGATACTCGTCCACCAGCAAGCGCGAATAAGTCGAAGCGATAGGGTCAACGATGTGACCTGCCTGTAGAAGCCTTTGAACGGCGACTCGGATGGCTGGGTAGTCGGCGTTCGGGTTGGCCAGCTCGAGAACGTGCGCGTCGAGGCCCGCGCGGAGCGGAAACTTTGCAGCCAACCGCATCGCAAAGCCATCAATGGTCGACACCCTGTACGCTGAGTTTGGGACGCCGCTGCGCTGGACCCTGGCGCGTAGAGCGGTGACTCCGGAGTTGGTGTGCGTCAGCACCAATACAGGCTTGATGTCCGTGTGCTGACTAAGAGCGTCCGCGATGAGTTGGGTCTTGCCGCATCCGGCTGGGGCGGTAACTGAGCCTAAGCGCGCTTGTAAGATGTCGATTTCAGGCGGCGGCACTCGTCCACCCCCAGAGTTGGTTGTTCACGATTTGGACGAAACCCGGTTCTGCATTCGCAATGTGAGGGCCGACGATGTCCCTGGCGATTTCCTGGAAACTAGTCACTGATTTGAACCAGCCGTTTTTGTTGTTGCGAGCGGCAAGTCCGAGCAATGCTCGGCTCGCAGGTGTGTAGCCGCCATTCAGCCGTTCGGCCTCTATGGCATCCAAAGTGACTTGTCCGTGCGACTTCGAGCTGACGTGCTCGGCCATGAGCTCCCGGCCGACCATCTCGTCCGCCTTATTCAGCAGCGCATGCACCGCGTCGTTGCTTGAATGGAGGAATAGCTCGTCCTCAAGTGCCAAGCCGGGCCGCCATGTGATGTAGTGACCGCCTGCCGCAATGAATCTCTCGATAAGCCCGACGGTCGAAACTGGCTTGTCCGCGTCGACGAATACGAGGACGCGATAACCCAAATTGAGGAACGCCTCCCCTCGTGTAAAGCATTGGTCGGGGCTTCCTCCACCTGCATCCACGTAAGAGCCTCCGTGCGCCAGGAATGACGTCGCACCACACTGAGCCCAGCACTGGTCCATCCCGCGAGCGAATCCGACTTCGCTGGCGCCTTCACAGACGATGACGGACTTGGACAGGAAGGCCTCGGCCGACTTACGCAATGTGCCCTGAATGCCGTCGTCCGTACCGGCGCATTTGGCAGTGTGGACGCCCGAACGCTGGCGCACGACAAAAAGCTGGTTGCCAGCGAGCTCCCTGAGCGTAACCGGTGAATGGGTGGTCATAAAAACCTGCAGCGGCTGGGTCGCGTCTTTCGCACCCAGTGAGTCAAGCAGTCGCATGAGCCGGTGCGGCTCAAGTCCGTATTCGACTTCGTCTACCAAGGCGACGGTGGCGGCCGCCGCTGCGGCCCTTTGCAACCCTGCGACAAGGAGTCGTCCCGAACCGGTGCCTAGCGACCGCAGAGGAATGCCGCTCTCACTGTGGAGCGCGATAGCACCATCGCCAATCGACACCGAGTGAGCATCAAGTAACGCTTGAGCGCTCGCACCGACGGCTACGCCCAGGCTGGTAGCTGTCTGAGTGACCACTTGCAGGGTCTGGGCGAGTTGAGGGCCAGCCTGCGCGCCAAAGGTAGCTCGGGCGGCACGTGCTGCTCCAGCGAGTTCCGAGCCAAGGTTCGCGTGCTCTTCCGTGAGTCGGTTCAACACCGAGCCCCTAGCCCAAGAAAGGTTCGTATTCGCGTAGGTGCCGATTCGGGCTGGTGTCAGGAGGCTGCGGTCCTTCCAGGCCAGGGACCGTTCCAGTTGCTGATGGGCAGCTCGGTCGGAATGAAGCGTCCAACCCGGCTCGAGGTCGTCCTTGACCTCGAGCTTCAGCGTCATAACCGTTTCTAGCCCTGCGCGCGGCTCGTCTTCAAGCAGCCCTGTGCCAAGGTCAAATCCTCGAAGGAACTCTCCGTAGGTGTCGATGTTCTTCAGCGCGTCTGGTAATGCGCCGAGCGTGACCTCAATTATGATGCTCCGGGTGACGTCCAAACTGAAGAAGTCTGTGTCGCCGAAAGGTGCGCTTCTCCGTGCTCCAAGGCATAGGTCGATGGCATCGAGGATGGTCGACTTGCCGCTGTCACCCGGGCCAATAAGGCAGTTAACGCCGTTGGACGGTGTCCAATCTAATGTCTGTATCGAGCGAAAATTGCGAATTGCAAGGCGACGGACACGCGTCATGTTTTCTCCCAGTTAGTCTGGCAAATATCCAACGCGAGAATACTAAAAGAATGCCCGGGTTTTCTTCAGGAGTGCTCTAACGTCAGCACTCAGGCAAACCGGCAACTCAGATTCTAGACGGTAACCGACCGCATACGGCCTAAACTGGTCAACAGCAGGCCGCCTTGACAGAGCCCTTTTGGCCGACTGCCGAGTTTCGTGGCCAGCCGGTTCACCAGATGCCGACCGGCAGCAAGGGATCCATTGTTGACCTTGGCGGTTAGACCGGCAACACCCGCTTTCTATGGTAATCAGCCGTTGCTAGAGATGGTCATTGTCTCGAAAACCTTCGTTTGTGAGACGTCCGTACTGTGATAGTTTGAGCAACATTGCATTTGCAACAGCTCATCACTGTTCAAGCGGCCCCAACAGCCTTGGCACTCAAAGGCTTGGATTAACGTGCACAAAAAGTCCGTATCGAAATTGTCGATTGCGAAATTGTGGTTTCACATCTCTTCGCCGCGCTGGTCGTGCATCACCCAGCAACCCTGGACTCTTTCATCAAGCCAAGTATGGATGTAGGAAAGGAAAAAAGGAAAATCAGTTTAGGCCTACTGGACAGCGCATGATGAGCAAGCGGGGGACGTCCATATCAATTTTTCGTTTAATAGCTGAGCACCTGTTTGAAGTGATTTATCACCACTTTCGTTCTCAAAAATTAAAACGTGTCTGTCCTCTTCAATGCAGTAACACTGCCAAACCTTGACAATGTTATGCACAGTCCACTGGACACACAAATCCTTGTTTGGTAGAAAAATCGCAAGTGACATCAATGGCGTTTCTTCGCTCTCTTGCATAGTTTTATGCATGATGTGCGTGTCTGTCATTAATTGATGAGATTGATTTTCTCTACCCCAGGTTGCAACGCAAAAGCCTCTTAACGACTCCAAATGAATCGTATGCCAACGGTAGGAATTGGCTTGACAAGAGTAAATTGACTCATTGTTGAGCTGGTTCGCATCACTTGTGACAAACATCTGGCAATTCCTAGCATATGGTTCGCTCCAAATGCAGCAGCAAAGACAATTTTGGCCACGGTTAAAGCATTAGCTGCTTTGTACCATATAAGCGGGTGCATAAAAGCTCAACAACAGCGAGAGTTCTTTTATGAAGACCTCTCAAGATCCTGCGTTATTACGTGCATTTGCTGCCGAATTGAAAGCGCGTCGAGTAGCCTTGGGACTCAATCAGGAAGCATTAGCATTTCAAGCAGGCTTGAACCGAACTTTCATTGCAAAGCTTGAGGTTGCCACGACCAGTCCCTCTCTGACGAGCCTGATTCGCTTGGCAGACGGACTCAAAGTTGATCCAGTGGAGTTGGTAAAGTCTTTGATGAAACGGTACAAAAAGGAAATTTCACGACTTGACCAAGCTTGAGCCTCAGTTATAAGGCATAAGGAAAAACTACCGAGGACGCGCAGCCCTCGGCAGTTTCCTCAATCAGCTCATTTGACAGGTTGAATGTCGGTCACCACAATGGCACCACCGGCTTTTTCTGCCTTAAACCGGACTTTGTCGCCAGTTTTGACGTTGTCCAGCATGGCTGGATCCTTGACTTGGAACACCATGGTCATGCTTGGCATGTCCAGATTCTTGATTTCGCCGTGCTTGATGGTGAGCTTTTTGGCCTCAGTGTCCACCTTGCGGATTTCACCTTCAGCCATGTCTGCAGAAGCTGTTGACCCCTTGACTATATCGGCCGGCATGGTTGTGGCGCCTGATGACGTGGCTGGCGATTGGGCAAATGCAGTGCTGGCCAACAAAGCGGCAGCAAGCACAAGAGTTTGGTGTGATTTCATGGTCTTTCCTTTACAGTGAAATAGGTGAGTTCAGGCGAGAGGGTGCAACGCGCCAGCATCCCTGCCTCTGTTAATAACGTGCAATGACGGGTTTTTGCCCAGCAGATCAATGCTTATGGCCGCCGCTGTTGGCCACAGACCGGCCGCTCGCCACCTTGACCAAGCCTTTCATGCCGGCGTCGTAGTGCCCCGGCTGCAGGCAAGCAAAATCAACCTTGCCTGCCTTGGTGAATTGCCAGATGATCTCGCCGGTTTTGCCGGGCGCCACCGTCACCATGTTGGGGTCGTCGTGTTCCATTTCAGGGTTTTTCTTCATCACTTCATAGTGTTCTTTCAGCTCCTTGTCGGTGCCCAGCACCATTTCATGCTTGAGCTGGCCTGAGTTCTTGACGATGAAGCGAATCGTTTCACCCTGTTTTGCAGCAATGTCGGACGCGTGAAAGCGCATGTCGTCCCGCATGTCGACGGTCACGGTGCGCGTGACTTTGGCGGCAACGCCGGGCTTGCCGATGGCTTCGTTGTCATGGCCATGGCCGCCGGCATGGTTGCCCGCTGCCAAGGCCGACATGGCCAGGAAAACGCCAGGAATGGCGATAAAAATGTTGCGTGATTTCATAAAATGCCCTTTCAAAACGGAGAAAAAACTGACTCAATGCTTCATGCCGCCCATGGCGCCCGCACCCCCCATGACGGGCTTGCGGACCTGGACCTCAATCTCTTTGGCTGGCATGTTCTGGGCTTTCATGGTCTGGCCGCCCTCAGAGGCGAAGCGCGCCGGGTTGGGCAGCGCGCCCGTCCATTCATAGGCCACCTCGCCGGCCGGGTGCTTGTACCAGCCTGGATCCTTGTAGTCGCCGGCTTTTTGGTCCTTGCGCACCTTGACCATGCTGAACATCCCGCCCATCTCGACCGAGCCGAACGGCCCCTCCCCCGTCATCATCTTGGCGGTGTTGTCGGGCAAAGGCATGTCCATCTCGGCCATGTCGGCCATGCCGCGCTCGCCCATCACCATGTAGTCGGGAATGACGTTGGTGATGTCCTTGACCACTTTTCGGTGGTCCACGCCGATCATTGTGGGCACGTCGTGGCCCATGGCGTTCATCGTGTGGTGGCTCTTGTGGCAGTGAAACGCCCAGTCGCCTTCCTCGTCGGCCAGGAACTCGATCTGGCGCATCTGGCCCACCGCCACGTCGGTCGTCACCTCATGCCAACGGGTGGATTTGGGTGTCGGACCGCCGTCGGTGCCGGTCACCACGAACTCATGACCATGCAGATGCATCGGGTGGTTGGTCATGGTCAGGTTGCCGATGCGGATGCGCACCTTGTCGTTCTTTCGAACAACTAATGGATCAATGCCTGGAAAGACCCGGCTGTTCCAGCTCCACAGATTGAAGTCGAGCATGGTCATGATTTTGGGCGTGTAGGCGCCCGGGTCGATGTCGTAGGCATTGAGCAGGAAGACGAAGTCGCGGTTCACCTCGTCGATCAGGGGATGCTTGGCCTTGGGGTGCGTGATCCAGAAGCCCATCATGCCCATGGCCATCTGCGTCATCTCGTCGGCATGCGGGTGGTACATGAAGGTGCCAGGACGTTTGGCCACGAACTCATAGACAAAGGTCTTGCCGGGGTCGATGGCTTTTTGCGTCAGGCCGGAAACGCCATCCATGCCGTTGGGCAGGCGTTGGCCGTGCCAGTGCACGCTGGTGTGCTCGGGCAGCTTGTTGGTCACAAAAATGCGCACTCGGTCGCCTTCGACCACTTCGATCGTCGGCCCGGGCGACTGGCCGTTGTAGCCCCAAAGGTGCGCCTTGAAGCCGGGCGCCATCTCGCGCACCACCGGCTCGGCCACCAGGTGAAATTCCTTCACGCCGGCGTTCATGCGCCAGGGCAGCGTCCAGCCGTTGAGCGTGACCACCGGGTTGTACGGGCGGCCGGTTTCAGGCACCAGCGGCGCCATGGTGTCAGGCTTGGTTTGAAAAACGGGCTCAGGCAGGGCCGCCATGGCCACTCGGCTCACTGCAGCCGCAGCCACCGCCGTGGTGATGGCGCCAGCGCCCGTCAGAAAACTTCTTCGGTTCGTCATGTCAATTCCGTTAATGGGTTGTTCGGGGCATCAGTGGCCAGCGGCTTCACTGCTGCTGCTGGTCGCAGGCGCGGCCGTTGCCAAGGCGATCGGTTTGCCGATCATGGAGGCGGCCAGCGCAGCATCGGCCAGCCAGAACTGCTGGTAGGCGTTGAGCGCGGCAGTCACGCCGGAAATCTGTTCCCGGTTGTCGGCCAGCAGCTCGAACACCCCAATCAGCATGCCGTTGTAGCGCAGCATGTTTTCATCAGCAATGGTCTTTCGCAGCGGCACGACTTCATCGCGGTAGTGCCTCGCCACGTCGTAGGCAGTGCGGTAGGCCGAATAGCTTTCGCGCAGTTGGGACGAGGCGCCGCGCACCGCGCCTTCGTACCGGTTGGCCGCCGCGAGCGACTGCGCGTTCATCGCATCGCGCTTGGCTGTGCCCCAGTCGAAAATCGGCAGGCGAATATCGAGCTCGTAGCCCTTGCGCGCGGTTTTCGTGCCTTCTGCGTTGTCAAAAACGGTGTCGCGGCGAATGCCGACCTCCACATCCACGAGGCTCTCGACCAGGTTCAGGCCTTGAGACCGACCAGCTTGGTCGAGCTGCTGGCGCGCCAGCCGCACATCCAGCCGCTGCTCAGTGGCATTGGCATTCACGGCGGCGGGTTGACGTGGCTCTTTGGGCAGGTCGGGCAGGCGTTCAGGCAGTTTTAACTCCCCGGCCTGCACTTCTGTCAAGCCCAGCAGCCGTATCAGATCTTCCCGTGATGCAGTGGACACATGCTGGCTGGAAGCCAGCTGCGCCGTGCTGTCGGCATAAAAGCTCTGCTGGCGCGCGCGCTGCAGTCGGTTGAAGTTGCCGACCTGTTGCATGCGCCGCGCCAGCTCGGCGCTGGCCTGTGCGCTGCGGTTGACCTGGTGGGCGTAGTCCAGCGTCTGATGCGCGGCCACGGCCCGCACCCAGGCTTGGCGAACCTGGGTCACTTGCTCGACCACATTGGCGCTGAGCTGGACCCGGGCCTGCGCCATCTGGCCCCGGGAAATTTCCATTCGCCGGGGCAGCATCAACAAATCGAGCAGGCCAAAAGACAGCAAGCGGCCCAGCTCGAGCTCCTCGCCCGAGCGGACGCGCTCGAAATTGAACACGGGGTTGGCGATTCGGCCTGTCTGATTGGCTTGCGCCATGTCGGCCCAGCTTTGGGCCAGCAAGGTCTGCACCGCCGGGCTGTTGGCCAGGGCCAGCTGCACCGCTTCGTCCATGCCGACAGGTTTGCTTAACAGCTCGGCAGTTAATCTGGACCGGGCTTGAGCCTTCTGCTCGCTGCGGCTGAGTTCGAGCTTACCTTGCGTAAAAGTGGCCGTGGCGTCGTTGGCGTCCCGCACCGCCTGGTCCATGTTGACCGAAGCGCAGCCGACCAGCACCAGTGCTGACATGGCCACGGCGGAGAGTCGAAAGATTCTTTTCATATGGGTTTTCCTGTCACGGTTTGGCGGGCGCTGCGCTGTTTGCCCGTTGGGCGGCGCCGCTCGGCAACGAGTCCTGGCTCGCTTCCTTGGCATAGGCGCGCCAGCCGCCGATTTGGCCGGTGGTGTCGTTCGCCTCTTTCCAATTGACAATTTTCTCGTCGGTATAGGGCCGATAACCCTCAAGCGCCGAGCGAAAAGCTGGCGGCGTAGCCTCAGTCACGGCTGCCGGGGCAATAGGTTTTACAGAAGCAGTGGCAGAAGTTTGCGCGGTGGCCTGAGGGATCCACAGGGATGCCAGCGCTAAAGCGAATGCCGGGGGCAAATTTGAATCGAGTCGAATGCTCATGAAAATCTCCTGAAATACAAGCGGTGCGATTTGGGAAAATCGCGGTTGTCCGGGCATCACAGGGCGTGAAAAGGCCAGGAAGGCCATGCCGGCAGCAAGTACAGACCCAATACGGGCCTGAAGATCAGGAAATCGGTGGTTTTTCGCCGAGTGCAGGCTCTGCACTGGCAAATTGGGCAACAGCCGCGCGAGGCAGTGTGCGAAGGTCGAAAACAGCGGTCACAGCAGCTGCTACTGGGGACAACGCGACCGTGTGACAGGCCTGACAGACGCTGCAGGATTCACAGTGGGTATCTGCTGCATGAGATTCGGCGCCAGCAGCATGGCCTGAGCAGTCGGTTGCAGTTTGAACAACCTCTGCCATCACTGTTTCGGTGTGTTGATGCGCTTTTACCCCCGCTTCATGTGCATGGGGTGCTACTTTTTTTGCAGCAGTTTGTTGTTGCTGCACTTGCGTTGCGACCATTCCCGTTGCCATCGCATCACTGACCCAGCCGCGCAAAGGCAGCAGGGCAATCATGAAAATGAGTAACAGGTGGCGCATGGCGAGGTAAGAGAGGAGAAATTCTTAAAAGTTCAGTTTATAACGCAGAGCAGCTTGGGATAGATGTTGACTGTAATACGCTCATGTTATCGATTTTTTGTCAACGGGCAGCCCTGCAGAATTTTGGTTACAAGCAGCTTGATGCCTTTGTATAGGAAGATATAAAAATTATTTTTCGAAACGAAAATTGATCTAACCAAAAACTATCGGTATTACTTGAGCCAGTATTAAATCGTAGAGCTTGCTTAGCAAGCATCAGTTTTAAGTTCGGACCGACCTCTAACAGTCTTGTAGAAAGGACCAAGCTTAGTTATTTGTGAAAGGCCGTTTCAGAACTTGGCAAGGATGTACCAAGTTGAGGATGCGTTCCTTGGATGTGATCCGCATGCGTTGAGGGCATACGTGGGTGCTGGTGCGCCCGTGCGGCTTTTTCCAGGCCAGTGATGATGCCGCACCCTGCCGCGGCTTCCCCGGCTTGGCATTGCAAACGCAACGACTTGAGTTCTATCTCAAGCCCGCACAGCTCCTGAATCCGGGTGGCCACATGACCGATGTGCTCGTCCAGCAAGGCGTTGACTTCGCCGCAGTTTTCCTCGGGCGCATCCTTGAACTGCAGCAAGGTCCTGATCTCGCCCAGCGTCATGTCCAGTGATCGGCAATGACGAATGAAGGCCAGCCTTTGGACGTGACTTTCGTCATAAATGCGGTAGTTTGCATCGCTGCGGCGAGCTTCAGGGAGCAAGCTTTCGCGTTCGTAAAACCGGATCGTCTCGTTCTGTGTTTGGGTCAATTTGGCCAACTCACCGATCTTCATGGGACTGTCTTTCGCAAAGGCAATGATGTTTGTAACGACGGATTGTCGAATTCGCTTGACATTAAGGTCGCTACAGGGTTTCCAATTAAGGCATGAAATCTGACAACCTGCTCAATCCCCCTCTTGATGACTGCTGCAGCGCGGGTTCATCCTGCGCCGCACCCATCAAAATCGTTCCCATCGCCGCTGCAAAGCCGCAGGCAACGCAACCGGCGTTGACACCGGCGCCTGTCGATGACTGCTGCGCGCCCGGTGGCGCATGCACACCAAGCGCGACAGTGCCTGTGTCCCAGGCGCGGGGGCCCGGACAGCTCTTTCGCATCACCACGATGGATTGCAGCGTCGAGGAGTCTGAAATACGCCAGGCGCTCGAGCCCATTGCCGGCATCCGCGCGTTGGGCTTTCAGCTCAGCGCGCGCACCTTGAAAATTGACGCCACGCCAGAGGCTTACCCTCTGGCGCTGGAGGCGATTCGAAAGGCCGGTTTTGATCCAAAGCCATTGGGCTTGAACGGCGCAGGCAGTGCTGGTGAGAACGATGAGACCGGCCATGACCATGAGCACGATCACAGCCAGAACTTTGGTGCCAGCATCTGGCGCCTGGTGGCCGCACTTGCGATGGCCATCGGGGCCGAAACCATTTCTTTCCTCGCGCCTGAAACCACCCCCTGGAAACTGGCCGGCATGGCAGTGGCCGCTGTGGCGATCTGGCTGTCGGGCATTGATACCTACAAAAAAGGCATGGGCGCGCTGATGCGTGGCAAGCTCAACATCAATGCCCTGATGGCAGTGGCCGTCACCGGCGCCTTCCTGATCGGCCAGTGGCCGGAAGCCGCGATGGTGATGGCGCTTTATGCCATTGCCGAGCTGATCGAGGCCAAAGCGGTGGACCGCGCACGTAATGCCATCAAAGGATTGCTGGACATGACCCCCCAAGAAGCCATGGTGCTCTCTGCTGACGGAGGCGCCCTGTTGACGCCCGTGGCATCCGTTGCGTTGCAAGCCGTGGTGCGAATCAAGCCGGGCGAGCGGGTGCCGCTGGACGGCATGGTGACGAAAGGCGCCAGCGCCGTGAACCAGGCGCCCATCACCGGCGAGAGCATTCCAGTGGACAAGGCGGTGGGCGACCCGGTGTTTGCCGGCACCATCAATGAAACCGGTGAGCTCGAGTTCCGGGTGACCGCGGCATCGACCAACACCACACTGGCGCGCATCATCGAAGCGGTCGAGCAGGCCCAGGGAAAGCGCGCGCCGACCCAGCGGTTCGTGGACAAGTTTGCCGCGGTCTACACCCCGGCCGTCTTCGTGATCGCCATTGCGGTTGCAGCTCTCATGCCATTCCTTTTGGACCTGACCTGGATGGAGTCCATCTACAAGGCACTGGTGCTGCTGGTGATTGCCTGCCCTTGCGCGCTGGTCATTTCCACGCCCGTCACGGTGGTCAGTGGCCTCTCGGCAGCGGCGCGGCGCGGCATCCTGATCAAGGGCGGCACTTATCTGGAAAACGCGCGGCTGCTCAAAGCCATTGCACTGGACAAGACCGGCACCCTCACCGAAGGCAAGCCCAAGCTGGTTGACTGGCAAACCTGGGGTGATGCCGATAAGGCGCTGGCAGCACAAACGGCCGCCAGTCTGGCATCCAGGAGCGACCATCCGGTGTCCAAATCCATCCTGGCGGGCCTGGACACGCCGGCCGTTGAAGTCCAAGACTTCACCGCGCTGGCAGGCCGTGGGACCTCAGGGCGCATCAACGAACAAGCATTCTCCCTCGGCAACCATCGCCTGATGCAGGAGACCGGCCGCAGCGACGCGGCGCTGGAGGCGGCGCTTTTGAAGCATGAGCAGCAAGGCCGCACGGTGACGCTGCTGGCCGACGAGAAGCGCGTTCTGGCCATCTTTGCAGTGGCCGACACCATCAAGGAAACCTCCAAGCAAGCCATTGCCGACCTCAAGGCGCTGGGTGTGGTGCCCGTGCTGCTCACGGGCGACAATGCCGCCACGGCCAACTCCATTGCAGCGATTGCCGGTATCAAAGACGCCAGGGGTGACATGCTGCCTGAAGCCAAGCTCGAAGCCATCAAGGAAATGCAAAAGCAGTATGGCGCCACCGGCATGACTGGCGACGGCATCAATGACGCGCCGGCGCTGGCACAGGCCGACATTGGCTTTGCCATGGGAGGCGCGGGCACCGACACGGCCATGGAAGCGGCCGATGTGGTCATCATGAACGACAATTTGCAACGCGTGGCTGAGACCGTGCGACTGTCCAAGCGCACGCACGCCATCCTTTGGCAGAACATCACGCTGGCGCTGGGCATCAAGAGCGTGTTTTTGCTACTGGCGGTGTTTGGCACAGCCACGATGTGGATGGCGGTGTTTGCCGACATGGGCGCGAGTTTGCTGGTCGTGGCCAACGGCCTGCGGCTGCTGGGGGGCGTCAAGGCGGCGAGCTCTTCCGGCACAGCCAGAGCGCCGGTCCAACCCGAGCATGCGCATGCCCATTGAATGCGAACACGGCGGACTGCTTGTGCAAAGAGGCTTTAATACACTTTTGCCGTTTGCTGCTTTGTCCTGATCTTTTTCATCTTCGCACTGCCGCTTCAGTTCACCTGGGGCGCATCGGCGCATTGTTCTGGGCGATGATCTACGGCGGTCGCGCTGAATCATTTTTTGGAGCAATTGCCTCATGGCGACTTCTGTAGGAAGCGTACTGACTTTTGCATTGATACCGGCCGTGGCAATCGTCCTTGGCGGCATGGTGGCCGCTTTCCGAACGCCCAGTCCGGCGGTGCGCAGCGGCGTTCAGCATATTGCCGCTGGTGTGTTGTTCGCGGCACTCGCCACCGAGTTGCTGCCTGACGTCTTGCATCGCAAGCTCCCATGGGTGACGCTGATCGGTTTTACGCTGGGCGTCGTCGCCATGCTGCTGCTCAAAGCCGCCACGGCAAAATTGGAAGTGTCGGCTGGCAGTGCCTTGCTCAAGGGACTGCCGATGAGCCTGCTGCTGGCCTCGGGTGTTGACATTGCGCTGGATGGCTTGCTGATCGGCATCAGCTTCAGTGCCAGCGCACGGCAAGGCTTTTTGGTCACGGTCGCGTTGACGCTGGAGGTGCTGTTTCTGGGGGTCGCCGCTGCTGCGGCTTTCACCGGTCCTGGTTCTCGTCAAAAGATGATCGCCACAACCTGCTCCTTCGCTGCCCTGCTGTTGGCTGGTGCTGGCATGGGTGCGTACTTTCTGACAGGGGTCAATAACCTGGTTCTTGACGCCGTCATGTCGTTTGGCGTTGCGGCTTTGCTTTACCTGATCACGGAAGAGCTGTTGACGCAAGCGCATGAAGTCGATGAAACGCCGCTTTTGACCTCCATGTTCTTCGTGGGCTTCATTGCTCTTTTGATGATCGAAATGCTGGTCTGACAGTCCGGCCCATGTTTGCGTGAACACATAAAAGCTTCGGTAAGCAGCAAGAAACCAATGCGGGACACAAGCAAATGACTGCCAGCCCAAACAAAGGTGCGAGAACGCCATGCCCCTGGCAAAGCGGGCAGCAATGCTAAAGCCCGACCCTGCGGAACGCGTGCCAGCAGCAGGTCTGCCTGTGAGCTTGCCCGAGGTGTACCGCAGCGTTCGTATCCCGACAGCTGGAAAATTCCTTTTCTTAAGGCGCCTGCTGGCCTTCGTGGGGCCGGGCTACCTGGTCGCAGTGGGCTACATGGACCCGGGAAACTGGGCAACTGCGCTGGCTGGCGGCTCGGCCTTTGGCTACACGCTGCTTTCTGTCGCGCTACTGTCGTCATTGATGGCCATGCTGCTGCAGGCCCTGTGCGCCCGGGTCGGCATCGCGACGGGCCGCGACCTTGCCCAGCTGTGCCGCGACCGATTCCCCAAGCCCGTGGCCTGGGTGCTGTGGATCATGGCCGAGGTGGCGATCTGCGCGACGGACCTGGCCGAGTTGATCGGCACCGCGATTGCCTTGAACCTGCTGTTTGACATTCCGTTGCTCGCAGGCGTCGTGATCACGGCTTTGGACGCCCTTTTGATCCTCTGGCTGCAAGGCAAAGGTGTGCGCTGGCTCGAAGCGCTGGTGTTCGGCTTCATCATTCTGATCGCCTGCAGCTTCACCGTGCAGGTGCTGCTGTCGGCACCGGTCTGGGGCGATGTGCTGCGGGGCTACTTGCCGTCCAGCTCGATCGTGATGAACCAGACGCAGCTGTACATCGCCATGGGCATCCTGGGCGCCACGGTGATGCCGCACAACCTTTACCTGCACACGGCATTGGTGCAGTCGCGTGCCTTTGGGCAAGACGAATCCAGCAAGAAAGAAGCCATGCGTTTCGCCTGTATTGACTCCACGGTCGCGTTGTGCCTGGCGCTGCTGGTCAATTCGGCCATCCTGATCACAGCGGCTGCTGTGTTTCATGTGGCTGGCCGGACCGACGTGACCGAGATCGATCAAGCCTACCATCTGCTCTCGCCGATGCTCGGGGTTGCGGGCGCGGCGACGCTGTTTGGCATCGCGCTGCTGCTGTGCGGCCTGAACTCTTCCGTGACGGCAACCCTGGCCGGTCAAATCGTCATGGAGGGCTTTCTTCGCATTCGCCTGCCTCCCGTGGTGCGCCGACTGGTCACGCGGCTCATTGCCATCGTTCCTGCCGTGATCGTGACCTGGCTCTACGGTGAGAAGGGAACCGGCCAGTTGCTGATCCTTTCCCAGGTCGTGCTTTCCTTGCAGCTTCCCTTTGCGGTCGTCCCGCTCTTGCTGTTTGCGACAGACAAGAAAAGACTTGGCGCCCTCGTTGCACCTCGCTGGCAGGCGTGCCTGGGCTGGAGCGCAGCGGCGCTGATCGTCGCATTGAACCTTAAGCTGCTGACCGATTTTGTGTTTTCCTAAGTGCGCGGAAAGCGACCCATGCAGGGCATGTGCCTGGCAAGCATGGCCGTTTTAGGGTTGCCAGAGGCAAAGGAAGAATCGCGGCGCCTGCTCAAAATCCTTAATCGGTCTGCTCAATCCAAACAATCAGGTTGTCTCGGTGCCAGCCGGCGGCCACCAGGCTCAGGGCATGACGCTCATCGACTGCTTCAACGCTGACATTTAACGCTGCGAGTCCAGCAACGCTCCGGGATTTCACCCGGAACCGTGTCAAAGGGCGGTCTTGAAGCACGCGACCGCAGTACGCGCAGTAGCGGCCTGAGGCGTGCCGTCCGAGCCGGCACTTCCACTGTTGAAGCCATTGCAGATGCATGTCATTTCCCCGCCCGGTGACTCCAAACCAGCATTGGCATACGCCTGAAAATGCCGCCGTACGTCACATAACCTTTTTACTTTGGATAGGCGCGGCGGACTTCTTCCTGCACCAGCGCTTTGAGTTGTTCGTCGCCAAAGACTTCCAAGGGCCTGCCGTTGACAAAGAACCCCGGTGTCTTGTCCACCTTCAAGGCCATCATGTCAGCGAGATCCTGGCGCAGCAGCTGCTCGATCTCAGGGTTGGCGGCATCTGCCCTGGCCTTCGTCATATCCAGTCCGGTGTCTTTGATCACCTCCCAGATCAGTTCGGGTTGTGGATTGCCATGCGCAGCCCACTGCGGCTGGTGGACAAACGTTTTTTCAACCACTTCCCAATACTTGTCCTGCTTGCGGGCCGCTTCCAGAATCTTGATGGCGGTGTCTGAGCCCTTGTGCAGGGGCGCGTACCGAACCACCAGCCTGACCTGGCCAAAGCTCGAATTGACCATTCTTTTGACGATGGGGTAAAAAGCTCGGCAGGTCTCGCAGGCGGGGTCAAAGAACTCCACGATCGTGACTTTGGCCGCAGGGTTGCCATAGACGGGCGAGTGCGTCCGAACCAAAGCTTCCGTGTTGCTTTGCGCAGCCTGGGTGACCCCGGCGGTGGAACGATCACGAAACACCATGGTGCCGGCGATAAAAGCCACCACGACAGCAGCGGCTGTGGAAATGACAATCCATTTTTTATTCATTTTTCATCTTTCGTTTTGAAAACCAGAGCAGCGCCAGGATCGCTGTGAATGCGACCAAGGCCAGCAAGGGGATAGGCACAAAGCCCGCGACCTGAACATCTGCATCCGCACAAGACCCGCCTTTGCCGCAGGGGGTCATCGCTTCGGACACCAGACCCCAAAAAACCACGCAGTGGTAGAGCGCGATGCTCCATCCAGCCCACACCAGCGGCAACGCGTAGCGGATGCTCCGACTATCATGATCTAGCAAGCCCAGGCCTAGGATCATCACCAGAGGAAACATGGCGATGCGCTGGTACCAGCACAGCACGCAAGGCGTCATGCCCATCACCTCACCGAGAAAAAGCGCGCCTGCCGTGCCCAGCAGGGCGATCAGCCAGGCCAGGAACAGGGGCATCCAAAATGCCTGGCTGGGTTGGCCGGGCTGGCTGTCATGGCGCGAATGCGCAGATCGGTCCGTCATGACGCAGCCGACCGCGGCGTCTGCAGTGAGGCGTACACCAGCAACGCGGCACCGCAGACAATGCCCATGTCAGCGACATTGAAGGCCGGCCAGTGCCAGCCAAGCGCATGAAAGTCGAGAAAGTCAACGACGTAGCCGCGCACGCCCCGGTCCAGCCCGTTGCCAAGTGCGCCGCCGAGCACCAAGGCGTAGCCCAGGCGCTCGAGCGATGCAAGCGGTTTGCGCAGCATGTAGATCAGCCATACGGAAACCAGCAGAGCCATTGCGCCAAAAAAGTACCGTTGCCAGCCGCCGGCGTCCGCAAGGAAACTGAAGGCCGCCCCATAGTTCCAGACATGCACCAGGTTGAAAAAACCGGTCACGCCTTGACTCCATCCGTAAGGGGTGAATTCATGCACCACGTACTTGCTGGCCTGGTCGGCCAGGAAAATTAGGGCGGCGATCCAGTAACCTGCAGCCGTTGGAAAGCGATCAGAGAAAACGCCAGGTGCAGGGCACGCGGCAAGTGAAGTAGTCGATACCATGGTTCAAACTCAAAAAATGATGAAGTTCCGGCCTGGCAACAGGTCGGCTCGAACACACGGCGTGCCTTGATGGCGCGCTGCGCGTGAAACTACAACAAAATGGGAGGCTTGAAGCTCGGCGCTTGATCGGCACTGGCGGTGCCAGCGGATGTTGGGGGAAACGCGATCCAGGTGAAAGCGGTCAACATCAGCGGAGATGGCGTTTGCACCATGGCCGCTTGATGGCAGACCTGGCAACTGCTGCACGTGGCGCAGGTTGGAGCCGCACTGCAACTGGCCAACGCCGAGGCGCCGGGCGCACGCACCTCGCATGGGCGTAAAGCGGCGGTTTCCCCTTGAGCAGTCTTCGTGCCTGCAGCGCTCGCTTTGGTAAGGGTTACCGTATGCTCGACAAGCTCCTGCATGCTTGGCACAGCAAGCTGGAAGACTAACACGGCGAAAAGCGACAAGATGAATAAACGCAGCATTACCAAGCGAGCAGAGACATTCGCGGGTTGAAACACAGGCAGTTTAACTTAACGAGTTTTTCCCGAAATCTCGTCACACCACAACCCAATTGCACCAATGTCAAAGGCGTTAGCACGAATAACTCTAGGCCTGTCCCAAGGCACTGTTGCGGTTAGGTCTACCTAGGCTGAAAGGCGATCATTCCCATTCCTATCAGGCTTACTGTGACACCGGCCACATCCCAGGGTGTTGGGCGGACCCCGTCCACAGCCCACAACCATCCCAAAGCAACGGCGATGTAAACACCCCCGTAAGCAGCATAGACACGGCCTGCAGCAGCATCATGCAGGGTCAGCAACCAGGCAAACAACCCCAGACTGAGGGCCGCTGGCAGCAAAAGCCAGACGGGCCCACGCTTGGAAAGCCACAAATAGGGAAGGTAGCATCCGACGATTTCGGCCAGCGCTGTCAATACATAAAGTGCAAATGTCCGCATGGGCTCTCCTTGCCACCGATGGTAAAGAGTTGTTGGCCCACTCTTTTGCATTGATTTTTAGAAGCCATTTTTTGAGAACCATGGCACGCGATAGAAAAATATGGAGTGCATGCAGGCTAAAACACACCCACCAGGACGCTCAGCATGGTCCAGCACCAAGAAATTTATCGATCTCGATCGCTGTTTGCTTGGCAGAGCGCATCACACCGATGAGGGTTGCCGAAGCCACCCCGGTCCATTCCCCGTATCCGACCAACCACAAGCCTGGCACGCCAAGCGCGTGCGTGCCTTTAACAATGGGGCCGGCGCCGCCTGCGATGCCCAGCGGGGCCAGGTGGTCCAGCGCGGGGCGAAAGCCGGTGCACCAGATCACGGCATCAAACTCGGCGGGCGTGCCATCCGTCCAGATCACGCCTTCACGTGTCATTTTCGCGAAGGGCCGCACTGAATTGAGCACACCCCTGGCACGCGCCTCGCGCACTGGCGGCACCATGACAATATCGCCAAAGCCACCGGGAAGCGCATCCATGCTGCGCCCCTCCTGCAGGGCGCGCCACCGGGCCGTGGCCCTTTCAAAAAGGACGCGACCGTCCACATCGTCTGGCAGAAATGCCGGCTCCTCCAGCGTGACCCAGACGCTTTTTGCTGCAGTTAACGAAACCTCGGCCAGGATCTGTGCCGCAGAATTTCCACCCCCCACGACCATGACGCGCAGACCCGTGAATTCGTCAGGGCTCACATAACGAGCCGAATGAAGCTGGCGACCGGCGTAATCTGCCATGCCCAGGTAGTCGGGTACAAATGGCTTGCGCCACGATCCCGTTGCGCTCACCACGGCGTTCGCCGCCCAGCTTCGACCATCAGCGTGCACCTCAAAGCCATGGCCGTTCCGCGTGACCGACGTGACCAGCACGGGTCGCTTGATCTCAAAGTGGTAGCGCTCTTCGTAGGCACGCAGGTAATTCACGACATGGTCGCGGCCCGGGTAAGTGGCGCCTGCGCTCGGCATTGGCCAGCCTGCGATCGAACTCCAGGCAGCCGGTGAGAACAACCGCAGCGACTCCCAGCCGTGCTGCCACGCACCCCCGCCGCGCGGCTCTGCATCCAGAATCAGCACCGAGCACTGGGTCCTGCGCAGGAAATACGCCACCGACAGCGCTGCTTGGCCCGCACCGATGATGATCACGTCATGCTTTGTCAAGGTGCTACTTTCTGCTCAATATTCATTGCGCTGGCGAGGCACCGCAGTCGTTTTCATGCCAGCGGCCATGACGGCCACAGCGACACATGCCAAGATGCCCAGCATGGCCGAAAACCACAGCGCGCCGGCCCCCCAGCGCTCCACCGCCAGTCCAAAGAGGAAAGGCGCACCTGCCTGCACGATGCGGGCGGGCACCATCAGCCAGCCCTGGCGCTGGCCATACCCCTTGCTGCCAAAGACCAGCAGCGGCAGCGTCCCGATGGCAATGGTCAAAATGCCGTTGCCCAGCCCGTGGAGCACGGCAAAAGCGGTAGCGCCCGCGCTGCCAAACCAGCCGATGCACAGCGCGCCTGCCGGGTGCGCCAGCGTGGCAAAGCGTGCCGACAGCAGGGGATGGGCGCGCTTCAAAAAGGTGAACTCGATCAGCCGGCCCGCCACCTGGGCAGGCCCGACCAGCGCGGCGATGCCCACGGCCGCTGCCAGGGAGGCGCCAGTGGACAGCACCAGCGCAGGCAGGTGCGCCGCCATGGCGGTGCTGATGAACCAGGTAACGGCAAAAATGAAGGCCATCAGGATGGCAGCCCGGCGCTGCAATGCGGGCGGGAGCCCTGCGCCCGTTTCCTGTGCAGGCAAAGCGGGCCCGGGCGCCGGCTGTGCGCGATGGGCAGACGGTAAGAACGCATTGAGCGGCAGGCCGATCAGCAGGTGCATCCCAGCCCAAACCAGGCAGGCGCCGCGCCAGCCCAAGGTGCTCTCGAGGTAGGCCGACAGCGGCCAGCCCACCGTGCTGGCGAACCCGGCGAACAGCGTGATGCCGGTGATGGCGCGCCGCGCCTCCTGCCCGTGCAGTCGCACGACGGTGGCAAATGCCGCTTCATAGAGCCCGCTGCCCATGGCCAGGCCCATCACCGCCCAGGCGGCAAACACATGGCTTGCCTGGTGGGCCTGGCTCAGCGCGGCCAATCCGGCGGCAAACACCAGGTTGCTGACCATCAGGACCGGACGGCCACCGAGCCGGTCAATCAATCGACCGGCATAGGGGCCAACGGCTGCGGACACAAGCAACGCCACCGAAAAAGCGCCAAAAATTGTTGCCGTGGAGGTGCCTACGTCTTTGCTGATGGCGCCGGCCAGGACGGCGGGAAGGTAGTACGACGAGGCCCATGCCAGCGTCTGGGCCAGGCCCAGCATCACCGTTGTCGTGGTCCTGCTCTGCATTTTGGGTTTGCGTCGCTTGGCTTTACGGCAGTTAGATGCTGCGCAGATTGACCCGCTTGGACAGTGCCTCGGCGCTTTCTCTGCGCTCGCTGTAGCGATCGACCAGGTAGGCGGCGCTGCCCCGTGTGAGGAGCGTGAATTTCACCAGCTCTTCCATGACATCGACAACGCGCTCGTAGTAGGCCGAAGGCTTCATCCGGCCGGCCTCATCGAACTCCAGGAACGCCTTGGCGACCGACGACTGGTTCGGGATGGTGATCATGCGCATCCAGCGCCCGAGCACGCGCAACTGGTTCACGGCGTTAAAAGACTGCGATCCGCCCGAGACCTCCATCACCGCCAGCGTCTTGCCCTGGGTCGGCCGCACCGAGCCGATCGCCAGCGGGATCCAGTCGATCTGGGCCTTGATGATGCCGGTCATGGCGCCGTGCCGCTCGGGCGAGCACCACACCATGCCCTCCGACCAGCTCGCCAGCTCGCGCAACTCCTGCACCTTGGGATGGTCCTCCGGCGCATCGTCGGGCATGGGCAGGCCGCGTGGATCGTAGATCCGCGCCTCGGCGCCCAGGGCCTGCAGCAGCCGCGCTGCCTCCTCAGTCAGCAGCCGGCTGTAGGAACGCTCGCGCAGCGAGCCGTAGAGCAGCAGGATGCGCGGGGCGTGCGTTGCCCGATTCTCTGAAAACAGCTGCTGCAGCTGCGGTGGGTGAAATTGCTCGGCGTCAAGGTTGGGCAGATCAGGAGTTTGCGACACGCTGGCCCTTCGCATCGACCACGGCTTGGCCGTCTTCCTTGGCAAAAGCCGCTTGTTGCGGGCGCGGCAGAATATCCAGCACGGCTTCCGACGGGCGGCATAGGCGGGTACCGAGCGGCGTCACCACGATCGGCCGGTTGATGAGGATGGGGTGCTCGAGCATGAAATCGATCAGTTGCGCATCCGTCCACTTCGGGTCGCCCAAACCCAGGGCTTCATAAGGCGTGCCCTTTTGACGCAGCACGCCCCGCACCGGCACGCCCATGGCCGCGATCAGTTGCTCCAGCGTTGCCCGGTCGGGCGGATTCTTCAAGTATTCGATGACGGTGGGCGCTTCGCCGGAATTGCAGATGAGCGAAAGCACGTTGCGCGATGTGCCGCAGTCCGGATTGTGATAAATCGTGATGTCAGACATAGAAATAGAAATGAAAAGTTGGGAAATTGCAGCAAGACAGTAGCTCTTAAGCCAAGCTCAGGCAAAACTAAGCCGAATCGCCAGCGCCGCCAGAGTGATGAAAAGCACGGGCAGGGTCAACACAATCCCGACCTTAAAGTAGTACCCCCATCCAATGGTGGTGCCCTTTTTGGCCAACACGTGCAGCCACAGCAGCGTGGCCAAGCTGCCGATCGGCGTGATCTTCGGTCCAAGATCGCACCCGATCACGTTGGCATAGATCATGGCTTCCTTGACGACACCCGTGGCGTTCGATGCATCAATGGACAGGGCGCCGATGAGCACGGTGGGCATGTTGTTCATCACCGAAGACAGCAAAGCCGTTAATAAGCCTGTGCCTATGGCCGCCCCCCAGACGCCACCCTGAGCAAACACGTTCAGCAGGGAAGCAATCTGGCCGGTCAAGCCGGCGTTGCGCAGTCCGTAGACCACCAGGTACATGCCCAGGGAAAAAACAACGATTTGCCAGGGGGCGCCGTGCAGCACTTTCCTGGTGCTGATCACCGAGCCGCGAGCGGCCACTGCTAGAAGAATCACCGCGCCGACAGCGGCGACGGCGCTCACCGGCACGCCGAGCGGCTCCAGTGCAAAAAAGCCGACCAGCAGCAGCACCAGGACAACCCAGCCAGCATAAAAGGTCGCCGGGTCGCGGATGGCCGCAGCCGGTGCCTTCAACTGGGCAACGTCATAGGTGGCAGGAATGCTGCGCCGGAAGTACAGCAGCAGGACCAAGAGGCTCGCGGCCACCGCGGCCATATTGACCGGGACCATGACCGAGGCGTAGTCGTTGAAGCCGATCTTGAAAAAGTCAGCCGAGACGATGTTGACCAGGTTCGAGACGATCAGGGGCAAGCTGGCCGTGTCGGCGATGAAGCCTGCGGCCATGACGAAGGCCAGCGTTGCCGCTGGCGTGAAGCCCAGCGCGAGCAGCATGGCCATGACGATGGGCGTGAGTATCAAGGCCGCGCCGTCGTTGGCAAAAAGCGCCGAGACGGCAGCGCCCAGCAGCACGATGAAAGCAAACAGCAGTCGCCCCCGACCGCCACCCCAACGTGCCACATGCAGCGCCGCCCATTCAAAAAAACCGGCCTCATCGAGCAGCAAGCTGATGATGATGACCGCCACGAACGTGGCCGTGGCATTCCACACAATCCCCCAGACGACCGGGATGTCGGCAAGCTGAACCACCCCGAAAAGCAAAGCGATCACGGCCCCGAGCGAGGCGCTCCAGCCAATGCCCAGGCCACGCGGCTGCCAGATGACCAGGACAAGGGTAAAAACAAAAATCAGGATGGCAGTCAGCATGGCCGCGTGTTTCTCTTATGGTGGTGTGGGGTGAAATGAACGGCGCAGGGTTTGAACTGGCCGCCACTGGACGCGCCGGCGATGACCCTGCGGCCTTCAACTGCTTACAGGCTTGGAAGCGTGAGGTTTTGCAGCGTTTTTTGCAGCTGTGCGTCGTTCAAGCTGTCAAAGGGTTTCTGGGCCAGCTGGCGCATGCGCTCGCCAATCGCTTGCCGAGTGGACTCGAAGGCTTGGCGCTTTTCAGCTTCGCTGTTGCCTGCATGGGAGGGGTCTGGATACCCCCAGTGGATCGTGACGGGCGAGCCCGGCCAGTAGGGACACGTCTCCTGGGCGGCGCTGTCGCAGACAGTGATGACGACGCGCATCTCTGGCGCGCCAGGCGCTGTGAAATCGTCCCAGCTCTTGCTGCGAAAGTCAGAAGTGTCAAGTCCAAACTCTTGCAGCACCTCGATCGCCAGGGGATTGATGCGCCCGCTCGGCGCGCTGCCCGCGCTGTAGGCGCGCACGTCCGCTCCCAGCTGCTTGGCCCAATGGTTCAGCATGCCCTCGGCCAGGACGCTGCGCGCGGAATTGTGCGTGCAAAGGATGAGAATATTCGTTGTCATATTAGCGGGCACCGATGGCGCGCAGTTCGCGCTGAAGGGCCAGCTTTTCGAGTTTGGCCAGCGGCAGGGACAGCATGATTTCAATGCGCCGCTTGAGCGTGACCGCCGCGTCCATGAAGGCACGGTGCTGCGCCTCTTCGCTGCCTTCTACAGCAGCCGGGTCGGCCAGGCCCCAATGCGCCGTGATCGGCTGGCCGGGCCATACGGGACACACTTCGCCGGCTGCCTGGTCGCACACCGTGATCACAAAGTCCATAAAGGGCGCGCCTTCCTTGGCAAACTCGCTCCAGCTTTTGCTGTGAAAGCCGGTGCCCTCAATGTGCAGCAGGCGCAGCGTTTGCAGGGTCATCGGGTGAACGGCTCCCTTTGGCGTGCTGCCGGCCGAGTAGGCGGTGAATCGGTCTGATTTTTGGTGATTCAGGATGGCTTCGGCCAGGATGGAACGGGCCGAGTTGCCGGTACAGATGAACAGCACGTTGTGTTTGGGATCGGTCATGGTGATTTTTTCAGTTGAGCCAGGCGTGACCTGGCGGAGCATGAGATCAGCAGTGGGACAGGGCCGCGCTGTCCTTCTGGTCAATAAGGCAAGCTTGGCCTTCGCAGCAGTTGTCCGTGAGGTAACTGAGCAAGCCCTGCATGCGGTCAAATTGCGCCCGGTATACCAAGTGGCGTCCTTGGCGCTCTTGGGTTACCAAGCCGGAGTGGGTGAGTTCCTTCAGGTGAAACGACAGGCTTGTAGCGGGAACCAGCAGCGCTTCTGTCAGCGCGCCAGGCGTCAGGCCCTCGGGGCCGGCCACCACCAGGGCGCGAAACACGCGTAAGCGAACCGGCTGAGCCAAAGCAGCCAAAGATCGAACAACATCAATTTCTTCCATAATTCAATTATGGTTGGATAATTGATATTTAGCAACTTAAGCTTAAGTATTTGTAATCGACGCCGGGTTTGCATTAGCGAAAGTGGCGGCCTTCGGGATACATTAAAGAATGGCCAAGCGAAAGTTTTCTTTCATGTTGCGACTGCTCGATCGGAATCCTGATCGGGTCGAAATGTCGCGCCTGGGCGAGTACATTCGCGAGTTCGCAATGCTGCTGGGAGAAGACAACAAGCCAACGTTCGCGGGCATTAAAGAGGCCAGCACAGGCGTGATGGCTGCTGTGCCAGTGGAGCGCACGCACTACAGCCGGGCTCGGATCACTCAGGCAAGGCTTGATGTGGGCAGTAAGCCAGGCAAACATCTGCACCACATTGAAGAAATGATGGGCAAGGACGCCATCGCCGAAGCTCAGATCCTTGACCAAAATGACAACGTCATTCACGTGATCTTCGGCATCAAGCCAGAAGCAACGTCGGCGACGGAGCGCCTTTTCCAGGAGAGCATTGTTGATGCCGTGGTGACAGGGCTTGTTGGCGTCGACGACACGATGCATTTGCATGCACGTGATGGCTTCGATCGGGACCTGAAGCTCTTGGTGCGTGACGAAAAGCTGGCCCGTGAAATTCTTTTACGGTTCCGCATCGGCACTGTTCGGATGGTGGTGCGGGGCACATGGCTACGCACTGAGAACGGGTGGTCGCCAGAGGCCAGCAAATGCACGGTGCAGAGCTTTCAAGTTCTTGACGACACACCCTTTGGCGAGGTTTTGGACCGTGTAGCCAGAATTCCCGGCAATGGCTGGACAGAGCTGAAAGATCCCCTTTCCACGTGGGACAACATTCGAGGCATTCATTGACGAAATCGCTGCTGCCCCGGGTCATCGTCGTCGACTCCAACTTCATCATTTCGTACATCACGAAAAAAGACACGACTTCAGACGACCGTGCTCGCATGGATTGCTTTATTGAAGACGTCGAAAACGCGAAGTCGAAAATTATCTTCCCCATGATCGCGATCAGTGAATTTCTCGTGCGCGCAGAAAATGCCGGGCTCGCCATTTTGGACGAATTGGAGAAGAAAGCCTGCATCCTTGTGGCCAACTTTGATCGGGCGGCCGCTCAAGAGTTGGCAAAAATGGAACGCAATGCCTTAAATGCTGGCGACAAGCGTGCTGGTTCCGAGGAGCCCTACCAAAAGATCAAGGTTGATCGTCAGATCGTGGCCATCGGACTTGCACACGGCGCGAAGATGATCATTTCTCGCGACAATGCAGTGCGAAACGAAGCCACAAGGCTCGGTTTGTTTGCTGCGCGCATTCAAGATTTGGAACTCCCGCAAAGTGCACGTCAATTGACACTGGTCGCACCATTACCAACTGGGCGAAGAACCAACTTCAGAAGACCAGTATTGGCTACCGCGCCTGCCGCAGTTCAGCCGACGGCGTCACAAAAACCGGATTGAGATTTTTTTCGGCTTGCAATGATTGCTGATCAGCCTGTGGCTTTTCCTTGGGCTTGCTGTTTCAGACATTGTTTCGCTGTCTAAAAGTCGGATTTCATGCCTGTACGTTGATGGCAACGAAGAACCCTGCAACAGGGTGCTGTGACAGCCTGTGACCAGCTTGGTGACGTTACACTCCATTCCAGTTCCTGTATGTTCCGCCAACACTTTCCTCTACGACGCCTGACCCTGTTCTTCGTGGTCCTGTCGCTGCTGTTTTCGCAGTTGGCATTGGCAAGTTACGTGTGTCCAAAGGCATCGACCTCGGTAGCGATGGCGGAAATGATGACCATGGGGGAGCCATGCGCAGGCATGGACACGGCCCAACCGGTATTGTGTCACCAGTACGCGGCCTGCATGTTGCAGTCGTCCGAGCAAGTGAAGGTAGTCACTCCTTCGCTGCCAGCCATCGTGCAGGTTTTGCACATCCCGCTGGTGCGTATGTCCCAAGGCAATGCGCTTTCGCAGCAGGCCGAGCCAGAGCGGCAGCATTCGCCGCCTTACCCTGTTTTTCTCGCCACAGGCCGACTTCGCGTCTGAAATCTTCGTCGACTGCTTGGTGCTGGTGCGGCTCGTCCGTTCGCCAGCGATCATCTTGTTCGTCTGCGGAGTTTTTATGCCCATCTTTTGCCCCCGTGCGGTCGCTTTGGCCGTTGCGCTGCTGCCGTCTTTTGCGTCAGCAACGCCCCTGTCGCTCGACACGGCCCTACAAATGGCCGTCCAACGCTCTGAAGCCACCCGCGCTGCCCGTGCTGGGGTGCTGAGCACTGCCGAGGCGTCTCAAGCTGCGGCTCAGCTGCCCGATCCCACACTGCGCATCGGTGTCGACAACCTACCGGTAACAGGACCGGATCGCCTGCACACCACGCGCGATTCGATGACGATGAAGCGCATCGGCATCAGTCAGGAGTGGCTGTCCGCGGACAAGCGCGCTGCGCGGCAGGCTGCCGCCGATGCAGCGGTCAGCCGGGAAACGGTCCAGGTGCAAGCTGCAGCGGCCGAGACCCGGCTGCAGACCGCACTCATGTACCTGGACGCATTTTTCGCGGGCGAGGCCCTGAAGCTGGCAACCCTGAACGCGCGCCATGCCGAGGAAGAACTGCAGGCATTGCATGCGCGCCTGTCCTCGGCTGCAGGCAGCAGCCAGGACGTACTGACGCGAGCGGGCGCTCAAGGCATCACGGACGACGAATCAGCCGACATCCAGCAGCAGCAAAACGCCGCGCTGGTCGCACTTCAGCGCTGGATAGGCGTATCGCCCGAAGCGCTTTTGCCTCCAGGGCCCATGACACTGCCCTCGGAAGAGGCCTATGTTGTCGGCCACCCCACAGTCGCCAGTTTGCAGCGCGATCTCGACGTGGCGCAGCAGCTGGCCACGGTCACTGCGGCCAACCGCAAGCCGAACTGGACCTGGGAGTTGGCCTACAGCCAGCGCACAGGCTACTCCGACATGGCATCGGTTGGTGTGAGCATCCCCCTGCCCGTGGCACCGGGCGCACGCCAAGACCGGGACACGGCTGCCCGGTTGGCATTGGTGGACAAGGCCGAAGCCACCCTGGCCGAGGCGTCCCGAGTCGCCATCGCCGAATACCGCACCCTTCGCAGCGACGCAGACCGTCTGCAGCAGCGCATTGATCGTTACCGCACTGGCGTCATCAACCCCGCCACCCAAAGAACGGCCGCGGCAACGGCGGCCTACCGGTCCAACCAGGGCAACCTCACCGCGGTGTTCGAATCGCGGCATGCCGAAGTCGAGGTGCAAGGCAAGCTCCTGGCGCTGCAGCGCAACTTGGCCAAAACCCAAATGCAACTGGCCTTGCGGCCGCTTACGGCCGAGGTGGCACGATGAACCGGAATTTCACCATTGGCGCGTCGCTGCTGGGCGCCGCGCTGCTCACCGCCGGCAGTTTCTACTTGGGCCGCCACAGCGGCACACCTGCGACTGCGGCCACAGCGACCGCAACCGATGGCCGCAAGGTTCTCTACTGGCACGACCCCATGGTTCCGGGCCCGCGGTTCGACAAACCCGGCAAGTCCCCTTTCATGGACATGCAACTGGTCCCGATCTACGCCGACAGCACCACGGGCACGCAGAACGAGGGTGGCGTAAAAATCAGCTCAACCGTTCAGCAGAACCTTGGCATTCGGTATGCGAGCGTGCGGCGGGCAGAAACCTCCGCATCGTTCGACGCGGTGGGTAGCGTGCAATTCGACGAGCGGCTCAGTACCGTGGTGCAGACGCGTGTGGCTGGTTACGTCGAGCACCTTGCGGTCCGCGCTCCCATGGAGCGTGTGAGCAAAGGCCAGACGCTGGCAACCATCTTCGCACCGGACTGGCTTGGGCCACAAAACGAATGGCTGGCGCTCAAGCGATCGGGCGCTTCTGCCGAGCTCATCAATGCGGCCCAAGACCGCATGCGGGCCCTGTCCATTCCCGCCGAGCTCATTCGGCGAAGCGAGGAAACCGGCACAGCACAGGCGCGTTACGTGCTCACCGCCCCCAGGGGCGGTGTGGTGGCCGAGCTGGGCGTGCGCGAAGGCGTTGCGGTCACGCCCGGCATGATGCTGTTTCGCATCGCCGGTCTACAGAAAGTCTGGGCAGTGGCCGAGATCCCGGAAGCCCAGGCGGTGCGTCTCACGCGTGGCCAGAAAGCCACGGCCATCCTGCAGGCCGATGCGGCCCAGTCGTTCGCCGGGACGCTTGACGAGATCCTGCCCGAAATCAACACGGCCACCCGTACCCTGAAGGCCCGCTTCGAGGTCGACAACCGCAGCGGGAAGCTGACGCCCGGCATGCTGCTGCGGCTGCAGGTGGCCGGACCCAGCAGCACACGCCTGGTTGTGCCCTTCGAAGCCGTGATCCGCACCGGCAAGCGCGCGGTCGTGCTCGTGCGCCGGGCAGACGGTGCATTCGATCCACGGGACGTCTCGCTTGGTGCTGACCTGGGCGACGATACCGAAGTCCTCTCGGGCCTGAGCGACGGCGACCAGGTCGTAGCCAGTGGCCAGTTCCTCATCGATTCGGAAGCGCGGTTGCGCTCCGTGCTGGGCAACATGACCGCGCCGGCCTCCAGTGCACCGGCATCGATGCCGGCCGTCGTGGTCCACCAAGGGACAGGCAAGGTCGAGAACGTAAGCGCAGACGGCATCACGATTTCGCACGGGCCCGTGGCAACGCTCAAGTGGCCCTCCATGACCATGGGCTTTGCCAAGGCATCGCCGACCGCCTTCCCAGACATCAAGCCCGGCGATCAGATTCATTTCGAGTTCAAGGAGGGGGGCCCGACAGGTTACGAGCTGATGACTGTGCAGCGAGTTCAACCCGGCGCCAAGCCATGATCGCCGCGCTCATTCGCTGGTCGGTCGGCAACCGCTTCCTGGTGCTGATCGCAACCGTATTCCTGGTCGCTGCAGGCTGGTGGTCAGTGCTGCGCACGCCGCTGGACGCCTTGCCCGACCTCTCGGACACGCAGGTCATCATTCGCACGCCTTTTCCTGGCAAGGCGCCGCAGGTGGTCGAGGACCTGGTCACCTACCCGCTGACCACCACCATGCTCAGCGTGCCGGGTGCCAAGACCGTGCGCGGCTACTCGTTTTTCGGCGATTCCTTCGTCTACGTGCTGTTTGACGACAAGACCGATCCCTACTGGGCACGCTCCCGCGTGGTGGAGTACCTGAACCAGGTGCAAAACCGGCTTCCCGCAGGCGCCAATGCTTCGCTGGGCCCGGATGCCACCGGCGTCGGCTGGGTCTACGAATACGCCTTGGTGGACCGTACAGGCACGCAGGACATCGGCCAGTTGCGCGCGCTCAACGACTGGTTCTTGAAATTCGAACTGAAGACGGTGCCTGACGTGGCCGAGGTCGCCAGCATTGGCGGCATGGTGCGGCAGTACCAGGTGGTGCTCGACCCCGACCGCATGCGCACGCTGGGCATCACCCAGGCAGTGGTCGTGCAGGCGCTGCAGCAGGCCAATCAGGCGGCGGGTGGCTCGGTGGTGGAATTTGCCGAGGCCGAGTACATGGTGCGCTCGCGCGGTTACCTGCGCTCCCTGGACGACTTCCGCACGATTCCGCTCGCTGTGGCCGGCTCCACGCCGGTGCTACTGCGCGACGTGGCCACGGTGCAAATTGGCCCTGAGATGCGCCGCGGCATCGCTGAGCTGGACGGTGAAGGCGAAGTGGTGGGCGGTGTCATCATCATGCGTTCGGGCAAGAACGCACGGTCGACCATCGAGGCCGTCAAGGCAAGGTTGGAAATGCTCAAGCCGAGCTTGCCGCCAGGCATCGAGATCGTGCCCACCTACGACCGATCGCTGCTGATTGACCGCGCTGTCGAGAACCTGAGCACCAAGCTGATCGAGGAATTCATCGTGGTGGCGCTCGTCTGCGCAGTCTTCCTGTTCCACCTGCGCTCAGCGTTGGTGGCCGTGGTGGCCTTGCCGATCGGTGTGCTGGCCGCGTTCATCGTCATGCACTGGCAGGGGGTGAATGCCAACATCATGTCGCTGGGCGGTATCGCGATCGCCATCGGCGCCATGGTGGACGGCGCGATCGTGATGGTCGAGAACGTGCATAAGCACATCGAGGCCTTTGAAACAGCGAAGGAGCGCCAACCCACCTTAACGGAGCGGTGGCAACTGGTGTCCGACGCTTCGGTGGAAGTCGGGCCGGCGCTGTTTTTCTCGCTGCTGGTGATCACCTTGTCTTTCGTGCCGGTGTTCTCGCTGGAGGCGCAGGAAGGTCGCATGTTCTCGCCGCTTGCCTTCACCAAGACTTATGCCATGGCGGCAGCGGCCGGCCTGTCGGTGACGCTGATCCCGGTGCTCATGGGTTTCCTGATCCGAGGCCGCATTCCGCATGAGGCGTCCAACCCGGTGAACCGGTTCCTGATGGCGGTGTACCGGCCCGCGCTGGAGCTCGTGCTGCGCTTCCCCAAAGGCACGGTGGCCGTGGCTACCTTGCTGCTGGCGCTCACCGCAGTGCCGTTGATGCAGCTCGGCGGCGAGTTCATGCCGCCGCTGGACGAAGGCGACCTGCTCTACATGCCTTCGGCGCTGCCTGGGCTGTCGGTGTCCAAGGCGTCGCAACTGCTGCAGCAGACCGACCGCCTGATCAAGACCGTGCCCGAAGTCGCACGGGTGTTCGGCAAGGCCGGCCGCGCGGACACGGCCACCGATCCGGCGCCGTTGGAGATGTTCGAGACCACCATCCAGTTCAAACCCAAGGCGCAGTGGCGAGCCGGCATGACAACTGACAAACTTGTCGAAGAACTGGACCGCGCCGTCAAGGTGCCGGGCCTGACCAATGTCTGGGTGCCGCCCATCCGCAACCGCATCGACATGCTGGCCACCGGCATCAAGAGCCCGGTTGGCATCAAGGTGGCGGGTGCGGACCTTGCCACCATCGATGCCCTGACCACGCAGATCGAAGCGGCGGTCAGGGACGTGCCCGGTGTCTCATCGGCGCTCGCTGAGCGTCTCACCGGCGGCCGCTACATCGACGTCGAAGTTGACCGACTGGCCGCCGCGCGCTACGGTCTCTCGGTGGCGGATGTGCAGGCCGTGGTGTCTACGGCCATCGGCGGCGACAACGTTGGCGAAGTGATCCAGGGCCGCGAACGGTACCCGATCAACGTTCGTTACCCGCGCGAGATCCGCGATTCGCTCGAAGGGCTGCGCCAGTTGCCCTTCGTGACCGGCAAGGGCGTACAGCTCTTGTTGGGCGACGTTGCTAAGATTGTCATCGCGGACGGCCCGCCGATGCTGCGCAGCGAAAACGCGCGGCTGTCGGGATGGGTCTATGTGGACGTGCGCGGCCGCGACTTGCGCTCCGCCGTGAATGACATGCAGGCCGCGGTCAACAAGGCGGTGAAGATGCCGGCCGGTTATGCGGTGTCGTGGTCCGGTCAGTTCGAATACCTGGAGCGCGCCACCGAGCGGCTCAAGCTGGTGGTGCCAGTGACGCTGGCGGTCATTTTTGTGCTGCTTTATGTGCTGTTCAAGTCGTTCGGCGACGCCGCGCTGGTGATGGCGGCCGTGCCGTTCTCCCTCATCGGTGGCTTTTGGCTGATCTGGGTGCTGGGCCATGCCATCTCGGTGGCCACGGCGGTGGGCTTCATCGCGCTGGCCGGGGTAGCCGCCGAGTTTGGCGTGGTGATGCTGATCTACCTGCAAAACGCACTGGCGCGGCGCCTTGCTGCCGGCGAGCCGATGAACGAGGAGACCTTGCTGGCCGCGATTCGAGAAGGCGCTGTGCTGCGGGTCCGCCCCAAGGCCATGACGGTGGCCGTCGTGATGGCGGGCCTGCTGCCGATCCTGTGGGGCAGCGGCACCGGCTCAGAAGTGATGCAGCGCATCGCCGCGCCAATGGTGGGGGGCATGATCACTGCGCCACTGCTGTCGATGTTTGTGATTCCTGCGGTATACCTGTTGATGCGGCGGCCTCGGGAACCTCGCGTTGCAGGCAAGCCTTTGCGGACAAGACGCAATTCTGCTTAAAGTTATCGGAGCGTGGGGCCCGATCAATTACCCACTTTTTTCAGAAATCTTGCGGTGATCTTGAAAATCAAAGGCGGCAACAGCAGCATTTGCAAAACTGGGCTGAGGCCAATGTTTAACCCTGGGATGATTGGCATTCTTGGGGTGTAACTCCACCGGTTCAACTCAAACACCGCAATCCATTCAACACTGACTGCGATCAAGAACCCTGCTCCCAGCATGATGGCGTAGGCGCTTGCAGTCGGTTTGTCTGCCCACGCAAAGTTTCTTGTTAAAGGGCATCCGATGCTGTAGATGATCACCACAATGACAGCATCCCCCCAAGCTGGAACAACACAATGCTTGGCAAATTCGAGAAAATCTCCACTATTCACATAAAGAGGCATTTGGAGAACTTCCCACGGATAATTCAGCGCAACAGAAAAAACAAGAAGTAAGAAAAACCTTTTAAATACAATTTTCAAGTCATTTTGGGATTGAGAGTTTTTCACAGCCAATGAGTCAGTTTTCCTTGACGTAACACACAAGGCCAATAAGCCACAAAATGGCGGGCAGCAAGAGCAGCCATCGAAAATCCGAATGCAAAACAAAGTTGGTTGCACTCAGCAGCCCGACGCTGGCCACGCCGGCCACTGCCAAAGCAGCGAACGTTCCTCGCTCGCGCTTTGCAAGAAAATACCAAGCTGCGAGCACCGTCAGCACGCCAGTGGCCACCATGAAGCCACCCATGACGTTGAACACGAGTCCGAGCCAGCGCTCCAGGCCGGGCACAGCAGCGCGAATCGCTTCAAGCGAACTGCCGATGTAGAGCGGATCTTCAGGGAGCAAGGCAGGACGCAGGAGGATGAAGTACAAGCCCAGCGCGACAAGCCAAAGCCCGCAAACCAGGAACACCTTGGCAGACAGCGGCAAGCGCTGGGAGACTGTCACGGTGTCACGCTGATGCCGTTGGGGCCTTTGCCCACCGGAACGGTTTTCACAACCTTGCGCTCTTTCAAGTCAAGCACGGAAAGGGAGTTCGCGTAGGTATTGGTCACGTAGGCGTACCGACCATCACGGTCAACGGCCACGCCATGGGCACCGTTGCCTGTCGTCACCGTCTTGGCAACCTTGAAGCTCTCAAGGTTGATCAGGCTGACCGTGTTGCCAGGTTTCTTGCGCGAACCTTGGTTGGCCACCAGCAGCGTGCGCGAGTCAGGGGTGGCGTACAGCTGGATTGGCACCGAACCGACCGGGACCTTTCGAACCACATTGCGCGTGGCCGGGTCGATCACAGCAACCGCGTTTTCTTCTGACAGCGAGACAAAGGCAAAGCGGCCGTCTGGCGTGAAACCGACCTGAGCCGGACCCTTGCCGGCCGGCACCTGCGCAACCTCTTTGTGCGTCGCTGTATCAATCACCGACACCGTGCCGCCCTTGAGGTTGGCAACGTAGGCTTGCTTGCCATCCGGGCTGATCCGGATTCCATGGGGAAACTGCCCGACCGGAATCGTCGCCACAAGGCGCTGCGCCGAGGTGTCGATCACGCTGACGGTGTTGTCGCCGCCGTTGGTGACGTAGGCAAAGCGCCCGTCGGGCGATACCACGACATGGGCTGGGTGCATGCCAACCGCCACCTTGGCGACGACTGCGTTGGTCGCGGTGTCGATGGCCCAGAGTGCGCCGGGCTTTCCCATCGCATCATGGTCGACTTTGGCCATTTCCTTGTGCGCAGACGCGTCAGACGCTGGCGCAGGCTCGCCGTTGTTGGTCACCCATACGAGCTTGCCGTCAGGCGATGCCTGCACGTTGTGTGGCATCTTGCCAACGCGCACGTTGGCAAGCGTTTTGAACGACGCGGCATCGAGCACGCTGACCGTGTCAGCGCCCTCATTGGCCACATACACCTTGTCAGCCGCCAAAGCGGCGCCGGACCAAGCCAGCAGGCCCAACTGCACTGCTGTCAAAAGCCAGTTATTTGTTCTTTTCATCATGTTCTTTCTTGGTTGGTAAAAAATTTCTCTCGTGACTCGGCCTGCACTGGTGTGTTCTGGAACACCGTCACCGGTCTTTTTCCTTGCACACCGTAGCGCTTGCGAACAGGCCAGATGTCTGAAACATCAGGTTGAACACCTGCTCGCAGGCAGCGTCGCGGCTCTCGCGCAGTTGTTCCAGGGCATGGGTTACTTGGTCTGCGGCTTCACGCTCACGCTTGATGAAGGGATGGTTTTGTGCAAGCGGTTGCCGGTTCTTGGCAAGCGGCTCGGCCATCAAAGCAACGCCACGCATCAAGGGACTAAACGCTTCAGAAAGCAAATACCGGCTGGTGCGCATCGGATGGAGCCACTTGAGCATGTCGGCTGTCCAGGGCGTGGCCAGCGCTTGCACCCAGGGACTGACAAATCCTCGGTAAAGCGCCTCGTTGACCGTCGAGACCTGTTTCACGCGCTCAAAAGCTTCCCGCGGGTATTCCCTTTTTAGGTCTTGCACCTCACGGGGTTCAAAGCGGACACTGTAGGTGGGTTTATGGCAGTCCGGGTCTCCCGACGGGTTGTCGATCTTCATTTCGTAGAGGCCCGGAGACAGCGCTTCAATGTCAGCCAAGCTCTCCAGGATGGCCCGGTGCTCCAGACGAGCTACTGCGGCCGAGACAAAAATGCCGAGATGGCCGACGTGCGGGTTGGTGAGGTAGACGATGCGCTGCCCGGCTTGCTTAAGATCCTCGGTGTCACTGTAGACGGCAGGGATCCATCCAAGTGCCTGGTGCGGCGGTGTGATGTTGTCGCCGTAGGACGCAAAGATGACAAGTGGATTCTTGATTCGCCTCAAGTCAGCAGTGCAACCCTGGCAAATTCGGAAAAGACCCTGTTCAATCTGATTGCCGATGAACAGGTTTTCAACGATCGCCAGGATCTCTTCTCGGCTCAGAAAATAAAAGCCGTTCCACCAGCGCTCGAACTCCAGAAAACGCGCCTGCTCACTGTCGACGTTGGTAAAAAGTTGGGCGTACTTCTCCCAAATGGCCTTTTCGGGCTTGAGGTTCTCAAAATTCTGCGCCAGCCAGGCGCCGTCAAAACGGCCATTGCCCAGGTCGGCCGTCAGATGCGCCAGCCAGCTGCCGCCAAGGAGGCCGCCGGAAAGTCGCATCGGATTGACCCCCGGCTCGCCGGCCCAGTACGACAAGGGCGAGCCGTTGAGCACGACGGGTCCGACCAGACCGGTGCAGTCTGCGGACAGCAGCGTCGCTGCCCACCCCGCCTGGCAGTTGCCATACAGTACGGGAGGCTTGCCAGGATGGCGGCGAGCGACCTCTTCGACGAAACGCCGCAGCACATGCAGCACGTCCGCCAAGGTCTGCCCCAGCGCCGGCTCGGGGAAGAAGATGACAAAATAGACAGGATGGCCTTCGCGCATGGCCATCCCGACTTCGGAGTCGCGCTTGAAGCCGCCAATGCCCGGGCCATGACCGGCGCGCGGATCGACCACGATGACCGGTGGTTTGTCAAGATTGACGCAGTCCTCCCAGCAATGCGCGTCAATTTCGGTGATGCGCAGCAGCGCATAGTTGACCGGTCGCTCAAAGCGGCGCGCATCGAGCAGTGTTTCGTACTTGAAGTCTAAAAGCGGCGGCAACCCGGCTCGCTCATGCTCCAGCATGTTGTTCGCACGCTGGCGAAGCGTGTCCCAGAACAGTACCGTGCGTTCGAGGACATCCCGCTGGTAATCAAAAAAGTCCTGAACTGGCAGTGCTTGAGAATCTTCAGTTACGGCATCCGACGCATCGTGTACTGCAGGCTTGGTCAACTCCTCGGAATGGTCCAGGACCCTCGGCTGTCGATCCTCTTCCTGACTTTGCGTCCTTTGTACCGCCACTGCGTTTCCTCGATCCGTGACGCTTTGAAAAGCCCGAAGTTTTTGTTGCGCTGTGGTTGTTTTCATTATTCTTCCAATCTCATGTCTTGCCGCGCCGCAAACGCAGTGCATTGCCGATCACCGACACCGAGCTCAAACTCATGGCCAGCGCGGCAATCAAGGGCGACAGCAGCCAGCCGGTCATTGGATAAAGCACCCCGGCGGCAATCGGAATGCCCAGCGCGTTGTACAAAAAGGCAAACACCAGGTTTTGCTTCATGTTGCCCACGGTCGCTTCAGACAGCGCACGCGCAATCGCAATCCCGCGCAGATCGCCCTTGACCAGTGTGATTTGGGCGCTGTTCATCGCCACGTCGGTCCCGGTGCCCATCGCCACGCCGACATCGGCCTTGGCCAGCGCCGGCGCATCGTTGATGCCGTCGCCCGCCATGGCCACCACGCGGCCTTCCTTTTGCAGTTTTTCCACCAGCAGCAGCTTGTCGGCTGGCTTGACCTCGCCATGCACCTCGTCAATGCCCAGCCGGGCCGCAACGGCTTTTGCCGTGGTCAGGCCGTCGCCGGTCGCCATCACGATGCGCATCCCGGAGGCCTTGAGCGTGGCCAGCGCTTCCGGCGTGCTGGCCTTGACCGGGTCGGACACGGCCAGCAAACCCATCAGCTGCCCATCGGCCGCCAGGTGCATCACGCTGGCGCCTTCTGCCCGCAGGGCTTCAGCCTGCGGCACCAAGACCGCGACAGAGACGCCAAGCTGATCCATCAGCGTGGTGTTGCCCAGGGCCAGTTGACGCCCGGCCACCTGGCCGCGCACGCCAATGCCCGAGCCGGACTCAAAGTTCTCAGGCTTGTCCAGCGCCATGCCGCGCTCGCGGGCAGCGCGCACAATGGTTTCAGCCAGTGGATGCTCGCTACCTTGGTCCAGGCTGGCCGCCAGGCGCAGCACTTCATTGCCATCAAAGCCGGGCGCGGGGACGGCGCGCTCGAACGTCGGGCGGCCCTCGGTCAAGGTGCCGGTTTTGTCGATGATGAGGGTGTCAATCTTGCGCATGTTCTCAATCGCCGCCGCATCGCGGAACAGCACGCCCTGGGTGGCGCCGCGACCGGTGGCGACCATGATCGACATCGGTGTGGCCAATCCCAGCGCGCAGGGGCAGGCAATGATCAGCACCGAGACCGCGTTGATCAGGCCGAACACCCAGCGCGGCTCGGGGCCGAACAGGCCCCAGCCGAAGAAGGTCAGCACGGCAATACCCACCACCGTGACGACAAAGTAACCCGCCACCACGTCGGCCATGCGCTGCATCGGTGCCTTGGAGCGCTGGGCCTGGGCGACCATCTGCACGATTTGCGAGAGCATCGTCGTCGAGCCAACACGCTCGCTTCGCATCACCATCGCGCCGCTGGTGTTGAGCGTGGCGCCGATCACCTTGTCGCCCACGCGCTTGCTCACCGGCATCGGTTCGCCGGTGAGCATGGACTCATCGACCGCGCTGCCGCCTTCCGTCACCACGCCATCGACCGGCACTTTTTCACCGGGACGCACGCGCAGCAAGTCGCCCACATGCACATGGGTCAGCGGCACGTCCTCTTCGGTGCCGTCCTGGCGAATGCGGCGGGCGGTCTTGGGCGCCAGGCCGAGCAGCGACTTGATCGCCGCCGAGGTCTGCGACCGGGCCTTGAGCTCGAGCACCTGGCCCAGCAGCGTGAGCGAGATGATGACGGCGGCCGCTTCAAAATAAACAGCAACGCGCCCCATGGAGACGAACGAGGCCGGAAACACCTGCGGCGCCAGGGTTGCCACCACGCTGTAGACGAAAGCAGCGCCGGTGCCCAGGCCAATCAAGGTCCACATGTTGGGACTGCGGTTCACCACCGACTGCCAGCCGCGCGAGAAAAACGGCCAGCCGGCCCACAGGACGATGGGAATCGACAGCACCAGTTCGACCCAGCTCTGCACGGTCATGTCCATCCACTGGAAACGGTGGCCGAACATGGCAAGCACAAAGACCATGCCTGTCAGCGGCAAGGTCCACCAAAAGCGGCGTTGAAAGTCGCGCAATTCGGGGTTTTCATCGTCACCCAGTTCCGGCATCAAGGGCTCGAGCGTCATGCCGCACTTGGGGCAGTTGCCCGGGTGGTCCTGGCGAATCTCGGGGTGCATCGGGCAGGTGTAGATCGTGCCGGCCGCCGCTGGAGCGGTGTCCGCCGGTGCTGCGGGTGCAAGGTACTGCAGCGGGTTGGCTGCGAACTTGCCCTGACACTTGGCGCTGCAGAAATAATAAGGCCGACCCTCGTGCGTCAGCTTGTGATCAGACTGCTCCGTGACAGTCATGCCGCACACCGGATCCTTCAGATCCGATGGCGAGGCTGGCTTGGCAGGCGGGCTGCTGCTCTGATGCTGATGTGTTTTCATGTCCATGGGGTTATTCCTTGTCGTTGTGCGTGCGTTCAGGCGCTTGCGGGTGCCTGCCGTGGCCCCCATGGCCGTGCCCGTGCATCAGGTGCATCAGCGGACAGGCGAGCAATAAAAGGTAAGGCCAGTAGCCCAGGACATGACCCCAGTGCTCGCGCAGCAGGTAAAAGCCAGCGATCAGGGCAGCCGTTGCCAGCACTCTCCCGCCCGGGCTGCGCCAAAACGATGGCGCAGGGGAGTCGTTCTCAAGCTGATTCATGGCGCTGCTCCTTCAGAGTTGCCAGCGAAAGGTACGGGGCGCGGATTCGCCGGGCCGGTCGATCCGGAGTTCGATCCCTTTTGGCCGCGGCGCCAGCACATCGAAGGCCAGCACGCCTTCACGGTGGTGGCCGCCCGGTGGCGCGCCGAGCCAGCCTGCAGGCTTGAATGTGCGGCCATCATCGGTTGTCAAAATGGCGCTTTGCGCGAGGTCATCGCCCAGGTCCCCGCTGTGCGTGTCCAGCACGACAGCGAACTCCCAGCGGTTGCCCACAAGTCCCATCGACTTCGCCGTCACCTTGACCGTCACGCCCTGCTCGTTCGACGACTGCACAGCGGTAGTCTCAAGGCTTGTTTGGGCCCATGCAACCCAGGGCGCTGTGCCCATCAGGAGGCCGGCCGAAGCCATGGAAGCCGCCAACAACCAGCGCCGGCCCGTCAAACTGAATTTTTTATCAACCATGGTGCTCTCCTTGAATAAAAGTTCAGATGCCGTGGCCGTCAGCGGCAACTGCACCCCCCCGTGCTGCCACTGCAGCAACCCGAGGCTTTAGGCTGCGAGGACGCTGTGGAAGCTGAAGCGTCTGTGACCAGCCTCGCGGGGTAACCCGCACCTGTCAAGGCCATCACCAGGAGATTGCCGCCTTGCATCAGTTCACCACTGACCCGGACACGGCCAGACTGAAGATCGACCTCTACCCCGCTGACACCCGGCAACGGCTTCAAGGCTTGCGTGACGTGCTTGACACATGCACCGCAACTCATGCCCTCGACTTGCAGATCAATGATGTTCATGTTTCAAACTCCTAAAAAATTTAAACGAAAGTCGTCAGAAAAAGCCCAGATCATCTTTTTGACACTGAGTCAGCTGCCGGCTGGGCCTTGCCCATGCGAGGGATGAACCGGGGCGTGCGCTGGGCCCACCGCTCGAACGCATCGCCAAATTGCGCGCGCATCTCGGCCTCTTCAGTGAGCGCCAAGCGCCCGTACATCACCAGCAGGATGGGGAACATGACCAGGGTCAACAGGGTCGGCCACTGCAACAAAAAGCCAAGCAGGATCAAAACAAACCCCACGTACTGAGGATGGCGAATCACGGCATAAGGCCCGGTGGTTGCCAGCGCATGTCCCCGCTGGGCGTGGTACAGCACATTCCAGGCGCTGGACAGCAAGATGAAGCCACCGGCGAGAAATAAGTAGCTGGCAAGATGCAGGACACCAAAGTGCGGATCGCCTTTCTCGCCCAGCAAAGTCGACCACAGGTGACCGTTGTCGTGGGACAAGATGTCCAGGCCCGGATACTTGGTCTGCAGCCATCCTGAAAGCAAGTAAATGGTCAATGGAAAGCCATACATCTCGACGAACAAAGCCACGATAAAAGCGGCAAAAGACCCAAAGGTTCGCCAGTCCCGCGCCGTTGCTGGCTTGAAAAAACTGTAGGCGAACATGATGAAAACGGCCGAGTTGATGACAACCAGCAGCCACAACCCATAAGCCGGTTGGTCATGACTCATGAAGGGTCTCCCTGGTTCGGCTGGCCAGGCTTGGCCGGGACGGCCAATTGTTCGCCTGGACCCGAATGCCGGCCATGCCCGCCATGGCCGTGATGCATGAACAGATGCATCAGCGGACAGGCGAGAAACAGCAGGTAAGGCAGCGCACCCAGGAAATGGGCGCGGTGCTCGCTTAATAAAAAGAATGCGGCAACAGCGCCGAACACGCCCCAGCCCAGGCTGTACCGGGAGCGCCAAAATGGCGGCGCCTGTGATGGCGCGCTGCTCTGACCTGGCCGTGCTTCGTGGTCGTGGTTCATTTGAAAATCTCCTGAATGGAACTGCTTAAAGCCTGCGCATTGGGCAGCCTTCTGCCTTGCCTGTGAAAGTTAATCACTGCCCGACGGTGATGGCCAGTGCAAGGTTCGTTCTAAGCGGTGTCATGGCATGGGCTCAGTTATTTGACTGGCGCCGTAGGCATCCGGTCCATCATCATTTTCATCATGGACTGCATCATTTCCATGCGCTTTTCCATCATCTGATGGCGCGCGCCCATGTCACCCGACATGCCCGACATGCCTTTCATGCCGCCCATGCCAGCGCTGGACGTGCCCTCCATCATGGCCATGCCGTCCTGCATGGTTTTCATGTGTTCGGCCATCAGCTTGTTGCGCTCTTCAGGGGTCTTGGCGCTCATCATCTTGTCGTGCATGACCTGCATCGTTTTCATCTGCGCGTCCATCTGGCCTATCTGGTCAGGTGTGCCCATGCTGCTGGCAGACGCGGTGCCCATGGGCATCATCAGCGGCGGAGCGGTGTTGCAGGCGGTCAATGCGCTGGCAGCAACAAAGGCAACGGCAAGGGGAATGGATCGAAAACGGGTCATGACAGACTCCTGGTTAAATGGCAAAAAATGGAATATCGTGCGCTGCGCTGTGCCTTGGGTAGGCATCGACGTAGCGGGTGCAAGGCTCAAGTCTGCTTTGCGCGTCCGGGGCACAAAAGCAAATTGGATGGTGATACGAACGCAGGCCACAGAGCGCGAGGCTCAGGGTCAAACGTCGGAAGGCCGCTAAATGGCCAGTCGCGGGAAGCGAATGCGGATGGGCAGCTCAGGCATGGCTGGCTGCTCCTCATCCAGTGAGTAAAGCGTTGGAATGACGGGTGCTACTGTGCCCCAAAGAACGTGAACGAGGGGCGCAGGGCCCACATCATTCTGGACGATCGTCCCGTCCTGTTTGGGGAAAGAGCGCGTGCCATCGTCGCAAACTTTCAGGCATGGCGCTTTGGAGTGCGGCTCATCAACGTCATGGGCAACGGCTCCCGTGTGACCGGGCAGAATCACAGATGCATGCGTAGCAGCTTCAGAGGATGCAGCTGTAGCGATATGGGCGTGCGTTTGACGCGCTTCCAGCAAGCACGCATTGGCTACGCCTGAAGTCAGCGCAAACAGCCACACCAGCAACACCAGCAATGCGGTGTTGCGCTTGGCGCGGGTGTTTGAAAAAAGTTTCATGGCAGTTGAGATCACAGAAGCTTCATCCTACGCGCATAGGGTAACCAATGATTGATCCACGTCAACGAACGCGGTATCCGCTTACAAGCCAGGCGATCAAAGTCAAAGTCTGTCAGCTTGATACTGAAAAAAAGAAAAATCTGGGGACGATGCGTATCAGCCTTACCTTGAGGTCATCAGCATGCTTTGACGTAAAGATCAAGCCGATGCGCAGGATCTGCGTGACTGCGTCCTGGGCTGCATGGAGCGACTTTTGTTACTTGCTCATCTTGTCGACTGGATGGCCATTCTTCGCCAGGAATTTGTCCAACTGGGCAATCTCTTTTTTCTGCGCAGCAATGATGTTTTGGGCCATTTTCCGCATTTCGGGCGCTTTGCCGTCTTTCAGTTCGGCCTGGGCCATGTCAATGGCGCCTTGGTGATGGATGCGCATCATCATGGCGAAATCCACATCGGCGTTACCGGTCATCTGCATCGAGGACATTTTGTCGTTGTTGTCCTTCATCATGCCTTTCATGTCCATGCCCTTCATGTCTTTCATGCCCATGCCGGGCATGGATGCGTGGCCTTTGCCGCCTTGCATTGCATCATGGCCGGAAGAGGCAGGTGCCTGAGCGTGCGCCATGGGCTGCAGCAGCGCTGCACTGAATGCAAAGAGCGCGATAGACACGGTTTTAACGGTATTCAAGTTTGAGGTCATGTTGAGCGACTTTCATAGGGTTGATGGAAAAAACAAGCTGTGAAGGTGCGCAGTAGTTGCAAGCCATCACGCAAGCACGACACGGTTCAATGGATCGATTGAATTGCTCAGGGTTCACTTGATGCGGCAGGTCAAACAGGTGTGAGAAATTCAGATGGTTTTTAATGCGGCAGATGCATACGCATCTTGGCTGTCACACACCTCTGCCGGGCCGCAGCTGGCTTGATCCTTGGGGCCAACCGAACTGTAGACAGGCGAAAAACCGCCACCGGGTGTGCGAAAGTTGGTGGTCTGCCCTTGGTACATTCGCGCCGCCACCCACTGCACAGAGCCGTCGTACGCAAACGCGCGCAGATCAAATTTCATGGACTTGGGGTCGAGCTTGTCGACCTGGCGCTCTCCGGGCGAAACGATGCTTTGGGCAACGTAGTCACCGGCCAGAATGTCTTGCCAGACGCGCTTGGTGAGTTTGTCCCCTCGGTAGGCGCCGCGGCCGCCATAACCGGCAATCGGTTTGAAGAAAAGGCTCCGGCGCGCACCCCAGAGGCGCTGCTCGTCGGCGGGGTCCACCACCTCAGTGCGCGGCACATGTTCAAGCAGCACCTTTTGCGTCGCCTCGAGAACGCCCAGCGCCTGAAGCTGCGCGGCATCGCTGAACAACGCAAGGAGTCGCTTGTCGGCAAACAGGGCATGGGCCTGCGGGTGAGGCGTCAGCACGATCGCACGGTTCAGGTACGCGTCCCGTAGCGCACGGTTGCCGGTTTGCTCCAGGTAAAAGTCAGTCAGCCGGTTGTACACCAGGTCAATGGCAAGCTCGCCCTGCCACAGCAAGCCGTCTCGCCACTGCAGTGCCGATGGGCTGGCAATGACACAGCGCAGTCCGTGGCGTTCAAACAGCTGCTGAAAAAGCAGGAATTCAGGATACAGGTACTGTTCTTCAGCCGCTTCGTCAACAATCGCAATGCTCGACAGTGGCTTGGTGCGGCCGCTCAAAAACCATTCCTGGCGAAACATATCGACCATGCGCTGCACAAAATTATCAGCGTCAGCAATTGTCGGAGCCATCTCATCCATGGCCTTGCAGCAGGCCCGCTGCGCCTTGGCCAGCAATACATTGAGCATCGCCCCGCCGGCATTCGTATTGATCTCGATCAGCCCTAAATGACCCTGATGAAGATGAAAGTCGTAGCCGAAAAACACGCCTCGGGCGCCACCCGAATCAAAACGGGCAATGGGAGGCGCGGCGGACAACACCTGCTCGCGGTAGGCGGCAAGTGACACAACCGATTCAACGGCCTGCACCACCTGAGCCATGCGCTCGAGCTGCGCTTGGGCAACGAACACGGGCTGCGCTGCAAACAGGTGGGGGCAACGCTGGCGAATCAGCTCTGCCAAATCCGGTTGCCCCACTTCTGATTCAAGCGCGAGCGCCAGCGCATCTTGGTCGAGTGTTAGGCAAAAGCAGTCGCGATTGAAGGCGTCAACGGGGGCAAGCGGAGCTTCATGATGCATGGGTGTCGAAGTAGTGTTCATGGGTCCCGAACCTGAAAAAAATTAGTACCGGTCTGCATGCCATTGCCTGGCCAGCGGAGTCAATGCACCACCATCGTGCCCCACAAAACCAAGCCCAACAGACGTTGCTTGGCAGCTCAATACTCATGACTACCATAGCACTGTTGGCCTTTTTAGCGGCCACTTGAGGCCGGAAACGAATAAAACTGGGCTGCCAGAGGTGGTCTTTATGGTCGCAAAAACCAATGAGTTTCGTGATGAACGCGGAGATTGACCAAGAACGAAACTCAACAACAATGGGTCGGGCTTCGCCACATGACTACGGCCGCTTCGCCGCCTTCGTCATTCTGATGCCTGGGTGGGTGTTCAAAGAAGCGCCTCACGG
>Ga0308157_10000982_pt1 | contig 70029 bp, 64 predicted proteins | sample PhyBR1_FD_201035 | JGI IMG/M metagenome (GOLD analysis project Ga0308157, IMG submission 201035) | Phyllosphere microbial communities from UC Gill Tract Community Farm, Albany, California, United States - DLSLB.R1 | ecosystem: Host-associated > Plants > Phyllosphere > Unclassified | place: USA...
AAAGCCTGGAAGCCAACTCGCCGCAGGTGAGCGCCGCCGAGCACGGCGATGGCCTCACCTCGCTGCAATACCGCAAAACCGCCGGCGCCACCACCGAAGAAACCCGCGCCACCATCACCCAGGCCGATATCATTCAATTGGAGCGCGTCGGCACCACCTTCACCATGCGGGTGGCGCAGTTTGGCCAGCCTTTCGAAGTGGTGCAGGTAGCCAACGTAGACCTGGGCCAGGAGGTGTACGTGGGCCTGTTTGTATGCGCCCACAACGCCGATGTGACCGAAACGGCCGTTTTCCGCGATGTGCGCCTGACAACGCCCGCGCCCGCTAGCCTCGTGGCCTACAAGCAGTACCTGGGCAGCCACCTCGAATTGCTCGACGTAGCCTCCGGCAACCGCGAAATTATTTATACGGCGCCCAACTCCATTCAGGCGCCCAACTGGCGGCCCGATGGCAAGAGCCTGATTTACAATAGCGACGGCCTGATGTATAACTTCGACCTGGCTACCCGGCAGCCGGCCGTGCTGCCCACCGGCGACGTTAAGAATAATAACAACGACCACGTGCTGTCCTTCGGCGGCAACATGCTGGGCCTGAGCAGCGGCGTCGATAAGCTCGGGGGCTCCATTGTGTATACGGTGCCGGCTAGCGGCGGCACGCCCCGTCAGATTACGCCGCGCGGCCCCTCTTACTTGCACAGCTGGTCGCCCGATGGCAAGAGCCTGCTCTTCACCGGCCAGCGCAACGACGAGTTTGATATCTACCGCGTGCCGGCCAAGGGCGGCAAGGAAGTGCGCCTCACCACCGCCAAAGGCCTCGACGACGGTGCCGAGTACACCCCCGATGGCCAGTACATCTACTTCAACTCGGCCCGCACCGGCACCATGCAAATCTGGCGCATGAAGGCCGACGGCAGCCAGCAGGAAGCCGTCACCACCGGCGAGTTCAACGACTGGTTTCCGCACATCTCGCCCGATGGCAAGTGGCTGGTCTTCGTCTCCTTTCTCAAGGATGAGGTGCCCGCCGGCGACCACCCCTTCTACAAGCACGTGTACCTGCGGATGATGCCCCTAGCCGGCGGCCAGCCCAAAGTCATCGCCTACGTCTACGGTGGCCAGGGCACGATAAACACGCCCTCGTGGTCACCCGACAGCAAGCGCGTGGCCTTCATCAGCAACAGCGGCCCGCTGAAGTAACTGCTTATTTTATATTCTAAAGGTCATGCAGAGCGCAGCGAAGCATCTCGCGTGCTGACGTTTGCAGGCGTTTGCACGCGAGATGCTTCGCTGCGCTCTGCATGACCGTTTTTGAAGCTTTTATACGTTTAATAAGCTCTTACCTACGCCCGGCTCACTTTCTCCAGCAGCGCCTTGGTTTTGCGGATGCCGTCTTCTTCGCTCAGCTTTTCGCCTTCGTATTCGATGCCCACGTAGCCTTTAAAGCCTGATTCCTTGATGATGCGGAACATCTTGTAGTAATCAGTTTCAACGCAGTTGCCGGCAGCGTCAAACTCAAACGTTTTGGCGCTCACACCTTTGGCTACGGGCATCCACTCCTTCACGGCCTTGTACTTGTCATACGATTCGAGACAAGTACCCTGGTAAAGCTCCCCCGTATCGCGCCGGATGCAGAAGTTGCCGAAGTCGGGCAGAATGCCCACGCTCTTTTTATCGACCTGCCGAATGGTTTTCAGGAGCCACTGACCGTCAGAGGTATAGCTGCCGTGGTTTTCTACTATCACGTTGATGCCCGCTTTTTGGGCGTACTCGTTCAGGCGGCTCAGGCCATCGATGGCGGCGAGCTGCACCTCGGTCGCCGAGCCCTTGCCGAAGGCGTTGACCCGCACCGTGAGGCAGCCCAGGTACTTGGCGGCATCGACCCATTTGTAGTGGTTCTCAACGGCTTTGCGGCGCTCGGCCTCGTTGGGCGCGCCGAGGTCACCCTCGCCGTCTATCATGATGAGGTGGTTGCGCACGCCATTGTCGTGGCAGCGCTGCAAGAGGTCGCTCAGGTACTTGGTATCCTGCGCTTTGTCTTTGAAAAACTGGTTAACGTACTCCACCACGCTGATACCATACTCTTTTTTAGCAATGGCCGGGAAGTCGAGGTTATCGATTTTCTTGCTGAACAAGGCTTTGTGCAGCGACCACTCGGCCAGCGAAATCTCGAAAAACGGCTGGGCAGCCAGTTCGTGGGCGATGGCGGGCGGGGCCAGGGCCGCCGTAGCGGCCACGGTAGCCGCCTGTTTGAGAAAATGACGGCGCGAAGTAGTCATGGGCAGGTGGGTGGGAAAAGGATGCTAGCCAGGCTGATACCGCTCGGCCCGCCGAAAGTAACACACCTGGCTGTAATGGGGAAGCCGGCCGCGCCCGAACTTTGCGGCCCTAGCGCCGGCCCGCGCCCGGCTACCTTCCTCCCAGCGTACTTTTCCCGTGTCCGAATTACCCACTCCCGCCGCGTCGGCGCAGCCTTCCCTCACCGACTTCGCCAGCTTCTACCTCTACGGCCTCACAAATAATCCGTACCAGCAGTCTACGGACCTCGGCAAGTTTGGGCAGCTCTACAACCTCGTTATCGGGGAGCACGGCGGGGTGGGGCTAGCCAGCTCGTTTCATCCCTACCAGCTCGTGAATCAGGCCGGCGTGACAGTCTGGTATGCCGCCTACGCCCAGCTCTACGCGCAGCCCAACCGCGCCTCGCTCTTCGAGGCTATGGCCGATGAGCAGGCGCGCTTTGTAGTGGCGCCACCCGCCTCCTTCAGCGAGTTTCACGTGTGGCCCGACACCCGGCTAACGAGCGTGGAGAACCCGGTTTTCAGCCACTATATCCCGTTTGTGCTGCCCTTCTTGGTGCGCAAAGGCCCGGCCGCCCTGCGTTGGGATGCCGAGCTAGCCGCCGCCGAAGGCGACCGCGCCCGCTTCGGCCAGTACCTCGATGCCGTGAACAAGGCCATCCGTTTTGTGCAGCCCGCGCCGGGGTTTGTGCTAGGCTTCGGCGAGTTTGATGAGCACCAGCCTAGCCAGCTCATCGAGCGGTTTATGGACATACGCCCCACCTTGCTCACGCGCTAGGCCCGACTAAACCTATAACAGCTACAACGTCCGCGCGGCGGCTTGCGCCGGACCTACCGCTACCCTAGCGCCGGCCAAAAACTCGCCGTACCAGCGGCCCGAGTCTTTCACAATACGCTCCTGGGTTTCGTAATCGACGTGCACTAGGCCGAAGCGCGGGCGGTAACCCTCGGCCCATTCGAAGTTGTCGGTGAAGCTCCAGGGGAAGTAGCCATTGACCCGGATGCCCTCGCGGCGGGCGCGCAGCACTTGCCCAATAACCGCCTGGAAGTAGGCTAGCCGCGCCGCATCGGGCACGCGGTTGCCCACCGGCTGGTCGGCAAAGGCCGCGCCCGACTCGGTAATGTACAATTCGGGCGCGCCGGAATAGGCGGCGTATTTTTTTAGCATTTCGTAAATCGACTCTGGGAATACCTCCCAGCCCATTTCGGTGGTGGGTGCCCCGCGCTTGGCGGCCGGCACCAGCGCCGCCCCGATGAGCGGCAGCCAAGGTGCGGCGCGCACCACTTCGCGGGTATAGTTCTGGATGCCCCAAAAGTCGAAGTCGAATTTTAGGCGCTCCGCATCGCCGGGTTTTTGGTAGCGGCGCAGCAGCCAGCCAAGCGTGGGCAGCTCGGCCGTGGGGTAGCCTAGCCCCAGCGTAGGTTCTACAAAAAGTCGGTTGAGCACGGCATCGACGCGGCGAGCGGCGGCTTCGCTAGGGCCGTGTCCCGGCCGAGCGGGCGTGACGTACGAACACGAAAACGTGGTGCCGATGCGCGCCGTACCCGGCAAGGCCGCCCGCAACGCGCGGCCGCCCTCGGCCTGGGCCAGCGTGGCGTGGTGGGCCGCCGCCAGAAATGCCGGCAGGCTGCGCCGACCCGGCGCGTGCACTCCTAGCAAATGGCCAGCGCCTACAAATACCATCGGCTCGTTGAGCACCATCCAGTGCTGCACGCGGTCGCCGAGGCGGCGGGCTAGCACCTGGGCGTAGTCGGCTAGCCAGTCGGTCACGGCGCGGTTGGTCCAGCCGCCGCGCTGCTGCAAGGCTAGCGGCAAATCCCAGTGATACACCGTGAGCCAGGGGCGCAGGTCGCGTTCCAGGCAGGCGTCCACGAGGCGGTCGTAGAAATCTAGCCCCCGCCGATTGATGGCCCCCACGCCCTCGGGCAGCACCCGCGGCCACGACGCCGAGAAGCGAAAATCAGTCAGCCCCAGGCCCTGGGCCAGGTCGAGGTCCTGCTCGTAGCGCGTAAAGAAATCGGTACTTACCCGTGCGTGTTCGCCGCGCGCAATGGCCCGCGGCCGGCGCGTAAACTCATCCCAAATGCTTGGGCCCTTGCCTTGCTGCTGCCAGGCGCCCTCTACCTGATAGGCCGCGCAGGCCGCCCCCCAGTGAAAATCAGGCCCAAAATCGGCCCGCGAATAGCTGCTGGGCGTGGTATCAGGGAAAAAAGCCGGGGGTAGTGCCAGCGGGCGCTGAACAGTGAGGATAGTGTCGTCGGGCATCAAAGCAGAACCAGCCACCGGCCGGAATAAGTCACAAGAATACAGAAATATGCGGCCGCCGGCTAGCCGGAGCGGCCAGCGACACGGCTAGCCACTGGGGCTAGCCCATAATGCGCGCCGCTTGCCGTGGCCGCGGCACCCCTAGCTGCTCGGCCAGCAGCTGGTCGAGGATGGCGCCGGTGCGGTCGGGGTAGTCTACGGGCACGGGCCAGCCACGGTGCAGCCAGTCGTCGATGCGGTCGAGGTGCTTGTCTTTGAGGCCACGCACCACGGGCACGCCCATGTCGGCCAGGGCCGCGGCGTTGCACTGCTGCTCGTACTGCTGCTTCATCGGGATGACGAGCAGCTTTTTGCCCAGGTACAGCGCCTCGGCGGGCGTTTCGAAGCCCGCGCCGCACAGCACCCCCCTAGCCCGGGCCAGGCTTTGCAGAAAATCGCCGCCGCTTACCGGCCACACGCGCACGTTGCCGTAGTCGGCGGGCTGCTGGCTGTGCTTCGAAAACACCTCCCACTGCACCGTGCGGCTGAGGTAGCGCAGGCGCTTAACCAGCGTTTCTTCGTCGAAGGCCGGCAGGTACACCGTGTAGTGTCCTTCATCGGTGGGCGCCAGCTCGCGCACCTGCCGCCGAATAACGGGCGTGCTGATGCCAGGCGCATATTCCTGAAAGTGAAAGCCATACTGCGCCGAGCTCGGGGCATAATGCCGCAGCACGGCCCGGCCGGCCGGGTCCTCGTCTTTGGGCCGGGGCGCGGCGGGGTGCAGCACGGCACTCTGGTGGCTCAGGGCCACGCAAGGGCGGTGCCGCAGCCGGCAGGCCCAAGCCGACACGGGTTCAAAGTCGTTGAGCACCAAGTCGTAGCTTTCCACCGGCAGGTGCCGAATATCGTGCACAAACCCCGCCGAGTTGAACTGCCGAAAGGTCTTCACAAAGTTGATACCGCCCTTCTTCCCAAACAGAAAGCCCATGCCGCCCACCCGGTAGCGGATGGGAAAAGGCAGCGGCAGGTCGGCGGGAGGGCCGCTCACCAGCAGGTCGAGCTGGCCGCCTAGGGCCGCCACGCGGGCTTGCAGCAGCGGTACTATATCGAGGGCGCGCATCAGGTGGCCGTTGCCGGTGCCCTGAATGGCGTAGAGAATGTTCATGCGTTATTTCAACTTAAACTCGGCCAGCAGGCTTTCGAGCAGCGCGGCGGGCGCGGCGTCGGCGGCGAGGTCTTCGGCCTCCGGCAGGTCGCTCGCCTCGCCGGGCTGGGGCAGCATGCGCGGGTCGTCGGCGTAGCGGTAGAGGGCCCAGCCGGCGTCGGCGGTGTATTCGAGGGCGGTCAGGTTTTCGACCCAATCGCCCGAGTTGAGGTAAGTGATAGCGCCCTGGGGCGTGGCTAGGGTCTTGATTTCGGGCTGGTGAATGTGGCCGCACGCCACGTAGCGGTAGCCCTGGTCGGCGGCGATGGTGGCAGCCGTTTGCTCAAAGTCGCTGATGAGGCTCACGGCGCTTTTCACCCGGTCCTTCACAGCTTTAGAAAGCGCCACCTTGGGCCGGCCTAGCTTGTGCAAGCCAAAATTCACCAGCCGATTGAGCAGAATGAGCAGGTCGTAGCCCTTGCCGCCGAGGTGGGCCAGCCAGCGCGAATGCTGCATGGTCACGTCAAACACGTCGCCGTGAAACAGCCAGGTGCGGCCGTGAGGCAGGTCGAGCACCAGCTTATTATCGAGCTGAAAGTGCCCGAGCTTGAGGCCGGCAAACTTGCGCAGCAGCTCGTCGTGGTTGCCGGTGAGGTAGTAGATGCGGGTGCCCTTGGCCGCTAGCCCCGCCAGGTAGCGCACTACCCGCATGTGCGACGGCGGCCAGTAATTTTTAGAAAACTGCCAGATATCGACAATGTCGCCATTGAGCACCAGCACCTGCGGCCGGATGCTTTTAAGGTAGCGCAGCAGTTCGGGAGCGTGGCAGCCGTAGGTGCCCAGGTGCACATCGCTGACCACGGCCACGCCGAGGCGGCGCTTTTTGGGCCGGCGCGGGGTAGCCGGCAGGGCGGGCTCGGTAAGCTCCCTCATGCGGCCGATGGATACGAGAGGCCCGGGAAGCTAGAGCGCACGCGAGCCTTGGGGCGCCGGGGCTTCGTGGGCGGCCCAACCGGAAAGGCGCCGGCCGCGCTGCCCAGCGCCGAGCGCAGGCTGCGCCGCAGCGGCCACCCGAGCACCAGCCACCAGCCCATGGCTAGCAGCCACACCAGCCCCGCGCCGGAGGGCTGCCAGTCCAATAACAAGCGCTTGACTTCCGCGAGTTTTAGCATACCCCAAAGCTCCTTCGGGCATATAAAGTCAGCGTTACGAGCGCGTTACACTTACGTCACTATTTGGCTCTGGGGCGGGTATTTGCGGCACAGCGCGGTAGGTTTGGCGTGCATTGCCGTTCTTTGTATCGTCGCTATTTAATTTCCATTCAGGATTATTTATCTTCTCTGCAAAATGCAATTTACTTCTACGCTACGCACCGGGTTAGTCTTCGCTTTTCTGGGGGCTGCTACCGCGGCCCACGCCCAAAGCCCTAATGGCCCCGCTCGCAAGCGCTACCTCTTTGCCCAAAAAAACCCCGAGTGCCCGGTGGTAGCCAACGTCACGAAGAATACCGACGAGGATGCCGACATCACGGGCACCTATACCCACGTTTGCTACCGCTCGAATGAAGAGATGCAGGCCGAAATAACCGAGCTGCGCAAGATTCACGACTGGGCCGACTCGACCTACCAGCGCCGGCTAGGGGCCCTGCCGGCAGGCGGAGCGCTCGTGCTCGATATTCGCCGCCAAGGGGCCAAAAACGCCGACCCCTCGCTGCTCACGCTATCGGCGCGCACCAAGGATGGCAAGGAGGTTTTCACGGGCACGCCCAAGGCGGGCACCGGCCGCTTCTACGGCCGCGACCTCTACCAAAACCACCAGGTAGTACCCTTCATCAAGCTCGACCCGGCCGCTGGCCCGCTCACGCTCATCATCACGGATACGCGCCTGCGTCAGCAGTTCGAGTACCAGCTCACGCCGCAGTAAGGACTAGCGGGCTACTCTACTTCTAGTAAGGAACGTCATGCTCATCTGGCGTCCGCTTGTCGAAGCACCTTGCCTGCGCCGCCAGGGTCACTACTCCTAACGATGCGGTAGAGATGCTTCGACAAGCGGACGCCAGATGAGCATGACGTTCTATTATTTTGCTACGACTTGTGCAGCTGGGCCCACTGCACGGCTATCATCGTTTTGGCGTCCTGCATCTTTTCCTGGGCTAGCGCTTCGCGCGAAAGCCGCACCATTTCTATTTGCTCGTGCTCATCGGCTAGCCCCCCGCCTGGGCCAGTTTGCTTACTAACCTCGGCGTAGTACACCACAATGGTTTCGGCGCTGGTGCCGGGCGAGGGCCACATAGTCACGATTTCAGTTAACTGGTCGATGTCGTAGCCCAGCTCTTCCTGAATTTCGCGGCGCACGGCCGTTTCAGGGCTTTCGCCTTTGTCAATCATGCCGGCGGCTATTTCGAGCAGTTCGCGCTCGGCACCCACCCGAAACTGCCGGGTAAGCACGTACTGCTGGCGCTCGGTATCGAAGACCAGGGCCGCCACGGCGTGGCCGGGGGCAAACTGCTCGCGGGGCAATTCTTCGCCGTCCTGCGTTTTAAGGGTGAGCTTGTTGAGCTTAAAATGGCCGTCGTAGGCACGCTCGCGGTGAACTATCTGCATGGCTTGGAGATTTAAGCGGTACCTTTGCCGCCGAAGGCAGCCTGGCAATCGGACCAGCTGCCCGCCGTAAGTATACGGCCGCTAGCCCGCCGCGTCGTGGTTTGTGCGTGAGGCGCGGGTTTTTCCCTCCTATTTTCTTAGTACTTGCGCAGGCAGCCGATGGCCTCCGCCCCGGCCACCACCCACCGGGCGGGTGGCTCCCACCTTCATGACCTTTAACGACCTCAACCTGATTGAGCCCATCCTGCGCGCCCTAAGCGAGGAAGGCTACACCACCCCTACGCCCATCCAGCAGCAAGCCATTCCGCAGGTGCTCGAAGGCCACGACCTGCTCGGCGTGGCCCAAACCGGCACCGGCAAAACGGCTGCCTTCTCGGTGCCGATTCTGCAGATTCTGCACCAAACCGCCCAAACGCAGAAAGCCGCCCAAGGCCCCCGTGGCCGCGTGCGCTGCCTCGTGCTCACGCCTACCCGCGAGCTAGCCATCCAAATTGGCGAGAGCTTTAAGGCCTACGGCCGCCACCTGCCGCAGCTGCGCTCCACCGTCATCTTCGGCGGCGTGGGCCAAAACCCGCAGGTGCAGGCGCTGCAGCGCGGCGTCGAAATTTTGGTGGCTACGCCCGGCCGCCTGCTCGACCTCATGAACCAGGGCTACGTGAATCTGCAGCACCTCGAAGTATTCGTGCTCGACGAGGCCGACCGCATGCTCGACATGGGCTTCATCCACGACATCAAGCGCATCCTGCCCAAGCTGCCCGCTGGCCGCCAGAGCCTGTTCTTCTCGGCCACCATGCCGAACGTTATCAAGGAGCTTTCGGCCACCATCCTGCGCCCCAACCCGGTGCAGGTAGCCGTGACGCCCGTATCGAGCACTGCCGACACGGTAACCCAGTCGGTGTTCTTGGTCGATAAAAACGATAAGCCCGCCCTGCTTCGCCACGTGCTGAAGGACCCCGCCATCAAGCGCGTGCTGGTCTTCACCCGCACCAAGCACGGCGCCAACAAGGTGACCGAAACCCTGGAGAAAGCTCAGATTACGGCTGAGGCCATTCACGGCAACAAGAGCCAGAACCACCGCCAGCGCGCGCTCAGTAACTTCAAGGCCGGCACTACCCGCGTACTCGTTGCCACCGATATCGCCGCCCGCGGCATCGACGTGGATGAGCTGACCCACGTTATCAACTACGAAGTACCCAACGAGCCCGAAACCTACGTGCACCGCATCGGCCGCACCGGCCGCGCCGGGGCCTTCGGCACGGCGTTTACATTTGTAGAAGAGGAAGAGCGTGCGTATCTGCAAGATATTCAGAAGCTTATTCGCAAGCAGATTGATGTAGACAAGGAGCACCCCTACTCAACCAACAGCGTAGCCCCGGTATCGCTGAATGGCAACGAGCGTATTATCCGGCCCAAAGGCCCGGCTGGCCGCCCACCCCGCGATGGGCGTGGGGGCAGTGGCGGAGGCCAAGGCCGCAGCGGTGCCCCGCGTTCCAGCGGTTCTGCTTCGGGTGGTGGCCGCAGCGAGCACCGCGGCGGTGGTCGCCCGCAGTCATCGGGTGGTGGCGAGCGCTCGGGCGCTTCGAGCGGCGGGCAGCGCAGCAGCCGGCCTTTCCAGGCGGGCCGTAGCGGTGGTGGCGAAGGCGGCCGCCGGTCGAGCTAGGCTAGCTACATACTTAGCCGCCGCTAAAGTCTGATGCTGAGCGGCGGACCCAGTATTCCGGTAGTTGCGCTTCCAGCGAAGCGGAGCTACCGGAATATTTTTGCCCTAAGGAAACAAAAACTGCTTGGGAAAGCTTCTCTGGGTGGCTATTCGCCACTACTTTAACGCTGTTTTCCTGGCTCCCTAGCATCATGACTTCCCGCGTTTCCCTTCCGCTAATTCAGGCCCTGCGCGACACGGCCCGCCGTCTGGCTTCTGAGGCGCCCTACCAGTGGGGCCACATGGGCAGCTGCAACTGCGGCCACCTCGCCCAAACAATCACCAGCCTCACCAAGGCTGAAATCCATACTCAGGCCCTGCAGCGCTACGGCGACTGGGAGCGCCAACTCGTGGACTATTGCCCCACCAGCGGCCTGCCCTTCGACCAAACCATTGATGAGATGCTGGCCCTAGGCTTCTCGCGTGAAGACCTCACCCACCTCGAAAAGCTGGGCGACCCGGCCGTGCGTCACACCATCCCGTTTGAGCGTCGCAATGCCCTGCGCCACAATCAGCGTGACGATGTCGTGCTCTACCTGCGCGCCTGGGCCGACCTGCTTGAGCAGAAACTGGTAGCTAGCCTACCCATGCCCGCCCTAGCTGAGCTTGCCCTGGCGGAAGCGTAGAAGCCATTCGTTTTATAATATCTCCCAAGCCAAAGCCCCGGCCACGCACGCTGCGTAGTCGGGGCTTTGGCTTGGGGCTTTTATACTACTACTGCGGCTGTTGGGCCGCCGTGGCAGTGGTTAGTAAGTAACGTTGCTACGCTGGGCTTCGCGGTAGCCCTCGGTGCGGTGCTCACGCTTATAGGCGGCATCGGCGCTAGGGTCTTTCTCCGCGTCGGGGGCCGTCGTGCAGGCAGCGGTCAAGAACAGGGCCGCGCTGGCGGCCAGCAGCAGGGAGTAGGTGCGCAAGCTTTTCATGCTGCGAAGGTAAGGCCCGGCAGTCTAAAGCTGAAAGCACCTGGGCGCAATTTATTGCTGCAACATTGCTGCTGCCAGCTAGGGAGCCGTCTAGAACCGGGCTGCTACCACCCTTAATTCAAGCTCCATACCCCAATTTACATTTGCTAACCAGCTCTTTTTGTACCACCTGGTCAGCTAGCAACCCCTAGTAAAGCAGGCCTTTTAATTATACTAGGTAAATTAAAAATCCAATAAAAATAGTTGCCCCTAGCAAGCCCTTTACTCCTATGCAGCCCGGCAATTACTTACCCAACAGCCTGGGTCAGGACCACCTGAAGCCCGAACCTGGCCCAGGTCGTTCTTGCGTTTTTACAAGTTTTGGCGTTGGCAACCAACTTAGCACGCTACCAGACGCCAATCATGCTCAAATTGCTTCGAATGAACTAGAACTAAAAAAATAAATCGTCGATTTCAACAAGGACCGAAAAATGGCTTTTCTTATCTTTACTCAGTTACTTATAAAGTTCTGAAAGCAAGATTTTTATCCATTTAAAACTTACTGACGCAAAACCACTGTAAAACAACTTTAGAAACTTTAACTTATTCCGGTTTTATCACCCTTGCGCCCTACGCGGTGACTGTTCGCTGCCAGCCGTATTTCACAGGGCTTATACAGCCGAAACTGTTTGTATTATCCCAACGCACTTAGAAACAAAGCCTATTAGCTTTCCGCCCTTCCTATTGACCAAGATAGGCAGCGAGGACACAACCTGACCGGCGCTAGCTTCATTAGCAAGTGTTACTAAAGAAGCTACTAAGCCACAAAGATTCGCCGCTACGAAGCAGCGAGCGGTGCCGGGACAGACAACTTATCTGAAAAATTTGTTTATCTAAAAATGAATACTTACTAAATAGCCTAATCACCGCATCGAATTACTCCGGCTGATAATCGGCAAAAGAGCCGTCCCGATAAAAAATAACGATGCGCCGAATAGCCTTGCCTGACTCGGATAGAAAGGGCAGCATGGCGGCTTCAAGGTCGGAACGGGCGGGCAGGGCAGCTGCTACCGCGGGTGGGGTGGGCATCGTCGCGGAGGCCTCAGTGGGGCGCAGCGGGCTAGCACCCGGCACGGTAGCGGAACGACTACCTTGCGGCGCTGGCGCGGGCACAAACCGCGCTGCCCGAAACGGCCCGGGCACTGCTGGCACTGCCTCGGGCCCGACCTCGGGAGAAAGGCGGGGGCTGGGCGCGGGCGCCAATGGCAGCGTGGGGGCTAGCGGCGCCGCGGCTACCGGCTGCGGGGCGCTGAAGGGACGCGGCCGCGCTTCCTGAGGCCGCGCAGGCGTAGTGATGGGCGTTATTTCGGCGGGTAACGGCGCAGCGGAAGCCACAGGCGCACCGCTGGCAGGCGCTGAGAGTTCGGCCTCGGCTGGGGGCGCGGCTGCAGGAGCGCCGCTAGCAGGCGCTGAGAGCTCGGCCTCGGCTGTGGGCTCGCTGGTGGGTGAGAGGGTAGCTAGCTCACTAATGGGGGCCGTAGCGGGCGGCGGGGCGACAGCAGGGCTAGTGCCAGTAGCCAGCATCTCGCCGGTGCCAAACAGGAGCCAAGCCAGGGAGATATCAGGAAAGGCGCTGCCAATGCGTTGGGCTACTTCCAAGCTGGGCTTATTACGCTCGCTCAAGATGTGGCTCATGACTGGCCGCCCAACCCCAATGAGGTCAGCAAACTGCGTTGGGGTGAGCTGCTTGTGCTCCAGAAGCTGGCGAATGCGCGTTACCATAGCCTATCAATTATTTTACAAATGTGCGAAAAAATCCATAGATTTCAGGTGACTCTATCAAGACCAGTCAGTTCACAAAAGTAATACACAAGGAAACAGGTATTATTCACACTTGTACAAAAGTCGATTATCCGAAATACCATCCTGCTTTGCTACAAATGTTATTACAATTGTAACAACTAGGAAGTGGCCCGTTTGCTACCTGAAGCAGTGTAGCGGACGCAAAAAAAGCGGCCCCGCCACCGGGGTGGCAGGGCCGCTTTGGGAAAGTTTGCAAGGGTCGCTTCGGCTATTCGCCGGGGCTAGCCAGGCTAGTTGAAGTACTCTTTTGCGAGTGCTTTATCGTGGCCGTAGATGTCGTCGCGGAAGTGCGCGTGGCCGTTGGCATCGGCCCACGACGTTAGGTAAACCAGGTACACGGGCAGCTTTTCTTTGAGCGTAACGTACTTCTCGCGGCGTTGCGCAATAGTGTCCTCAATGGCGGGCCGGCTCCAGTTGGGGTTCTCGCGCAGCAAGTAAGTGGCGAGTTCAATCGGCCGCTCGACCCGCACGCAACCGTGACTGAAGCTGCGCTTGGTTTGCGAAAACAGCTCGTCGTGGGGAGTATCGTGGAGGTAGATGTCGTTGGAGTTGGGGAAGATAAACTTCACGTCGCCCAGGTCATTTTTGGGACCGGGACGGCGGCGCAGGGTGTACTTAAAATTGGCCTGCGTCACATTGGCCCAGTCGATGCTCGAAGGGTCTACTACGGTCGCTTTGCGGCCGTAGCCTTTCACCACTTCCATGTCGAGGCGGTCGAGCGTGCCCTGCGCATTAGCCACTAGCCGCGGGCGCATTTCCTTATCAATGATGCTAAACGGCACGTTCCAGTAAGGTGCCAGCACCACGTATTCCAGCTTGTCGGAAAACACCGGCGTGGCGGTAAGAGCCTTGCCCACGATGACGCGCATGGTAAGCGCCTCCTTGCCCTGTTCGAATACCCGCAGTCGATACTCGGGGATGTTTACGATGAGGTAATCGGGCTCAAATTTTTTGGGTAGCCAGCGCCAGCGCTCCATGTTTAGGATAACCTGGTCGATGCGCGCCTGAATAGGTACGTTGAGTTGACGCAGAGTTTCGCCGCTCACCAAGCCGGTAGGGGGCAAGCCCAAATCAGTTTGAAAACTTTTTACGGCGGCCACCAACGTGGGGTCATATTTATTATCGGCCGTAGCGGCGGGCGCGCTCGTCACGTTGTTCACGGGCGTGGCCGTGGCCGCTACGGTAGCGGGCGTTTGGCCGGTGGCCTCGCCCCCTAGCAGGCGCTGGCGCAGCAGGCCCACCACGGGCAGCATATCGCCGGGCTTGAGGTGGGTGGTGCCGGGCAGCGTGGGCCAGCCACCGGCCGACTGCCGGGCGCGCAGCAGGGCCAGGGCTTTCTTAAGGTTATCGTACTCGGGGTGCAGCGGGGCAAAGTCGTAGTACGGGTATGTGCTTTCACGCTCGCGCAAAATGGTCATCAGCGCGTGGTCGAGCTTGATTTTATTACGCTTTACTTTCCAAGCGTCGTTCTTGGTATCGCGGGGGTTAGCCACGCCACGGTAGTAGTCCGAAGCCCAGGCAAAATAGCTGGCCGAGAGGGTTACATCGAGCTTGCGTTCGAGCTGGTTACGGCGCGCAGTATCCTGGCCCACGCTTTTGAGCTGGGCTAGCAAATCGGTTATCTCCTTGGTATCATAACGCTTGGGGTCCAAGCCATCATCCTTTGCTTTAGTTACCACATTGAGGAAGGTGGTAGCCTGTGGCACGAGTTGATGCTCCTTAAACCACCCTAGCCGAAACTGACGTTCACGGTAAAATTTGCGAGCCCAGCGCTCCTGCGCCTTAAAGCGGGCGTCGGCCTGCATGGTCCGAATCACGAACACGCTGTCGAGCCGTGGCTCGGGACCAGTGTTGTTATCGGTAACAGCCGTGCCGGTTTTGGAGCTGGCTTGGCTGGTCTGGTCGCTCTGGCCGTTGCACGACGTGAGGAGCGCGGGCACGCTGAGCAAGCCCAGAAACAGGGCCATCGAGAGAAAATGTAGTCGAAGCTTTAAACGCATTAGAAAGGAAAAACTGGGTGGCCAGATGCCCGCGGGACCGAAGCCTGCGCAGCGCCAAAGCCGAACCAAGATGACGAAGAAACTGCTCATTGTACTGAGCCGCTACCAGGCAGGTTGTGCCGGCGCATTCTACGACCACGCAAATAACGCGCCTAAGGTACCAGAAAGGTTCGGCCAAACCGGCGGGCGCCCCGTACTTTTTAGGGCAGCTGACTTCTCGGCACGCGCGGCCTTTCGCAACGCCGTTGGCCCTAGCCGTGTAGGCTAGGGCCAACGGCGTTGCCAGGACTTACCCGACCGGAGTCTGGTGGGCTGGCTTTAGCCTATTGGCTTCTGTCAGCCTCCTTGGTCAACGCGCTTGTTCTGCCACCAATATCTTTTAGTACATATTATTAAACAATTTTTAATTCTAATGCCTTCTTTCTCTTCTGCTGCCCCACCCGCCGACCCGCATAGCTACGCGCAAGGCCCGGCCCTGTGCCATTTGCAACTCCAGCTGGCAGTCGACTTCGCGCAGCAAACGCTGACTGGTGCGGCCACCTGGCTGCTGGCCGAGCCGCTGGCTACCGCGGCCACGCTCATACTCGACACCCGCGACCTGACCATCGACAGCGTGCACGCCGGACCAGCGGCCAGCGCCGCGCTGGTGCCCTACTCGCTGGCCCCACCCGATGCTCTGCTAGGCCAAGCCCTGCGTCTGGAGCTGCCGGCCGGGGCTGGTGCGGTACGCATTGCCTACCGCACCAGCCCCGGCGCGGCGGCTCTGCAATGGCTGGCCCCGGCCCAAACAGCGGGCGAGCACCCGTTTCTATTTACGCAGTCGCAGGCCATTCTGGCGCGCACCTGGCTACCGTGCCCCGACTCGCCGGGCCGGCGCTTCAGCTACGAGGCCACAGTTGAAGTGCTCGGGCCCGAGCGCGGCCAGTTGCTGGCTTTGATGAGTGCGACTGACAACCCGCAGGCCACCGCGCCCGACGGCCGCTACCACTTCCGACAACCGCAACTAGTGCCGGCCTACCTACTGGCGCTGGCCGTGGGTCGGCTCAACTTTGCGCCGCTGGATGCGCGCACTGGCCTCTACGCCGAGCCGGCTACCCTAGCCCGAGCCCAGACCGAATTTGGGGCGATGAGCGAGATGGTCGATGCCGCCGAACAATTGTATGGCCCATACCGCTGGCATCGCTACGATTTACTTGTGTTACCAAGAAGTTTTCCATTTGGAGGAATGGAAAATCCTTGTTTAACATTTGTAACACCTACTATTCTGACCGGTGACCGCAGCCTGACCAGCCTCGTGGCCCACGAGCTAGCTCACTCTTGGAGCGGCAACCTCGTTACCAATGCCACCTGGGACGATTTTTGGCTGAACGAAGGCTTCACAGTTTATTTCGAGCGCCGCATTATGGAGCAACTCTACGGCCGGCCTTATGCCGATATGTTGCAAGTGCTGGGTGAAGCCGACCTACGCCACACGCTACAGGAGCTGGGGCCGGCTAGCCCGGCCACTCACCTGCGCCAGCACCTGGCGAGCCGTGACCCCGACGAGGGCCTTACTGACATTGCCTATGAGAAAGGCTGCCTGCTTTTGCTGACGCTGGAACAGCTAGTGGGCCGCCCGCGCCTCGATGCCTTTATTACGGAGTACTTCACTCGGTTTGCCTTTCAAGGCATGACCACCGACCGCTTCGCTGCCTACCTTACCCAAACGCTACTCTCGCCCGCCGAGGCTAGCCAGCTCGACCTACCGGCTTGGCTCGATGGGCCCGGCCTGCCGCCCGGCGCGCCCGTGGCGCGGTCGGCGCGCTTCGCTGCCGTCGAGGAGGCGCTGGCCCGGCTGGCGGCCGGCGCCTCCCCTACCGACTTGCAACCTATAACTACGGAGTGGAGCAGCCAGGAGTGGGAGCACTTTTTGCGCGGCCTGCCCCCTACCCTAGCCGCTGCCAACCTGGGCCGGCTCGACGACGTTTTTCACTTCACTACTTCCGGCAATGCCGAGCTGCTGGCCGCCTGGTTTCCGCTAGCCCTGCGGGCGGGCTACGCGCCGGCCGATGCGCCGCTCGAGAATTTCCTGCGGCACGTGGGGCGGCGTAAGTTTCTGGTGCCGCTTTACCGGGCGCTGCTGGCCGCACCGGGCGGCCGGGTGCGGGCGCAGGAAATTTACCGACTGGCCCGGCCCAACTATCACTCGGTGGCCACGAGTACCCTCGATGAGCTGATGAAGTGATGGGGTAATAGGTAATGGAGTAAGTAAAGGGCAGGTAGAGGGCGGGGCGGTGGTAGGGTGAAAGAGGGATAAGGCTACGGGCCCTGACCGCTCTTGCCAGAATTTCATTTCCTTCAATTACACTGCCTCCCCCTCCCAATCACCTCCTCACCCCATTACCCCATCACTTAGAACTACCTTTGCCTTCTTCCAATCAGACCAGCCAGTACCGTTGAAAAATATTATTCCGCGCGGCAAGCTCATCGCCATTGGGGGCAATGAGGACAAGGGCACCTACCCCACCGTGCGCAGCAAGCGCCAATACTACCTGAATTTTTTTGAGTTGGGCATCCTCAAGCGCGTCGTGTCCGAGTCGGGCAAGACCGACCCACGCATCGAGGTCGTGACCACCGCTTCCATGATTCCGCAGGAAGTGGGCCCAATTTACATCGCCTCGTTTGCGATGCTCAATTGCCACAACGTAGGCATCATGGATATACGCACGCCGCAGGATGCGCGGCAGCCCGAGTACCTGGCCCGCCTGCTGGCTGCCGATGTAGTCATGTTTTCGGGCGGCAACCAGTCGCGGCTGCGCGAGATGTTTGGCGAAAGTGATTTCCTCGATGCCATGACCCGCCGCTACTACGCCGAGTCCAACTTCGTGATTGCCGGCACTAGCGCCGGTGCCATGGCCATGTCGCAGCACATGATACGCGGCGGCTCGGTGCCCGACGCCCTGCTGAAAGGTGCCGTGAAGATGGGCGTGGGCCTGAGCTTATCGCCGCCCGCCATCATCGACTCGCACTTCGTGAAGCGCGGGCGCTTCGGTCGACTCATCGAGGCGGTGGCGCTCTACCCCAAGCTCATCGGCATTGGGCTGGGCGAGGACACTGGTGTGCTCATCACCGAGGGCCACCTGGTCGAAACCATCGGCTCGAACCTCGTCATCATTCTCGACGGCCACGACATTGCCCACAACAACGTGGCCGCCGCCAAGAAGGGCACCACGCTCTCCATCGAGAACTTTAAGATGCACGTGCTGGCGAAGGGCAACGTGTACTGCATGACCGAGCGCAAGTTCTACGTGAGCAAGGAAGCCGTAGCAAACGCCGCCTGCTAGCCACTCTGTACTATCTAGGTCGCAAAAACGGTCAGCCTGTTGTCAGGCTGACCGTTTTTTGTGGCTGCTAGGCTGCTTAGCCTATCTTTGTGAGCACCTTAGTAAATTGCAAGTTGCTCCTCCCCTGCCGCATTGCGGCTGGCCCGGTACATTCCTTCCGAATTAAAGGGCAGAGTGATATTGCCGGCCGCGTCAACGGCGATGAGGCCGCCCTCGCCGCCCACGGGGGCCAGCTTGTCGTGCACTACCACGCGGCAGGCCTCGGCCAGGCTCAGGCCCTTATACTCCATAAGGCAGGCCACGTCGTAGCCCACCACGGCCCGGATAAAATACTCGCCGTGCCCGGTGCAGCTGATGGCGCAGCGCTCGTCGGCCCAAGTGCCCGCCCCGATGAGGGGCGTATCGCCGATGCGCGAATAGCGCTTGTTGGTCATGCCGCCGGTGCTGGTGGCGGCGGCCAGGTGGCCGCGCACGTCGCGAGCGACGGCGCCCACAGTACCTTTTTTCCAGTTGGGGTCCGGAGCTGGGGCGGGGCTAGCGGCGTGGTCGAGCTGCATGCGGCCGGCCGCGATGGCCTCCTGCAACTGGTCGAAACGCTGCTGGGTGAAAAAATACTCGGCTGGCTGCATCGGCAGGCCGTGCTCGCGGGCCAGCTCATCGGCACCGGGGTAGGCTAGCAGCACGTGCTCGGTCTGCTCCATCACGAGGCGCGCGGCCCGAATGGGATTTTGCACCTGGCGCACGCCGGCCACGGCCCCGGCCCGGCGGCTAGCCCCATCCATGAGGGCGGCGTCCATTTCGTGGTGGCCGTCGTGGGTGAATACCGCCCCGCGGCCAGCATTGAAGAGCGGGCAGTCTTCGAGCGAGCGCACGGTGGCCTCCACGGCATCGAGGGCGGGCGCGCCCTGAGCTAGCAGCGTCGTGCCGGTGGCTAGCGCCGCCGCAAGGGCCGCGCGGTAGTCGGCTTCGAGGGCGGGCGTGAGGGTAGCGCGGGCAATAGTGCCAGCCCCGCCGTGTAAGGCAAGAGAAAACATAAGTGAAGTTGCTAATCAAGTGGGTTTCTGGCGCAAGAACGGCACTTTCCGGGCTAATTATTGGTTTATAGAGAGCTCCACGCAAGTAGCTAACTCTTACACAGCAGGTTGTCGATGATAAGGAACGCTATTTTTTTTAGCTAAATTCTCGGTAACTACCTGAAAAACGCCCGCCTCGGGCTACGCAAACCGGATGCTAACCCGGCCTTCCTCAGTTTTTTTTCGTAGGTTTGGTCCTACGTTTTCAACATTTTAAATTTCCCCTTTCCGATGGCATACGACGTAACCGGCCGCCTGCACGAAATCTTTGACGAACAGCAGGTAAGCGAAAAATTCCGCAAGCGCGAGTTCGTCCTGGAAGTGCAAGACGGCCAGTATCCCCAGCAAATTAAGTTTCAGCTGACCCAGGACAAAACTAGCGTTATTGACCCCTACAAAACGGGCGATGAGGTGAAGGTGACGTTTGACCTGCGCGGCCGCGGCTTCAACAAAAACGGCCAGATGCTGTACTTCACCAACCTCGAAGCTTGGCGCGTAGAGCCGGCCTCGGGCGGCGCCCCTGCCGGCGGTGGTGGCTCGTCGTACGGCCAGCAGCAGCCCGCTGCCCGCCCGGCCGCTCAAAACCAGAATCCTAACCTGCGCGCGCAGCCCACGGCCCAGCCCATCGCGGGCGACGACGACAACGACCTGCCCTTCTAGACCGCAGGTTTGACGAATGAAACGGATTGCGCAGATACGCCCGCCAGTGGCGGGCTGACTGCTTTTCGTTTCGAGGCGGTGCGGGTTTCATAATTTGCTTTACTGCTACAGATTGTGCCGCTTCCTTTATCGGAAGCGGCACATTTGCGTTCTGGGCTACGTTAAAGCAGCATGAACTTACGCGCACTTATCAGGCAGGGCGAGGGCGAGCGGCTCGAATTCAAGAAAAAGACCACCCACCCTACGCGCATTGCGCGCACGCTGGCCTCGCTGGCCAATACCCACGGCGGCCAGGTGCTGGTGGGCATTGATGACGACGGCCGCGTGGTGGGTGTGCGCGATGCCGAAGAGGAAATGTTTGTGCTGCGCGATGCGGCCGCTCATTACATCGACCCACCCCTAGCGCTGCAATTTCGGGAAATTGAAACCGAGGATGACCTTATTGTGCTGGTTGTCACGATAGCCGAAAGCTCAACCAAGCCCCACCGCGCCCAAATTGCTCCTGGCGAGTGGCGCGGCTACGTGCGCGTGCGCGACGAAAGCGTGCAAACCAGCACCCTCACTGAAAAGGTGCTAGCCCACCGGCAGCCCGAGGAGCGCCTCGAAAAGCTGCCGCTTAATAAAGACGAGCTGCGCGTGCTCGACTACCTAAAAACCACCCAGCCGCGCATCACGGTGGCGCAATACACCAAGCTCATCAACGTAAGCCGCCGCCGCGCCTACCGCACGCTCATCAAGTTGGTGCTGCATGGTTACCTCCGCTACCACGACAAAGAAAAAGAGCCCTACTACACCCTCTGACCGCAAATTTAACGGATTTAACGGATTGCACAGATACGCCCGCTGCGCGGGCTGACTAGGCTAGCTACTAGAATGGCTGTAGCAAGTAGTCAGCCCGCGCAGCGGGCGTATCTGTGCAATCCGTTAAATCCGTTAAATCTGCGGTCTAGTCTTGCTTGCGGGCGCGGGCTACTTTTTTCTCGTCCTTCTCGGCTTTTTTTTCTTTCATCGACTTAGTGGGCTCTTTCTTTTTCTCTTTGCGGGCGTCTTGGGCTTTAGCCATGAGTGAAAATGGTTGGGGGGTGGAAAGTAATAATTGGGCGGCGCGGCAAATTAACGTGCCAGGGCCGCCCGATGTTGTGCCGCTAGCCGGCCATTGCCGACGCTAAAAGCGGCCAGTAGCGCTCGCGCAAAATGCGCAGGTGATGCTGCTCGTGCCCGGCAATAATAAACAGCACCGCCCGCACCGAGGTTGCCCCGCCGTTGGCCCGGCCAGCGCGGTCGAGCTGCCCGCCATTCAACCCGCTGAAGAAGGCCAGCGTGGCGGCGCGCACGGCGTGATACTCGGTTAGCAAATCACTCATCGGGCGGTCGTTGGCTTCGCTATTCGCGGCAAACTCATTCTCATCAAAGCCGGGCAGCTCCTGGGCATCAGCGCGGGCAAAGCGCAGGGCGCGGTACGCAAAAATGCGCTCCGAATCGGCCAGGTGCATGAGCACTTCCTTGGGCGTCCACTTACCCGGCGCGTAGCGCAGCAGCGCCTGCGCCTCGGTGAGGCCCGCCAGCTCGCGGTGCACTTCGGCCGCCTGCTGGCGCAACTGGGCTAGCGGGTCAGCATCGGCGGGCACCAGGTCGATATAAGCTTGCGTATAAGGCAGATACGTGCCGGGGGCCGGACGGGCTAGTGTAAGAGCAGAGGTTGCAGGCATAGCCGCAAAGGTAGCCGCCCGCCGCAGATACTGGAATTTCCAACGAGCTGCCCCCTTGGGGCGCCGCGTAAGCGCTCGCTCCCCTAGCCGCCAGCGGGCCGGGCGCGGCGTACGCGCCGCCACCTCCGCCGGCACTAGCTCCCTGGTACCGAAAGCCCAACGCAAAAAATCGGGCATAATGGTGCCCCAGGTATCGGGGTGGTGGTGGCCACCGGGCACTTCCACATAGCGGGCGGCCTGGGCCGGCAAGCCCTGCGCGGCCAGGGCTGCCAGCAGGTCCAGGGTGTCATCAATGGCGTCGATAATGCCATTGTTGTTGCGGTCGCTGGTTTCGTCGTCGGTGCCGGTTTGCAGCCAGAATTGCTGGCCGGGGCTAGCCCGGCGGGCGTGCACCAGGCCGTGCATCAGGCGGTCGGCCTCGGTGTAACCGTCGTGCAGCCCCCTTCCCCGCCACCAGAACGAGCCGCTGAAGATGCCCGCTCTCAGAAAGGCTCCGGGATGGTGCCAGGCCAGGTCGAAGGCCATGAGGCCCCCTAGCGACATGCCCGCCACCGCCACCTCGGCCGGGTTGGCGCTGGCGTGGTAATGCGCCTGCACGTAGGGCAGCAACTCATTGAGTATAAAGTCGGTGTAGCGGCCGGCGCGGCTGCCGCGGCCCAGGTAGTCGGGGCGGGCGGCCACGCCGTATTCCTGCAAGCGGTCGGCGGCGTGGATGGCCACCAGCACCAACGGCCGCACCTCGCCCTGCCGAAACAGCCGGTTGAGCGTGGCTGGCAGGTGCAGCCGCGCCAAGTCCTGGCCATCATTAAGATACAGCACCGGGTAGGGCTGGGTGGCGTGCATTGAAAAGCCGGGCGGCAACACCACATCGAGCCGCACCACGCGCCCCAGCGCCACCGAAAACAAGTACTCGTCGCGCCGCACCACTACGGTGTTGCCGCGCGGCGACTGAAACCGAAAAACTGCCATGACCCGCAAATAAACGCACCTGGCTTCATTCAGCCCGGCCAACGACTGGCTTGGCCGTTCGGATTTTCTGCTTAGTTTGCGGCCGGTTCGGGCGGGCACGTCATTCCCACCGAACCCCGCATTTTGCACGAAGAATACCGCCGCTTACACTCCCAGCACCTGGGTGTGGACCTGGAAATGCTGGTTGTGGGCGACTATGGCTACCCGCTCGTCATCTTCCCCACTTCCAATGGCCGCTACTACGAGGCCAAAGATTTTCTGCTGATTGACTCGGTGCGCTGGTTTGTGGAAAACCGCCTAATCAAGCTTTTCTGCATCGATAGCGGCGACAAGTGGAGTTGGTACGCCAAGCACCTTCACCCCGGCACCCGCGTGCACAACCACGGGCTCTACGACCGTATGGTAAGCGAGGAGCTAGTGCCCCACATTCAGCAGGAATGCCAGGTAGACAAGGTTGGCGTAGCGGGCTGTTCGCTAGGGGGTTACCAGGCCCTCAACTTCGCCTTCCGGCACCCTAGCCAGGTCGCGCACCTGTTTTCGATGGGCGCCGCTTTCGACATCAAGATGTTTCTGGATGGGCACTACGACGAGCAGGCGTACTTCCACAATCCGCCCGATTACATGCCCAATGCGCAGGACGATAACTTCTACAAAATGAATATTATTCTGGGCACTGCCGAAGACGACTTCTGCAAGCCCGGTAATTATCAGATGTCGGAAATCCTCTCACGCAAGGGCATTGCGCACCGCCTCGATGTGCGTAGTGGCACTCACGACTGGCCCGTGTGGCGCGATATGTTCCCCGAATACGTCTCCACTATCTTTTAGGCGCCGCTTCGCGTACACGCAACGGGTTCACACTCACTTATTCCTAACACCTTAGCTAGCCATAGCTCCTACACCATGAAAAAAATCGGCATCTTGTTCGGCCAGGAAAATACGTTTCCGCAGGCGTTTGTAGACCGCGTTAATCAGAAAGCCGTTGAGGGCATCACCGCCGAGTTTGTGCGCATTGAGGAAGTTGAGCAGGCCGTGGCCACCGACTACGCGGTTATCATCGACCGTATTTCGCAGGATGTGCCCTTTTACCGCGCCTACCTCAAAAACGCTGCCCTTACCGGTACGGCCGTGATTAACAACCCGTTCTGGTGGAGTGCCGACGAAAAATTCTTCAATAATGCCCTCGCCGTGCAGCTAGGGGTGCCGGTGCCCAAAACCCTGCTGCTGCCCAGCAAGGCCCGCCCCGACGATACCAGCGAGAACTCATTCCGCAACCTGGCCATGTTTGACTGGCACAAGGCGTTTGAAAAAATCGGCTTTCCGGCCTTCATGAAGCCCCACGCGGGCGGCGGCTGGAAAAGCGTATATAAAGTAGATAACCCCGACGAGGCCTGGCGCGCCTACGACGAGACTGGCCAGCTGGTAATGCTGTATCAGGAAGCGGTTGATTTCACCGATTATTTCCGCTGCTACTGCCTGGGCGGCAAAGACGTGCTCATTATGCCCTACGAGCCGCGTAATGCCCCGCACCAGCGCTACCAGACCGAGATGAAAACCCAAGGCGAGGCCGGCGAAAAGCTCCTCGCTACTATTAAGGATTACACCCTGCGCCTGTGCCAGGGCCTGGGCTACGATTTCAACACAGTAGAATTTGCCGTACGCGAGGGCATTCCGATTGCCATCGACTTCGGCAACCCGGCGCCCGATGCGGATATTAATTCGGTGGGGCCCGAAAATTTTGAGTGGGTAGTGGAGCACGCAGCCAACCTCGCCATCGAGCGTGCGCAGGCCCAGCAGCCCGGCCAAGACAACCTCACCTGGGGCTCGTTTGTGCAGAAAGCGGCCCGCCAAACGGCCATTGCCAACACCGATGGCGTAGTTGAAATAGGCGGCGCGCTGCACCAGACCAACGACCTGGGTGCTAACCCGCCCGCACCGGCCAAAAAAGCAGCGGCGCCTAAGAAATCGGCAGCGCCCGCGCCCGTCGCGCCCGAAGGTGAGGTGCCCACACCTACCGCCAAAAGCAAATCGGCCAAAGACGCCACTGCGCCCAACGCAGCCGCCAAACCAAAGAAGCCGGCGGCTAAAAAATAATTCCCGCTAGGGTCGGGTTCGTACGCAGGGGCGGCCATCGCGATGTGGTGGCCGCCCCTTTTTATGTGCTCTTCTCCGGCTGGCCAGCATCCTCTCCCCTCATTTTCAGTTGCTACCTGCTTATGCCACGGCCCGTTTTCACGCTCGGAATAGAAGAAGAATTTCAAACCATCGACCCGGTCACGCGCGACCTTCGCTCGCACATGTCCAAGATTGTGGAGGACGGCAAAATAACGCTGCACGAGCAAGTGAAGGCCGAAATGCACGAGTCGGTAGTGGAAGTAGGTACTAATATTTGTAAAAATATCGGCGAGGCCCGCGAGGAGGTTGTGCACCTACGGCGCCAGGTTATTGAGCTGGCCGACCGCGTAGGGCTCAAAATTGCGGCCGCGGGCACGCACCCTTTTTCGCGCTGGCAAGACCAGCCCATCACGCCCGATGCCCGCTACGATAAAATAGTGGAGGAATTGCAGGAGGCCGCCCGCTCGAACCTCGTTTTTGGGATGCACGTGCACATCGGCATCGAAAACCGCGACCTGGGCGTGTACATGATGAACGCCCTGCGGTATTTTCTGCCGCACTTGTTTGCACTGAGCACCAACTCGCCATTTTGGGAAGGCCGCGAAACCGGCTATAAGTCCTTTCGTACCAAGGTGTTTGAGCGATTTCCGCGCACAGGTATTCCTGGCTATTTTAATAGCGCATCGGATTATGACGAGTTTATTGCGCTCCTCATAAAAACCGGCTGCATTGATAATGGAAAGAAAATCTGGTGGGATTTACGCCTGCATCCTTTTTTCGACACTATCGAATACCGCATCTGCGACATGATGATGCGAGCCGACGAAACCATTGCCGTTGCCGCCGTAATGCAAGCCTTGGTAGCAAAGATTTACAAGCTCAAGTGTCAGAATTTAAATTTTCGCCTCTACCGCAGCGCGCTCATCAAGGAGAATAAATGGCGGGCCGCTCGGTATGGCATCGCTGGAAATTTAATTGATTTTGGCTCGCAGGAAGAAAAACCCGCCCGCCAGCTAATTCTGGAGCTCCTCGATTTTATCGATGATGTACTTGATGAGCTTGGCAGCCGCCATGAGGTAGAATACGTGCTCAAGATGCTCGAAATGGGTACCGGTGCCGACCGCCAACTGGCTGTTTTTCACCAAACCGGCGACCTTACCCAGGTAGTTGATTACATCTTAAAGGAAACCACCTACGGCCTATAGCTTGTTAAAGAAAGCAGCTGGCTAGTACGTTTTTTACTGGCCCTTTTGCTATTCCGTCATTTTAAATAAATCTTAGTAAACGATGAGTCAGTTTAAGGTTGCTATTTTAGATATGTACGATAACGCACCTAACGAAGGGATGCGTTGTATTCGACAATTGTTGCGCCGGGCCGAAGTCGAAAACCAGGTCAATTTTGCAGTCGATACTTATAATATTCGGGCTGCTAATGAGGTGCCGGACCTAACGTACGATATTTATATTTCCAGCGGTGGGCCTGGCAGCCCTTTGCAATCTGAGGAGCCTTGGGAGGATTCCTATTTCGGCTTTATCGACCAGTTATTTGCCCATAACAAGCAGGCTGAGCAAAAGAAGCACTTGCTCTTAATTTGTCATTCCTTCCAGTTGGTAAGTCGTCACTTCGGATTGGGAACGGTAGGCAAACGCAAGTCAACGTCTTTCGGCGTATTACCCGTGCACCTGACCGATGCGGGCCTGGCCGACCCCATTTTCTCCCTTCTGCCTGAGCCTTTTTTTGCAGTAGATTCGCGTGACTACCAATTAGTTGATTTAGACATGGCCCGGATGGCCGAGCTGGACATCGAAGTTCTTTGCTTGGAAAAAGAACGGCCGCACGTACCACTTGCGCGGGCTATTATGGGACTGCGCTTTTCTCCTGAAATTATTGGCACGCAATTTCATCCTGAAGCTGACGGCGAAGGCATGCTGCGCTATATGCTGACCGACGAGCGCAAGCAACAGGTAATTACGGCGTATGGCGAGGATAAATACGAGGAAATGGTAAGCCTACTAGCCTCACCCGATACTATTGAGTTGACGGAGGGCATTATTATTCCCACCTTTTTACGGCGGGCGCTGGCCTCGCTAAGTGAGCCAGCCTTTAGCTGATTTTTACAGCGCCCTTTTATTCAGCATACTTCTAGCGCTAGCTAACGCATGATTCCTGCTCCCCGCCAATTGTTTAATGCTGCTTTCAGTCCTGAAAGCTACCAGGTGATGCTAGCCGATATCGACCAGCAGTTGCCCTATCAACTTGATTTTCGGGTGGCCGAAACCCCGGTATTTGTGCCCAGAGCGCTGCGGGATAAATTAATTCAGGCTGGCCAGGATATTATTCGGGTTATTCAACAGCCCGACTTCAAGCAGCGCACGGAAGGGGCGCTTCCGGCTAGCCAGCGAGTACCGAACGAGGATGCGCACGCCGAATTTTTAACCTTTGATTTTGCAGTGTGTCGCAATGCTGTGGGCGAGCTTGAGCCCCAGCTCATTGAAATGCAAGGCTTTCCGTCGCTCTATGCTTTTCAGGCTTATTTGCCAGGAGTATTTTCGGCCCACTACCCTATCGACGCGAGCGTTACGCCGTTCATCGATGTACCAGACGAGGCGGCTTATCATGCAAACTTGAAGAGCTTGATTCTGGCGGACGAAAATCCCGAGAATGTTATTTTGCTGGAATTATTTCCCGACAAGCAAAAGACCCGAATAGATTTTGCTTTGTCAAAAAAGAACTGGGGCATTGAAATTATTTCATTACCAGACGTACGCAAGCGCGGCCGGCAACTTTTCTACGAAAAGGATGGCCGCGAAATTCGTATTAAGCGCATCTACAATCGGGTTATTTTTGATGAGCTAGCCCGCTACCCCGACTTACACCCCGCATTTAATTTAATTGACGACGTTGATGTAACCTGGGTTGGCCATCCCAATTGGTTTTTCCGCATCAGCAAATACACGCTACCCCTGATAAAAAGCCAGTTTGCCCCACCCAGCTATTATTTGCAGGAGTTAACTGCCTATCCGGCTGACTTAGAAAACTACGTTTTGAAGCCCCTTTTTTCTTTTGCGGGCGCGGGCGTACGGCTGCATATCACAGCAGCTGACCTGGACGCTTTACCCGATAAGGAGAATTATCTATTACAGCGCAAAGTGGCTTACGAGCCAGTGGTTCAGGCACCTGACGGGCTCGTGAAATGTGAGATTCGTCTGCTATATACCTGGCCGCACTCCGAGCCGCAACCGGCACTGGTAGCAGGGCTAGCCCGCCTGAGCCGTGGCGAGATGATAGGAGTCGATTTCAATAAAAATAAAGATTGGGTAGGCGGCACCACTCCTTTGTTTGAAAAGTAGTCTGTGGAGACATTGAGGCTGAAGCCAACTAAGCTGGTAAGCGTACGTATCAGCTGGTTCTTACCTCAAATTTCACCTCTCGCTTAATGTCTACCCTTGCCAACCGCGGCGTTCAGATTTCCAAGAATGCTATTTTCAGCCTGTTCTTAGGGCGTGCTACCAAGCTTCTGGGTAAGCCATTCAAAGTATTTACCATCCTTAATGAGGCTGCCGACAAACTTGCGGATGAAAGCAGCAAGGATAATAAATTCAAGCAGCTATTTGATGCTGCTCTGACACTGGTGCACATGGTTCGCGACTACGTGAAAGGAGATTATCGAGAAATTCAAACCAGCACGATTATCTCTGGTATCGCCGTTCTCCTGTACGTAATCAGCCCTTTTGACCTAGTACCTGATTTTATCCCGGTTCTGGGTTTTCTGGATGATTTAGCAATAATCAGCTGGTTTATAGGCAAGTTTAAGAAAGAGCTTGACCATTATCGGGCTTGGGAAGCAACTACGACTGGCCATATTACGGCGCCGGCGCAGGGTGATACCAATTTGCCCGCAGTTGCTGAGCTGGGTCACTCCTAGATTGTCTTTTACATTATCGCTAAAGTAGCTTGTTCGGATGATTTTCGAGCAAGCTATTTTTAATTGTTTGGGTTATCTTCATCACAAGCCTAGCGCGAGTATATGCCCGCTTTTGCCGTGTCTTTTCGCTTGCCACAGTCTTTTACGGAAGACTTTATGGCAATTATTCCGCAGCACCGCACGTTTATCAATCAACTGTTGGCTGAGCATATTATTGAGGCCTACGCTATCAGCGCCAATCGCAGCCGGGGCTGGGCTATTATTACTTCGGATGATGAAGAGGCGGCGCACACCGTTGTGAAGCAATTTCCGCTCTACCCCTATCTCCGCAGCATCGAGATTGATGAGCTATTTATTTTTGACAGCGCTGCCGCGCGCTTTCCTCATATTAGCTTGAATTAATCATCTTTATTCAGTAATTTATTCGTGCGCCAGTCTTTTCTTCTCCCAGGTATATTTTTTATTAGCCTGACATGCTGGGGGATTTCAACGCCCTCGGCGGCGCCCATTACCACTACTCAGCTAATAAGCCGGCTTACTGCATCTATTCAAAACCTGAGCTCTATTCGCTGCAATGCGGAGGCCCGGGAGCGAATAGGCAATAAGACGACTCCCGATTATACGGCCATGAAAATCGCGTATAATCCTTACCGCGTTTATCTGAAAAACCGGAAGGGCGTGGAAGTTTTATACGTTAAGGGCCAGAACGACAACGATGCTTGGGTATACCCGGCGGCGTTTCCATACGTGACCCTCAGCCTCGACCCTACCGGCTCATTGATGCGCAAAGACCAGCACCACACGGTTTTGCAGGCTGGCTTTGGTATGATTGCCGACCTGCTCAACGGACCCGATGGGCGCGCCGACAACGTATTTACCCGCTCGTTTCGCTATGCGGGCGACAGCACGGCGCAGGGGCAGCCGTGCTATATCCTGCGCTCTGACTATCCACAATTTCGCTACGTAGCCTACCGGGTTGGCAAAAACGAAAGTATCGCATCGGTAGCTGCACGCTTCGGCTGCGGTGAATACCGGATTGTGGAGCGCAACGACCTAAGCATAGACAGCAAGCTAACCGAAGGCCAGTTACTGCAGGTACCTAATGCCTACGGCCGGCGGGTAATTATGGTCGTGAACGCCAAGACGTATCTCCCGGCTTCCGTGACGGTGTATGACGACCGAGGACTTTACGAGAAATATAATTTTCTCGATGTAGTAGCCAACCAGCCTATTCCCGTCGCCGAATTCAGCAAGGATTACAAAGGCTACAAGTTTTAGCTAGGGCTAGCCTTGCTTTTTAGCGGCGCATAGTTTTCTCGATGGTGTCCCACATTTCGGGTGTCAGGGCTTCGAGCTTATTGAACTCGCCGGCCCCATTGAGCCATTCGCCACCGTCGATAGTCACCACTTCGCCATTGACGTACGCCGAAAAATCGGATACTAGATAGGCGGCCAGGTTGGCTAGCTCCTGGTACTGCCCCACTCGCTTGAGCGGCACGCTGGCGGCGGGGTCGAGCTGGCTGGCCAGGGGCTCGGGAAACAGCCGGCTCCAGGCGCCTTCGGTCGGGAAAGGTCCGGGCGCAATGGCGTTGGAGCGAATGCCGTACTTGGCCCACTCCACGGCCAGCGAGCGGGTTATGGCCAGCACGCCGGCCTTGGCGGCGGCGGAAGGCACCACGTAGGCCGAACCCACGGAGGCATAGGTAGTCACAATATTGAGGATGGTGCCGGGCTGCTTATCGGCTATCCAACGCTTGCCCACGGCCAGGGTGCAGTTGTAGGAGCCGCGCAGCACAATGTCCACAATCACGTCGAACGCCTTGTGGCTAAGCCGCTCGGTGGGGCTGATGAAGTTGCCGGCCGCATTGTTGAGCAGTACATCGACGCGGCCAAACTCGGCGTAGGTGTGCGCCAGCATGGCTTCCACTTCGTCGTACTTGCGCACGTCGCAGGCCAGGGCTAGCACACGGCCACCCGTTTGCTGGAGCAGTTCAGCCGCTGTTTGCTCCAGTACGGCGAGTTTGCGGCTCGTAATAGTGACGTTGGCCCCTAATTGCAGGAAATAAGTCGTCATGGCCCGACCCAGGCCCGTGCCCCCACCCGTTACAATAATGGTTTTGCCGGCTAGGGCATTATCGCGCAGCATGGGTTGGGTATAGGGGTTGGTCATCATAAGGCGGGAAGGCCGGCGGACTACCGGCGACTAGGGCCCCGAAGGTAAGTAATAGCGGGTTTACTGCACAGCTTTCCCTGATTTATGTGCAACTTGCACCCTTTTAGCATAGCTTACTAGTATTCGATAATAATCTTTATGTCTGTTACCTCTATTGCAAGTAGCTTTGGTCCTCCCGCCACCGTAGCTGTGCTGGGCTGCGGCTGGTTGGGCTTGCCCCTGGCCCAGCACTTGCTGGCGCAGGGCCACCGGGTGCTGGGCACTACTACCTCGGCCGAGCAGCTGCCCGTACTGGCTGCGGCTGGTATTGAGGCGCAGCTGCTTCAGCTAGGGGCCGATTTTACGGCCAGCGACGAACAACGCCTTACCACAATGCTGAGCCAAGCTACCAGCCTGGTACTCAACGTGCCGCCGCGTGCCGCCGTGGCGGGCGGCTACCCACAGCTGCTGCGCCCGGTGCACCGGGCCGTGGCCGCGGCCCGTGTGCAGGCCGTCCTGTTTGTTTCGACCACCGGCGTATACCCCAACGAGCCCCGGCCGATGCATGAAACCGACGCCATCAGCACCCGTGATGCGGCCTCCGATGTGCTGCGTACGGAGGGCCATTTTGTGCCGCGCTACGGCCAGTGGCAGAGCACGGTAGTGCGGCTAGGGGGCCTCTTTGGCCCGGGGCGGCCGCCGGGGCGCTTTTTGGCGGGGCGCCGCAATTTGCCCCAGGGCGATGCCCCAATCAATTTGTTGCACCTCACCGATGCCGTGGGGGTACTGAGTACGATTCTGGAACAGAACATCTGGGGCCACACGCTTAATGTGTGCGCGCAAATGCACCCGCTACGGCGCGATTTTTACCCGGCGGCAGCTCAATATCTGGGGCTGGAGCCCCCCGTTTTTTTGCCCGGCGATGGTGGGGGCAAAATCATCGATTCGAGCCGCCTGCGGGCGCTGGTGCCTTATACCTTTCAGCACGACGACCCGCTGGCTGCCCTGCCCTACTGCTAGGGTGGCCTAGCCCCGCCAGCCGGGGTTACCTTTGTGCTATGTCCGCATCCAGCCCTCGCCTTTCTGAATTGCCCGCGCGGCCGGCCCCCGTGGTGGTGCTGGGAGGCGGGGCCGCCGGTTTTTTTGGGGCCATCGCCTGCGCCGAGGCCAATCCTGACCAGCTGGTGTATTTGCTCGAAAAGAGCCCTAAGCTGCTGGGTAAAGTGCGCATTTCGGGCGGGGGGCGCTGCAACGTTACGCACGCCTGCGAGTCGGCAGCGCAGCTGGTGCAGCACTACCCGCGCGGCGGCCGGCAGCTTAAAGAGGCATTTCGACAGTTTGGCGTGGCCGATACCGTTGCCTGGTTTAAGGCGCGGGGCGTTGACTTGAAAACGGAGGCTGATGGCCGCATGTTTCCAACCACCGACAGCAGCGAAACCATCGCCCGCGCACTCGAAGACGCCGCCCGCCGCGCCGGGGTGCGCGTGCTCACGCGCACGGCTGCCGAAGAAATCACTGTCTTGCCTGAGGGTGGCTTTAGTCTGAAAATCAGCGGGGAAGGCAGTGCCGCACTAGGCCCCTTGCTGCTGGCCAGCCGCCTGCTCGTTGCCACGGGCGGCAACCCAAAATCGGTGGCCTACGACTGGCTCCGGGCACTGGGCCACACCGTTGCCGAACCGGTGCCGTCGCTGTTTACATTCAACGTGCCGGCCTCGCCCCTGCGCGAATTGCCCGGCGTGAGCGTACCCCACGCCCGCGTGGTGCTAGCCGGCGAAAAGCTGCAGTACGAAGGCCCTTTGCTGGTTACGCACTGGGGCGTGAGCGGACCAGCTGTGCTCAAGCTTTCGGCCTGGGGCGCGCGGCGCTTGCACGAGTTAGGCTACCACGGCACGGCCCTAATCAGCTGGGTACCTGCGCACACCGACGAAACGCTACGTTCCTGGACCCAAAGCTTCCGCCTCGAAAATGGCAAAAAGCAGGTGGCGGCCCACCCGCAGTTTGGCTTACCTACCCGGCTGTGGCGTACCCTAGCGGCGGAGTCCGGCATCGGGCCCGAAACCCGGTGGAATGAAGTGCCCGCCAAAGCGCAAAGCCGCTTGCTTGAGTTGCTTTTGCGCACACCGTTGCAGGTGCAGGGCAAAACCACGCACAAAGACGAGTTTGTGACCTGCGGCGGCATTCCATTAAGCGAAGTGAGCCTGACTACCTTGGAAAGCCGCCGCGTGCCGGGCCTTTACTTCTCTGGAGAAGTACTTGATATCGACGGCATTACGGGCGGATTCAATTTTCAGGCGGCCTGGACAACGGGGTTTCTGGCGGGCCGGGCAATGGCCGGCGCCCGCCAATTGGTAGGCTAGCCGCAGGGCAAGAGGCATAAAATTGGGGCATCTTAGGGCCAACTGTAACCCTGCGGGCAGTTGGCTAGTAAACTCCCTCACCTTTCCAACTTACATTTCCTTTTCCAATCATGGAAGCCAAAACCACCCAAACCGCCCTCAACGCTCTCATTACCGTCCTCAAAGATGGCCAGAAAGGCTACGCCGACGCCATGACCGACGTGAAGGACCAGCATCTGAAAGACTTGTTTAAGAAGTACTCGGCCCAGCGCGCTAGCTACGTGACCGAGATTGAAGACCAAATGTTCAAGCTTGACCTGAAGCCCGATACCAACGAAGGTTCTTCAATTGTTGGCACCATCCACCACGCTTGGATTGACTTGAAATCAGCCGTAACCGGCCATGATAATCACGCTATTCTCGCCGAGTGCGAGCGCGGTGAAGACGTAGCCAAGAAGGCCTATGAAGAAGCCGCCAAAATTCAAGACTTGCCCGGCGACCTGAAATCGATTATCGAAAAACAGTCGCAAGGTGTACTCGCTGCTCACAACGAAATCCGCGACTTGCGTGATTCGTCCAAATAGACCGCGGATTTAACTAATTGTGGAGATACGCCCACTACGTGAGCTGACTACGCAATTGGTAAAATGAAAAAGGCTACTCAAAAGAGTAGCCTTTTTCATTTTGTTACTCATTTAACTCAATTTCATCTGATATCCTTCGGCATAGTATATCTGCTAAGTTAAAACAGAAAAGGCTGCTTGCAAGAGCAGCCTTTTCTGTTTTAACTACCCTCGCATTGCGTAGTCAGCCCACGCAGTGGGCGTATCCCCGCAATCAGTTAAATCCGTTAAATCTGCGGTCTATTCGCCCGAGTCGCGCTTGCCTTTGTAGCCGCCACCGTAGCTGCTGCCACCCTGGCCACCTTTGTAGCCACCACGCTGGTAACCACCACCCTGGCTGCCGCCACGGTCGCCGCCGTAGGAGCTGCCGCCTTCGCGGCGGTCGCCGCCTTTGTAGCCACCGCCGTAGCTGCTGCCACCTTCCCGACGGTCGCCGTAGCTACCACCGCGGTTGCCACCGCCGTAGGGCGGGCGGCCGCCTTCGCGGCGGTCGCCGCCGCCGAAGCCGCCGCGACGCTCACCCCCACCGAAGCCACCTTCGCGGCGCTCGGGGCGGTTGGTACCTTCTTCCTTGGCAGCGGCGTCCTGCACCGGCGTAGCGATGCTGAACGTAACCGGCTGCCCTTGGATGGTGCTGCGGCCCAGCTGGCTCACAATTTCCTCGGCAAATTCGTTGGGTACTTCCACGAAGCTGAACTTGTCATAGAGGGCGATATCGCCTACTTTATTGCCGGGCAGGTTGGTGCTCTCGCCAATCAAATCAACTACATCGCGGGGGTGCAGACGGTCCTTCTTGCCCATGCTGATGAAAAGGCGCGTGTAGCCGGGGCGGCTAGCTCCTTTCTCGCGGCTGGCATCGAGGCTCTGCTCATTGCGCTTGTCCTCTTTCATGGTCATCTTGAGCAGCGCAGCAGCGATGTCAAGCGAGGTAATTTCCTCGCTCTGGTCGAGCAGGCGTTGCACGCGGCCAATGTACTTGTCCAGGTTGCCCTTCTCCACAACCTCCTTAATCTGGTTGAGGAACAACGTCGTCTTCACCTCTGACACGTCGGCAAACGACGGCACCTGGGCTAGCTTGATATCAGCCTTGGTGAAGCGCATAATGTCGCGCAGCTTGTAGATATCGCGGCCACTCACGAAGGTGAAAGCGCGGCCATTCTTGCCAGCGCGGCCCGTGCGGCCGATGCGGTGCACGTAATACTCCTCGTCGGCGGGCAGGTCGTAGTTGAATACGGCTTCTACGTTGTCTACATCGATACCGCGGGCGGCCACGTCAGTAGCCACCAGAATTTCGAGCGTGTTTTTGCGGAATTTATCGAGCGTGTTCTGGCGCTGGGCCTGGCTCATGTCGCCGTGCAAACCATCGGCAAAGTAGCCTTTGGCTTGCAGGTCAGCCACGATTTCGTCCACCATGCGCTTCGTATTAGCGAAAATGATGGTCGATTTCAGATTGTACATGTCCATGATGCGGGTCAGGACATCCTTTTTCTGCGGGCCGCGCACCTCAAAGTAGCTCTGCTCGATGTTGGACACCGTCATCTGCTGGTGGTTGACCTTCACTACCTGCGGGTCGCGCTGGTACTTCTTGGTCATGTCCATAATCGGCTTGCTCATCGTAGCCGAGAAGAACACCGTCTGGCGGTTCTCGGGCATCTTGCTGAGCACAAACTCGATATCCTCGCGAAAGCCCATGTCGAGCATTTCATCGGCTTCGTCGAGGATGATTTTGGTGGCCTTGTCGAGCTTCAGCGTACCGCGCTCAATGTGGTCCATTACGCGGCCAGGAGTGCCGATTACAATCTGCACGCCGCGCTCTAGGGCGCGGAACTGCCGGTCGTAGGACGAGCCACCGTAGATGGGCACTACAGCGAGGCCTTTTTTGTACTTACCCAGTTTCTGGATTTCGCCCGAAACCTGCACGGCAAGCTCACGGGTGGGGCAGAGTACAATTACTTGTACGTCGCGGCTTTCGCCGTCTATACCTTCAATAGCGGGAATTGAGAAGGCAGCCGTTTTGCCGGTGCCGGTTTGGGCCTGGCCAATAACGTCTTTGCCTGACAGCATAACGGGAATAGCCGCCGCCTGGATGGGCGAAGCTTCCTCGTAGCCCATCTCAGTGATGGCGCGCTGTACTTCGGGGGAGAGATTAAGCTCGTCAAAGCGGATTTTAGCTTTGTCGATGACCTTAGCGGGGGTATTTTCTACTTGTTCGGTATCCATATCGGAACGGAATAGGTTGCTGGGCTACCTGGTTTTCCAAAACCTGGGCAGCTTGTGGGGAATGAGACTACGCTCTGAAAACAGCCGGCTCAACAGCGGCGGCGCTTCTTCCCCCTCAACCTTCCTACTAACGACAAGGCGGAAAAAATACGACCGATAAAACGGGAAACTACTCGGCAGCCAATTACTTACTCTGGGCCACCCCGGCCACTCAATGGGGCCGTTCTCAAATGCGGGTGCAAAGGTACGGATTTTATTTGGAAAAGACTAATTATACGAGTAAGAATCGTTGCCATGCTGATGACGCAAGCACCTCACCGGGTCGTTAGCATTGGTAAGCAACCCTAGTAGGATACTCCCTTCGGCAGCATAGCAGACGGTGAGGCAGGAAAAGCTTGCGCAAAAAAAGCGCCCTCCCGCGTGGGAAGGCGCTTTCTGCTAGCACGAAAGGTGCGCCTACTACTAGAGCAGCGACACTTTAACGGCGTTCGGGCCTTTGCGGCCTTGGGCTTCTTCGTACTGAACTTTGTCTTTCTCTTGTAGCGACTTGGCGTCTACTAGGTCGGTGACGTGGACGAAGATGTCTTGGCCAGTCTCGTCGTTTTTGATGAAACCAAATCCTTTGGTCTCATTGAAGAATTTTACCGTTCCGGTCGGCATAATAAAAAAATGTTTGGGTGTCTCCAAAGCCCGGCGGAAAGCTGGGGACCTTGGATGCTAACACACCGGAGCGGACCGGAACAGCACCACAGGGCCTTGGGTTGCGCCAAAGATAGACAAAATCCCCGAACTTCGTTTATCTTCTAAAAAACTTATGGATACGCCCCTAGCTCCTCCCCACGCTTATACTCACCTCTTTACCGTGGAGGCCGGCGACATCGACCAGCTTGGCCATGCCAATAACGTGGCCTACGTACGCTGGGTGCAGGATGTGGCCGCCGCCCACTGGCACCACTTGTACCCGCCCGCGGCCGAGCTGCTGCCCCAGGTGTGGGTGGTGCAGGAGCACCACGTGCGCTACCTGCGCTCGGCCTACGCCGGCGACGAGCTGCGCGTGAGCACCTGGGTAGCCGACGTGAAAGGCGCCAGCTCCAAGCGTCTGACCCGCATTGAGCGCGTGGCCGACGGCCAGCTCCTCTGCGCCGCCGAAACGCAGTGGGTGCTGCTGGACGGGGCTAGCGGCCGGCCGGTGCGGGTGCCGGGGGAGGTGGCGGCGCGGTTGATGCCTGAGGTTGAAATTTAGTTTATCAACTCCATGGCAGATAGTCGCCAAATAGAGAATAAGCAAAAAACAGTTGCCAAAAGCAAAGAAATTCTCACCAATTCTCTCGGCAGCTCCGGTTGATTCCCTTTAATAAAACCCAGCAATCTTGCAAACCAGCTGCCTGTAATTAAGATAATCATAAAGCTTGCAAATGCGATTGCAAAAATTAGGGGAAGCAAAATAGGTGCTGCCATCATAGCCTGGCCTAGTATGATTAGTTTCATAAGGCTATGCTAGAGCTTGGTTTATTTGGTTCTGTGTCGTTCCACAATCAAGACAGACAAAGACATTTATTACGCAACAATCCGCTGAGTCATAATTATCCCCCATTGAGTCGATAGTTGCGTAGCAAGTCATTAGCTGCTTGCATTTTGCACAAGCAGGGCATTCTACTCGCTCCCCAGTGGCTAGCCCTCCAAGCTTAGGCCTAGTGCCCGCGACCTCATTCCACTTGTAACCGATTGCGGCTTTTGCTTCTTTAGTTTCTGGAGATGTTATTAGTTTAGTTTCTGGTATGAGTGCCATATTCTAAAAAATTAATGTCTGCCCTATTCCGCGTCTGCCAGCTCTGGCAAAACGTATCAATTAACGAAAGAATATCTGAAGCTGGCGCTGGGCTACCCGCAGCCAGCTGACCCCACGGGCAAACGCATGTGCAAGCCCAATTATTTCAAGAGTGTTCTGGCCATCCCCTTCCTCAACAACGCGGCGGGCTAGAGGAAGGAACGCATTGTCGGCGCCTTATAGCAACTACTTATCAAGGCCCCAGCGGGCCGGTAACCGTCTGACTAAGCGAGGTAGCCAGGAGGCTTACCGCCTACGTTGCCCGGAAGAGGCCGCCTATTTTTACGCGGCTATTCGCTAGCTATACCGTTCGCTTCAGCGGAAATTCTTACCTAATCTGCGCAAGGTTTTCGTAACAATGCCGTAGCTTTGCACCGTGCTTCAACCAAAAAATCTGTTGACGAAGCGCGGCATCCTGCTCAGCGAGGAGCCGCGGGCGGACCGGAAGGTCTTCGCCACCACTGATTTTTCTGATTTTGCCTTTGGCATTTCCGGTATTTTTTCTACTTGTTGCCCCGCCACCGTTTCGGATTCCGAAACGGTTTTTTTATGCCCGTTGCGTTCGGCGGTCGCCACACTGTCGGTCCACCTGCCCGTCGGGGGTAGAAGTCGGTAAGCCTTCCTTTTGTCCGTTTTAACCAGTCAACCTCACTTTTCCGCTACTTAGGTATGACCCGTAAAGACCTGCTCGACATCGCTTCCCTCCGCCGGGAGGAAATCGAGTTTTTGCTCGACCAATCCACGTCGTTTAAGAAGCTGTTCACCCGTTCGGTGAAGAAAATTCCCGCCCTCGAGGGTAAGTCTGTGCTCATGCTGTTCTACGAGGCCAGCACCCGCACGCACTCCTCCTTTGAGGTCGCGGCCAAACGCCTCTCGGCGGAAGTCACGAATTTCGACGTCGCCCACTCTTCCATCACCAAGGGCGAGTCGGTGCGCGAAACGATTGAAACGCTCCAGGCCATGCGCACCGACTACATCGTGGTGCGCCACAGTCACTCCGGCCTGCCCGGCATGATTGCCCGCCAAACCACGGCCTCGGTTATCAATGCCGGCGACGGGGCGCACGAGCACCCCACCCAGGCCCTACTGGACGCCTTCACCATCAAGGAAAAATTTCCTGACCCCAGGGGTAAAAAAGTCCTCATCATCGGCGATATTCTCCACTCGCGCGTGGCGCGCTCGACCAGCACGCTGCTGCAAAAGCTGGGCGTCGAGGTGGCGTACCTTGGTCCTGGCTCGCTGGTGCCCAAGTACGTTCCGGCCAGCATCCGCCGCTTCACCGACTACGAGGCGGCTATGGCCTGGGCGCCCGACGTGGTGTACCTGCTCCGCGTGCAGATGGAGCGCCAGGACGTGCAGTTCTTCCCCAGCGTGCGCGAATACCACCGCGTGTACGGCATCACCAATACCCGGCTGGCCGAAATCAGCGACCGCGGCCTCTACATTATGCACCCCGGCCCCGTGAACCGGGGCGTGGAGCTCTGCGACGCCGTGATGGACTACGAGCGCAGCCTCATCACCAACCAGGTCGAAAACGGCATCTCCGTTCGCATGGCCGTGCTCGACTGGCTCAGCCCAGGCGGGGAGTTTCCGCGGCAGGAAGCGTATACCGCTCCCCAGCGGGCTAGCTCGCCGGTGATTATGCCCTGAACGCCGGGCCCGGCAGCCAACCCGGCGCATTAGTTTATCTCTCCCATCCCCCTAGCGGTTTACAGAAATTATTACTTCATGCTTCTCCTTCAAAATGCCCGCATCGCCTCCGAAAATTCACCCGTGCTTGTCGAGCGTGATGTTCTGATTATCGAAGGAATAATTCAGGACATCGGCAAAAGCCTGGCCCTTCCCGAGGGCGCTCGGGTTATCGACGCGCGCGGCCGGGTGCTGCTGCCGGGCATGTTCGATGCCCACGTCCATTTTCGCGCCCCCGGCTTCGAGAATAAGGAAACTATCACGACGGGCAGCGAGGCGGCCATCAACGGCGGCGTGACCGGCGTGGTGATGATGCCCAACACCCGCCCGGCCCTCGACTCGGCCACCACCGTGGCCACCGCCCTGGAAAACGCCAAGGACCGCTCCCGCATTCCGGTGTACACCTCTGGCTGCGTCACCAAAAACCGCGAAGGCAAGGAGTTGGCCGAAATCGAGGGGATGCGCGGGCTAGGGGTCAAAATGCTCACCGACGACGGCGATACCACCAACGACCCGGCGGTGCTACTTCGGGCGATGCAGTACGCCACCGAGTTTGGGATGTTTTTTGCCAGCCACTGCGAGGTACCGGAACTGGCCGGGCCGCGCGCCCTCAACGAAGGCGTGATGAGCTACCGGCTCGGCATCAAGGGCTCGCCGGCCTGCGCCGAGGAAATTATCATCGACCGCGATATCCGGCTAGCCCGGGCGGCGGGCGCGCACGTGCACATCCAGCACGTGTCGAGCAAGCTCGGCATGGAAACCATCCGCTGGTGGAAATCGCGCGGCGATGTGAAGGTGACGGCCGAGGTGGCCCCGCACCACCTGCTGTTCACCGACGAGCACATCGGCGACTACGACACGAATTACAAGATGAACCCGCCGCTGCGCACGCAGGCCGATTGCGACGCGCTGCTCGAAGGGCTCATCGAGGGCGTGTTCGACCTCATTGCCACCGACCACGCGCCGCACACGCCGTTCGAGAAAGCCCAGGATTTCATCAGCGCGCCCAACGGCATCACCGGCCTGGATACGGCCCTGGTTTCACTGCACCATTTCTTCGTGGCGCCCGGCAAATTTGGCTGGGACCTGGTAGTGAAGCGCTACTCGGCCGAGCCCCGCCGCCTGATGGGCCTGCCGGCCGCCGCCATCGAAGTTGGCCAGCCCGCCAACTGCGTCCTGTTTGACACCGAAGCGGAAACGACCTTCACGCGGGACTTTATGAAATCTAAATCCCAGAACACGCCTTTCATCGACCAGACGTTGAAAGGCCGGGTAGACCTCGTGGTTTTAGGCCCGGAAATTCTGCTGGAGCGCTAGGCCTTCGCTGCGCCAAACCTTCAAGTAGCCCGGAATTCGCCCCGAATTCCGGGCTACTTATTTTGCGGCAGTCTTTATTTATAAGGCTCAACAAATTCACAAAGGCTAGTCTGCTAACCGCTTAGCCTCTGACGCGCAGCTAGGGGCGCTGGGCAGTCGGCTTTCTGCGCGGTGCGTGCGGCTGGCCCTAGCCAGCTACCGGGCAAAACGCATAAGCCAGTGCACCAACACTTAACAGCAAATAGTGGCGGCGTTTTCAGTGAATGGGAGGTTGCGGCGCGATACCTTGTATGGTAAAGGCAGTAGCATCACTGCCCGCTATAAAACGGGCGGCCAAAGCCCGTTGAGAATTAAATTAATTAGAACCTCTGCGTTTACTAAGTAATGCCTGCCCCCTTTCGCATCTATTCCGCCTCGGCCGGCTCCGGCAAGACCTATCAATTAACGAAAGAATACCTGAAGCTGGCGCTGGGCTACCCGCAGCCGGCCGACCCCACGGGCGAGCGCGTGTACAAGCCCGATTATTTCAAAAGTATTCTGGCTATTACCTTCACCAACGACGCGGCGGGCGAGATGAAGGAACGCATTGTGGGTGCGCTGCGCCGCTTCACACAAGCTACTGAGGGTAAGCCCGATGCCTTGCTGGCGGAAGTAGCCGCCGAGCTAGCCCAGGAAAAGCAGCTGCCCCCGCACCTGCAGACGCCGGCCGAGTGGCAGCGCGAAGTGCGGCTGCGGGCCACGGCCACGTTTCGGCTGGTGCTGTATCACTACGCCGACTTTGCGGTGAGCACCATCGACTCGTTTGTGCAGCGCATCGTCACGGCGTTCACGCGCGAGCTAGGGTTGCCCGCCACGTTTGAGGTGGAGCTGGATACCGATAGTGTGCTGCGCTCGGCGGTGGCCGCGCTCATCGACAAGGTGAACCGCGATGCCGATAGCAAGCTGCTGAGCCAGACCCTGGCCGACTACGCCCTGGGCCAGGCCGAGCAGGGCCGCAACTGGAATAAATTGCCTGATGAACTGCTGGATTTTGGCCGGGCGCTCTTTAACGAGAGCGTGCACGAAGCCGTGGCACAGCTAGGGCAGAAAACGATGGCCGATTTTCGGGCGCTCGACCAGGAAATCCGCACGCAACAGCGGGCGGCTGAGGATGCCGTGCAAGCCCAGGCCGACCGCGCGCTAGCCGTGCTGGCCGCCGCCGGCATAGAGGCCGAACACCTGGCTAGCGGCAGCAGCGGCATCTACGGGCATTTCACCAAATGGGAGCGCTGGCTGAGCCCACCCGAAAAAGACGCGCTATTTCCGACGGCAACGGCGCGCAAAACCATTGAGAGCGGCAAATGGTGGAGCGAGAAAGGGAAGAAAGCCGGCCTAGTACCCGCCATCGAGGCGGCGCAACCGGAGCTGACCGAAGCTTTTAGTGAGCTACTAGACCTGCGCGAAAAGCACTTACCGGGCTACGTTTTGCTGGGTGCCGTGCAGCCGTTTTTATTCCACGCCTCGCTGCTGAGCGAATTAAATAAACTGGTGGAGCAAATCAGCCGCGAGCGCAACGTGGTGTTAATTTCGGAATTTAACCGCCGCATTGCGGCCATTGTGCTCAACGAGCCGGTACCATTTATTTATGAGCGGCTGGGCGAGAAATACCGGCACTTATTAATTGATGAGTTTCAGGATACGTCGGTTTTGCAGTGGAATAATTTATTGCCGCTGGTAGAAAATGCGGTGGGTAATGGCGGCCTCTCGCTAGCCGTGGGCGATGCCAAGCAGGCTATTTACCGCTGGCGCGGCGGTGAACTGGAGCAGATTCTGCGCCTGTACCAAAACGACACGGGCGCGCTGATAGCCCGCGCCCGCGATGCCGATATGCAGCGCTTGCTAACCGAGCGCTACTACACCTTGCAGCAGAATCTGGAGCCGCACTCGCTAGCTATTAATTATCGCAGCGAGCCGGCACTAATTAAGTTTAATAATAATTTCTTCAGCTACGTGCGCGAGCGCAGCGGCGAGCACGAAGTAGTACAGGGTATTTTTGAGCCGGGTTTTCGGCAGGAAGTACCGGGCCGCAAAGGCGAATTATTTGACGGGGAATTTGACAACCTGCCCGGCCACGTCGAATTACTCTTTACGAAGGACGACGCCCCGGCCCGGCGCTACGACCCCGCCACGGGCCAGTACCGCGCGGAGCCACTGGCCGGCTACGCAGCCGAGGCCGTGCTCGACTACGCCGAAAGCAGCTGCTACCTGGCCTTGCAGCTGGTAGAGCAGGCCCTGGCCGACGGCTACCACCTGCGCGACGTGGCCGTGCTGTGCCGCACCCGCTGGCAGAGCCGCCTGCTGGCTAAGTTCTTGAAAGAGCGCGGCTTTCCAATTATCTCGGCCGACTCGCTAGCCCTGCAATTTGCCGAGGTGGTGAACCTGCTGGTGGCCGTGATGCGCGTGCTGCACCAAAGCCACGACACGCTGGCCCGGGCCGAGGCGCTGCTGCTGCTCGATAAGGTGGTGCGCCGGCTAGCCCCCACCCCGGAGCGCGCCCGCCACATTGCACAAATTGCCAATGATGTCAAGAGCGGCGAGCCGTTTTTTGACGAGTTGCGCAGCCTGGGCTTTAACGTGGAGGAAGACAAAACCGGTAACCTGGGCCTGTATGAATTAACTGAAAAATTAATTGGGGTTTTTGGTTTGCTAGGGGCTAATGCGGAGAGCGACTACCTGTTTCGCTTCCTGGATTTAACGCTCGAATTCAGCCTTAAATACGGTAATAATCTAGGCAATTTTCTTACCCATTGGGACGAGCGTAAGGGCTCGCTCAGCATTAATGCGCCGGGCGGGGCCGATGCCATCACCATCACCACGGTGCACAAGGCCAAGGGCTTGGCGTACGGCATCGTTATTGTGCCGTTTGCCGACTGGGGGCTGGTGCCGCGCACCGATACGCTGCTCTGGGGGCGCCTCGGGGCAACCGAGAAGCCCTTGCCCGAGCTGCCCGACGTGGCCGTGGTGCGCCTCAACAAGACGCTTACCTACACGCCCTTGGCCGAGCAGGACGCCGACGAGCGCGAAAAAACCCTGCTCGATGGCCTGAATACCTTGTACGTGGCCTTTACGCGCCCCCGGCACCGGCTCTACATCCTCAGCAAGGCGCCGGCCGAGCCCAAGAAGACCACCGGCGAGCTGCCGCTGAGTGCCGCCCCGGCGCCCGAGCCCGCCGCCGCGCAGGGCCCCGCCCGCGACGTGGCCGACCTGCTGGCCGGCTACCTGCGCCACCTGGGCCGCTGGCAGGCCGAAGCCACCAGCTTTGTGCTGAACCAGGGCGCGCTGGCTAGCCCCAAAACCAGCGCGCCGGCCCCGGCCCGCAGCAATCTGGCGCTGCGCAACCTGGCTTCCACGCCCTGGGAGGAACGCCTAAAGCTGCGGCGCCACGCCACTACGATATTCGATTTTGACGAGCAGACGCAGCTCGGCGAGCTGAACCGCAAGCTTCATTACGCCCTTCGCCGGCTGCTTTCGGCCCCCGAACTGGGGCGCATGCTGCGCCAGCTCGTGGCCGAAGGCATTATCAACCAGCAGGAGCGGCCGGCCTTGGAAGCCCGCTTGCAGGCTATTCTGGCCGATGAGCGGCTAGCCCCCTATTTTGCCGAAAACCTGGCCGTAGAAACCGAGCGCGAGATAGTAATTGGCGGCCGCACCCAGCGCGCCTACAAGCCCGACCGCCTGGTATTCGGCCCGGGGGCTAGCCGGGCCGGGCAAACGGTGACGATGCTGGATTTTAAATTGCCCCCACCGCAGGATATGCATAAAATCCGACTGCGCGACTACGGCAAATTATTCCGCGAGCTGGGCTATGAGCACGTGCGCGGCCTGATTTATTACTTTGAGTCGGGCGAGGTTGTGGAAGTGTAGCTAGTGCCCAGGCAATTAAGGGCAGGTACGCCGGCCGCACCTTACGCCTGGGCAATGGTCGGCGGCCGGCGGGCGTTACCTACTACCCCCGGCATAGCGCCGGGGCGGGGTCGTACTATTGCGGCTGCCAACGCCCGGGCGCAACACGCACCCGGCTGCCACCGTCTTATACCCGGCGACGGCTTTTCGCGTCCCGCTTATTCTTTGCTGATGTTTCCCAACCACCTTGCTACCTGGCCGCGCCTCGCGCTGGCTGCTTCTCTCCTTTCCACTGCTGGCTGCCGCGTGGCTCAATCGCCCGCCACCACGGCCGTAACCCCGGCCACTGCCCCGCCCACCACGGCGGCGGCCACCCTACCCACGCCGGCCGCTACGGCCACCATTCCCGAGGTGGCAGCCCCCGCTAGCCCCGCCCCGCCCGCCGGCCCCACCGTAGCCGAGGCCGCCCAGGCCCAGTGGTACCTGCGCGACCCGCAGCTCGATAAAACGCCCGGCACCGGCACCACCCGCGCCTACGCCGAGCTGCTGAAGGGCCGCACCGCCACGGCTGTGGTAGTGGCGGTTATTGACTCGGGCATCGACACGGCGCACGTGGATTTGAAGCCGGTGCTATGGCGCAACCGCGGCGAGATTGCGGGCAATGGCATTGACGACGACAAAAACGGCTACGTGGACGACGTACACGGCTGGAATTTTATCGGCGGGGCCGACGGCCGCAATATCTCGGTTGAAACCCTGGAATCGACGCGTATTGTGGCTAAGTACGGGCCGCGCTTTGCGGGCAAAACCAGCGCCCAGATTAAGGCCGCCGACCGCGCCGATTACGCACTGTATCTGAAGGCTAAAAAAGCCTACGACGCCAAGCGCAAGGAGCTGACCAGTGGGGTAGCGCAGGCCGAGCAGGTGACCGGCCCCCTTGGCCAAATGACCGGCATGCTGAAGGAAAAGCTCGGGGTTGAAAAGCTCGACACGGCCACTATGCGCCGGGCCGCCGCCCAAATCGCCGACCCCGATTTTAAAGGCCTGCTCACCTCGCTTTACCAGAATATGAAGCAAGGCGGCATCGGCGATACCGACGCTCTCATCACGGAGCTTAACAGCGAGGTGAAGGACCAGCGTGAGCAGCTTGAATTCAGTATGAATACCAAGTTCAACGCCCGCGCCGACATTGTGAAGGATAACCCCGAAGACATAACGCAGCGCAACTATGGCAACAACGACGTGACCGGCCCCGACCCGTTGCACGGCACGCACGTGGCCGGCATTATTGCGGCGGTACGCAACAATAATATTGGCATCCAAGGTATTGCCGACGCCCCGGTGCAGGTTATGAGCGTGCGCGCCGTGCCCAACGGCGACGAGCGCGACAAGGACGTGGCCAACGCTATTCGCTACGCGGTGGACAATGGCGCACAGATTATTAACATGAGCTTCGGCAAAGAATTTTCGCCCCAGCGCCCGGCTGTGGAAGCCGCTTACAAATACGCCGCTAGCAAGAACGTACTGCTGGTGCACGCTGCTGGCAATGAAGACGATAACCTGGACCTGGTACCACACTACCCGGCCGCCTTTTACCTCGATGGCTCGACGCCGAGCAACCTGCTCACCATTGGGGCTAGCGGCCCTACCAACGACGAGAACCTGCCCGCTAGCTTCTCCAACTTCTCCAAGCGCCAGGTCGATGTCTTTGCCCCCGGCGTAGGCATCTTCTCAACCCTGCCGGGTAGCAAGTACGGCTCGGAAAGCGGCACCAGCATGGCGGCCCCCGTTACGGCTGGCGTGGCGGCGGTGCTCAAGGCGTACTTCCCCAACCTCACCGCCGCCGACCTCAAGCGCATCATCCGGGAGTCGGCCCAGGTGCACCATACCCAGGTATTGATGCCCGGTGGAGATGGTAAAAAGGTCGATTTTGCCACGCTTTCTGCCACTGGGGGCATTGTTGACTTGTACACTGCTCTGCAACTAGCCATGCGCCAGGAGGCCGCCCGCAAACAATAAAGCTTCGGCGAAAGCTGGCCTTTTTGCGTAGTACTCTTCATGCTTGCTCAACTATCTATTTTGGCCCGCCTACGGCAGCTACAGAATACCACTACCCCAGAGGCCCAGGCCACGGACACTATTAGCACTTCTTTGTCCGGGCACCCCTCCCTTGCCGATGCGCCCGCGCCGCACGCCGCCCCCCACTCGTGGCTGCGCGACGAGCTACGCAACGCCGTGTACCTAGTTTTGGGTGTGGCTTCGGCGGCGCTGGGACTGGAGTCGTTCATGCTACCCAACGGGCTCTTTGATGGGGGGGTAACCGGCATTTCGCTGCTGGCGGCACGCCTACTGCCCGGCGACCCGCCCCTGTCGCTGCTGCTGGTGCTGCTCAACCTGCCCTTTGTGTGGCTAGGGTACCGGCAGCTCGGGCGGGGCTTTGCGCTGCGGGCACTGTTGGCCATTATTGCCCTGGCCGTGGTGCTGGAAACAGTGCACTTCCCGGTTGTGACTCAGGATAAAATGCTGATTGCTGTCTTCGGGGGCTTTTTCCTCGGGGCGGGTATCGGATTGGCCATGCGCGGTGGCGGCGTGCTCGACGGCACCGAGATTCTGGCCGTGTACCTGAGCCGCAAGGCTAGCCTCAGCGTGGGCGATTTTGTGTTGGTGCTCAACATCTTAATCTTTATCGTGGTAGCTGTCTTGCTCGACGTGCCCACGGCGCTCTACTCCATTCTCACGTACCTGGCGGCCTCTAAAACCATTGAGTTTGTGGTAAACGGCATCGAGGAATACACTGGCGTCACCATTATTTCGGAGCACAGCGATGCTATCCGGCGCGCGCTCACTGAGCGCCTGGGCCGGGGCGTCACGGTGTATGCCGGGCACCGGGGCTACGGCTCACGTGGCGAGCAGCCTAGCCCCATCGATATTGTATTCACGGTAGTCACGCGCCTGGAGGTTAGCCAAGTAACGGCCGAAGTCAACCACCTCGACCCGCGCGCCTTCATCATTATGCACAGCGTAAACGATGCCAAAGGCGGTATGGTGAAAAAGCGGGCACTGCACTAAGCCCGCATCTTAACAACTAAAAAGAACGGCGGCCCGCAAAAGCGTGGGTCGCCGTTCTTTTTGGCTAGTAACTTTGCGCTATGTCTGCTCCCAGCGCTTCGCTCACTCTCACCGGCCTCTTTATCTACCCTGTTAAGTCGCTCGGCGGCATTAGTGTATCGGCGGCCGAGCTTACGCCGCAGGGCCTGCGCCACGACCGCCGCTGGCTGATAGTAGACGAGCGCAACCGCTTTCTGACGCAGCGCGAGCACGCCGAAATGGCACTGCTGGCCGTGGAGGCGGCCCACAACGGCTTTTTGCTCCGCCACCGCCAGCGGCCCGAGCTGCTGCCCCTCTACATTCCGTTTGAGGCGCAGCCCGATAAAACACTGTTTGTCACCATCTGGGATGACCTGGTTTTTGCCTGGCGCGGCGCACCCGAGGCCGACGAGTGGCTAACCACCGCGCTAGGTCAGCCTTGCAAGCTGGTGTACATGTCGGACATGGCCCGGCGCGAAGTGGAGCCCGACAAGCCCGAGCTCAACCCCGCCGGCACGCTCGTCAGCTTTGCCGATGGCTACCCCTACCTGCTAGCCACCGAGGAGTCTTTGGCCAAGCTCAATACCCAGCTGGCCGAGCCAGTACCTATGAACCGCTTCCGGCCCAACCTGGTAGTGAGCGGCGCGCCCGCCGACGCCGAGCTAGGCTGGGCCGATTTTCAGATTGCGGGGCTAGCCTTCCGGTCGGTGCGCGGCTGCGGGCGGTGCGTAGTTACGACCATCGACCAGGCTACGGCCGAAAAAAACCCGGCCAGCGAGCCCCTACGCACCCTAGCCACCTACCGCAAGCCCGCCAGCAAGGTGCTGTTTGGCCAAAACGTGACGGGGCCCGCCACCGGCCGCGTGCAGGTTGGTGATACTGTGGCACTTCTAAAGTAAAAACACGGGCTGGGAGCTAAAATCAGGTTTACAGCCTTCCTAGCTGATACTTTTTACCGCCCCATCTACCCCGTGGACCTCGCCTTCGTACTGGATTTTTTGCGCCGCCTGGCGGCCAACAACAACACGGCCTGGATGCAGGCGCACCGCGCCGATTACCTGCGCGCCCGCGACACCTTCGCCGCGCTCGTTGCGGAGGTGCTGCACCGCGCTACCCCCGCCCTGCCCGAGCTAGCGGGCCTCACGCCGGCGCAGGCCATGTTTCGGCTGCATAAGAATGACCGCAGCCAAACCGACCCCGAGCCCTACAAGCGCCGCCTGGGCGCGGGCCTGGTGCCGGGTGGGCGCCACGCGTTGCGCGCCGGCTATTTCCTGGCCCTGATGCCGGGGGGCGGCTCGTGGGTGCGGGCGGGGCGCTTCACGCCTACCCCGCCCGAGCTGGCGGCCATCCGGCAGGAAATTCACTACGACAGCGTGGGTTTTCACCGGGTGGTGGAGGCCCCGGAAATCCGGCGGCATTTCCCCGCTGGCCTCGACCTGAGCGCGCCCCAGCTTACGCGCCCGCCGCGCGGCTACGAAGCCAGCGACCCCGACCTAGCGTTTCTTAAACTGAAGAGCTTCGGCCTGAACAGCTACTTTACCGATGCCGAGGTGCTAGCCCCCGACTTCATCGACCAGGCTGTGGCCCGCCTGGTGGCGGCCCGGCCGTGGGTGGCTTTTCTGAACCAGGCGCTGCCTGAATAGCGCTAAAAAAGGGTAATTGAGCAGCGTCGCTTGCCGCCCAATTGCCTCCTTTCATGCTATTATCAGGAATTAGAATAGCCCGAACAACTTATTATCGATGCGCTCAATGATGGAGCCCAGGTCTTCGGGATTGCGCACGTAGTCGAGCTCATTCACGTCGATAGTGAGGAGCTTACCCTGCTGGTAGCCGGCAATCCACTGGTCGTAGTGCTCGTTGAGATTCTTGAGGTATTCGATGCTGATGGAGTTCTCGTAGTTGCGGCCGCGCTTCTCAATCTGGCCGATGAGCTTGGGCAAATCGGCGCGCAGGTACAATAATAAGTCGGGCGGGTTCACCAGGCTTATCATGCTCTCAAACAAGGCGTAGTAATTATTATAGTCGCGTTCGGCGAGCAGGCCCGACTGGTGCAGGTTGGCCGCGAAGATGTGCGCATCCTCGTAAATCGTGCGGTCCTGAATAACGCTTTTACCCTCGGCCACCAGCTCCTTGATGCGGCGGGTCTGGCGGAAGCGGCCATTGAGGAAATAAACCTGTAAGTGAAAGGCCCAACGCGGCATATCTGCGTAGAAATCCTTTAAATAGGGGTTGTCATCTACATCTTCCAGAAAAACCTCCCACCGAAAATGCTGGGCCAATTTGTGGGCTAGCGTAGTTTTGCCAGCTCCGATATTGCCAACGATAGCAATGTGCATGCGATAAAAAACTGTGGGCGTACAAATGAAGGACGCCAAAGGTAAGCGCTGCACGCCCCTACTCTCTGCCTCTCCGCCGCTATGAACTCACGCTTCTCTACTGCGTTGGCCACGCGCCTGCTCAGGCTGCCCGATATGCACGGGGCGCTGCTCGCCGACTTCGACCATTTCCCGACCCTCGACCTGCTGCACATTCGCTGGCACGGTCACCTCACGCCCGATACCCTGGTGCAGGGCACCCAGGCGGGCCTGGCGCTGTTTGCGGGCCAGCCGCTGCCGCGCCGCCTGCTCACCAACCACTCGCAGGTAACGGGGGAGTGGGCGGAGGCCCTGCCCTGGCTGCAATACGAGTGGCTGCCCGAGATTGCCGGGCGCGGGGTGCACGCACTAGCCCACGTGCTGGCCAAAAGCAACACCAGCCACTTCGTAAGCTACCAGGGCAGCCAGGAGTTTACGCTGGCCGTGAAGCACGCGATGCGGGCGGCCTCGTTTCGCAACTTGGAGCCCGCCTGGCAGTGGCTTACGCACCGCTAGGGCTACTTATTCACCCGATCCTTCACGCGGCGGGCGCCCTGCAGCGTCCGAAACTCGCCCTGGCACGAGCGCACCGACAGGCGGTCCTCGAGCGGCAGCTCCTGGCGCACGGCTTCGTAGCGGGCGTTGAGGCGGCCGAGCGCCGCGCTGGCCTCGTCCCAGTCGCGGGCGCTCCACTCCCGGCGCTGGTCGCGCGTGGCCTCCAGAAAGCGGCTATACACATCGGGCAGCTGGCTGGCGGGCAGGCGGTTTATATCAATACTTTCGCGCAGGTACTTGGCTAGGGTGGGGTCGGCGCTGGTGGGTAGGCGGCGGGCCGGCGCCGCCGTGCGCGGCACCGAGGCGTGGGGGCGCCCCCCGATGAGGTTGCCCCGGCGCAACAGGCTATCCTGGGTGGTATTTTGGGCGGTAGCGGCCAGCGGCAGCGCGGCCAGCAGCAGGGCCGCCACTGAGCAGCGCCCCGAAAAAACAGGCTTGGTCATGGAAATAATACGAAGGTGAAGCACGCAATGCCGTGCCAACTGGGGGCCAAACACGCCCGTTTAACGACATAGGGGCGCTTTGCGTATGCGTAAGCAGCCCATAAGTCGGTTTTTTGGCCGACCTTCGCCTGCTTCAACGTCGTTTATGCCTTCCCCCTCCGACCCGGCTCAGCCGGCCCTGCCCCTGCACATTCAGCCCGCCACCGAGCAGGATATTCCCACCATCATCGGGCTAGCCGAGGCTACCTGGGAGCCCACCTACCGGTTTATCATCTCGAAGGAGCAGATTGACTATATGTATCGCGTCATTTACACGCCAGCCTCGCTGCGCAAGCAAATGCGCGAGCAGCAGCACCAGTTCCTGCTGGCTTATGTGGATGGGCACCCGAGCGGCTTCGCCTCGTACTCCGAGAAGCCCGAGGGCGTGTACCACCTCAACAAAATCTACGTGCTGCCCTCGCACCAGGGCCAGGGCCTGGGCCAGAACTTGGTAGAAGCAGTGGTGGGCGCCGTGCGCGAAGCCGGCGGCAAAGCGCTGGAACTGAACGTGAACCGCCACAACCCCGCGCTAGCCTTCTACGAGCGCCAGGGCTTTGCCCAGCACCGCGAGGAAGACATCGCCATCGGCCCGTACTGGATGAACGACTACGTGCTGCGCAAGGAGCTTTAATTTTGAGCGAGAACCAGAGGTTTATTCCCGCCCGAAACCGTGGCGTTCACTCGTACTTTTTGTTCTGTACTTCTTGCGCTTCTTGAGCAAAGTGCTGCTTCCTATTTCCTACTTTTCAACTCATTATTCAACCAAAAATGGCCACCAAACTTACGGTACTCTCCAACGGCTCGCTGCGCGTAGAAGGCGAGGATATTCAGCTCGTCGATGCCCAGGGCAATGCCTACGGGCTGGGTGGGCGCGAGCGCATCAGCATCTGCCGCTGCGGGCTAAGCGCACAGAAACCCTTCTGCGACGGCTCGCACAAGGGGCGCTTCGACCACGACGCCACCGCCTTCGACCTGCCCGCTCCCAAGCCAGTGGTGTAGCACAGCTGCACTGCGCCTTATTACGCCCTAAAAAGGCCGTCGTCCTGTTTAGGGCGACGGCCTTTTTTTGTAGGCTGAGCTTTAGCGCTAGCCCGTGGCTAGGGTGGTCAGCTCGGCCACTACCCTAGCGGGGTCTGCTACCTCGATGACAAGGCGCACGTAGCGCTCATCGGCCAGCTCCACCACTATCGTGCGCTGCGGGTACCGCACGTCGAAAAACGTGGGCTTGTGGTCGAAGAAGCCACCGAGGTAAAAGGTGCCGGCCTTGATGAGGCCCGGCACGTGGGTGCCCGGCGCCCGCAGGCCCCAGGCGCGCGCGGCGGCGGGGTCGTGGCGCGCGCTTTTAATATGCGCGCGCGGAATGCGCAGCTCGCTGCGAAAGGCCCAGAGCTTATGCCAGCCTTCGACGGTGAAAACAACGGTATCGGCTTCCTGCTGAACGGTAACTATGCGCGGAGATTGCAAAAGGGAGTAGTCCGGTTATCACTCGCGCGGCTGGGTCATTGCACGGCGGCGGCCGGGCCTGGCTACCTACGCATTACCCGGCCAACTCGCTCACCAGCTCCACGTATTGCTGGCGGGCGTCATCCGGGCTAAGGCCGGCTAGCCGGTGCCAGGCATCGTACTTGGCAATGGCCTTAAAATCGAAGCCCCCCGGGCGCAGGCCGGCCGCATCGCCCTCGGTGGCTTGCTTGTAGAGGGCGTAAAGCTGGAGCAGCACGGTATTGCTGGGCTTGGCGGGTAGCTGCTGGGCGCGCTGGGCGGCGGCTTCAAAATCCTGCGGGGTGGTCATGGGAGCAGAGTAGAAAGAATAAGTTGAATTACAAACGTAGCGCCGGGCAGCCGTTTGACCGCCCGACGCCTTATTTTAGGTTTATTGAGTAGTCAGAAAGCCACGTTGCTAGCCCCCTTGCCCGTTTAGGTTACTGGGCCGGGCCGCAACGCGCAGGGGAAGGCTGCGTAAGGCGTCGCAAAGTAGTTTGCATTTTTGATGAAGCGCCCCGCCCCTGCCCCCGATAGTGCTGCCTTGGTTAAACTTTTTTTGCAGCACAAGCTTACCCTGGCCCTGGCCGAAAGCTGCACCTGCGGCCTGGCCGCTGCCCAGCTAGCCCCCGCCGAAGGCGTGAGCGACGTGCTGCTGGGCTCGGTCGTAACCTACCACGTGCAGGCCAAGCAGAAGCTGCTCGGAGTGAGCCCGGCCACGCTTGCCCTCTACTCGGCCGAGAGCCAGCAAACCACCAACGAGATGGCCATGGGCCTGCACAAGCACCTGCCCCAGGCCGACGTGTGCGTGGCCGTAACGGGCCTGTGCGGCCCCGGTGCCTCGGCCACGCCCGAAAAGCCGGTGGGTACGGTCTTCGTCACCATCCTGCTCGATGGCCAGGCCCACGAGTACCGCGTGCTACTCGATGCGGCCGACAGCAACGTGCTGCGTCAACAGGCCGTGGACTTCATTTACCAGTCGCTAAGCGAGTTGCTGGGGCGGCGTGAGGTGGCGGCCCCCAAGGGCTAAGAGCCCCGCACCGGGCTAGCCGGGTAGCGCGTAGCTTGCGCAGAAATTTAATTTCTCGCTTGCTTCTCACCCTCAGCCCCATGCCCACTCCTACCCGCTCGCTGGTTACCCTTTCGCTACTAGCCCTGGCCAGCCAGGGCGCCCTGGCCCAAAAAACTTACCTGCACTGCGGCCAGCTGCTGGATGTGCGCGCCGGCCGCCTGCTCGGCCAGCAAACCATTGTGGTGGAGAAAGACCGCATTGTGGCCGTGCAGGCGGGCTACACCGCCGGTGGCCCCCAAGACCGGGTCATCAACCTCGAAAACCGCACGGTGCTGCCCGGCCTCATCGACTGCCACGTGCACCTGGAAGCGGTGCCTAGCCGGGGCTCGTTTGCCGAGCAGTTTACCCTGAATCCGGCCGACATCGCCTACCGCGCCGAAGCCAATGCCCTCACTACGCTGCGGGCGGGCTTCACCACCGTGCGCGACTGCGGCGGCTCGGGCGTGAACACGGCGCTGCGCAAGGCTGTGGCGCAGGGGCTGGTGCCGGGGCCGCGCATCTACTCGGCCGGGGTGGCCATTTCGAGCACCGGCGGGCACATGGACCCCACCGATGGCCTCAACGATTTTATGATGGAGAAGCTGAACCCTGGTCCGGCCGAGGGCGTGGCCAACGGCCCCGAGCAGTGCCGCCAGGCCGTGCGCGAGCAGTTTCGGCGCGGGGCCGACCTCATCAAAATTGCCAGCACTGGCGGCGTACTCGACCTGAGCAAAGACGGCACTGGGGCACAGTACACGGAGGAAGAAATCCGGGCTGTGGTGCAAACCGCCCGCGATTTGGGGCTGCCCGTGGCCTGCCACGCCCACGGCGCCGAGGGCATCAAGCGCGCCATTCGGGCGGGGGTCACGAGCATCGACCACGGCTCGCTGATGGATGCGGAGGTCATTCAGCTGATGGCTAAAAACCGCACCTGGTACGTGCCCACGCTCATCGCCGGCAAGTCGGTGGCCGACACCACGCGGCGGCACCCCGGCTACTTCCCGCCCGTTATCGCGGCCAAGGCCCTCAACGTGGGCACCCAGATGCAGGGTACCTTCGGGCGGGCCATCAAGCAGAACGTGCGGGTGGCGTTTGGCACCGACGCGGGCGTGTTTCGCCACGGCCAGAACGCGCTGGAATTTGGCTACATGACCGAAGCTGGCCTGTCGGCCGCCGACGCCCTGCGCACGGCCACCATCAACGCCGCCGAGCTGCTCGGCGACCCGCAAAACCTGGGCACCCTGGAAGTGGGCAAATATGCCGACATTGTGGCCGTGGAGGGCAACCCGCTGCAAACCATTGCTACCCTCACCAAGCCGGTTTTTGTGATGAAAGAAGGCAAAGTGTACGTGGGGCAGTAGCGCGAAGCCGAAGCTTCGCGCTACTGCTACTTCACCACTTCTACCTTCATGGCCACGTCTTCGACGGGCCACTTGTCGCCGGGGTCTACTTTCACTTTGTTGATTTTATCGACGACGTCCTGGCCTTCGATAACCTCACCAAACACGGTGTACTTGCCATCGAGCGATGGCACGCCGCCCCGGGTGGCGTAGGCCTGCACCTGGGCCGGAGTGAGGGGCCGCCCGGCGGCCCCCTTGCTTTGGTAGGGGGCTAGCCGCTGGCCCACCACAAAATAAAAATCGGTGTTGGACGAGAGGTGGCCGGGGTTGATTTCGTCGTCGTAGCGGGCCATGCCCAGCGCGCCCTTTACGTGAAAGTGCTGGGGCCGGATTTCGGCCGGCAGCCGGTAGCGCCGCAGGTGAATGCTGCGCACGCCGCTCGTTTGGCCGCCCTGCACGGCAAAGTCCCTCACCACCCGGTTGAACACCGTTTCGTTGAACACACCGCGCCGGGCCAGCAGCAGAAAATTGGCCTTGTGCACGGGCGTATCATCAAAGAGGTGCACCCGAATGTTGCCTAGCCGGGTCTTAAACAACACCTCCGAGCCGGGGTATTGCCGGCCGTAGGCCAGCAGCGCGGCGGGCGCCGTGCTGTCGGTGAGGACCGCAATGTCGGGCCCTGGCGGCTTGGGCGGGGGCGGCGGGGCAGTGCTAGCGGGCTGGTCGGCGGGGCCGCAGGCGGCCAGCAGGGCTAGCAGCACGGGCGCGGCTGGTTTCAGAATATATCTCACCTGGGTAATCAAGAATAAAGCGGAGCGGGTGTACCGCAGATGCTGCAAATCTGCGGTACACCTACCCTGCTACCACGTGAAGCCGGAGGCTTTGGTTTTTTGTTTTTCGGTGCCGGCGGGGCCTTTCGTTTTCACTTTTACTTTGGGCGCGGCGGGGGCCGGGGCCGGGCTAGCGGCGGGGCTAGCCATGGGCTCGGGTGGGGGGGGCGGCGCGGCTTCCCCGTCGGCGGCTTTTATTTCGTCGTTGGCGGCGGCTTTTTGCTCTTTTTGCTGGGCTAGCAGCAGGTTGTCCTGCGCCAAGGCGTTGCCCTTCCAGGCTTTGAGCTGGGTAGCCAGCTGGTCTTTTTCCTCTTTGCCGAGCTTGGCGGGGGCCATGAGGGTGCCCAGGTCAGGCCGGCCGGCTTCTTGCCAGGCCGTGAGCCACATAGAAGCTACTATGGGCGAAGCACCCTTGAGGCGGAAGGCCACCATGCCGCCCACCGCCTTCTCGTAGGCATCGGCAAAAGCGTCGGAGTAGCGGCGCTGGGTGCGCCCGAAGCGGTGCGAGAACGTGTACTTGGTTTGGGGCGTGAAGCTCTTAGCCGTTTTGGCCTCCAGGTCGTAGGTGGCGGTGAGAAAGCCGTAGCTGCCCTGAATAACGCCCCAAATGGCGGCTAGCGGGTCTTTCAGCACCTTGCCTTCTTCGCCATCGAGCTTGTAGTCTTTGAGAAAGCGCTCGGGCAACTGGCTTTCCCAGAGGGCGTGCAGGCCGGTTTGGCCCGAAAGCTGGCCGTCGTAGTTAACGGTAGTGTGCAGCGGCACAAACGCATCGGCGGTGTAGTGGCTTAGCTCGGCCGAGTACTTGATGATGGCCGTGGTATCGCGCTGCCGGAAGGCCTCCACCAGCCGCTGCTTGGTGTCGAGCACCGTCCAGGGCACGGTGCCGTACTTGCGGAGCGTGTCGGGCGTGAACTTGGCGGCGGCCTCCTCGTAGTCGCGCGGCACCTTGGCGAAGGGGTTATCCTCCGAATAGTGGTCCATGTCGATGAAGTGGCGCGGTGCCTCGGCTTTGTCCTGGCCGCGGCGCTCGTCGGGGGCCGTGCTCAGGCGCACCAGCTCGGCCATGTGCCGAAAGTAAAAGGCCTGCATGCTGGCCGGCAGCTCATACACGGCCACTTGCGTGATAACGCGGTGCCCTAAAAAGCCCCAGGCCCGGGCCGCCGGGGCGGCGGGGCCTAGCAGCAGGGCCGCCAGGCCCAGGCTCAACAGTAGTTTTTTCATCGAATAAAAGGAAGTAGCGAATACACCAACGGCCCCGAAGTTCGGGCGCGCGGCGCATATTTCCCCGTACTGCGAAGGCTGCGCAGCCGCGCCTGGGCGACGGCAACGGCGAGCCTGCCCGCAGATGCTGCGCATCCGCAGCACAGGGCACTTCCGATTTTTTGCCTATCTTAGCTTCGAAGCCGGTAAGGCTTCTGGCTGTAGCGACTGCGAAGCCCGGTTTCCGCAAGGCAACCGGGCTTTTTCGTGCGCCAGGCCGTAGCGCGGCTTAGCCACCGCCGCAGTGCGGTACACAGTACAGCAAAAGAGCCCGGCTGGTGGGGCCGGGCTCTTCGCTGGTGATTAATTGGGTGCGGATTCGCAGAATCCGCGGTACGGGCTTACCAAATGCGGGCGCGGTCGGCCTGGGCGCGCACCATCTTGTTGCCGTCCTTGCAGCCAAAGGCCTCGTAGAACTCAGGCATGTTGGCTAGGGGACCGTTGGTGCGGTACATACCGGGCGAGTGCGGGTCGGTCTGGATTTGCTGGCGCAGCGCCTCGGGGCGCTGGTTGGCGCGCCAGATTTGGGCGTAGCCTAGGAAGAAGCGCTGGCTAGGGCTAAAGCCGTCAATCTTCTGGCCAGCCTTGAACTGCGCCGTTTTCTGGAAGGCCTGGTAGGCGATGGTGAGGCCGCCGATGTCGGCCAGGTTTTCACCCATCGTCAGCTTGCCGTTCACGTGCACCGAGTCGAGCGGCGAGAAGGCGTCGTACTGCTTGCCCACCATGTCGGCCTTGGCCATAAACTTGTCGCCGTCTTCCTTGGTCCACCAGTCGCGCAGGTTGCCCTTGGCATCCGAGCGGCGACCCTGGTCGTCGAAGCCGTGGGTCATTTCGTGGCCGATTACGGCGCCGATGCCGCCGTAGTTCACCGCATCATCCGCCTTGGGGTCGTAGAAGGGCGCCTGCAAAATGCCGGCCGGGAACACGATTTCATTCATGCTCGGGCTGTAGTAGGCGTTCACCGTGGGCGGGGTCATGCCCCACTCGGTGCGGTCGATGGCCTTGCCAAACTTGTCGAAGTTGTCGGCCCGGCGCCACTCAGCGGTCGCAAACAGGTTTTGCAGCGCGCTCTGGCGGGTGATGTTGAGCTTCGAATAATCTTTCCACTTGTCGGGATAACCAATTTTCACCGCGAAGGCGTTGAGCTTTTCGAGGGCCTGCTTCTTGGTGTCAGCGCTCATCCAGTCGGTGGCCATAATGCGCTCGGCGTAGGCCTTGCGCAGGTTTTCGACCATTTCCTTGGCGCGCGCTTTCGCGGCAGGCGAGAAGGCCTCATCCACGTACAATTGGCCGAAAGCCTCCCCTAGCGCACCGTCGGTAGCACGCAACGAGCGTTTCCAGCGGGGCTGCTGCTGCTTGGCCCCGCTCAGCACCTGCGCGAAGCGGAAATTGGCGTCGCCATACGCCTTGGGCAGGGCCGAGGTCACGTCCGACACCAGGTTCCAGCGCAGATATTGCTGCTGGTCGGCAATGGGCGTGTTGGCGAGCAGCGTATTGGCCGTGGCAAAGAATTCGGGCTGGCCGATGAGCACATCCTGGGCACTGCCCAAGCCGGCCTGCTTGAGGCGCAGCGGTAGGTTGAGGTTGGGGTACTCCTGGGCGGCCTGGGCCACGGGCACCTTGTTGTAGTTCTTGAGGCGGTCGCGCAGGGCCACGCGGTCGCGGCTAGCCTGGGCCAGCTTGGTTTCGAGGGCCAGCACGGCGTCGGCGTTGGTCGCGGCCAAGCTAGGGGCATCGCCCAGCAGCTGAAACACCGTAGTCATGTAGGTTTTGTAGGCGGCCCGAATGGCTTTCGAGCGGCCGTCTTCCTTCAGGTAGTAGTCACGGTCGCCGAGGCCTAGCCCGCCCTGGCGCATCTGCACGGCGTATACCGAGCTGTTTTTACCATCCTGGCCCACGCCAAAGCCGTACCAGCCGCTCGACAGCGTCTTGGGGTCGGCCATGTACTTCTGGATGTCGGCCAAGCTCTTGAGGTTGTTAATCTGGTCTAGCTTGGGCTGCAAATATTTGAGGCCCGCCTTCTCGATGCCTACCGTGTCCATGGCAGCAGCGTAGAAGTCGCCTACCTTCTGGGCGTTCGAGCCCGGCTTGGCAGTGCGGTCGGCGGCAGCCTTCATCAGGATGCGTTTTTCTACGGCGATGTTGCGGTCAGCCAGCTCGTTGAAGGCACCCCAGCGGGTTTCGGCGGCTGGCACCGGGTTGTTTTTCAGCCAGTTGCCATTTGCATAGTGGTAGAAGTCCTCGCAGGGCGCCACCGACTGGTCGATGTTGGCAAGGTTGATACCCACGCCTTTCTGGGCGGGCGGCGTAGGCCGGGTGGGCGGCCCGAAGGCGGTCGTAGCGGCTAGGGTGCCGAGGCCCAGGGTAGCCAGCGCCAGCCGCGAAAAAGTAATCGAGGACATAGAAAAGATTGGGTAGGAGGAAAAAGGGAAGGCGAACTTAGCGACAATAGATGTAACCACGGCTTCACAGTTGCATCACGCTGCGGTAAAGGCAAATGCAGGGGTAAAAATTCCCCACAAAAAACCCCGCCTCGGGCAGAAGCGGGGTTTACGTAGCGCGGACTTTTAGTCCGCAAGTGGCTGCGTGCTAGCAATCGCGGCCTAAAAGTCCGCGCTACCCACTACCAGATGCGGGCTTGCTCGGCGGTGGGGCGCGCCATTTTATCGGTCGGCTTGCACCCGAAGGCCTGGTAGAATTCGGGCATATTCATGAGCGGGCCGTTGGTACGGAACTGGCCCGGCGAGTGCGGGTCGGTGAGCACCTGCTGGCGGGCCGCCTCGGGCCGGATGTTGGTGCGCCAGATTTGGCCCCAGGCCAGGAAGAAGCGCTGGTTGGGCGTGAAGCCGTCAATCATTTTGCCTTCCTTGGCCTGCGGCGTTTTCTGGAACGCCTGGTAAGCAATAGTGAGGCCGCCGAGGTCAGCCAGGTTTTCGCCCATCGTCAGCTTGCCGTTCACGTACACCGAGTCGAGCGGCGAGAACTTGTCGTACTGCTTGCCCACCATGTCGGCCTTGGCCATAAACTTGTCGCCATCCTCCTTGGTCCACCAGTCGCGTAGGTTACCCTTTGAGTCGTACTGGCGGCCCTGGTCATCAAAGCCGTGGGTCATTTCGTGGCCGATTACGGCACCAATGCCGCCGTAGTTCACCGCGTCGTCGGCCTTGGGGTCGTAGAAGGGGGGCTGCAAAATACCGGCCGGGAACACAATCTCGTTCATCGGCGGGTTGTAGTAGGCGTTCACGGTGGGCGGGGTCATGCCCCACTCGGTGCGGTCAATCGGCTTGCCAAACTTGCTCAGGTTGTCCTGGTTGGCCCAGGTGCGGGCAGCCAGCACATCCTGCAAATAGCTCTGGCGGTTGATGTTGAGCTTGGAATAGTCTTTCCACTTATCGGGGTAGCCGATTTTCACCACGAAGGCATTGAGCTTCACCAGCGCCTCCTTTTTGGTGGCAGCGCTCATCCAGTCGGTGGCCATAATGCGCTCGGCGTAGGCCTTGCGCAGGTTCTCAATCATTTCCTTGGCGCGCGCCTTAGCAGCGGGCGAGAAGGCTTTGTCCACGTAGAGTTGGCCGAAGGCCTCCCCTAGCGCGCCGTCCGTCGAGCGCAGCATGCGCTTCCAGCGAGGCTGCTGCTGCTTGGCCCCACTTAGCACCTGCGAGAAGCGGAAGGCCTCATCGCCGTAGGCTTTGGGCAACGCCGAAGCCACGCTGCTTACCAAGTGAAAGCGCAGGTACTGCTGCTGGTCGGCGATGGGCTCGGCGGCGAGCATCGTGCTCACTTCCTTCAGGAACGCGGGCTGACCCACAATCACTTCCTTAGCCGTACCGAGGCCGCTTTCCTTCAGCATCAGCGGCAGGTTCAGGTTCGGAAACTCCTTGCTGGCCTGGGCCACGGACATCTTGTTGTAATTGGCCTGCGGGTCGCGCAGGTCCACGGGGCTCTTGCTGGCCTTAGCCAGGCGCGTTTCGATGCGCATTACCGTGGCGGCGTGGGCGGCGGCCTGCGCCTCCGTGTCGCCGAGGCGCTTAAAGGTGTTTACCAGGTAGGTATTGTAAGCGGTGCGGATGCTTTTGGAGCGCGCATCGTCCTTCAGGTAATAATCGCGGTTGGGCAGCGTGAGGCCGCCTTGGTAGAACTGCACCGCGTACTGGGTGCTGATTTTCTCGTCCTGGCCCACGCCCGCGCTAAACCACACGCCCCCGGCCTGCGCCTTGGGGTCGGCCAGAAATTTCTGCATCTCGGGCAGCGTCTTGATGGCCGAGATGCGGTCGAGATACGGCTTGAGGTAGGTCAGGCCGGCCTTTTCGATGGCCATGGTGTCCATGGCGGCGGCGTAGAAATCACCCACTTTCTGGGCATTCGAGCCCTTGGGCGCGGTCGCCGACTTGCGGGCCAGCTCCTCCAAAATGGATTTCTGGGTGGCGTTGTTGTGGTCGGCCAGCTCGTTGAAGCTACCCCAGCGGCTTTCGGCGGCTGGCACCGGGTTGTTTTTCAGCCAGTTGCCCGAGGCGTAGCGATAGAAGTCGTCGCAGGGCGCCACTGTCTTGTCGATGTTGGCGGGGTTGATGCCGGTGCCCTGCTGGGCGGTGGTTTGGGCTAGCGCCGGGCTAGCGGCGGCCAGGCCCAGCGCGGCCACGGCCAAGGCCGCGCCCCGCTGGTAGCGGGAAGTTTTAGACATGAAGAAAAAGTGGATGGGTGGCAGTTCAGGGTTGAGGCCCGCAAGTTAAGCGCCGGCTCCCAACGGCGCGCCGCCGTAGCACTATCCTGAGCCCGGAAAGTACTTTTACTGTTCGCTTGTTGTTCAAGCGGCCCCAACCGGCTGTTTTACCCTATGCCCTTATACAATCGCCGCGCCGCTAGCCCCCCGGCCGAGCCCGAAGCCCCGCTGAGCCTAGGCGCGCTGCTGGCCCAGGTACGCACCGCCCTGCACCACCGCTTTCCTGACAGCTACTGGGTGGTGGCCGAGGTGGCCGAAATGACCCGCCCGCGCCAGCAGGGCGGCCACTGCTACCTCACCCTCACCGAGCCCGCCGGCGCCGAGGCCATGGGCTTTACGGGGCAGGCGCGGGCCACGCTCTGGGGCAGCCGCTACGCCCAGCTAGCCCCCGCCTTTGCCGAGGCCACCGGCCAGGAGCTGCGTCCCGGCCTGCGCCTGCTGCTGCGCGTGAAGGTAACGTTTCACGAGCAATATGGCTTCTCGCTCGATGTGCTGGCCCTCGACCCGAGCTACACCGTGGGCGAGCTGGCCCGCCAGCGGCTGGCCACGCTGCGCAAGCTCCAAGAAAAAGACCTGCTGAAGCGCCAGCAAGCGCTAGCCCTGCCGCTGGGCCCGCAGCGGCTGGCCGTCATCTCCTCGCCCACCGCGGCGGGCTTTCAAGACTTTGTGCGCCAGCTAGAAGAAGCGCCGTATGATTTTGCCCTCACGCTCTTCCCGGCCCTCATGCAGGGCGACGGCGCGCCCGCGAGCATCCGCGACGCGCTCGACCAGATTCGGCCGCGCCGGGGGCAGTTTGAGGTGGTAATTCTGATACGGGGCGGCGGCTCGAAGACAGATTTGCTGGCCTTTGACGAATATGGGCTGGCGGCGGCCGTGGCGGCGTTTCCGCTGCCCGTACTCACCGGCATCGGCCACGAGCGCGACGAGGCGGTGGTGGACCTGGTGGCCCACCGCGCCCTCAAAACGCCCACGGCCGTAGCCGCCTTTCTGGTAGACCGCCTGGCCCGCCTCGAAAGCCTGGTGCTGGAGCTGGCCGACCGCGTGGCCGACCGCAGCCGCCAGCACCTGGCGCGCCACCACGCCCGCCTGCAGCACCTGGCCGACCACTCGCGCGAGGCGGCCCGCGAGCACCTGCGCCACGCCCAGGCCGCGCTGGCCCACCGCAGCCGCCAGGCCGCCCAGGCGCCGCGCCAGCACCTGCACCACCTCGGCCAGCACCTCGCAAGCTTCCGCTACACGCTGCCACAAGCGGCGCGGCGCGCCCTCGGCCACGAGGAGCAGCGCCTGCGCCAACGCTTGCGCAGGGTGCTGCGCCGCTTTGTGCGCCACCACCAGCGCAAGCGCGAGCAATTATTGAAGCAGCAATTCAACGCCCAGCGGGTGTTCGAATTAAAAATAAAACGTGTAGAATTAAAAATTGCGGCGGCGGAAACAGCGGTGCTCCGCCGCGAAAATCAATATTTACGGCGCCTACTTTAATTATTTCCATTACTCCCAGCCACAGGCTTGGAGTAATTTTTAATGTATCATTTTTAATTTTTAATTGATAAAACCGGTGACTTACAACGAAGCCATTCAGGAGTTGGAAACTATCCTCCGCAGCCTCGAAACCGACCAGGTAGATGTGGACGACCTCACGGCCCGCGCCGAGCGCTCGGCCGAATTAATTCGGCTCTGCCGCCACAAACTGCGCCACGCCGAAGCCTCGCTCGACCGCGTGTTCGACTCGCTCGACGAGGAGGAAATACTTGACGAAGAGGAAGAACCCGAGGAAAATAATTCGGAGGAACCAGCCGAAGAAGATACCGACGACGAGCCCGATGACTACCGGCGCGGTGGCCCCGGCCGCCCCACGCAGCCCCGGCTATTTTAAAGGCAGTGCGGGCAATAAATTACCGCAGTAATTTGTTGCCCGCACTGCTTTTATTGGCTTTTTAATTACGTCGCACATGAATTTGCACGCGCTCGCCATCTTCGGTCGTGGTGGGCATCACGTCGATGCGGTCGGCCTCGTCGAAATAAACGGCTAGCCCCCGCACAATGCCCACCGCTAGCCCGCCCATGCGGCGCGGCGACACGTAATTAATCATTACCTCATTTTCGTTCAGGCGCTCGACTTTCAGCACCGGTGGCGAGTTTTCGGGGTGTTCGCGGCGCACCTGGTTGTGCATTTTGTGCTCGGTATTTTCCAGCATTTCGAGCGTGCGCCAATCGGGGTTTACATATTTCTGGTACATATACATTAAATCGGGCACGAGGTACTCGCCGAATTTCTCGTGCAGCTCGCCGGCCGGGATGCCAGTAGCCTCGGCCGCCTGCCCTATCAGGGCGTACATGTGCTCGTCGGGGTATACTTCCTTGTGGCTGAAATCGCCCGATTGCAGCCCGGCTAGCTCTACCAGTTTTACCCAGGTGCTGTGGTCGTACTGAGTTTGAACGTAACGCTTGAGAAGCGTAAAAATAGTGCCGTGCATAAGGAGGAGCTAACGCTTGTAGCTGGTACAACGCGGGCTTCTCCGAAAAGTTAAGCCCCGGCCTGCCAGCTCATAAAAACGCCCGCCTGCCGGGTAGGCAAGCGGGCGCGAAAGCAGTGCTCACTAGTTAGATATTACCGATAACTGTCATAGTATCGAGCGTGGGGCCGACGCTGCCGCCGGTAGGCTCTACGGTCATGGCGAAGGCCTGGGCACTAGCAATGTCCTTCATCTGCTGCAGGCTGTCGCCAGCGGCGGTGTTGGCGGCGAGCACACCGGCATCTACGGGCTTACCCTTGTCGAGGGCCCAGAGCTGGTATTGCTTGCCGGCGGGTAGCGGCGGCAGCTGCTGCACATCTAGATACACCCGGTGGCTAGCCCCATTGTAAAGCACGCGGGCGCGGGCACTGGTGTGGGCCGGCGTGCCGGCCAGGGCCACCATCTTATACTCCTGGGGCGAGCGCAGCACGTGCAGCTGCTCCTGGGTGGAGGTGAGGCGGCGCTCCATTACCTGCGAGGTTTGGGCAAAACGGGCCTGGCTGTTTTGGGCGGCCACCAGGTCGGTGCTCGCCTGCTGCCAGCGGCTGTAAAGCAGCGCATTAACCGCCAGGCTCAGCAGCAGGGCAACCGAGGCCGCGATGGCCCAGCCACTGCGCGAGCCAGCCACCGGCTCGGGCGTATAGGTTTCGGCGGGGCGCGGGTTGGAAGCCGATACGCGCATGGTGGGCGCGGCCGGCGCGGGGATTGAGGCAGCCCCGGGGCTAGCGGCCCCGGCCGAGGCCTCTGCCCCAATTTCGGCCAGCACGCGGCTTAGCACGCGGTCGCGCAGGCCAGCCGGCACCGCCAGGGTATGCGCCTCGGCATACACGCCAAGGCCGGTGAGGAGTTCGTCGAGTTCCTGGCGCACCTGCGGGTGGCGGGCAGCCCAAGCTTCGACCTCGGCCCGGGCGGCGGGGTCTAGCTCGCCCAGCGCGTATTGCTCGAGGCGGCCTGATTCGATATATTCTTGGTAGTCTTCCACGGACGTAACTGCTATTAGCGAATAAGTTTGGCTAGTATTTTCAAAGCAGTGCGGGCCCGGGTTTTCACGGTGCCCAGCGGCAGGTTGAGTTCTTCGGCCGCCTCACTTTGGGTGAAGCCGCCGAAATAGAGCAGGTCGATAACCTGGCGCTGTTCGGGCACGAGCTTGCTGGTAATTTCCTGCAGGCCCACGTGCTCGGGGCGAAAAGTATCCGGGGCGGCCTGGCGCTGAGCGGCCGGGCTATCGTCGAGGCCCTGGGTGCGAGAACCTACGCGATGCTGGCGCGAGCGGATTTTATCAATCGCTAAATTTCGACTGATGTTGACCACCCAGGTAAATAAACGGCCTTTGGCATGGTCGTAGCCCGCCATCGAATGCCAGATTTTAACCAGGGCTTCCTGCAAAACGTCGGCGGCTTCGTCCTCATCTTTCACGATGCGGTTGATAACGCCGTAGAGCGCAGCCGAGTAGCGGTCGTAAAACTCGGTCATGGCCGACTGGTCGCGGGCCCTGAGGCGGTCGACCAGCGCCGCCTCGGCGGCCGGGGGAGTAGATATAAGGGGTAGGTCGGACACAGGGGAATGAGAAAAACAAAACCGACGAAGCCAGCCGAAACGTTCGGCAACTGACAGCGAATGTAGGGTAGGTTTGGGTTTTGACCGGTAAGTGAAGACAAGATGAACAGCTGCCCGGCACAACCCACTAGCCCACTGTTCGGTTTGTAAGCACTAGCGGGCTGCCGCCGCCCGGCGTTTTTTTACTTGCTTTCCCTAGTTAATAGCATGGCTATCGCTTCCATAAACCCCTATACTGGCCGCACGCTGCGGCGCTTCGCCGAGTTTTCGTGGGTGAAAACCGAGCGCATTCTGGCCCAGGCGCACCGCGCCGCCGGCGCGTGGCGCACCACCAGCTTTGCCGAGCGTGCCGCCGTGCTGCGCCGGGCCGGGGCACTGCTGCGCGAGCGCCAGGATGCGCTAGCTCACCTCATGGCCCTGGAGATGGGCAAGCCCCTGCGCGACGGCCGCGCCGAGGCCCAAAAGTGCGCCGCCTGCTGCGATTATTATGCCGACCACGCCGCTGGCTTTCTGGCCGATGAGGAAGTAAAAACCGACGCTGGGCGCAGCTTTATCAGCTACGCGCCGCTAGGGGTAGTGCTGGCCGTGATGCCCTGGAACTTCCCCTTGTGGCAGGTGGTGCGCTTTGCGGCACCCGCCCTCATGGCCGGCAACGTAGGCTTGCTCAAGCACGCGCCCAACGTGCCGCAGTGCGCCCTGGCGCTGGAGCAGATTTTTCACGATGCGGGCCTGCCCCCGGCGGCGTTTCGCGCCCTGCTCATTGGCAACGAGCCGGTGGCCCGGCTGCTGGCCGATACGCGGGTGGCGGCCGTCACGCTCACGGGCTCCGAGCGGGCGGGCGTGGCCGTGGGCGCTGCCGCGGGCCAGCACTTGAAAAAGGCGGTGCTGGAGCTGGGGGGCTCCGACCCTTTCCTCGTGCTGGCTGATGCCGACGTGGCCCTGGCCGCCAAAACCGCCGCCCAGGCCCGCCTGATTAATGCCGGCCAAAGCTGCATCGCGGCTAAGCGCTTTATTGTGGAGAAGCCAGTGCAGGCCGAATTTGTGCGCCTGCTAAAAAGCCACCTGGCGCACTTGCGCTACGGCGACCCGCTCGACGAGGCCACCGACTATGGCCCGCTAGCCCGCCCCGACCTGGCCGACGAGCTAAGCCGCCAGGTGGCCGACTCGGTGGCCCAGGGTGCCAGGGTGGCCCTGGCCGGCGGCCAGCCGAAGCCCGGCGCGGCCGAGTTCCGCCCCATGATTCTCACCAACGTGAAGAAAGGGCAGCGCGCCTACGCGGAGGAGTTTTTTGGGCCCGTGGCCCTGGTGCTCACCGCCCGCGACGCCGACCACGCCCTAGCATTGGCTAATGACTCGGAGTTTGGCTTGGGCGCGGCCTTGTGGACGCGCGACCTGGCCCGGGCCGAGCGCCTGGCCCACCAGCTCGAAAGCGGCGCGGTGTTCATCAACGGCATGGTAAAATCGCTGCCCGAGCTGCCGTTTGGCGGCGTCAAGAAATCAGGGCACGGGCGCGAGTTATCTTACGTGGGCATCCGCGAGTTTGTCAATATAAAATCGGTGTGGATTGCCAAGCCCGCCGCGCCCGACCCTACGGAGGTAGAGTAAAATACGTAATTAATTAATAACAAACTCTTTGCGGCCGCTTTGGCATTACCCCGCAAGCAACTTCTGCCCTACCCTAGCAATAGCCCAGCATCCGGTAGGTGACAAAGCCGACTATTTCGTGCAGCAGCGAGCCCCAGCGCGTGAGCACGTCGGTGCTGGGCACCAGCACGTAGCTGAGCGTCGGGATGAAGTCGTGGCTGCGAAAATCGGCCGGAAATGGCACCGGATGCAGCCCCACTTTGGCAAAGCAGGCCAGCGCCCGCCGCTCATGAAAAGCCGACGTGACCAGCACCAGCGACTGCACCTCGGGATGCTGCCGCAACAGCGCCTTGGTATTCAGCGCATTCTCGCGGGTGTTCTGGCTGCGCGGCTCTACCAAAATAGCGCTGGCCGGCACGCCCGACAGCTTCAGCAGCGTGGCCAGCTGCCCGGCTTCGGGCGCCACGCCGGGCTGCTCGCGCAGCGAGGCCAGCCCGCCCGAGATGATGATGCGCCGCACCTTGCCAGCGCGATATAGCCACAGGGCATTGGTGAAGCGGTCGGCGCCCTTATCGAGGTACACCCGGTCGTGGGGGTGCCGGTCGGCTTCGGTGATGCCCGTGAGCAGCACCGCCGCGTCGGCCGGGGCCACGGCGCTGAGCGGCACGGCCGGCAGTTCCCAGGCCCGCAGGGCCGCATCGAGCAGGGCATCGTTGCCGCCTACCAGCAGCACCAGGGCGGCGGCCCCTAGCCAGCGGGTGCGCCAGCGACCAGTGCGGCGGGCCAGCAGGGCGGCGCCCACCAGGGCCAGCAGCCAGGCGCCGGGCTCGAAGGCCACGAGCAGAATCTTCGACAGAAAAAAGAACAAACCGAGCAGGGTGAGGTGAGAAAAGCGGGCGCAAAAAAGCTCGTTGGGCCGCGTCAGGCACGGCTCAACGAGCTTTCTATTGGCAATAATAAGGCGCCGCCGCTTGCCCCAAAGGCCAGGGTTTTACTTGACGGGCATAAAATCGCGCAAGCGTTGCAGCTGGGCATCTACCTGGGCTTCCTCGGTGAGCGCGTCGCACTCGAGCAGGCGGCCCTGGCAGTAGCTCACGAAAAAGGGCGCTACTTTTTCCTGCATCATCTTTTTGGCTACCGGGTTCTCGTCCGAGTTGAGGCGCACGAAAAGAATACCCACGTTTTCGGCTTTGTCAACAAATTTTTCGAAGGGCGGGGCCAGTGCCTGGCACACGGCGCAGTCTTCGGAAGTGAACTTGGCAAAAACCTTGAGGTGGTCGTGGGTGAGGTGGCGCAGGTGGTCGTCGTCGGTATTTACAACGTGCTGGCGGGCTTTTTCGGTCATACTAAAGGTGGGAGCGGGTGGAAACGGCTAGGGGGTAAACTTGGACCGTTGCCCAAAGGTTCGGAGCGCAAAGTTACCACTCAGCGGCGCAGCATCAGCTCGCGGATGTACTTAACCGGGGCCGAGCCGTAGCTCAGAAACTGTTCATTGAAGTTCTTGAGGTTGAAGCTGCTGCCGTCACGTTTTTTCAACTCGTCGCGCAGGGCTATTATCTCGGTGTAGCCCGTGAAGTACGAGCTGAGTTGCACCTGGCTCAGGGTGGCGCGGTGCCACTTATTGCGGGCCTCGGCTTCCTCCTGAAACCCCTCGCGGGTGAGGAGCTGCACCACGTCGGCCTCACCGGCGTGCTGGGTCTGAATAAGGTTATCGACCACCGCGTTGAGCGTCGAGCGCATGTTCCATTTATCCCACAGCAGCCACAGTTCGTCGCTGTTGTTGCCGTAGCCAGCCTCCAGCATCAGGCGCTCCGAGTACACGGCCCAGCCCTCAATCATGGCGCCGTTGCCGAAAATACTCTTCACCAGCGAGGGCGACATATTGGCGTGCACCAGCTGCGTGTAGTGCCCCGGAATGGCCTCGTGGATATTGAGAATCTGCAACGTATAGTCGTTGTACTCGCGCAGGTAGCTCTCGGCCTGGGCGGCAGTCCAGGTGGGCGGCAGGGGCTCCACGTTGTAGTAGGTGTTGGCTTTTTTATCGTAGGGGCCGGGCGCGCTCACGCTGGCCCCCGCCCCGCTGCCGCGCATGTAGAGCGGCGTTTCGCGCACCACCAGCGGCCGGGTGGGGTCCTGCGTCAGCAAGTCGTGGTCGTTCACGAACTTGGTGAGGGTCGGAATCTGCTGCTTCACGGCCGCCACGAAGCCCTCACGCGGGGCATGCTTCAGGGTCAGCTTGTCGATAACCTGGCGGATGAGGGCTAGCGTGTCTTTGGGCATGGGCTGGCCGGCGCAGTACTTGGGAAAGAGCCGCGCCGCCCGCCGGCCCATGTCGCGCAGCAGGTCGGTTTTGTGCTGCTGGGCTAGCCGAAATACCTCATCGGCCGGGTAGCGCGACTGAATATCGAGGGCAAACTTGCGGTCGAACAGCGCCTTGCCAATGCGGAACGAGCGAAACTCCTTGGTGCCCGTTAGCTGCTTATCCAAAAAATCGAGGTAGCCCCGCACTGCCTGTTGCGCGCCCGCCAGCCGCTGCGTCAGCAGCTGCTTTTCGGCGGCGCTCAGGCCCGACTTCCGCACCGAGTCGGCCAGTGCGGGGCCGAACACGGCCAGGCCGCCTTTGTTCTGCTGCATCCCCAGCTCAAG
>Ga0308157_10000983_pt1 | contig 69867 bp, 63 predicted proteins | sample PhyBR1_FD_201035 | JGI IMG/M metagenome (GOLD analysis project Ga0308157, IMG submission 201035) | Phyllosphere microbial communities from UC Gill Tract Community Farm, Albany, California, United States - DLSLB.R1 | ecosystem: Host-associated > Plants > Phyllosphere > Unclassified | place: USA...
GCACCATCGTGGCGAAGAAGGTCGGGATCGTCACCGACCACGTCACCATGCACCAGGGGCACAGCACGAACAGGTCGTAGAGGCTCTGCGCGATCAGCCAGCAGACGAACCCGAACGCGAAGGTGATGCCGGCACCGAAAAGGGCCCAGAACCACCGCGGGAACCGGGCGCCGGCGAGAACGGCCACGCCCACCACGAGCGGCGCCATCCATCCGGTGAGGCCGATCAGCGGGTTGGGGAATCCGAAGACAGCCCCCTGCCAGGACTGCAGGTTCGTGCTGCACTGGATGAAGGGGCTGAGATCGCAGGCGAGCGCGTCCTGGGGGTTCTCCAGCAGCGCGAACTTCTCCACGGTGAGCTGGAACGCGGCCCACCAGCCGATCACACTGGCGATGATCAGCCAGATTCCGAAGCCGACGGGGCGGGTGCGCTGCTCGCTCATGAGTGCGATTATCTCAGCGGATCCTATGGATCCCCAGGCCCGCCGCACCGGGCGAACCCGTACGTGCTCCGCCGCGCAGAAGTGAGCGGATGCCGCGAACTGCTCAACAAGGTGCGATAATGACATCTGATGCATCGCGCGGCGCCGCCGCAAAACGCATCGACGCAGACTTCGGGGTCCAATGCCCCTCGCGATCAGAGCCATGAGCCGGTCGCAAACCGAGTGAGTTCGCGGCACCCGCGGGTGTCGCATGAGATTTCGCGGAGCACCCGGTGCTCCGCGCAGGGAGTTAGCCAGAGATGGCCGATGAGAACAATGACAACAACACCCCTACCCTCGACGCGCACACGGAGGCTCCGGTAACACCGGAGGAGACGCTCCCCGCGCCGGACACGGTCGCCGAGACCGAGTCCGACGACTCGGTCTCCGAGGTGGTCGAGCCGATCGCCGACGCGGCTGAGCCTGCCGAGCCTGCCGACGACGCGGCTCCCGCCGCGGAGGGTGAGCCCGCCGCTGAGGCTGAGGCCGCCGCGGAGGGTGAGCCCGCCGCTGAGGCTGAGGCCGCCGCGGAGGGTGAGCCCGCCGCTGAGGCTGAGGCCGCCGCAGAGGCTGAGCGCGTTGCCGAGGCGGAGCCCGCAGAAGCGGAGCCCGCCGAGAAGGCCGAAGCCAGCGTCGACGAGGCGCCGGCCGCGCCGAAGAAGCCCGAACCGGTCACCGCGGTGACGCTCGGTCTGATCCCCGAGGTCTTCGTCTCGCAGGTCTCGACCCAGCTGCGCTTCTATGCGCCCGAGATCGTTCCGCTGCCCGCACTGCCCGGCCGTCGTGAGAGCGATTCGCGAGGCGACTCCCGCGGAGGACGCGACCGCGACGTCCGCGACAGCGATGAGGACGAAGCGCCGTCGGCACGCCGCGGACGTCGTCGCCGGGGCGGCAGCAATGACGGTGACGATCAGCGCGACGAGCCGCGTCAGCGTCAGCGCGCGGTCGAGTACATCACCGAGCCGAAGGCCATCAAGGGGTCGACGCGGCTCGAGGCGAAGAAGCAGCGCCGTCGCGACGGTCGGGATGCAGGGCGTCGCCGTCCGGTCGTGACCGAGGCGGAGTTCCTCGCACGTCGCGAGTCCGTCGACCGCAAGATGGTCGTGCGGTCCAAGAACTCGCGCACCCAGATCGGCGTGCTCGAGGACGGCGTGCTCGTCGAGCACTACGTCGCCCGCAACCAGGACGCATCGCTGATCGGCAACGTCTACCTCGGCCGCGTGCAGAACGTGCTCCCGAGCATGGAGGCGGCCTTCGTCGACATCGGTCGCGGCCGCAACGCGGTGCTCTACTCCGGCGAGGTCGACTGGGACGGTGTCGAGACCGGCAACCAGCCGCGTCGCATCGAATTGGCGCTCAAGCCGGGCGATCGCGTCCTCGTGCAGGTCACGAAGGACCCGGTGGGCCACAAGGGCGCCCGTCTGACGAGCCAGATCTCCCTCCCTGGCCGCTACCTCGTGTACGTGCCCAACGGGTCGATGAACGGCATCTCCCGCAAGCTCCCCGACAACGAGCGCGCCCGCCTCAAGCGCATCCTCAAGGAGGTGCTGCCGGAGTCCTCCGGCGTCATCGTGCGCACCGCTGCGGAAGGGGCCACCGAGGACCAGCTGACGCGCGACGTGCAGCGCCTCACCACCCAGTGGGAGCACATCCGCAAGCAGGTCGAGAACCAGTCGGCGCCGTCGCTGCTGCACGCCGAGCCCGACCTTCTCGTCAAGATCGTCCGTGACGTCTTCAACGAGGACTTCACGAAGATGCTGATCCAGGGCGAGGATGCTCAGCAGACCATCCGTGCGTACCTGGAGAGCGTCGCACCCGACCTGCTCGAGCGCGTGGAACCCTACGAGGACGAGACCGATCCGTTCGATGCGTTCCGCATCACGGAGCAGATCGAGAAGGCGCTGGACCGCAAGGTGTGGCTGCCCTCCGGAGGCTCGCTCGTCATCGACCGCACCGAGGCGATGACCGTCGTCGACGTCAACACCGGCAAGTTCGTCGGCTCGGGCGGCAACCTCGAAGAGACGGTCACCAAGAACAACCTCGAGGCTGCGGAGGAGATCGTCCGTCAGCTGCGACTGCGCGACATCGGTGGCATCATCGTCGTCGACTTCATCGACATGGTGCTCGAGTCCAACCGCGACCTCGTGCTCCGCCGCCTGATCGAATGCCTCAGCCGCGACCGCACCAAGCACCAGGTCGCCGAGGTCACCTCGCTCGGCCTCGTGCAGATGACGCGCAAGAAGCTCGGCCTCGGTCTGCTCGAGACCTTCAGCGAGCCGTGCGAGGTCTGCGCGGGTCGCGGCGTGGTCGTCCACCACGACCCGGTGGTCAAGCACCGCACGAGCTCAGGCAACGGCGGGTCGTCGAGCAATCGCCGTCAGCGCGGAGGCAACGGTCAGCAGAGCCAGGGCGCTCAGGCGTCGAGCACGGCGACTCACAGCATCCCAGAGGGGGCCAAGACGGCGCTCGCGCAGATCGCAGCCTCGACGCGCGCGCCCAGCGGCGACGCCGTCGCCGAGCCGACGCCGGTCGTCGAACCCGAACAGCCCGCAGCGGCCGAGAGGCCGAAGAAGCCCCGCAAGAAGCGCTCGTCCGAGCGCGGCAAGGCGGCGCCGAAGACGCAGGCCGAGCAACTGCTCGACTCGGTGCTGGATGCCCTTCCCGAGCCGAAGGCCCCCGGTCAGGGCCGCAACAGGCGCCGGGTGACGACGGCGGCGCTCACTGGCACCCCGGTGTCAGTCAACTCGTCGGCGACCGCGGTCGCGAGCGGGGATCCGGAGTCCTGAGGCGATCAGCCTCCTCGTGAGCTCCTTCCCGCCGACGTGCACAGCGCCGGCGGCGATGAGCCGGGGGAGGGCATCGGCGGGAACGTCGTAGTGATCCAGGTCGAAGGCGCGAGCCGGAAGACCGTTCGCGAGCGCGAAAGCGTGCAATTCCTCGAGGCTGTGCTCGCTGACCAGGTGCGCCCAGAGCCGTCCGTGTGCGGGCCAGATGGGGTCATCGATCAGAACGGTCACTCGGCGATCCTACGGCGCCGGACACGCGGTCCGGCTCGCTTTGCGGCTGGGCCATCTATCCGGTAAAGTTGTCCTTTGGTGCGCGAGCTGAGTCGTCCCCACGGGCGGCGCCGTACAACCGGGTTCGCACCCGTCGGACTTGCGACGAACGCAGGCACAGTCTTCCCGTGAGATTTACGGAGCCGTGAGCTCCCCAACGAAACAGGTATGAAGTGGTTTACGCAGTAGTGCGCGCCGGTGGACGGCAGGAGAAGGTCGAGGTCGGCACGATCGTTCAGCTCGACCGTGTCAAGGCGGCCCAGGGCGAGAAGATCGAGCTGGCAGCAGTGCTCCTCGTCGACGGCGCCACGGTGACCACCGACGCCGACAAGCTCGCGAAGGTCAAGGTGACCGCCGAGGTCATCGGAAACCTCCGCGGCCCGAAGATCATCATCCAGAAGTTCAAGAACAAGACCGGCTACAAGAAGCGCCAGGGCCACCGTCAGGACCTCACGCGCGTCAAGATCACCGGCATCAAGTAAGCACAGAAGAGGCTCAGGACATGGCACACAAAAAGGGCGCAAGCTCCACCCGCAACGGTCGTGACTCCAACGCCCAGCGACTTGGCGTGAAGCGCTTCGGCGGTCAGCAGGTCAGCGCAGGCGAGATCATCGTCCGTCAGCGCGGCACCCACTTCCACCCCGGCGTCAACGTCGGCCGTGGCGGTGACGACACGCTGTTCGCTCTTGAGGCGGGCGCTGTCGCTTTCGGCGCGAAGGGCGGCCGCAAGGTCGTCAACATCGTCGCCGCTGCTGCCGAGTAATCGCAGCACAGCACACATCCGGTTCGGGGCGGGCTTCGGCTCGCCCCGTCCGCGTATCTGAGGGGTAATCCAGACATGGTCTCGTTCGTCGACACGGTGACGTTGCATCTGCGCGCCGGCAAGGGCGGCAACGGCTGTGTCTCCGTTCACCGTGAGAAGTTCAAGCCCCTCGGAGGCCCCGACGGCGGCAACGGCGGCAACGGCGGCGACATCGTGCTCGTCGCCGACACCCAGACCGGCACGCTGCTGTCGTACCACCACTCGCCGCACCGCAAGTCCGCCAACGGCGGCTTCGGCATGGGCGATCACCGCTCCGGTTTCGATGGCGAAGCGCTGGAGCTTCCGGTGCCGGTGGGCACCGTCGTCAAGACCACCGACGGCGAGGTCCTCGTCGACCTGGTCGTCCCCGGCGATCGCTTCGTCGTCGCGCAGGGCGGACGCGGTGGGCTCGGAAACGCAGCCCTGGCCACCACCAAGCGCAAGGCTCCCGGTTTCGCGCTGCTCGGCACTCCCGGCTTCGAGGGCGACATCGTCCTCGAGCTCAAGACGGTCGCAGACGTCGCGCTCGTCGGATACCCGTCCGCCGGCAAGTCGAGTCTGATCGCCGCGGTCTCCGCCGCTCGCCCCAAGATCGCCGACTACCCGTTCACGACGCTGCACCCGAACCTCGGCGTCGTCCAGGCGGGCGAAGCCCGGTACACGGTCGCCGATGTGCCCGGTCTCATCGAAGGCGCGAGCGAAGGACGCGGTCTCGGACTCGAGTTCCTCCGCCACGTCGAGCGCTGTTCCGCGCTGCTGCACGTGCTGGACTGCGCGACCCTCGAGCCCGGCCGCGACCCGATCTCGGATCTTGACGTCATCCTCGGCGAACTCGCCGCCTACGAGGTGCCGGAGGGGCAGACGCCCCTGCTCGAGCGCCCGCAGCTGGTGGCCCTCAACAAGGTCGACGTTCCCGAAGCGCGCGACCTCGCCGATCTGGTGCGTCCCGAACTCGAGGCCCGCGGGTTCCGCGTCTTCGACATCTCGACCGTCTCGCACGAGGGCCTGCGCCCCCTGACATTCGCACTCGGTGAGATCGTCGAGAAGCACCGCGCCGAGGCAGCGGTCGAGGTTCCCACGGAGCGGGTCGTCATCCGCCCCAAGGGTTCGGAGAAGCCGTTCACGATCCGCGTCGAGGGCGGCTCGTACGGCACGTACTACCGCATCCTCGGCGAGAAGCCGGTGCGCTGGGTGCAGCAGACCGACTTCCAGAACGAGGAGGCCGTCGGCTACCTCGCCGATCGTCTCGAACGCCTCGGCGTCGAGACCGAGCTGTTCCGTCTGGGCGCGACCCCCGGCGCAACCGTCGTCATCGGCGAGGGCGAGGGGCTCGTGTTCGACTGGGAGCCGGCCATGTCGTCGGCCGCGGAGCTCATGACCGCCCCGCGCGGCACCGACCCGCGTCTTGCCCCGAACGCCCGCCGCACGACGACCGAACGTCGCGAGAAGTACTACGAGCGGATGGACGCCAAGGCGGCGATCCGTGCCGAGCAGGATCTGAAGCGGCGTGTCACGGTCGAGGAGGACTTCGACGGAGACGGCGCATGACCGCACGCACGCGCGCGGAGCTGGCGACGGCCGAGCGCATCGTGGTGAAGGTCGGTTCCTCGTCGATCAGCGGTGAGTCCTCGTGGCGCATCCCGATGATCGTCCACGCCCTCGCGTCGGCGCATGCGCGCGGATGCGAGATCGTGCTCGTCTCATCGGGTGCCATCGCGACCGGCATCCCCTTCCTCGACCTGGATGCCAAGCCCACCGACCTCGCGACGCAGCAGGCGGCGGCCGCGGTGGGTCAGAACATCCTCGTCTACCGCTACCAGGAGGCCCTGCGGCCGTTCAAGGTCGTCGCCGGGCAGGTGCTGCTCACCACCGGTGACCTCGAGAACCCGACATCGCGCAGCAACGCACGGCGGGCGATGGAGCGACTGCTCGGCCTGCGGATCCTTCCGATCGTGAACGAGAACGACACGGTCGCGACCCAGGAGATCCGCTTCGGCGATAACGACCGGCTGGCGGCTCTGGTCGCCCAGCTCATCCAGGCGGATGCACTGGTGCTGCTCAGCGACATCGAAGCGCTCTACACGAAGCCGCCGACCGAGCCGGATGCGGAGCCGATCGAACTCATCTCCGCGGACGCGGATCTTGCCGGCCTCGAGTTCGGGGCGACCGTCGTGAACAGCGTCGGGACGGGTGGCGCGGCCACCAAGGTGTCCGCTGCGCGGCTGGCCGCGGCTTCCGGGATCGGTGTGCTCGTCACGAGCGCCGACCTCGTCGCCGAGGCACTCAGGGGTCACGACATCGGCACGTGGTTCGAGCCGCTGGTGACCGCCGCGGACTGAGGCGTCATCGAGCGCTGAGACGTCATCGAACGCTCGGCCGCCGACGGCCGTCGGTAGAATGACCGGATGATCGATGCCGCGTCAGAGACCACTTCTTCGACCGAGCCCTCTGGGACGTCCGAGTCGTCGGAGACCCCCCTCCCGGTGGCGACGGAGGAGACCGTGCAGGATCGTCTCGCACGAGCCAAAGAGGCATCCCGTGAGACCGCGCGCCTGACCAGCGACGACAAGGCACGCGCGCTGGAGGCGATCGCACTGGCACTCGAGGCGAACAGCGCCGTCATCATCGCGGCCAACGCGCGCGACATCGAACGCGGTCGCGCCGACGGCATAGGGGAGGGGCTGATCGATCGTCTGCGCCTCGACGAGAAGCGCGTCGCCGCTCTCGCGTCGGCGGTGCGGGACGTGGCCGCCCTCGCGGACCCGGTCGGACAGGTCGTGGGCGGACATCGCATGCCGAACGGCGTCGCCCTCGAGCAGGTTCGGGTGCCCTTCGGGGTTGTCGGGGTGATCTACGAGGCGCGTCCCAATGTCACGGTCGACATCGCGGCCCTGGCGCTGCGCTCGGGCAACGCCAGTGTGTTGAGGGGTGGAAGCGCCGCCCGCGATTCCAACACGGTCCTGGTGCGCGTGATGCGCGATGCTCTCGCGGGCGCCGGCGTCACGCCGGAGGCGATCCAGACGGTCGACGACTTCGGTCGGGACGGCGCGAAGGCGCTCATGCGCGGCCGTGGATTCATCGACGTGCTCGTGCCGCGTGGAAGCGCATCCCTGATCGAGACCGTCGTCACGGAGTCGATCGTGCCGGTGATCGAGACCGGAGCGGGCAACGTGCACATCGTGCTCGACGAATCGGCGCCGGACGACTGGGCCAGGGAGATCGTCGTGAACGCCAAGGTGCAGCGCCCCAGCGTCTGCAATGCCGTGGAGACGGTGCTCGTGCTGCGGCAGGCGGCACCTCATCTCGTCCCGATGATCGCCAGCGCACTGCACAGCGAGGGCGTCGCGATCCACGGCGACGACATCGTCGCAGGGATGGTGGCGAACATCATCCCCGCCACCGAGGAGGACTGGGCCACCGAGTACCTCAGCCTCGACATCGCGATGAAAGTCGTCGACACTCTCGACGATGCACTCGCGCACATCCGCCGCTACAGCACAGGGCACACGGAGTCGATCGTGACGACCGACTCCCGGAACGCCGAGCGGTTCCTCGCCGAAGTCGACTCCGCGGTCGTCATGGTGAACGCGTCCACCCGGTTCACCGACGGGGGCGAATTCGGATTCGGCGCGGAGGTCGGCATCTCCACGCAGAAACTGCATGCGCGTGGTCCGATGGGCCTCGCCGAGCTCACGAGCACGAAGTGGCTGGCGCGTGGGTCGGGTCAGACACGCGCCTGAGCGATAGGATAGGGGAGCGTCTTCTCGCAACCGGTCACGAAACGGAGTCAGGATGAACCTCGTCGCACAGATTGCGATGGCTGCAGCCGAAACTGAGCACCACGGGAACGTGGCGATGGAGACCCTCATCTTCGGCGTCATCGCCGCGGCACTGTTCGCACTGCTCGGCCTCGTCACGTTCTCGTACCGCAACGTCGCGAACCGTCACTCCGCCAAGGCCGAGGCCTGGGCCGAGAAGCACGGCAAGGACGGCCACGGGGCAGGGCACGGCCACTAGGGCGTATGGAGACCACGACCACGCGCGCCCCGAGAATCGGAGTGATGGGCGGAACCTTCGACCCGATCCACCACGGGCACCTGGTCGCGGCGAGCGAGGTCGCGCACTCCTTCGACCTCGATGAGGTGGTGTTCGTCCCCACCGGTCATCCGTGGCAGAAATCGAACGTCACCCCGAGCGAGCACCGCTATCTCATGACGGTCATCGCCACCGCCTCGAACCCGCAGTTCACGGTGAGCAGGGTCGACATCAATCGTGACGGTCCCACCTACACGATCGACACTCTGCGCGATCTGAAGCAGGAGCGCCCCGATGCGGAGCTGTTCTTCATCACCGGAGCCGATGCCATAGCGCAAATTCTCAGTTGGAGGGACCATGATGAGTTGTGGGAGTTGGCCCACTTCGTCGCGGTATCCCGTCCAGGACACGTCCTCAGCACAGATGGACTGCCGAGCGAGAACGTCAGCCAATTGGAGGTCCCGGCCCTCTCGATCTCGTCGACGGCCTGTCGCGAACGGGTAGGCGATGATCAGCCGGTCTGGTATCTCGTCCCCGACGGGGTCGTTCAGTACATAGCAAAGCATCATCTGTATCGGAGCAAGGCATGAGCACATCGGATCAGCAGGGGAGAACGCCGCTGACCCGCAAGCAGCTGCGGGAGATCCGTCTCACCGGCACCACGCCGGTGATCAGCGAGGAAGAGGCGGCGGCAGCCGCGGCCGAAGCGCAACCTGCCCCGGTCGTTCCCGTGCCCCGACCCGCTCAGCCAGTGGAAGTCCCGCCCGCGCCGACCCCCGATGGCGACGTCGATCTGAACGATGCCCCGCTGACCCGTCGTCGGGCTCGCGAGCAGGAGCGCATCCGCACCGCGTCCGTTCCCGTGATCACGGATGACGAAGCGGCATTGGCCGAGCAAGCGCAGCAGGCGGAGAAGGACGATGCCCCTGACGACGAGGTCGTCTCGGGTGTGCCTTCGTTCGCCAAGCCCGCCACGAAGCAGCAGATCTCCGCTGATGCCGGCGACGACGACGACCAGGACGACCTCGATGAAGAGGCCGTCGACATCGTGCCCGTGAGCGCGGCCGTCGCCGCGGACTCCGTCGGCGAGATGCCCCTCGACGCCGACGAAGACGCGGACGAAGACGCGGACGAAGCCGCCGTCGACATCGAGCAGGCCGCCGAGCAAGAGGGCGATGTCGCCCCGATCAGCGCCTCGACTCCCGATGCGAGTGGTGACGACGACGAGCAGGAGGCCGACGACCTTCCCGTCGCCGAACCGGTCGAGACGGGCGAGAACCACGTCGTCAGCCCGACGTTCGGAAACGGACTTCTCGCGGAGAAGCGCGAGGTGCCGTCGTTCGCGCCTTCGTTCGACGAGCTCATCACCGCGGACTCCGGCGGTTCCCAGCACCTCGCTCCGAACACGTTGATCTTCACCCCGTCGCCAGGAGAAGGGTCCCTCTCGGGACCGGTCGCCTCGACGGGCGAGATCCTCGTGACGGGCAGTTACGAGCTTCCGCACGGGATCGGCTCGCAGGGGCACGCGCACGGCGCTGCAGACGGCAAAGAGTCGGATGCGGTCCTCATCGATGGAGAGCTGCCACCGGCATCCTCCCCGACGCCGATCGCGGCGAGTTCTGCGATCAGCACGATCAAACCTGCCGGTGAGGTCATCCGACCGCCGGCGCCTGAAAAGGGCAACAAGCTCATGCTGATCTTGGCGATCACCGCCGGCGGGCTCGCGCTCGCTCTGGCGGTGGCGCTCATCGTCGCATTCACCACGAATATATTCAATTGATGCAATCACCTGAAAACGCCGAGGAGATGCTGCAGCTCGCAGCATCCGCCGCCATCTCCAAGGGCGGGGAGGATCTCGTCGCGCTGAACGTGTCGGAGCCGCTTCCGCTCGTGGACATCTTCCTCATCGTCACCGGCAACAGCGAGCGCAACGTCGCCGCCATCGCCGATGAGATCGAGGACAAGCTCATCGAATCGGGGCACAAGCGCGTCCGTCGCGAGGGACGCCAGGAGGCCCGCTGGGTGCTTCTGGACTTCGGCGATCTCATCGTGCACGTGTTCCACTCGGAAGAGCGGGTCTACTACGGCCTCGAGCGCCTCTGGAAGGACTGCCCGGTCGTTCCGATCGACGTGTCCGAGCCCGCGGTCGACCGCCCCTGACGTGGCTCCGCTTCTGACATGACGGTGCACCTGATCACCGGTGCCGGATCGGGCATCGGCGCGGCGCTGGCTCGCCGTCTGCTGGATCGAGGCGACGAGCTCGTGCTCTTCGCGAGGGATGCAGGGCGTGCGCGCGAGATCGCGGCGCAGTTCCCCGGCGCGTCGACCCTGGTCGGCGATCTGACGCAGCCGGGCCGTATCTCCTGGGCGTTGTCGAAGCAGAATCTTCCCGAACGCATCGACTCGCTCATCCACGTGGCTGGCGTCGTCGATCTGGGGAGCGTCGCCGATCTCTCGCCGACGCTGTGGGAGCGGCAGCTCGCCGTCAACCTGGTCGCTCCGGCGGAACTCACCCGCCTGCTCCTTCCCGTGCTGCGGGTCTCGCGCGGGCAGGTGGTGTTCGTCAACTCCGGAGCGGGCCTGCGCGCTCACGCGGACTGGTCAGCCTACGCCGCCTCGAAGCACGGCCTCAAGGCTCTCGCTGACGCCCTGAGGGCGGAGGAGGCCGAGAACGGGGTGCGCGTGACGTCGGTGTTCCCCGGGCGCACGTCCACGCCCATGCAGGCCCGTGTGCACAGGCAGGAGGGGCGCGAGTACGATCCCGAGCTCTTCATCGATCCCGACTCCGTGGCGACCACGATCCTCACCGCTCTCGATCTGCCGCGCGATGCGCAGATCGTCGACCTCTCGGTGCGGCAGGCCGGAAGCGATCGACGGTAGCGGATCCGTTCACCCGCGCAGCCGGTAGCGCAGCTCCGGTCGTCCGACGCCGCCGTAAGTCGGGGAGCTCACGGCGAGTCCCGACTCGACGAGGCGCTCGAGATAGCGCCGGGCACTGACCCGTGACATGCCGAGCACATCGGCGAGCTCGCTGGCCGACAGCGGGGCGGAGCGGTCCTTCATCGCCTGGACGACGCTCTGGAGCGTCGCGCGCGAGACTCCCTTGCGCTGCCCTGCCATGGCGATGGCATCGCGCCGCATGAGCGCATCGACGCTCGCCTGATCCAGCTCGCCGGTCGTGGTGAACTCGGCGTCGCGTGCGAGCACGCGCCACACGTCGTCGAGCCGATCGTGCAGCGTCCGCATCGGGAAGGGCTTCACCACGTAGTGGTGCACGCCGTGGGCCCTGGCGCGGCGCACCGTCTCCAGGTCGCGCGCCGCCGTGACGGCGACGACCTCGACGTGCGCTCCGGCGGCACGCGCGCGCCGAAGCACGGTCATGCCCGACATGTCCGGCAGGTAGACATCGAGCAGCATGACGTCGGGATCGAGCTCGTCGAGCAGGCGCAGGGCGTCCGCTCCGGTGGGGGCGACGCCGACGACCTCGAAATGCGGATGCCGTTCCACGAAGCCCCTGGTGACGTGGGCCACCGCGAAGTCGTCTTCCACGATGAGGGTGCGCAGCCGGGTCATGCTTCGGCCTCGACGAGCGCGGATGCGGGGATCCGCACGGTGAAACGCGCACCGCCGCTGCGGGAGGGGGAGAGCTCGACAGAACCGCCGAGCCGGTCGACGATCCGAGCGACCAGCGTCAACCCGTACCCGCGCTGGCGGTCGTCGGACTTGGTCGAATAGCCGAGGCGGAAGACATCGCCGCGCCGTTCCATCGGCACACCGGGACCGTCGTCCTCGACGTCGATGCGGATGCCGTCATCAGCGCTCTGTTCGATGGAAATGGCCACATGACCGCCGCGGCCGACCGCATCCAGGGCGTTGTCGAGAAGATTGCCGACCACCGTTCCCACGTCGCCGTCGCCAGGGCGGACGGGCAGAGCGCTGTCGTCCGAGATGGTGAGGTCCACACCCAGTTCCCGCGCCCGCGCGCGCTTGGCCAGCAGGATCGCGGCGAGTTCGATGTCCTGCACGCCGTCTGGCGCGTCCAACCGGCTGAGCGCGCCGCCGTCTCCGGCGCGATCGACGACGCGGCGGGCGGCATCGAACTCTCCGAGCTCGATCAGACCGCCGATCGTGTGCAGGGTGTTGGAGAACTCGTGCTGCTGCGCCCGCAGGCCCTCGGCGAGGCTCTGGGCGCCCGCGAGCTCGCGCAGCGCGTGATCGAGTTCCGTGCGATCCATCAGCGTCACCACCGTTCCCACACGCCTCTCCTGCACCCGCACGGGTGCGGCCCTCGCGACCAGCACGCGCTCACCGGAAAGCACGAGGCGCTGCGGCGCGTCGTCGTCGTCGATCTCCGTCTCGGCGATGAGGGCGGCCAGCCCGTCCAGCAGCTCAGGGGCCGGACGCCCGACCGCCTCCGCAGGCTCGGACAGGCCCAGCAGCCTGGCCGCGGAATCGTTGCACAGAGAGACCACCCCGTGCTCGTCGAGCGCGAGCATGCCCTCGCGGATCCCGTGCAGCGTCGCCTCCCTCGTCTCCAGCAGGCCGCGGATCTCGTCCGGCTCGAGGCCGTAGATACGGCGGCGCACCATACGCGCCACTCCTGTCGAGGCGATCACCCCGATCACTGTCGCGACGCCGAGGGCGAGGAGGAACCCGGTGATGTCGCCCAGGAAGTCCGCACGGATGTCGGATTCCAGGATGCCGACGGACACCTGACCGATCACGTCGCCGTCGGGATCGAACACCGGAACCTTCACACGCCAGGACTCGCCGAGCGTGCCGGTCTGGGTTCCGACGTACGTCTCACCGGAGAGGGCGACGCTCGGGTCAGTCGAGACCGGCTCGCCGATGCGGTCCGGGTTCGGATGCGAGAAGCGGATGCCGTGATCGTCGGTCACCACCACGTACGCCACATTGGACGAGTCACGGATGAGCTCGGCGATCGGCTGGATCACCGAGGCCGGATCAGGCGAGCCGTAGGCCTCGACGATCGTCGGCAGCTGGGCGACCGACTGCGCCACGGCCACCATGCGCTCCTGCGACGCCTCGCGGATCTGCCGCTCCTGCATCAGCATCGCGGCGAGTCCCGCCGTCAGCACGATCGCGAGCACGATGACGACCTGCAGCAGCACGAGCTGCGTGCGGAGCGTCATCGCCTTCACCACCCTCCCATGCTAGGCGAGCGGAGGCGACGGCCGACGGTTACGAAAAGACCAGAACTCGTCGTTCTGAACAGAACACGCAGCGCCGATCGCAGGAGTTCTAGGCTCGCGTCACCTGCTCCCGGCATCGGCGTCGGGCGGAAGGACTCGAGGAGGAGTTCATGACACAGCACACTCGCACCCGCACACGATTCGCGCTCGGCGCGGTGGTCGCCGTCGCGTCACTGGGACTCGCGGCATGCACGGGAGCATCGACCGCAGGCGGCGGTGGCACCGGTGGTGACGGCGGCGGGTCGAGCATCGACAGCGTCGCGGTGATCGCGCCGGCCGACCCGGGTGGCGGATGGGATCAGACCGCGCGGGCCTTCGGCCAGGCCCTGAACGACGAATCGCTCGTCTCCTCCGCGCCGGTGTCGAACATCGGCGGAGCCGGCGGCACCGTCGGACTCGCCTCCCTCGCCACCGAGGGCGACCCGAACACTCTCATGATCACCGGCAGTGTGATGGTCGGCGCTGTGGAGACGAACGCGTCCGACGTGCGCATCGAGGACATGACCCCCATCGCGAAGCTCACGGAGGAGCCGCTGGTCATCGTCGTGCCGAAGGACAGCCCGTACGACACGCTGGAGGACTTCATCGACGCGTGGGTCAAGGAGGGCGCGGGAATGGCCGTCACGGGAGGATCCGCCGGCGGCATCGATCACATCCTCGCGGCGCTGCTGCTCACCGACGCGGGCGTGGATGCCGCGGATGTGCCCAGCACGCTCAACTACATCGCCAACTCCGGCGGCGGCGAGGCGCTCACGATGCTGCTCGGCGGACAGGTGCAGGCGGGCATCTCCGGCGTGGGCGAGTTCTCGCAGCAGGTGGAGGCGGGCGATCTGAAGGCGCTCGCGGTGTCGTCCGGTGAGCCGGCACTGCTGCTGCCCGACGTGCCCACTCTCACGGATGAGGGCGTCGAGCTCGTCGTCACCAACTGGCGCGGACTCATCGCCCCCGGGGACATCTCGGACGACGAGAAGAAGGCGCTCGAGGAGCTCGTGACCACGGTGCACGACAGCGCAGCGTGGACCGAGACTCTGGACACAAACGGGTGGACCGACGCGTTCCTCGTCGGCGACGAGTTCGCGACCTTCCTGGATGGCGACATCTCCACGACGACCGAGACGCTGAAGACGATCGGGCTCATCGAATGACGAGCCAGATCACCACGGGAGCGTCGGCGGTCGCCGGCGCTCCCCGGTCGCGCCGGCTCGGCGAGCTCGTCTTCGTCGGAGTGATCGTCGTGTTCGCCGGCGTGGCACTGGTGATGACCGGCTTCATCCGCGAGCCGGTCGGCTCCTCGAACGTCCTCGGCGCACGCGTGGTGCCGTACGCTGTCACCGGCCTCATGCTGCTGGCTTCGGTCGCGGCGTTCGTGGCGGTGCTCCGTGGCGACGTCGGGGCTCCGGATGAGGGCGAGGATGTCGACACCGAGGCGCGCACGTCGTGGAAGACAGTGGGGCTCCTCGCCTTGGCGTTCGCCTCTCTCATGATCGTGATCCCGATCGCCGGGTGGCCTGCCGCCGTGGTCGTGCTCTTCGCCGGCGCCTCGCTGGCGCTCGGAGCATCGAGCTGGTGGAAGGCGCTCCTGCTCGGGCTCGGACTCGGCGTGCTGACGCAGCTGCTGTTCGGGAACCTGCTCGGATTGTCCCTGCCTCCGTTCGGCACGATCCTGCCGGGCCTGGTCGAGGGCACGGGGGTGCTCGGTGGATAGCCTGCAGCTGCTCATGGACGGCTTCGCGACGGCGCTGCAGCCGCAGTACCTGCTGTTCGCGTTCGTCGGCGTGCTGTTGGGCACCGCGGTCGGTGTGCTTCCCGGTATCGGGCCGGCCATGACCGTCGCTCTGCTGCTCCCGCTGACGTACACGCTGGATGTGACCAGCGCGATCATCATGTTCGCCGGCATCTACTACGGCGGCATGTACGGAGGATCGACGACGTCCATCCTGCTGAACACACCGGGGGAGTCGGCCTCTATCGTCACCGCCCTCGAAGGCAACAAGATGGCGAGGATGGGCAGGGCCACCTCCGCGCTGGCCACATCCGCGATCGGCTCGTTCATCGCCGGCACGATCGCCACGGCGCTGCTCACGCTGTTCGCGCCGTTCATCGCCGACTTCGCCGTGACACTCGGCCCTGCCGACTACTTCGCTCTGATGATCGTCGCCTTCCTCACCGTGGGCGCGCTGCTCGGTGCGAGTCCGATCCGGGGCATCGTGTCGCTGTCGATCGGTCTGTTCCTGGGGCTGATCGGCACCGACACGCTCACCGGGCAGGCGCGCTTCACCTTCAGCATCCCGAATCTGGGTGACGGGATCGACGTCGTGATCGTCGCGGTCGGCCTGTTCGCGGTCGGTGAGGCGCTCTATGTCGGCTCGCGCCTGCGCAGCGGGGCTCTGCCGATCATCCCCGTCTCCGGCAGCTGGCGGTCGTGGATGAAGAAGAGCGACTGGAAGAGATCATGGAAGCCGTGGCTGCGCGGCACGGCGATCGGATTCCCGATCGGAGCGATTCCCGCCGGTGGCGCAGACGTCGCGACGTTCCTGTCGTACGCGACCGAGAAGAAGCTCGCGAAGGACCCCTACCGGAAGCAGTTCGGCAAGGGAGCGATCGAGGGAGTGGCGGGCCCTGAGGCGGCCAACAACGCGGCTGCGGCGGGTGTGCTGGTGCCGCTGCTGACCTTGGGACTGCCGACGACTGCGACGGCTGCGATCATCATCTCGGCGTTCCAGACCTACGGCATCCGTCCTGGTCCGCTGCTGTTCGACAGTCAGCCCGCGCTGGTGTGGGCGCTGATCGCGAGCCTCTACATCGGCAACGTCGTGCTGATCATCCTCAACCTGCCGCTGGTCGGAATATGGGCGAAGGTGCTGCAGATTCCGCGCCCGTACCTGTACGCGGGGATCCTGGTCTTCGCGGGGCTCGGCGCATACGCGGCGAACTTCACGATCTTCGACATCGGCGTGCTGCTCCTGCTCGGGGTGATCGGGTTCTTCATGCGCCGGCATGGCTATCCCGTGTCGCCGATGGTGGTCGGAGCGATCCTGGGCCCGATGGCGGAGGAGCAGTTGCGCAAGGCCATGGCGATCAGTCAGGGAGATGCGCTGTACCTGGTGCACAGCCCGATCTCGATCGTGATCTACTCGGCGATGGTGCTGATCATCGTGCTCGGCATCTGGCTCAAGCACCGCCAGGCCAGGTTCGAGGCCGCGCTGTCCGACATCGACACCGCGACGATCCGCACCGTGGACGAGGAGATCGCCCAGCAGCTGCGCAAGCAGTGAACGCGGATGGGCGGCAGCGTGATCCTGCTGCCGCCCATCCTCTCGTCCGGGTGAGGGTCATCAGATGATCTGACGGCCCTCCCGCTTGGCCTCGCGCGCGTCCTTCACGAACGCGCGGATGATCACGGCGAGTGCACCGATGACGATCACCGGCCATACGAGCACGTATGCGGTCATGAGGAAGATGTCCATCATGCGTCCTTTCCTGCGAGTGCAGCGTCTCCGGCGGCATCCGCATCGTTCGCGAGACGCTCAGTGGCGAGCATGGTCTCGGTCTCGGCGGTGTCGAACTCGCCAGTGCGCTCCTTGATGAGGGCGAAGTCGAACCTCCTGGTCCTGTTCGACATCGTCAGCGCGACGCACACGATCGTGCTCACCGCGTATGCGACCAGCGATCCGGACAGCACCGGATAGGTGTGCAGGAAACCGATCGCGAACGGAGCGGATGCCACGATGGACACCGCACCGACGCCGATGGCGACCCTCAGGCCGAAGAATCCGAACGACATGAGCGCCAGAACCACGCCGATGCCGATCACCGACAGCACATCGCTGACGATTCCGAGGCCGCCGGAGAGGTCGACCCATTCGAAGCGCACCGGGAGGAACGCGGCGAGGGCTGCGACGACCGCGACGCTGAAGGCGACGTTCGTGACGCGGTTCCAGTAGAAGCTCGCGATCACCGGGAACACCAGTGCACCCCACATGGCGCCGACGAACACCAGCAGGTCGAGGATGTTGAACTGCATCGACGCGAAACCGAGTGCCGCAGCGGTTGCACCGACCATGGTCAGTCGCCCCACCAGGAGCATCGTCTTCGGGTTCGCGTTCTTCTTCCCGGCGATGTTCTGACCGTAGATGTCGGCCATCATGATCGACGAGAGCGCAGTCATGTCGGCATCCGCCGTCGATGACAGCGAGCCGATGATCATCACGAAGAACACGCAGATCAGCACTGGGCTGAGATAGGTCGCGGCCATCTGCGGGATCAGGTTGTTGACGTCGCCGTCCATCGGCTGGATGCCGGCGTACAGGGCGATGACGCCCAGCATTCCGACGCCGATGATGGTCGCGCCGTAGCCGACGGTCGCGGTGATGAACGTCTTCTTGATGAGGTCCTCGCGCACCGCGAACAGACGCTGTGCGATCGTCTGGTTCCCGATCGCGTAGGCGAGCACCGCGGCGATGTACGGGGCGCCCTGGTTGAAGAACGCGTCGGAGGAGAAGAAGTCGCCCTGCTGCGGGGTGAGATTCGACGCTCCGGTGACGAACAGATCGGGGCCGCCGGCGGCGAAGAAGATCACCGGGATGATGATCGCCACGGCCCCCAGCATCGCCAGTACCTGCGCGAAATCGGTGAGCACCGATGCGCGGAACCCCGACCACAGCGTGTACGCCAGAACACCGATCGCGATCGCGACGATGCCCTGGGTGAATGTGAACGGCGACAGCATCGCGATGAGCGCGCCGCCGGCGATCAGGTTCGAGGTGAGGCTGATCAGGCTGCCGAGCACGTTGGAGCCGGCGAGCATGAGCTGACTCGAGCGGCCGTGCCGCGCGAACATGACCTCGGCGATCGTGTGCGCCTTCGGAGCCACCTTGCGGATGCGGCGGCCGAAGGGGTAGATGAGCAGGATCATCAACGCGCCCCAGAGCCCGTAGTGGATGGGGCCGGAGATCCCGTAGGTGTAGCCGGAAGTGGCCGAGGCGTACATCGACGACGCCCAGATCCAGGTCGCCGTCATGGATGCGGCGGAGATGCCGAAGCCGATCTTGCCGCCGCCGGTCATGTAGCCGTCGGCGTTCTCGTTCTTCCGCGAGATGCGGATCGACATGTAGAGGCTGCCGCCGAAGAACAGCAGCATGAGCAGGACCACGATCGGTCCTGAGAGTGTGTGGAGGTCTCCCACCGGGTGTTCTCACTTTCTCGTCTTGGATGCGGCGATGCCGCTGGTCGGATGAGAAAGCGCTGGCTAAGTGGGGGAGTAGACGGTGGGGACTCTGGTGGACATCGAGAGATCTGATGCTGTGAGCATGGCGAACGAACCTGGGCCACTGAGGCGCATATGAGCGCGCAGACGAGAGGCCCGGGGTGCGGCTCCTTTCTCATGGTCGTCCGCGGGCACGCCGAACGTCGGCGCATCCTCGGCGGGATTCGAATCGTCGCGGTGAGCGCGCAGACGGGCGCGCTTCGCGTGGGAGCGCGCAGCGCCCCCTGCTCATGCATGCACGAGCATTCTTTCCACCATAGCAAATTCCCAGGGAACTCCCGGCGACCGCGTGGGATCAGCGGAACAGCACGACGATGTACACGGCGAACAGCGCCAGGTGCGCGGCCCCGTGCACGGATGTCACGCGCTTCGCCGCGAACGTGCCCACCGACAGCAGCAACGTCACGCCGAGCAGAAGCAGATCCGCCGGGGTCTCGGCCAGGATCACCGGCTGCCCGGTGAACATGCCGATGATGAGGACGGCAGGAATCGTCAGGCCGACGGTGGAGACGAGCGCGCCGTGGCAGAGGTTGACCACGCGTTGCGCCTCGCCCCCGAGTGCCGCGCGAACGGCGGTGATCGACTCCGGGAGGAAGACGATGGCCGCGATGAGGACGCCGGCGAGTGCCGGCGGCGCACCCAGACGGCCGAGGCCGTCATCGAGCAGGCTCGCCATGTCGTGGGAGAGCAGCACGATCGGGATGACGGTGATCACGAGGAGCGACAGACGGACCGTCACCTCGGTGCGGTGACGGCGGAGGATCTCCCTGATGTCTGACGCCTCGGGTCGTGATCGAGGAGCACGTGCCGCAGGAGCTCGCACACGATCGTCCACCTCGGTGAAGTCGTTCGCCTGCGCACCCATCTGGCGGAACAGGAAGAACCCGTACAACGCGAGTGTGAGCAGGATGATCGGGATCTCCTGAGCGAGCGTGTACGCGCCGTTTTCACCGATGAGCGCCGGCAGCGCGAAGGCGAGTGCGGTGAGGACGATGAGCATCGCGAGGTACGCCGACGTCCCCGTGCGGTTGTGGGACATCCCGCCGTGACGGATGCCGCCGAGCAGCAGCGCGAGGCCGATCACGAGGTTCAGGATGATCATCGACACGGCCATGACGGAGTCGCGGGCGATCGTGGCGTGCTCTCCCGGTCCCAGCATCACGGCCGAGATGAGGATGACCTCGATGAGCACGATCGACAGCGTGAGCACGAGCGAGCCGTAGGGGTCGCCGAGTCGATGCGCGAGGGCTTCGGCCTGCTTCACGACGCCGAAAGCGCACACCAGGATGACGGCGATGATCACACCGAGCGCGATGATCAGAAGAGGCGCGGGGACCGGCGCCTCGAGGACGGGGGCGGCGAGCAGCAGAGCGCCGAACGCACCCCATCCGAGCGCGATGCGGACGATGTCGGATGCGCTGATGAACTGCCGGAGGACTCGTCTGCGGGACATGGCCTGAACTCCTTGCGGGGCCGTCCCCTTGTGATGATGTCGACGCGGGTCGTCCTGCGCGGGTCCATCCTATCAATCACGCTGTCGCGATGCCCGCTGCTCGTCTCGAGCGGCGGGCATCGCGACGGTCAGGCGGAGCGGTCGCGCTCCCAGGCCAGCCGTTCCTCCCGGTGCGGGTCCATGACCAGCCCGGGCCGTTCACCGATGCGCATCGTCGCCCGCTCCTGGACGGTGTAGCGCTGCCAACCAGGGTTCCCCGTGCGTGCGAAGTCGACCCAGGCCGCGTGCATCTGCCTGGCGAGCTCCTTCGGTGGCTCGTGCGGACCGAGCAGGGCGTGGGTGCCCCGCAGCTCGGGCAGGTGGATCGCATCGAAGACGAAGGGGAGCTCCATGGCGTGCGTCGCTCCGAGGTCGCCGTCGAGCGCCCCGGAACGCCAGGTGAACTCATACGCGAATGTTGCGGCGTCCGCCCCGGCGGCGTGGGCTGCGACCAGCGCCCACGTTCCGGCACCGAACAGCGCATCGCCGAGGACCGCCGAACGCAATTGGGCGGGGGAGGCATCAGGGCGCCCCCGCTCGTAGGCCCGGACGAGCGCGGCCGGTTCCGGGTGCGCACGTTCTGCGGTTCGGAGCACGTCGTGGGCGGTGCTGCCGTGGTAGTTGCCGAACGGAACGAGGTAGAGGTGCCCTTCCTCCGCGTTCGTGCCGATCATCACATCGATGTCCGCAGCCCGTCCGGAGGCGACGGCCTCGGCGGGCTGGACCTCGCTCACCAGGCTGAACGGGCTCAGGCCCACCAACGGGTCACGCGCATGTTCGGTGTCGAGATCGATTCCGGCGAGCTGCCCGGCGACATCGACGAGCTGTTCGTCGGAGAGTTCCGCGAACGCGGCAGTCGTCGCCTCCACGCCCGATCGCCGCGCCGCCTCCTCGGTCACTCTCGCGGCCTGCTCGGGGGTGAAGGCTCCGAGACCGCTGCCGCTCTGGATGATCGCGCGCCGGATCAGACCTCGTGCCTCTGCAGCGACGAGGACGCCACCCACGATCGTGGCACCGGCGGACTGCCCGGCGAGCGTGACGTTGTGCGGGTTGCCCCCGAAAGCGGCGATGTTGTCGCGCACCCACTCGAGCGCCGAGATGACGTCGAGCATTCCACGATTGGCAGGGGCATCCGGGAGATCGAGGAACCCCGCGATCCCCAACCGGTAGTTGAGCGTCACGAAGACCACGCCGTCTCGGGCGAACGCGGTTCCGTCGTACAGGCTCGCGCGGCTCGATCCGGCGACGAACCCCCCGCCATGGACGAACACCATCACCGGGAGCGCGCCCGTCGACGCAGGCGACGACGGAGACCGGACGGTCAGGCTCAGATAGTCCTCGCCCCTGCTCCACCCCTCTCCGAAGTAGGCGGACATCTCGACGTCGCCGAGGCGCCGCACCGATTGCGGCGCATTCGGGCCGGGAACGGTCGCATCACGAACGCCTGACCACGGCTCATGCGGACGCGGTGGCGCGAACCTGTCCGCACCGCGCGGAGGTGCGGCGTAGGGGATCGCTCGGTAGGTGTCGACGCCATCGCGGCGCTCGCCGCTGACCGCTCCCTGAGCGGTCTCGACGACCGGTGCCGTGACCATCTCAGGCCTCCTTCGCGTACGGCGTGAACGGGGCCCATCCGGCGATGGCGAACCCGTCGCCCTGCTTGCTGACCTCGGTCGCGCCGTGACCGCCGAGGTGCGCGGGGAACACGAGTGCGTTGTTGTCCGCCGCCCAGCCGAGCACGCGCCGCCTGGTCTGCCTCGCCTGCACCGGGTCCTCGCAGAAGCAGCTGTTGGTCTCGGGGTCGAGGATCTGCACCGGACTGTGGATCATGTCGCCGACGAAGACGGCCCGATCGGTGCCGGAGGCGAGGGTGAGGATCGAGGAGCCGGGTGTGTGGCCCGGCGCGGACTCCAGGCGCAGATGGGAGTCGAGGTCGTAGCCGTCCTCCCACAGGTGCACCAGACCGGCGTCGTACACGGGTGCGACGCTGTCCTCGAAGACGTTCTGGTTGCCTCGTCCGAGCACCGCCTGGTTGTCGTTCGCCGGATTCCAGAAGTCGAAGTCCCTCTTCGGCATCAGGTACTTCGCGTTGGGGAACGTCGGCACCCATTCGCGCCCGTCGAGGAAGGTGTTCCAACCGACATGATCGACGTGCAGGTGGGTGTTGATGACGATGTCGACGTCCTCCGGTGCGACTCCGGCCCGCGCGAGGTTGTCGAGATAGTTCGTCTCGCGATGACTCCACACGGGGGAGTACGGGCGCTCCTTGTGGTTGCCGACACCGGTGTCCACCAGGATCGTGCGCCCTCCGCTTCGCAGGACCCAGGTCTGGATCCCGGAGTGCACGACTCTGCTCTCCGGATCCACGAAATGGTGATCCAACAGATCGGCGTTGTCCTTCCAGACCTCGTCTGACGCTTCGGGGAAGAACATCTTCGTCGTCATGTCGACCGGCCCGAAGTACTCCCATACCCGTGTGACCGTCACATCGCCCAATGCGATCTGGTGCATACCTTCTCCGCTCTTCGTTACCGCGCTCGCCGGCGGAGGCGCGTCTGCGCCGTCCACTGCCTGAGACAACGACACTATGAAGGGTGGCGGATGCGCGGTATCCGTCACACGACTGCACCTCCACGCGGAAGAAACGGAGCACCGCTGACGCTGTCACAAGCGTGAAGCCCCACCTCGACATGAATCACCGCGATCCGGATCACCTCGACCTGACGCGGACGACCGACGATGAGCTCGTGGGTCGCACCCGTGAGTCTTCGCTTCTGCAGGACGCCGTCAGCGGTCTCGGCGACGCCGATGGTCATGATCATGTCCTGCTGGTGTCCGGTACAGCGGGGTCGGGTAAGTCGATGCTGCTCGGCTCCGCCATCGCGTTCGCCGAGGCCCGAGGAGCGAGTGTGCTCAGCAGTCACGGCAGTCCGGTCGAGACGACCCTGGCCTTCTCCGGTCTCGATCAGATCGTCCGTCCCCTCGGCTCCTTCCTCGAATCGGTCGACCCCGGCCTGCGTCATGCGCTCCTGACCGCTCTCGGCGGATCGAGGCCCGGCGAGGCGCCGGGCGTGCAGACACCGGATGTCATGACGGTCGGGTCGGCCGTGCTCGCTCTGCTCGCAGCTGCCAGCCGGAGCGCACCGCTCGTCGTGACGATCGACGACGCCCACTGGTGCGACTCTGAATCCCTGTCGGTCCTCGCCTTCGTCGGGCGCCGGCTGCGCACGGAGGCGGTGCTCATCCTCCTCGGCGCTCGATCCGATGAGCGATTGGCGGGCTTTGACGCTCGCGTGCCCGCGCTCCTGCTCGATCCGCTCGATGATCGTGCTGCGGGTGAGCTGCTCGACCGGCAGCCGCATCCGCCCTTCGGCGCCGCACGAGTGCGGATCCTCGAGGAGGCCGAGGGCAACCCGCTCGCACTCGTCGAGCTGGCGGCGGTCAGCGTCGCCGCTGCCGAGGTGATGTCGGATGCGGGCCCGCTTCCCGTTCCCGAGCGGCTGGAGGGCCTCTACACGCGCCGCTGGAGGGAGTTGCCGGCTCCGACCCGTGCAGCGCTGCTTCAGCTCGCCGCGATGGACACCACCGACGCCGATGTCGCGCTCGTCGCGGGGCTGCCTGCGGCCACCGACGACGTCTGGCGTCCGGCAGAGGAAGCCGCTCTGATCCGTCGTACGGCGCGGAAGGTGCGGTTCCGTCATCCGCTCGCCCGCTCGGGGATCTATCACGCTGCCGACTTCGGTGAGCGTCGCCGCGCACATCTCGCACTGGCGGCGCGTCTCGGGGATGAACCCGATCGACAGGCGTGGCACAGGGCGGCGGCCACGAGCGACACCGACGCCGCCATCGCGGCCGATCTCGAGGCGACCTCCGGACGCGCGCTGCGCCGCGGCGGATACGCCGCAGCGGCCTCTGCGCTCCAGCGCGCCGCCGAACTGCACCCCGACCCGCACGAGAGCGCCAGGCTGCTCACCGAGGCGGCGTCCACGGCGACTGCGACCGGCGACATCACGTGGGTGGAGCAGCTGGCGGCGGCGACCAGGACGCTCACCGATGACCCGGCCCTGCTCGCGCGGGTCGCGGTTCACAGTGGACGACTGGCCGCCCTGACCTCTCGCCATTCCACCAGCTTCACGAGGCTGACCGCTGATGCCGCCGCGTTCATGGCCGAGCAACCCGCGCCGGCACTTGATCTCGTCGCCGACAGCGCCGTGGTCGCCTTCTACTCCGGCGACGACGCGCACCGTCGGAGGGTCTCCGGCCTGCTCGTGCACTGTCCTCCCGGACTGCAAGGCGGGTGGCCATCGGCGTTCATCGATTCGGTGCTCGCTCCGCACCGAAAGCGCCGGCAGGTCATGGACGCGCTCGCCGATCTGCCCGGTGGCACCGATCAGGCACCCGCGCTGCTGACACGTGCCGGTATCTCGGCCTGGCTGATCGATGAGACGCCCACCGCGGTGTCCCTCTTCGATGCCGCAGCCGCGCACGGGCACCCCGCCACACCGCTTCCGGATCCGCTGGGCGGCGCCATCGCCTGGGCGTACGTCGAGCGGGGCCGATGGGACGATGCCCTCGCGGTGTGCGCACGGATCACCGATCTCGGGACGGCCGCACGACTCGACCACGCCGTCGCATGTGCAGCGACCGTCGAGGCGGCCGTGCTCGCGCACCGAGGGGACACCGAGGCCGCGCGTGAACGCGCTCGGGATGCGCTGACGTCGATCGATCCGCTGGAGAGCCGTTCGGTGTACGTCTACGCACGTCGTGCGCTGGCGGCCGCGGCGGCCGCCGAAGGCGCGTTCGATGAGGCGTTCGACCACTTGCGGATGACGTTCCACGGCGACGGGTCGCCCGTGCACTACCACGCGTCCTACCCGGGAATCGCCGATCTCGCGACCGCTGCGGCACGGTCAGGACGCACAGCAGAGGCATCCCTCGTGGTCGATTGCACCGCCCGGGAGCTGGCCGGCTCTGCATCGCCCCGGCTGGCGGCGCTCCTGGATCGTGCCAGGGGCCTGCTCCTCGCCGAGGAGGGGGACCCCGCCGCCGAGACGCACCTGGCCGCCGCGGTCGCCGACCGGACGCTCGCCGCATGGCCCGTCGAATGGGCTCAGGCTCATCTCCAGCTCGGGGAATGGCTCCGGCGCGAACGACGCATCGCCGAGGCGCGCAGGCCCCTGCGCGAGGCCGTCGACACCTTCCGCGCTCTCGGGGCGCACCCGTGGACGGAGCGGGCGCTCGCCGAGTCCCGCGCGGCGGGTGTCTCCTCACCGTCACGATCGTCGGACGTCCTGTCAGCGCTCTCGCCGCAGCAGCAGGAGATCGTGCGGCTCGCCGCCGACGGCCTGACCAACCGGGAGATCGGGGAACGGCTCTTCCTGTCTCCGCGCACGGTCGGCTCGCACCTCTACCGGAGCTTCCCGAAGCTGGGTGTCAGTTCACGGTCGAGACTGCGCGACCTGCTCGGTCCCTGAGTGGGGGCCGACAAGATCAGTCACATGACGCATACCCCTGCGAGCAACCGACCGTCAGCCTGGGAGCATGGGGAGTCGACACGCGACAGCGGTGAGGGCCGCGCTCGCGTTCGCCGGCACGATGGCGGTTCTGCTCTCCCAGGACTCGAGCGCCCAGATCGCGCTGGTCGGCGGATTCACCTCTGTCGCGCTGTCCCTCGGCAACACGGGATGCGGCCCCGCAGCGCGGCAGACGACGGTGATCCGCGTCGTGCCCGTCTCATTCCTCGCCCTGACCGCGAGCGCGTTGCTCACCTCTACGCTGATCGGCTCGATGATCGGTTTCCTCGCCGTCATCTTCACCGGATCGTACGTTCGACGCTTCGGCCGCCCAGGACTCGATCTCGGCGTCACCGCGTTCCTGAGCTACTACCTGGCGCAGTTCGCCCATCTCGACATCGCATCGCTCGGGGCTGCCTGGGGCGCATGGGCGGTCGCCGTCATCGCGCAGGTCTTCGCCCACGCGCTGACTCTCGGGCGCGCCGAGGCCGTTGCGTGCGTCGGCGTACCGGCGCCTCGGTCAGCAGCTCCAGGTCGGGCGGCGTTGTCGCACGCGGCGCAGGTGACCGCCGCGGCGGCCCTTTCGATCCTCGCTGGGTTCGCCGTCTCCCCGACGCTGTGGTGGTGGGGCGTCGCGACATCCTGGCCGATCTTCATCAATGCCGATCATCCCCGCGCGGTGATGCGCAGAAGCGGTCAGCGTCTGGCCGGCACGGCGATCGGACTGATCGGTGGTGGCCTGCTCGTGACCCTCACCGACCTCGGGGCCGTGGCTCTCGGCCTCCTGCTGCTGGTCGCGGTGTTCGGGATCTTCGCCGCCGACGGCCGCTACGGCCAGGTCACCTTCTTCATCACGATCGCGCTGATACTGACGCTGGAGCTCCTTGGCGTGTCCTCACCGGAGACGCTGCTCGTCCGCATGGCGCTCACCGCGCTCGGCGCGGCACTCGGAGTCGCCGTCGCTCTCGCAGCCGCATACTGGGGCGCACGGAGGAGGAAACGACCGGCGTGACGCCTGGAGGCGGGTATTCGTCACCTCGGATCGCGGTGACTCTCAGATGGTGGACCTGAGGGGACTCGAACCCCTGACCCCCTGCATGCCATGCAGGTGCGCTACCAGCTGCGCCACAGGCCCATCTTCGCCGCCCGCGTGAGCGGGGCAACTTGAAAAGAATACAACAGGTGAAGCGGCCACCGCCAATCGAGCGGCATGACCGTGTCGCGCACCGCGATCGCCGGGAACACTCCCGGCGATGCATGCGTTGTCATAGACATGCAGCTATTGGAGAGTGTCGTCATCGGTGCAGGGCAGGCCGGTCTCTCCACTTCGTACCATCTGAAGCGACTCGGCATCGAGCACCTCTTGCTCGATGCGAACCGGGCCCCCGGTGGCGCGTGGCAGCACCGCTGGGATGCACTCAGCATGAACGACGTCCACGGCGTCGCGGAGCTTCCCGGATCCACACCACCGGCGAGAGATGCGAAGCGCGCCAACGTCGTGGTCCCGGCATCCTTCGCGGAGTACGAGCGCGCGCACGACCTGCCGGTCATCCGGCCGGTCCATGTCGACAGGGTGACCGACGACGACGGGATGCTGGTGGTGCACGCCGGCGCGAGCGAGTGGCGCACGCGCACCGTCGTCAACGCCACCGGAACCTGGACGCAGCCGTTCCTGCCGCACTACCCGGGGATGGAGACGTTCATCGGCGAGCAGATGCACACCGTGGACTATCCCGGGCCCGATCACTTCCGCGGTGAACGCGTGCTGGTCGTCGGCGGGGGAGCATCCGCCGTCCAGTTCCTCGGTGCGCTGGCTCCGATCACCGACACGTTGTGGGCCACCCGTCGTGAGCCGATCTGGCGTGGCGACGATTTCACGCCGGAGGCCGGCGCAGCCGCCGTCGCCCTCGTCGAGCAGCGTGTCGCGCAGGGACTGCCCCCGCAGAGCGTCGTGAGCGTGACCGGACTCATGCTGCGCCCGCAGGAGCGCGAAGCGGAGCAGCTGGGCGCCTACGCCGATCGGCGGCCCATGTTCGAGCGGATAGAGCCCGACGGAGTCCGCTGGGCCGATGGTTCGTTCGAACGGGTGGATGCGATCCTCTGGGCGACGGGCTTCCGCCCCGCGATCGGCCACCTCGCGCCGTTGCACCTTCGCAGTGAGGCGGGTGGCATCCAGCTCGATCGCGGCGGGCGGGGGACGACGGCGGTCAAGGATCCTCGCGTACAGATGGTGGGTTACGGGCCGTCGGCGAGCACGATCGGTGCGAATCGGGCCGGCCGCACCGCAGCCAAGGGCGTGCAGCGGGCACTGTCGAAGACGACCGCGACCGTCGCCGACGCACGCGATCTGTGATCGGGAGACACGACGCTCGATAGCCTTGGGCCCATGATCCGAATCGTCGTCATGGGTGTCTGGCTGCTCCTGTCGGCCTGGTTGCTGGTCTGGGTGGGCGAAGGTCTCCTGGGCGTCGATCAGCGCTCGTCGATCCTCCCGTTCATGGGCGAGGACACGCTCGGGGCACCGATCTTCATCGGGGTGGCGTGGGGGCTCATCCTGACGTTCGGCGGGACGATGGGCGCGCTCGTCCCGCGCGGTCGACTGCGCGGGGAGACCCAGCTCGGCGTCGGACGCGTCATCGATGTGAGCCGCACGGGTCTCACCGTGAACGACGTGCCTCAGTACGACCTCTTCGTGCGGGTGGCGCCCGCCGACGGCCCCGAGTTCGTGAGCCGTCTGAGAACCCTGATCGATCCGGTCGGACAGGGCTCGATCGAACCAGGACTCGTGCTGCCGGTCCGGTACAGCCTCGCCGACCACGATGACGTGGAGATCGCGGACATGGAGAACCCCACCGTGCGCGAGGCGATGCTCGAATGGCGGATCCGACGCGGCCTGATCGCGCCGCATCTCGTGCGCGCTCGGCGGGCAGGACGGCAGGCGCCGGCATCCGTGCTCGCGATCCGACCCACCGGTGTGCGCCGTGAGGGCCAGAGCGAGCTCGCGCTGCGACTGCTCGTTTCGCCGGAGGGGCAGCAGAGCTGGGAGGCGGACACGACCGTCTTCGTCTATCCGGAAGCGCTGTCCCGCGTGCAGGTCGGCTCACCGGTATGGGCGCGCTACCTGCGTGACGACCCTCAGACGGTCGCCATGACGATCGAACGGGAGGACACGGCGTGAACCCCATGGACACCCTGATCTGGCTGCTCAACTTCCCCGTCGGCCACGCCTATCCGATGGTCTTCATCGCGGGGTTCTCGCTCATGGGGCTCGGAGTGCTCTCGTTCCGCGGCGTGGGAGGCGCGAACCCGAAGCTGACGGCGATGCGCGAACGGGAGGGCCTGCCCGAAGCACGCAGTGCCGGTGGCGTCGGACACCTCGCCGCCCGCGTGCAGCGGTTCGGATTCCGCATCCTCGCCGTCGTCATGGTCTCCGGTCTGGTCATGGGCATCCTCGCCCTGACCGGAGTACCGCTGACGCGCGCGTACATCCACGAGAACGGCGTGCCGACGACAGGTTCCATGGACGGTGACTGGGTGACGTTCTCGACGGCGGGCGGGCAGACCTTCACGATCGAGAGCAACTTCTTCTCGCCGGCGGTGTATCCGGACACCGGCGCATGGGTGTCGTCGGACGATCCTGTCGTCGTGAGATACCTTCCCTCTCACCCGCAGGCGTTCGTCATCGACACGACCCAGCTTCCCCGATGAGCGCGATGCGCGGGCCGGTCCGCACTCCACGGTGCGGGATCGGCCCGTCCGCGAGCTCTGGCCGTTAGCCTGGACATCGAGCCGTCAGACAGGAGATCCTCATGTCCAGAATCATCGTCTTCGGCGGCCACGGCCGCATCGCCCTTCTGCTCGCGCCGCTGCTGGTCGCGAACGGCGACGAGGTGACAGCCGTCATCCGCAATCCCGCGCACACCGCAGATGTCGAGGCAGCGGGCGCGAGCGCGCTCGTGGCCGACGTCGAGGCGATGGACGCCGCGGCACTCGCCGAGATCGTCCGCGGTCATGACGCGATCGTGTGGTCGGCCGGTGCCGGCGGGGGAGATCCGGAGCGCACCTACGCGGTGGACCGTGATGCGGCGATCCGCACCATGTACGCCGCCCCGCTCGCGGGTGTGCGCCGCTACGTGATGGTCTCGTGGCTCGGGTCGAAGGCGGACCACGGTGTTCCGAAGGAGGACTCCTTCTTCGCGTACGCCGATGCGAAGTGGGCCGCGGACGAGCATCTGCGCGGCAGTCAGCTCGACGGCACCATCCTCGGCCCCGGCACGCTCACGTTCGACGAGCCGACCGGACGCATCGAACTGGATCCGCACGGCCGCGGAGCGGTATCACGTGCGGACGTCGCAGCCGTGATCGTCGCGGCTCTCGACGAGCCGCTGACGATCGGTCGGACCATCCGCTTCGGCAACGGCGACGCCGAGACGTCCGAGCCCATCGAGACGGCGCTCGCGCGCTGACCGTCCTGGCACCAGGTCTCAGGGGTGCTTCGACGGCTGCGCGCACATGATCAGCAGCGCGATGCTGCCGAACGGGGCGAGGCAGATGAAGATCCATGCCCAGTGGAAGCCGGCATCGCGCAGACGCCTGACCGTCACGGCCAGCAACGGCACGAGCGAGGCCATGGCGAACGCCCACAGCACGAGCAGCGCCAGCCACCCGACGAACGGGATCCACACGACCAGGAGCGCCGAGAACGCGACGATCAGTGAGGCGAGCTGGGCGTACCAGAACTCGGGGCGGCTCGCACGGCCGTCGAAGCGGGCGTACTTCTGCACGCACACGCGCACCGCGTCGAAGATGTCGCGCACGACCGGACGCGAATCCGCCGGGCCGCGCCAGACACCGACGGGAACGCCCACGGGGACCTGCTGCGGATAGAGCACCATCGGCGCAGCAGCAGGAACGATCGTCTCTGGCACCGGTCGGGTGTGCGCCGTCCACGCGACGCCGTCCCAGTACCGCAGGAACCGTGCTCCCGACGGATCCGGATACCAGTTCGCGGGCTGCACGTGCGGTGTCGACATGGGGTCCCCTCCGCCACACATTCAAGCATGTCGGGCGTCGGATCGCAGACGTAGGGTGGACGTATGCGCCGTCGTCTCCCGTACCGCGTCGCCGCGGCATCGGCGGCGGTGCTCGCGGTCTCGATCGCTCTCGCCCCGACGACGGCGGGCGCGACGGCGATGGTCGGCGCGACGGCGCCGGGGACGGCGGGACCGCGTCCGGCGGTGGTCGAGTCGGCGGATGCCGGCGGAGCATCCGAGACGGCAGAGCGGCTCGTGTCGCAGATGACCACTGCGCAGCAGGCGTCGAGCGTCGTGATGGGCCATATTCCGTCCATCGACACGGCGTCCCTGACCGCATACATGGACTCCGGTCTGGGCGGTTTCATCCTGATGGGCGCGAACATCCCGGCGAGCGAGGCCGAGCTGCGGGCGGTGACGGCGGCTCTGACGACCGATCCCGCACGTGCACCGCTGGTCGCGATCGATCAGGAGGGCGGGATCGTCTCACGATTGCCATGGGATGAGTTCCCCGCCTCGCAGACGCTCAAGGACAGGCCGGCCGCCGAGACCGCTGCCGCGTTCGCCGCGCGCGCATCGCTGGTGGCGCGGACGGGCGCCAACGTCAACTTCGGCATCGTCGCCGACACCACGGCCGACAGCTCGTCGTTCATCCACGGCCGCTCGCTCGGAGCCGATCCGGCGTCGGCGGCCGAACGCGTCGCGGCGGCCGTGACCGCAGAAGAGCCGTTCGTCGCGTCCACGATCAAGCACTTCCCCGGCCACGGAGCAGCTCCCGGTGACTCCCACTCGTTGATTCCCCGCACCGACAAGACTCTGGAGGAGTGGCGCCGCACGGACGCCCTGCCCTTCATCGCCGGCATCGACGCCGGGGCCTCGGTGCTGATGTTCGGTCACCTGGACTACGCGGCCGTGGACGCGAAGCCCGCATCGCTCTCCGCGCGCTGGCATGAGATCGCCCGTGACGAGCTCGGCTTCGAGGGCGTCATGGTCACCGATGATCTCGGCATGCTGCAGTCGACCGGCATCGCCGAGTACGCCGATCCGGTCGCGAACGCCGTCGCGGCGATCGCCGCCGGCAACGACCTGGTGCTGATGATCGCGCATTCCACTCCTGAGACGGCCGATCGGCTCGCCGCGGGCATCGCGGCTGCCGTCGACGACGACGCGCTTGCGGCCGATCGTCTTCAGGATGCTGCGGAGCGCGTCATGACACTGCGACTGGAGCGCGCGGCGTCCGGCGCCGTCTGGGCGCTCTGCGCGACCTGCACTCCTGTGCCCTGATCGTCTCCGAGCCAAGCGGCGAGCAGCAGTCGGCGCAGTTCATTGCCGCGCTCGGCGAACCCGCGCTGGCGGCGCACGTACTCGGCCTTGCCGTCCGCGGTCTCGATGGGCACAGGTACGACGCCCCAGGCGGACAGATCGTACGGCGCGGCCTCCATGTCGAGCAGGCGGATGTCGCGGGCCAGTTCGAATGCGTCGAGCAGCAGCTCGCCCGGCACGAGCGGACCGAGCTTCATGGCCCACTTGTACACGTCCATGCCCGCATGCAGGCACCCCGGCTGTTCGAACTCCGGCTGGTCGGCGCGACTGAGCGCACGTCTATTGCGCGGCACGGCCTCCGGAGTGAAGAAGCGGAACGCATCGAAGTGCGTGCATCGCAGCTCGTGCGCCTCCACGACCGCATCGGTGCCGCCCTGTCCCAGTCGCAGCGGGGCGGTGTGCCGGTGTTCCGTGTCGCGGTAGACCATCGCCCACTCATGCAGACCGAAGCACCCGAACTGCCCCGGACGGGCCGCCGTGCGGCGCAGCATCCGCTCGGTGAGATCCGCGAGCGCGGATTTCTCGATCGCGAAGGCACCTGCGTCCGGCACGGCGGAACCCGGATCGGTCCCGGGGGAGTACCAGCGCCAGTCGAGCCTGTCCTGGGCGTCGTCGAGCTGCACTCCGGCTCCGGGATGCCAACGGCGCAACTGCGAGGGCGAGTACGAGTAGTAGGTGAAGAGGAAGTCCCACACCGGATGCTTCTCGCCCCGTCGTGCGCGTTCGCGGTGCGCGGCCGTCAGCGCGTCGACGCGCTCGTGGTGCGCACGCTCGCGCGCCGTCCACGTCACGCGGTCGAGAATGAGAGCGGACATCTCGTCAGTGCAGGATGCCCGCGTCGGTGAGGCGCTCCCGGAGCCCGGCCCCGTCGGATGCCGCGACCCACGGCGCCGCGTCGTCGGAGTGGTCGTCCGACTCCGAGCGCCCACCGGCGAGGATCGCCTCGGTCGGCGACAGGCGGCGGATCGCCACACCGGCGACCGAATCGGGGTTCTCCTGCATGAATTCGGTGTAGATCGCCTCGTCGTGCTGTCCGTCGTCACCGATCAGCAGCCACTTCACGTTCGGGAACTCTGCCGCCAGGCGGCGAAGGTTGGTGAGCTTGTGCTCGCGTCCGCTGCGGAACCACCGGTCATGCGTGGGGCCCCAGTCGGTGAGGAGCATCGAACCGGTCGGGAACAGGTGGCGGCTCATGAATCGGCTCAACGTCGGCGCCACGTTCCACGCGCCGGTGGAGAGGTAGATCATCGGGGCGCCGGGGTGCTGGCGCATCAGCTGCTCGAGCAGCACGGCCATGCCAGGCACAGGAAGGCGGGCGTGCTCGTCGACCACGAAGGAGTTCCACGCGGCGATGAAGGGCCTCGGCAGGGCGGTCACCATGACGGTGTCGTCGATGTCGGACAGCACGCCGAAGTCCACCTCGTCACCCACGATGAAGGCCGTGGCCTCGACCGGGGCCTGACCCTCGACCGACATCGTGAACGTCTGCCAGCCGGAGGGCAGCTCCGCGTCGAGCACGGTGTCGACGACGCCGCCGCGATCGGCGACGACCTCGTGCGTGCGACCGGCGACGGTGATCCGCACGTTCGCGAAGCTGACGGGGATGCCGACGAAGCTGCGCCAGCCCCGCACGCTGGCGTACTCGCCGTTCTCGGTGCGGCGCTGCGGGGGCACGATCAGCACTCTGCCGACGACGCGCACCCATCCGCTGCCGCCGTATCCGGCGAAGGGCAGCACGGTCGCGGTGCGCCCACGCCGGCGCGCCCTGCTCTCCCGCCAGACGTGCAGGCGGTGCTCCAAACGTGCGAACCAGTGGATCCTGGCGTTGGGGGCGCTGTCTTCGGACATCGCCTCAGTCTTTCATGCCGGAGGAGGCGTCCTCATCTGCGTCCTCCACGACGACATGCATGTGGCGGCTCTCCCAGCGCGTGAGCAGTTTCTTGCCGATGAAGATGAGGAGCAGGAACGCCACGATGATGCCGACGAAGATGTAGCCGGCGAAGTGCACCTGGTCGACGAGATCGCGGAAGCTGCCCGCCGCGAGAGAGGTGACGCTGACGTAGGCGGTCGCCCAGATGAGACAGGCGGGTGCCGTCCATGCCAGGAAGCGCCGGTAGGAGTACGCGCTCATCCCGACGGTGAGGGGGACGAGGGAGTGCAGCACCGGCAGGAAGCGCGAGAGGAAGATCGCGAGTCCGCCACGTCGCCGCAGGTATCGTTCGGCGCGCTCCCAGTGCGATTCGCCGATCCGTCGTCCGATCCAGGATCGCCGGATGCGAGGACCGAGCCAGCGACCCAGCCAGAATCCGATGCTCTCGCCGATCAGCGCCCCGATGACGACGGCGACGACCATCGCCACAGTCTCGACGACGCCGTCCACGCCCATGGACGCGATGATCACGATCGTGTCGCCCGGAACGATGAGGCCGATCAGGATGCTGGTCTCCAGCATGACGGCCAGACCCGCGATGAGCGTGCGAGCGACAGGGTCGACGGCCTGCACGGCGTCGAGGATCCACAGCAGGATGTCGTCCACACGGTCGAGAATACGTGCTCCCGCGCACCGTACGCTGAGAACGTGACCCGCCATCCTCCGCTCGAGCTGCGTCGTACGGACGCGGCCGTCGATGTCGAGACGCTGTTCCGGTCGCTCGCGGCGGTCCACGAGGACGTGTTCTGGCTGGATGCCGGTGCCGGGGCCACGGACGGCTGGAGCATGCTCGGGGTGGGGGAGCGCGACGCGCGCGGGCCGCGGGATGTCCGGCTCGATGCCGCGGACACCGCCGTCTCCGACGGGCCTCCGCTGCGGGGAGGCTGGGTCGGATGGCTGGACTACGAGAGCGGTGCGGCCGCCGCAGGCGCTCCGGCAGCGCGTTCGGAGGGAGGACCGGCATGGCTGCGCGTGACCGCGGCGGTGGCGGTGGACCACGCGACCGGTGCTGTGTGGGAGATCGGTGAACCGTCGTCGCTCCTGGCCATGACGAGGGACCGCAACGAGACAGGACGGGTGGAGCGGCAAGCGCATCGACCTGGCGGAGCGGAGGCGCGCACGGCATCCGCTCGTCACACCCCCGCCGAGTACGCAGTGCTGATCCAGCGGTGCCGAGACGCCATCCGTGCCGGTACCGCGTATCAGCTGTGTCTCACCACCCGCTTCCACGTCGATGGCGTGCACGACGAGATCGAGGCGTACCTGCGGCTGCGCACCGCGACCCCCGCCCATCACGGCGGATTCGTGCGCATCGGCGGCAGAGCGCTCCTGAGCGCGAGCCCTGAGACGTTCCTGCATGCGTCCGGGGGCCTGATCCGCACCCGTCCCATCAAGGGCACACGCCCGCGCGGCGCGGATCCGGCATCCGACCGCGCGCTCGCCGCGGAGCTGCTGGCCAGCGAGAAGGAGCGCGCCGAGAACGTCATGATCGTCGACCTCATGCGCAACGATCTCTCCCGTGTGTGCGTTCCCGGCAGCATCCGCGTCGAAGGACTGTGGGAGGTGGAGTCGTATCCCGCCGTGCACCAGCTCGTCAGCACCGTGAGCGGGCAGGCGGTGGACGGGCTCACCGTCGGGCGGCTGTGGGATGCGGCGTTCCCCGCCGGCAGCATGACCGGCGCTCCGAAGCTGTCGGCGATGACTCGGTTGCACGCGCTGGAGGGTGGAGCGCCCCGCGGTGTGTACAGCGGGTGCTTCGGCTACGTCGGAGTGGACGGCGCGATGGATCTCGCGATGGTGATCCGCAGCATCCTGGTGGACGGTGAGCGCGCGGTGGTCGGTGCCGGTGGGGGCATCACGTGGGGGTCCGATCCCGATGCCGAGGTCGACGAGGTGGCGACCAAGGCGCGGGCCCCGTTGGCCGCTCTGGGCGCGGAATTGCCGGAAGCCTGGCGCCGGTAGGGATCCGATATCCTGGAAGTTCCTGACTTCTGCAGTTCGAATGAATCTGTGCAGTCCGCTCCCTGAGATTGGCCGTTCGTTGTCTGAAAATCTGTCGTCCTCCGCCGAGCCCGTCGACGAGTCGTCGTCGGCGCACGCCATCCAAGCCAAGTGGCAGAAGTACTGGGCGGATGACGAGACGTTCCTCGCAGGAGGCGCCGACGACAGCCGCCCGCGCAAGTACGTGCTGGCGATGTTCCCGTACCCCTCGGGCGATCTCCACATGGGGCACGCCGAGAACTATCTCTACTCCGACATCGTGGCGCGCTTCTGGCGTCACCGCGGCCACAACGTGCTGAACCCGATCGGCTGGGACTCGTTCGGCCTGCCCGCCGAGAACGCCGCTATCCGCCGCGGCGCAGATCCTTGCGAGTGGACGTACCAGAACATCGCGCAGCAGAAGTCCGCGTTCCAGTCGTACGGTGTGTCGTTCGACTGGAGCCGCGAGCTGCACACCTCCGATCCGGAGTACTACCACTGGAATCAGTGGCTGTTCCTGAAGCTGCACGAGCGCGGGCTGGCCTACCGCAAGAAGAGTCCCGTCAACTGGTGCCCGAACGACCAGACAGTGCTCGCGAACGAGCAGGTCGTCGACGGGCGCTGCGAGCGCTGCGGCGCCGAGGTCATCAAGAAGAAGCTGACGCAGTGGTACTTCAAGATCACCGATTACGCCGACCGTCTGCTGGACGACCTGAATCAGCTCGAGGGATCGTGGCCCCACAAGGTGCTGCAGATGCAGCGCAACTGGATCGGTCGCTCGATCGGTGCGGACGTCGACTTCGTGATCGAGGGTCGCGATGAGCCGGTGACGGTGTTCTCGACGCGCCCCGACACCCTGCACGGTGCGACGTTCTTCGTGGTCGCCCCGGACGCCGACCTCGCCTCCGAGCTGGTGGCGGATGCCTCGGATGAGGTGCGCGAGAGCTTCGCGGAGTATCTGGCCAAGGTGCAGAAGACCACCGACATCGATCGGCAGGCCACCGACCGGCCGAAGACCGGCGTGTTCCTGGAGCGCTACGCGGTCAACCCCGTGAACGGCGAGAAGCTGCCGATCTGGGCCGCCGACTACGTGCTCGCCGACTACGGTCATGGTGCCGTGATGGCAGTCCCCGCCCATGACCAGCGCGACCTCGACTTCGCACGCGCCTTCGACCTGCCTGTCAAGGTCGTCGTCGACACCACCGCGCCGATCACGGGTGCCATGCCGGTCATCGAGGTCGACGACGACGGCGTGCCGATCGACACGCTGCCGAGCCTGGACGACCAGCATCCGTCGGTCACCGGCATCGCCCTGACCGGTGAAGGCCGGATGATCAACTCCGGAGACCTGAACGGTCTGTCCAAGCGCAACGCGGTCGCTCGCGCGATCGAGCAGCTCACCGCGAACGGCACGGGCCGTGCGGCGAAGAACTACCGCCTGCGCGACTGGCTGATCTCTCGTCAGCGGTTCTGGGGCACGCCGATCCCGATGCTGCACCACGAGGACGGCGAGGTGACGCCCGTTCCCGAGGCGCAGCTGCCGGTCACGCTGCCGAGCGTGGAGGGTCTCGACCTGTCGCCGAAGGGCACGTCGCCACTGGGGGCGGCGGAGTCGTGGGTGCGGACGGTCGACCCCGTCTCCGGAGACCCGGTGCTGCGCGATCCCGACACCATGGACACGTTCGTGGACAGCTCGTGGTACTTCCTGCGGTTCCTCTCACCGAACAGCGACCAGTTCGCGTTCGACGCGAAGGAAGCCGCACGCTGGGCTCCCGTCGACACGTACATCGGCGGCGTCGAGCACGCGATCCTGCACCTGCTCTACGCGCGCTTCATCACCAAGGTGCTCTTCGACATGGGGCTGATCGACTTCACCGAGCCGTTCTCGAGCCTCATCAACCAGGGCATGGTGATCCTGAACGGCGCGAAGATGTCCAAGAGCAAGGGAAACCTCGTGCTCTTCCAGGACGAGCTCGGCGCATACGGTGCGGATGCCGTGCGCGTAGGCATGGCCTTCGCAGGGCCCGTCGAGGACGACAAGGACTGGGCCGACGTCTCGATGACCGGCGCCCAGAAGTTCCTCGCGCGTGCGCTGCGCGTCAGCCATGACGTGGCGAGCCCTGTCGACGTGCTGTTCAAGGGCGGGGATGCCGCGCTGCGCCGCGGTACGCACCGCCTGCTCGCCGACGCGCCAGCGCTGGTCGAGCACACGAAGTTCAACGTGCTCGTCGCGCGACTGATGGAACTCGTGAACCTGACCCGCAAGACGATCGACGCAGGCAGCGGTGCGGCGGACCCCGCCGTGCGCGAGGCCGCTGAGACGGTCGCCGTGATGCTCGACCTCATCGCTCCGCACACCGCGGAGGAGATGTGGGAGATCCTCGGGCACGAGCCCTCCGTCGGACTCGTACCCTGGCGTCAGGCCGATCCGACGCTGCTCGTGGAGGACTCGGTCACCGCGGTCGTGCAGATCGCCGGCAAGGTGCGCGCGCAGCTCGAGGTGCCCGCCCGCATCAGCGAGGCGGAGCTCGAGGCGCTCGCACGCGCGGACGAGCGCGTCATCCGTGCGCTCGGTGACAAGGAGATCGTGCGGGTCATCGTTCGCGCTCCGAAGATCGTGAGCTTCGCCGTCAAGGGCTGAGGCTCGGCGACCGCCGCCCAGTCGCTCTGCACCGGAATCCGATCGGCTGAGCTGTCCACGGACCAGGGGAATCAGGCGACCGCGCGAGCGGCCGTGCGCCTAGCGTTGCGGGGTGCCAGCGACTGAACACGTGCCCGTCCCCGCGGCGCGATCGAGGCTGCGACTGAGCATAGGTGCCGCCGTCGTGCTCGGGCTCGTCGTGCTGTCGGCCGCGGTCGGACTCGGCATCATGCGAGGTCAGGCGCAGCCGGTGCAGAACGTGCCGCTCACGGAGACCTCCGAGGAAGTCGCCGTCGACGGCGAGCTGTACGTGCACGTGCTCGGGCAGGTCGCGCAACCCGGCCTGTACATGCTCGAGCTCGATGCCCGCGTCGTCGACGCCCTCGCTGCGGCCGGAGGGACTCTCGACGACGCCGACCTCCAGTCCGTCAATCTCGCCAGGCCGCTCAGCGACGGCGAGCAGCTGATCGTGCCCGTGGCCGGCGCGACGGCGGAGCAGGGAGAGGCGACGGCACCCGTCGGTGACGGTCTGATCGACCTGAACAACGCCGATCAGGCGGCTCTGGAGACTCTTCCGCGCATCGGGCCGGCCTTGGCGCAGCGGATCATCGAATGGCGCGACACGAACGGTCGGTTCCAATCGGTCGACGACCTTCTCGCGGTGCCCGGCATCGGCGAGAAGATGCTCGCCGGTCTCGCGGAACTGGTACGGGTGTGACGGCCGGTATCCGATCGCGCGACCTGCGGCTCGTGCCGATCGCGGCCGTCGTCTGGGCCGTGTCCCTGATCTGCGTGTTCCTGCCCGGCGCACCATGGTGGTGCGTGATCGGGTGCGCACTGGCGGGTGCGGCGGCGTTCGGGATGCTGGTGCGCGCGCACATGCGCGGTGAGGTGCGAGCACGGGGCGGGCTGCTCGCCGTGCTCGCGGTGGCCGCTGCGGCAGCGGCCATCACGGCGGCGCTCGCGATGCCGCAGCGTGAGATCGCCGGGGAGCTCGATGGGCGGGTGGTCGACGTCTACGCCGAGATCTCGTCGTCATCCACGAGCGGGAGCGACGGCCGGGCGTGGTTCGACGCGCAGACGACGCATGCGGGCACCCCGAACCGTCCCGAACCGCTGACCGTATCGATCCGCATCGGAGTGGAACGCGTGCCTGGGCTGGACCTCGGCGCCGTCATCCGTGTCACGGGGCAGGTCATGATCACGGATCCGGGTGAGCGCGCGGCGCTGGTGATGTTCGGCACCGAGGTCGAGATCATCACCCCGGCGCAGGGCGTCTTCGCCGTCGCGGCTCAGGTGCGCGAGGACTTCGTCGCGCGTGCGGTCCGGCTGCCGGAGCCGGGCGCCGGGCTGCTGCCGGGACTCGCCGTCGGGGACACCAGAGCGGTGACGCAGGAGCTCGACGACGCCATGCTCGCGTCAGGGCTGAGCCATCTCACCGCGGTCTCCGGGGCGAACTGCGCGATCGTGGTCGGCGCGGTGTTCTGGCTCGTCGCGCTGTGCGGCGGCGGGCGCACGCTGCGGGTCGCCATCGCGTTGAGCGCTCTCGCCGCGTTCGTCGTGCTCGTGACGCCCGAGCCCAGCGTGATCAGGGCCGCGGTGATGGCGGCCACGGCGATGCTCGCCGTTCTCTGCGGTCGGCCGAGCGCAGGCGTCGGAGTGCTCTGCCTCGCTGCGACCGGCATCCTCATCGTCGATCCGTGGCTCGCCGCGACCCCGGGGTTCGCCCTGTCGGCGGCGGCGACCGGGGCGTTGATCGTGCTCGCGCCGCCGCTGGCGCGCGGTCTCACCAGATGGATGCCGCAGCCGCTCGCCCTGGCGATCGCGATCCCGCTCGCAGCGCAGCTGGTCTGCGGACCGATCATCGCGCTGTTCTCCGAGCAGCAGTCGATCGTCGCGATCATCGCGAACATGATCGCCGATCCCGCTGCGTCGCTGGCCACGGTGATCGGTCTGCTCGCGTGCCTGGCTGCGCCCATTCCGCTGCTGGCCGATCTGCTCGCGGCGTGCGCATGGCTGCCGGCTGCGTGGATCTCCACGACCGCAACGGTGACGGCAGGGCTGCCAGGAGCGCAGGTGGCGGTGATCCCCGGCATCCCGGCCGCGCTGCTGGTCGCGGTGCTGAGCGCCGCGACCGGCATGGTCCTCTGCACGGACGGGATCGCTGCGCGCCGTGGCGTGCGCGGCGTCTCGGGCCTGGTGCTCGTCGTCGCCCTGGCACTGGCCGGCGCTCGGATGCTGCTCACCGGTCCGCTCGTGGGCGCCACGGTGCCGGAGGCATGGGCGATCGCGGCCTGCGATGTCGGGCAGGGCGATGCGCTCGTGGTCCGATCGGAGCGGCAGGTGGCGCTGATCGACACCGGGATGGAGGCGGAGCCGCTGTCGTCGTGTCTGAACGCACTCGGGATCGGCAGGATCGATCTGCTCGTGCTCACCCACTTCGACGCCGATCATGTCGGCGCCGCGTCTTCGGTCGTGGGCCGCGTCGGCACAGTGCTGCACGGCCCGGTGGGATCTCCGGAGGACGCGCTTCTGCTGAGCGAACTCGAGAGCGGTGGCGCGGCGCTCGTGGAGGCATCGACCGGGATGCGCGGCACTCTGGGCGCGTCATCGTGGCGGGTGCTGTGGCCGCGGAAGGATTCGGCGGCGTTCCCTGCGGGCAACGACGCCAGCGTCGTGCTCGAGTTCGACGGGGGAGAGGTGCCGCGCTCGCTCTTCCTCGGCGATCTCTCGGCCACCCCTCAACGGATGCTGCGCGAGCAGTTGCGCGGCGCGTACGCGGTGGTGAAGGTGGCTCACCACGGCAGCGCCGATCAGGACACCGGGCTGTACGAGCTTCTCCGGCCGACTGCGGCGATCTTCAGCGCCGGCGCGGACAACGACTACGGTCATCCGAGAGCGGAGACGCTGGCGCTGCTGGATGCGGCCGGCGCCGTGCCGCTGCGCACCGATCTGCAGGGACGGATCCTGATCGGCTCGGACGCCGACGAACTCGTGCTGTGGACAGAACGCACCGCCGATCCCGTCGATGCCGGTGAGCCCGCCGACGAGCCGGTCGATGTCGATGACCACCGGTAAGCTCGGATCATGGCCGCTCCCCGTTCCTCAGCCCGTGGCGGTGCGAAGGCGACCAAGATCCCGCAGGTGTCGTGGCGAGACCCGCGACCGGCGCCGATCGTGCTGGTGTTCGGACCCGAAGAGGTCTGCGCCGAACGCGCGATCGCGGGTATCCGCGACTATCTGCGCGCTGAAGACCCTGCGCTCGAGATCAGCGACGTGCGCGCCGACGATTACGCGCCGGGCACGCTCCTGTCGCTCACCTCGCCCTCGCTGTTCGGCGAGCCGCGGCTCGTGCGCGTGTCCGGAGTGGAGAAGTGCTCGGACGCCTTCCTGCAGGAAGCCGTCTCGTACCTGGCGAACCCGCAGGAGGGCGCCACCGTGCTGCTGCGTCACACCGGCGCCAGCGTGCGCGGCAAGAAGCTGCTCGACGCGCTACGGGCCGGAACCGGCGGCGGCATCGAGATCCCTTGCCTCGCGGTCAAGCGCGACGGCGACCGCGTCGACTTCGCGGCGGGTGAGTTCGCTGCCGCGAAGAAGCGCATCGCCCCGGCAGCGCTGCGCGCACTCGTCTCGGCTTTCGCCGATGACCTCACCGAGCTCGCGGCGGCCTGTCAGCAGCTGATCCGTGACGTCGACGGCGACATCGCGGAAGAGACCGTGACCAAGTACTACGGCGGGCGGGTCGAGGTCTCGGCGTTCGTCGTCGCCGACACGGCGATTTCGGGGCGATACGGTGAGGCTCTCATCGCGCTGCGGCACGCGCTCGACTCCGGAGCGGATCCGGTGCCGATGGTGGCGGCGTTCGCCATGAAGCTGCGGACCATGGCACGCGTGGCCGGCCAGCGCGAACCGAGCCGCAGCCTCGCCCAGCGGCTGGGCATGAAGGACTGGCAGGTCGATCGGGCCAGGCGCGACCTGAGCGGATGGAACGAGCGCTCCTTGGGCCTCGCGATCCAGGCCACCGCACGGGCGGACGCAGAGGTCAAGGGCGCGGCGCGCGATCCGATCTTCGCGCTGGAGCGCATGGTGACGGTCATCGCCACCCGCGCGCCGTTCGGGGAGTAACTCGGGCGCGCCGGAGCGAGCGCCCGAGAAACGAAAGAACCCGCCCCAGCGGGACGGGTTCTTTCAGACGTTCTCAGTTCAGAGAGCGGCGACCTGCTTGGCGATCGAGGACTTGCGGTTCGCAGCCTGGTTCGCGTGCAGCACGCCCTTGCTGACGGCCTTGTCGAGCTTCTTCGACGCGACCTTCAGCGATGCCTCGGCAGCAGCCTTGTCGCCCTTGGCGATGGCCTCGCGGGTACCGCGGACGAGGGTCTTGAGTTCGCTCTTGACGGCCTTGTTGCGCGCCGTAGCCTTCTCGTTGGTCTTGTTGCGCTTGATCTGCGACTTGATGTTTGCCACGCGTGGAAACTTTCGTTCAGGGATGGATGGGATGTGCCGTAAGCAGGAAGAGGGCTGCTGTTCGGCGGTCGTGAGGGAAGAACCCACACGCAAGCCAAGAACCAACTCTACCAGGTCTGACGGGATTCCATCGCGCGCCACTGTCGCTGAGCCCCGTGCATGCGGCATGCTGAGCGCTATCGACCCGAAGGAGTCATCCATGGCGGATGCGACTGCCCGAACCTTCACCGTACCGGCCGGACTGCGGTGGTCCGCCGCAACGGCCGCGTTTCAGGTCGAGGGCGCGCGCCGCTCTGACGGACGTGGCCGCTCCATCTGGGACGACTTCGTCGATACCGAGGGACTCGTGCGGGACGGCTCGAACGCGGAGCCGGGTCCCGACAGCTACCACCGCTGCGGCGAGGACATCGCGCTGCTGCGGGGTCTGGGAGTGGATCGATACCGCTTCTCGATCTCGTGGGTGCGTGTGCAGCCCGACGGCCGCGGTGCGGTGGAGACCAGGGGCCTCGCCTACTACGACCGACTGGTCGACGGGCTTCTGGACGTGGGGATCGAGCCGTTCCCCACGCTGTACCACTGGGATCTCCCGTCCGCGCTGGAGGCCGATGGCGGATGGCTCGAGAGAGACACCGCCGAACGTTTCGCCGCGTACGCCGAGATCGTGGCCGCCGCACTGGGGGACCGCGTGAAGAACTGGTACACGATCAATGAACCGGTCTCGACGTCGTTGCAGGGCTACGCGATCGGCGAGCTCGCGCCGGGTCGTCAGCTGCTCTTCGACTCGCTGCCCACCGTGCACCATCAGCTGCTCGCGCACGGACGCGCTGCAGCGGTACTGCGTGCGCATGGTGCGGCAGCCGTCGGCATCGTGAACAATCACACCTGGGCGCAGCCTGCGACAGAGTCGGAGGCGGATCGTGGTGCTGCGCAGCTGTACGACCTGATCCACAATCGCCTCTTCGCCGATCCGGTGCTCACGGGCGCCTACCCGGATCTCACCGGGCTCGGCCTCGAGATGCCGGTGCGCGACGGCGACATGGAGCTCATCTCGGCGGCATCGGAGTTCTACGGAGTGAACTTCTACAACCCGACGACGATCGCGGCATCCCCGGAAGGTGCACCGGTGCCGTTCGTGCAGGTTCCGACGCCCGGCGCAGCGCACACCGGCTTCGGTGAGCTGTGGGGGATTCAGCCCAGCGCGCTCACCGCGTTCCTGACGGATGCCGCGCGTCGCTACGGCGAGCGTCTGCCGCCCGTCGTCATCGGCGAGAACGGGGCATCCTTCCCCGAACCGGACGAGGTCGGCGCAGCACTGGACGACACTCGGCGGATCGACTATCTCGCCTCTCACATCGCCGCGGTGGCGGATGCCGTGGCCCAAGGCGTCCGGATCGACGAGTACACGGTGTGGAGTCTGCTCGACAACTTCGAATGGGCGGACGGCTACACGCAGCGCTTCGGACTGGTGCACGTGGACCAGCGCACCTCGACGCGCACACCCAAGGCGTCGTACGAATGGTATCGACGGCTCATCGCCGAGGCCGAGTCCGTGCGGGCGCGATCATGAAGGCGCTGATGCCGCGAGACGGCCGTGTGGGCGGCGCATGGCTCGCACTGTTCGCGCTCGCCTGGCTGGCCGTGTGGACGGTGCAGCTCACGCCCGTTCAACTGCTGCTGCCGTTGCAGCTGGACACGCCGGGCGGCGAAGGGGACTGGATCACGGGCGTCGTGTGGTCGGGGCTCATCCTCTCCGTCGGCGGGATCGCCGGTGTGATCGCCGGGCCCGTCGCCGGGATGCTCTCGGACCGTACGGGTTCGCGGTGGGGCAGGCGGAGACCGTGGGCGGTGGGCGGGTCAGCTCTGACCGCCGCGTCCCTGCTGCTCACCGGCACGGCCACCGAGCCCCTGACCGTGGGAGCGGCGTGGATCGGCGTCTCCGTCGGTATCGCCGTGATCTCTGCGGCACTCACGGCGATGATCGCGGATCAGGTGTTCGCGCAGCGGGGCACGGCATCCGCCTTCGTGAGCTCGGCGCAGGCGGTCGGGATCGTCGTCGGAGTCGGTGCGGTGGTGCTGCTCGGACTCGGTATCGGCGCGAGCTATGCCGTGCTGGCCGTGTTCATCCTCGTGGTCGGAGTCGGCACGGCTCTGCTGCTGCCCGACCCGCCTGCCACCGGAGGACGCGCAGCAGTGCAGCGGAGCTGGCGGGAGAGATTCGGGGTGCTGCGGGACCGGAACTTCATGTGGGTGCTGGCGAGCCGGCTCACCGTCAACATCGGCAACGCGCTGGGCACGGCGCTGCTGCTGTTCTTCCTGCTCTACGGTGTCGGATCGCCGGCGGCGACGGCCGAGGACGATCTGCTCGTGCTGATCGTGATCTACACGGTCTTCGTGGTCGTGGCTTCGCTCGTCGCCGGCTCGCTCTCCGACCGGACCGGCCGCCGCAAACCGATCGTGATCATCGCCGCTCTCGTGCAGGCGCTGTCGGCCGTCATGATCCTCGTCTCGCCGACGTTCATCGGAACCGCGATCGCGGCAGGTGTCATGGGCGTCGGATACGGCGCGTACATGGCGGTGAGCCTGGCCCTCGCCACGGATCTGCTCCCGCGAGTGGAAGACCACGCACGCGACCTCGGCATCGTCAACGTCTCCGCGAGCCTCGGTCAGCTGCTGGGCCCGCTGCTCGGAGCCGGGCTCGTGGCACTCGTCGGCGGCTTCTGGCTGCTCTTCCTCGTGGCGGGCGTCCTGTCCGTCGTCGGCGCGATCATGACGGTCGCCGTGCACCCTGCTCGAGAGTCGCGACTGCCACATCCAGCAGCGCGTTGAACACTCGGGGCCGCATGGCCGTCACGAGATGAGAGGTGCGAGGGACCACGATGAGCTCGGAGTGCGGCGTGAGCCGCGAGAACAGCCGCTCCTGAGAGCGCAGCTGGTCGAACTGGCCGTTGATCCACCACAGCGGCATCCGGAGCCGGTGCACGTCCGCCGCGAGATCGAGCGCAGCGAGGCTCGCGAGTGCGACATCCTGCGCATCGAACGCGTAGCCACCGGCGGCGAAGTCGGCCCTGGTCTCATCGGGCAGCGTGGCCGCGAGCACCTGCGTCGTCAGCCACAGGCCCTTGTCCGGCAGGGCATTGAACCGACGTGCGAGGAAACGGTACGCGGCGAGGCCCGCGCCACGGGGGAGCGCCGTGCACGACGCGCCGATGAAGCCGGCGACAGGCGGCGGAGAGGCCTCGGCGCCGGCGTAGGCGATCGAGAGCAGCCCGCCCATGGAATGCCCCACGAGCAGCACAGGGCCTCGCGTCGCGGCATCCCGCACCGCCGTGTCGATCGCCGTCATCGCCGCGTCGAGCACGAAGCCCTCGGCGATGCGTGTGCCGTGCCCCGGCAGGTCGACCGCGGTCGCTGTGACACCACGGTCCGCGAGGTGCGAGAGCTGCGAGCGCCACATCGTGGCGGATGTGCGGATGCCGTGCACGAAGACGACCTGGATGCCCATGGATCCAGCATAGAAAAGCGGGGCCGGTGGATGGACCACCGACCCCGCTCAGAGTGCTGCGAAGTGCTTACTTCTCCCAGCCCACGTTCTCCACCGGCGTGATGCCGAAGAGGTCCTGACCCACGTAGGGCTCGGGCGTGAGGTTGGCGAGACCCTTCTTGGCAACGGTGATGTTCGGGCCGTTGTAGAGCGGGATGACGCCCCAGGTCTCAGCGATGATCTCGGCCTCGAGCTTCATCGACGCAGCGGTCCACTCCTCCGCCGTCGTCTTCGACTCGACCTCGTCCTTGATCTTCTGGTCGATCTCCGGCGTTCCGGTGGCGGACAGGTTCAGGCCGCTGTCGGAGCAGTAGAGCTGGCAGAACCACGCCGGTCCGAACGGGTCGGAATCGGTGAAGCGCAGGCCGACGACGTCCCAGTTCTTCGAGGTCAGATCCGCACCGAAGTCAGTTGACGGACGGATGTCGATCTGGAGGTCGATTCCGAGCTCCTTCTGCTGTGCCTGGAGCGACTTGGCGATGGCCTCCTGAGTGGGGTCGTCGCTGAAGACCGGGTAGGTGACCGTGAACTTCTCGCCGTCCTTCTCGCGGATGCCGTCTTCGCCTTCGACCCAACCGGCCTCGTCGAGCAGCTTCTTGGCCTCTTCGACGTCGTACTTGAGGCCGGCCTCGGCGAACGAGTCGCTGTAGCCTTCCTGGAACCCGTACATGTTGAGCGAGCCTGCGGGCTCTTCCTCATATCCGAGGCCGTTCCAGGCGATCTCCTTCTGCTGATCGATGTTGATGCCGAGGAAGAAGGCCTTGCGCACGTCGAGGTCGGCGAACTGCGGCTTGTCGGCGTCGACCATGATGATGGTCTTCGCGGTCTGCTGGGCGCGGTAGATGACCGAGTCCTCGACGTCCTCGACCTGAGACAGGCGGTCCTTGGAACCTGCGACGACCGTGTCGATCTCGCCGTTCTTGTAGGCGTTGAGCGATGCCGACGCCTCCATGGCCTGGAAGGTCACCTCGTCGAGCAGCGGCTCATTGCCCCACCACTCCGGGTTCGGCTTGAACGAGACGAAGCCTGCATTCGTGTCGAGCTTGTCGACCGTGTACGGGCCAGCACCCCACTCGGGGTGCAGCTCACCGATGAACGCCTCGTTGAAGAGCTCGGGCGTGTTGATCGCCGGGTGCACGAGTCCGCCGGTGAGGAACGCCATCGACGGCCAGGCGTATTCTCCGTCGAAGGTGACGACAGCGGTCTTCGCCGTCTCGCCCTGCTCGACCGTCTTGATCTGCTTGTAGCCGTCCGTGGCGTTGGGCGCGTAGCCCTCTTCCGAAGAACGGTTGGCGATCCAGGTGTTCTCGACCGACTTCCAGTCCATGTCGGTGCCGTCGTTCCAGTGGGCCTCGTCCGTGAACGTGAACGTGACGGTCGTGTTGCCGTCGACGTCCTCGATCTTCCATTCGTCGAGGTACGCGTCGTTCTTGGAGAGCTCGCCCTCCGGGCTCACCAGCAGGATCTGCGGCATGTACCAGTACGCCACACGCATGGTGTCGGCGGTTCCGTCGCTGTGGAACTGGTTCAGCTGCTCGGGGATCTCGTTGATGGGGAAGCGGACTTCCCCACCCTGCTGCAGGTTCTCGCGGGGCTGCGGGTTGAAGTCCGCCGCCTGCGTCTCCACGGGCTCGTCGCCGCCGTCGCCACTGTTGTCGCCAGTGCCGCTCGCGCAGCCCGCGAGGGCAAGTGCGAGGACGCCGCTGAACGCGATCGCCCCCATCAGCTTGTGCTGCTTCATGGTTCTCCTTCCGCCTTTCGGCGTGTCATACAGGGAAGAATAGTTCGGACGCTCACCGAATGCGTGTGGCCGCAGTGAATCGCGCCTAACTGTTATCGGACGGTGACCAGCTGTCATCGGCCGGAAACATGCTCAGACCGATGAGGTCTCGACCTGCATGGTCTCCGGGTTGAACGTGAGCCGCTCGCGTGTGCGCTCGATGTCGGGATCCGGCACCGGGATGGCAGACAAGAGGGCCTTCGTGTACGGATGCTGCGGGTTCTCGAAGATGTCGTCGACATCGCCGTGCTCGACGAAATCGCCGAGGTACATGACGGCGACGCGGTCGGCGATGTGGCGCACCACCGAGAGGTCGTGCGCCACGAACAGGTACGAGACGCCGAGCTTGGCCTTGAGCTCGTCGAGCAGGTTGATGACGCCGGCCTGGATCGAGACGTCGAGTGCCGACACGGGCTCGTCGAGGACGATGATCTTCGGGTTCGTCGACAGCGCACGGGCGATGCCGATGCGCTGACGCTGGCCGCCCGAGAACGCGCCGGGGAACCTGTCGATGTGGGCGGGGTTGAGTCCCACCAGATCCATGAGTTCCTTGACGCGACGGTGCACCTCATCCTTCGAGGTGCCGATGGCGCGCAATGGCTCCGCGATGACATCGGCCACCGTCATGCGCGGGTCGAGGGCGCCCATCGGGTCCTGGAACACGATCTGGATGTCGCGGCGGACCTTGCGTTCGATCGAGTGACTGGTGATGTCGTTGACGCTGGTGCCGTTGATGATGATGTCGCCGTCGTTCTGCTTGACGAGGTCCATGATCTGCAGCAGCGTCGTGGTCTTCCCGCTGCCGGACTCGCCGACGATCGCCATGGTCTCGGCTTCGCGGACGTCGAAGCTCACGCTCTTGACCGCGTGCACCTCGCCGACCTTGCGCTTGAAGAACGCACCCTTCATGAGGGGGAAGACCTTGTTCATGTTGCGGACGTCGAGCGTGATCGGACGCTGCTCGCGCGGCGTGCGGGTCAGGTCGCTCTCCGGGATCTCCGGCACCGGGTAGACGGGGAGACCGCCGATGAGCCCGTTCTCGTCGATCTCGTGCGCGCGGATGCACGCCGCCTGGTGGGCAACATCGGTCAGCGACGGCACATCGAGCAGCTCGGGCTCGCGCTGGCGGCATGCGTCGACCACGATCGGGCAACGGTCGGCGAACGGGCACGCGTCAGGCAGGTTGATCAGCAGCGGCGGGTTGCCCTTGATCGGGGTCAACGGCTCCTTCTCGGCCTTGTCCACGCGGGGGATCGCGCCGAGCAGTCCGATCGAGTACGGCATCCGCGTGTTGTGGAACAGTTCGCGGACCGGTGCATGCTCGATGGGCTTGCCCGCGTACATGACCATGACGTCGTCTGCCAGCCGGGCGACGACACCCATGTCGTGGGTGATCATGATCGTCGCAGCACCGGTCTCGGCCTGCGCCTTCTCGATGAGGTCGAGGATCTGCGCCTGGATCGTGACGTCGAGCGCCGTGGTGGGCTCGTCAGCGATGATGAGCTTCGGGTTGTTGGCCATCGCGATGGCGATCACCACGCGCTGGCGCATGCCGCCGGAGAACTCGTGCGGGAAGCCCTTCATGCGCTTCTCCGGCTGCGTGATGCCGACCACGCGCAGCAGTTCGATCGCGCGATCCCACGCTTCCTGTTTCGACATGCTGCGGTGCACGGTGAGCGCCTCGATCAGCTGGTCGCCGACGGTGAACACCGGAGTGAGCGACGTCAGCGGATCCTGGAAGATCATGGCGATGCCGTTGCCGCGGATGACGGACATCTGCTTGTCCGACTTGCCCAGCAGTTCTTGGCCGTCGTACACGATCGAACCCGTGACGCGGGCGTTCTCGTCGAGGAGTCCCATGATCGCGAGCGAGGTGACCGACTTGCCTGAACCGGACTCACCCACGATGCCGAGCGTCTTGCCCGCCTCGAGGTCGAAGGAGACGCCGCGGACGGCGTCGACGCGGCCGGCCTCGGAGGGGAAGCTGACCGTGAGATCACGGACGGAGAGAACAGTGCTCATGCGCGGCCTCCTGCTGCCGAAGTGGGATCGAGCGCGTCGCGCAGGCCGTCGGCGACGAGCGCCATCGAGACGGTCAGCAGCGTCAGGGCGGCGGCCGGGAAGTAGAACAGCCACGGGGCGCTCGTGATGGTGTTCGCGCCGGAGCCGATCAGCGAACCGAGCGACACATCGGGGATCTTGACGCCGAAACCGATGAACGACAGGCCGGTCTCGGCCATGACCGCGCCGACGATGCCGAGCGTGAAGTTGATCACGAGCAGCGAGCCGATGTTCGGGAGCAGGTGGCGGATGACGATCGTCATGCCGCGCACGCCCATGTAACGGGCCGCGTGGATGTATTCGCGCTCGCGCAGAGAGAGCGCGGTCGTCCAGATGACGCGGGCCGGGAAGTACCAGCCCACGACGAAGATCATGATCAGCGCGATCACTCGCCAGTCGCCACCCGAGCGGTTCGACAGCAGCGAGAGGATGAGGAAGCTCGGGATCACCATCATGAAGTGGATGATCGTGAGGCTGATCTTCTCGGTCCAGCCGCCGAAGTACGCGGCGGCCGTGCCGACCAGGGCGCTGATGACGGTCGTTCCCACCGACACGGTCACGGCGATCATCAATGAGCGCTGCGTGCCGACGGCGACTTGCGCGAAGATGTCGTTCCCGGATGCCGTGGTGCCGAACCAGTGTTCGAGCGACGGAGGAGTACCGAGGTTGAGGAAGTCGAGTTCGATGTGATCGTACTTCGCGATGAGCGGACCGATGATCGCGAACAGGACGAGCAGCACGAAGATCACGATGCCGCCGACGGCGGGCTTGTTGCGCATGAAGCGCCGGGTGTACAGCGTCCACTTCGACATCGGCTTGCCGTCGGACTTCTCGGCGATCACGGGGTCTGCGGGTGCCTCGACGGTGGGGTCGATCATTTCGCTCATGGTCAGCTCACCCTCACTCGCGGGTCGAGAACGACGACCACGATGTCGGAGAGGATCGCTCCGAGCGCGGTCAGAAGGCCGGCGAATGCCGCGGTGGCGACGACGCCGTTGATGTCGCTCTTCGTGATGGTCTCGATGAAGTACTTGCCCATGCCGTTCCACGCGAAGATCGACTCGGTGAGGATCGCACCGGTGAACACGGCCGGGATGCTGAACGCCACCTGCGTCGCCACCGGGATGAGCGAGGTGCGCAGTGCGTGCTTGCGGATCGCCTGCTGCTTGGTGAGCCCCTTGGCCCTCGCGGTGCGCACATAGTCGGCGTTGATGTTGTCGAGCAGCAACGAGCGCTGCAGGAAGTGCGTTCCCGCGTAACCGACGATGATGAGCGCGATGGTCGGCAGCGTCACGTGCTGGAGCTTGTCTATCAGGACGGGGAAGAAGCCTTCCACCCCCTGGCTGGAGGCGCCCGTCACGTAGAAGACCCGCACGCCGAGCCAGTCGTTCAATGCGATCGCGAGAAGCACGATGCCGAGCGCCGCGACGATGACGTTGATGTTCATCGTGATGATCGAGGTCGCCTGACCGATGCGGTCGGCGAGCTTGTACTGCCTAGACGCGGTGTACACGCCGAGCGCGATGCCGAGCACGGTCATGATGATGGTCGCACCGAGCACGAGCTCGGCGCTCACCCACATGCGGTAGGCGAGCTGCTCGTTCACCGAGCCGCCCGTCGGGCTCACGCCCCAGTCCCAGCGGAAGATCACCCCGCTGAACCAGTTCCACCACCGCTCCCAGATCGGGACGTTGGAGTCCAGATTGCGGGGGAGGAGAAGGTTGGAGATCTGCTCTTCACTGAGCGGGGGCCTACGACCGACGAAGTTGTTCCGGGGGTTGAGGAAGCCCCAAGCCAGGAAGAACGTCAGATTGGTCGCGACCACGATCATCAACAACCAGCCGAGGGTACGGCGGAGGAGATACTTGATCAAGGTTTTGTCTTTCTCTTTTACAACGCGCTCGGGATCGTCCGATGCGACGTCGAATCGGGAGGATCGCCCGTGGCACTCAGTCCCACAGATCTGAACCAAGGCAACCTCGGGAGACTATCACCCGTCAAGTCGAATCGGGGATTAGGGCCCCCTGAACGTAGAATCGTCGGAACATGTCCCCACGCGCTCTCACTCCGCTCTCGCCTGCCGCGACGCCGCCTTCGCAGATCCGCAATTTCTGCATCATCGCCCACATCGATCACGGCAAGTCGACCCTCGCCGACCGCATGCTCCAGATCACCGGCGTCGTCTCCGACCGCGACATGCGGGCGCAGTACCTCGACCGCATGGACATCGAGCGCGAGCGCGGGATCACCATCAAGAGCCAGGCGGTGCGGATGCCGTGGCAGGACGACTCGCAGACGTTCGCGCTCAACATGATCGACACCCCTGGCCACGTCGACTTCACGTACGAGGTGTCGCGGTCGCTGGCCGCATGCGAGGGCGCGATCCTGCTCGTGGACGCGGCGCAGGGGATCGAGGCGCAGACGCTCGCGAACCTCTATCTCGCGCTCGAGAACGATCTGCACATCATCCCGGTCCTGAACAAGATCGATCTGCCTGCTGCGGACCCGGACAAGTTCGCCAAGGAGCTCGCGGATCTCATCGGCGGACGCCCTGAGGACGTGCTGCGCGTGTCGGGCAAGACCGGCGTGGGCGTGGAAGAGCTGCTCGACCGCATCGTGCGCGACATCCCTGCGCCCAAGGGCGACGCGGATGCTCCGGCGCGCGCCATGATCTTCGACTCCGTCTACGACGCCTACCGCGGCGTCGTCACCTACGTGCGGATGATCGACGGCAGTCTGTCCCCGCGCGAGCGCATCCAGATGATGTCGACGCACGCGAACCACGAGCTCCTCGAGATCGGCGTCTCCAGCCCTGAGCCGATCCCCTCCGACGGACTGGGTGTCGGTGAGGTGGGCTACCTCATCACCGGTGTGAAGGATGTGCGGCAGTCGAAGGTCGGCGACACCGTCACGACCAGTCGCGGCGGAGCGACCCAAGCGCTTCCGGGCTACACCGACCCCAAGCCGATGGTGTACTCCGGTCTGTACCCGATCGACGGCAGCGACTACTCGGAGCTCCGCGAGGCGCTCGACAAGCTGAAGCTGTCCGATGCCTCCCTCGTGTACGAGCCCGAGACCTCGGTGGCCCTCGGCTTCGGCTTCCGTTGCGGGTTCCTGGGCCTGCTGCACCTCGAGATCATCACCGAGCGGCTCGCGCGCGAGTTCGACCTCGACCTCATCACCACCGCGCCGAGCGTGATCTACGAGGTGACCACCGACACGGGCGAGAAGGTGACGGTGACCAACCCGAGCGAGTACCCCGACGGCAGGGTCGCGTCGGTCGCCGAGCCCATGGTGAAGGCGGCGATCCTCCTTCCGAAGGACTACGTCGGCACCGTGATGGAACTGTGCCAGTCGCGCCGCGGCTCGCTGCTCGGCATGGAGTACTTCTCCGAGGAGCGGGTGGAGCTGAGATACAACATCCCCCTCGGCGAGATCGTGTTCGACTTCTTCGATCAGCTGAAGTCGAAGACCCAGGGCTACGCGAGCCTCGACTACGAGCCTTCCGGCCAGCAGGCCGCCGACCTCGTGAAGGTCGACGTGCTGCTGCAGGGCGACAAGGTCGACGCGTTCAGCGCGATCGTGCACCGCGACAAGGCGTACGCCTACGGCACGCTCATGGCGGAGCGGCTGCGCAAGCTGATCCCTCGCCAGAACTTCGAAGTTCCGATCCAGGCGGCGATCGGTGCGCGGATCATCGCCCGCGAGACGATCAGGGCCCTGCGCAAGGACGTGCTCGCCAAGTGCTACGGCGGTGACATCAGCCGTAAGCGCAAACTGCTCGAGAAGCAGAAGGAGGGCAAGAAGCGCATGAAGATGGTCGGCCGCGTCGAGGTCCCCCAGGAGGCGTTCATCGCCGCGCTGAGCGGTGACGTCGACGGCAAGGACAAGAAGTAGCATTGCACCTCCCGCGGCGCGGGAGGTGTCCGTTCAGGTAACCCGAAGTAGGCTGGAACTCATGCGGCGCGGGACTTTCCGAGACGACACGGTGGACTATGCCGCCGTCGGGGCCACTCATGCCCCTGACCTGATGCAGTACCCGCCGGAGCGCAGCGTGCCGGCCGAAGACTCCTGGCGCATCGGCAGCGGCGAGGAACGATTCCGCTCCGCCGGTGAGGCGCTGCTGTCGTGGACGGCGCAGCGGGCGGCCGGGCTCGGCATTGAAGACGTGCGCCCCGCTGCCGGTCCGGCATACTCCGGGGTCAGCTTCGATGCGGAGGGCAATCCGATCGCGCCGAGCACGCGCGAGATCGAGCAGCGCTTCGACGCGGAGGGCGTGCCGTTCGTAGGACCGGGCATGACTCTGCGCCTGCATGGGCGGGTCGCCGGAATGCGTGCCGATGCTGAACTCCGCGTCATCTCGGTGACCGAGGAACCGCGGCGGATCGGATTCGTGCTCGGCACGGTCGGCGGGTCTGTCGTCAGCGGTGAGGAGCTCTTCGAGATCGAGTGGCGCGAGGGCACCGACGAGGTCTGGTTCACGGTCCGCGCGTTCGACGCACCCAACGCCTTGATCTATCGGATGCTGCGTACGCTCGTGAAGCGTCGCCGCAAAGAGCTCTTCGCGCGCTACCTCCGCGCGATCTCTCCGCTGTACGCGACGCCGCTGTGATGGCGCGACTCTGATGGCCGGGCCCCTGCCGCTCGGCGACCCCGCGCCGTCCGACGGCCGGCTTCCCGCCGACCTGCCGATCGATGCGGAGGTGCCATTCTCGGCGTACCTGCACATCCCGTTCTGCCGCGTGCGCTGCGGATACTGCGATTTCAACACGTACACGTCCGGTGAGCTGCGCGGTGCGCGGCAGGAGGACTACGCCGACACGCTGTCCGCAGAGATCGCGCTCGCCCGACGGGTGCTCTCCGATGCGGGCGCACTGCGCCCGATGGACACGGTGTTCTTCGGCGGCGGAACGCCGACGCTGCTTCCGGCCGGAGACCTGGCGCGGATGCTGGAGCATGCGGTCGACGCGTTCGGAATGGCCGATGGTGCCGAGGTCACGGTGGAGGCGAATCCCGACACGGTCACGCCCGAGGTCGCGCGAACGCTCGCGGATGCAGGGGTGACCAGGCTGTCGGTCGGCATGCAGTCCGCCGTTCCGCACGTGCTGGCCGCGCTCGACCGGACCCACCGGCCCGAGAACGTGCGTACGGCGGTCGACGCCGCGAAGGACGCAGGACTCGCCGTCAGCGTGGATCTGATCTACGGCGCGCCGGGGGAGTCCCTCGCCGACTGGGAGGCATCGCTGGATGACGCGCTCGCTCTGGATTCCGACCACATCTCCGCCTACGCACTGATCATCGAGGACGGCACGAAGCTCGCGCGTCAGATCCGTCGCGGCGAGGTGCCGATGCCGGACGACGACCTGCAGGCCGACATGTACGAGCTCGCCGACGCGCGTCTCGCGGCCGCGGGATTCGACTGGTACGAACTGAGCAACTGGGCACGCAGCGACGAGCAGCGCTCGCGGCACAACCTGGCGTACTGGCGGGGGAGCGACTGGTGGGGTTTCGGTCCCGGCGCGCACAGTCACGTCGCGGGGCTCCGCTGGTGGAACGTGAAGCATCCTGCCGCGTACGCGCAGCGGATCGCGGCATCCGAATCGCCGGCGGCCGGAACAGAGCGTCCCGATGCGCAGGCGCTCCTGCTGGAGCGGGTGCTGCTGGAGAGCAGGCTCGCGGAGGGTCTCGCGATCGCTGATGTTCCCGAGCACAATCGTGACCGCGTCGCAGGTCTCATCGCCGACGGACTGATCGACGGCGTCGCTGCGCTGCGCGGACGTGTGCGTCTCACACTGCGAGGACGGATGCTCGCGGATGCCGTGGTGCGCGCGCTGACCGACTGACGCGTGCTGCGGGTCTCCCGCCGGCTCTCAGCGCGCGCGGGGTAGAATTGGCACTCCGAGTATTCGAGTGCCAGATGGGAGGGCGCGACATGGTCACTGAACGCGGTCTTCAGGTTCTCAGAGCCATCGTGCAGGACTACGTCGAGTCGCACGAGCCCGTCGGCAGCAAGTCGATCGTCGACCGGCATTCCTTCGGCGTCTCGGCCGCGACGATCCGCAACGACATGGCGCAGCTCGAGGACGAAGAGCTGATCACCGCGCCGCACACGTCCTCGGGGCGTGTGCCCACCGACAAGGGATACCGCGTCTTCGTCAACCATCTGGCGCAGCTGCGCCCGCTCTCGTCGGCGCAGCGCAGCGCCATCGAGTCGTTCCTCACCGATCCGACCGACCTCGACGACCTGATGGCGCGCACCGTCAGGGTGCTGACGCAGCTCACCGGTCAGGTCGCGCTCGCACAGTACCCCTCGTTCGCGCGGGCGCACCTGACGCACATCGAGCTCGTCGCGCTCGCACCCAACCGACTGCTCGTGGTGCTGGTCACGGATGCCGGCGGCGTCTCGCAGCGCATCGCGGGTCTGCCCATCGATCTCGATGACGAGGATGTCGCTGTGCTGCGCGCCCGTCTGTCGGCGCTGCTCACCGGTCAGTCGGTGCGCGAGGCGTCCGATCGGGTGCAGCTGCTCGTCGACGGGCAGAGCGACAACCGCACGGACGCGGCGGTGCGGGTGCTCGGGGGCATCATCGGCGAGGAGCTCGCCGAGTTCCGGCAGGAGCGCCTGGTCATGGCGGGAGCGGCGACACTCGCGCGTCGCGAGCAGGATTTCCGCGGCAGCATCCATCCGCTGCTGGCAGCCATCGAAGAGCAGGTGACGCTGCTGCGTCTGATGAGTGAGATGGTCACCGACGAGCACGGGCTCGCGGCGAGCATCGGCACGGAGAACGAGCCGTTCGGGCTCCCCGAGGCCTCGATCGTGGCGAGCAACTACCTGACGCCAGGCGGCACGGCGCGGGTCGGCGTGATGGGCCCGACGCGCATGGACTATCCGAGCAATCTCGCGGCGGCGCGGGCTGTGGCCCGTTATCTGTCGCGAATGCTCGATGAGGACGAAGCGAGCCGCTGACGCGGACCGCTCGACAGTTTGCACATGCAGGAAGGTGATTGTGGCGGACCACTATGAGGTTCTCGGGGTGTCGCGTGACGCGACGACGGACGAGATCAAGAAGGCGTACCGGAAGCTCGCTCGACAGCTGCACCCGGATGTGAATCCAGGCGAGGACGCGGCCGAGCGCTTCAAGAGCGTGACCCACGCCTACGACGTGCTCAGCGATGACGAATCGCGTCGTCGCTACGACATGGGCGGTGGCGACGGCGCCGGTGGCGGCGACTTCGGCGGTTTCGGAGGCTTCGGCGACATCTTCGAGACGTTCTTCGGAGCAGCCCAGGGCGGCGGCAGGGGAGGCCGGCCGCGGTCCCGTCGCGAACGCGGCCAGGACGCCCTGGTTCGCGTCACGCTCGACCTCGGTGACGTCGTGTTCGGGGCGCACCGCGACATCGAGGTCGACACGGCGGTGCTGTGCGAGACCTGTCAGGGCTCATGCACGCAGCCGGGCACCTCGCCCGTGACCTGCGACATCTGCGGCGGCACGGGGCACGTGCAGCGCCAGGTGCGCAGTCTGCTCGGCAACGTCGTGACGTCGCAGCCGTGCGGCAGCTGCGAGGGCTACGGCACCACGATCCCGCACCCGTGCGGCACGTGCGCCGGCCAGGGCCGCGTGCGCTCTCGTCGCACCGTCTCGCTCGACATCCCCTCGGGCGTGGAGACCGGTCTGCGCCTGCAGCTGCCGGGCTCTGGCGAGGTCGGCAGGGCGGGCGGCCCGAACGGCGATCTCTACGTCGAGGTCACCGTCTCGCCCCACGCCGCCTTCAGCCGTGACGGCGACGATCTGCTCGCGACGCTCGAGGTGTCGATGACCGACGCGATCCTCGGCACGGAGACGGCGATCGACGGCCTCGACGGCAAGGTCGATCTCGAGATCCGTCCGGGCGTCCAGTCCGGCGACGTGCTCACGATCAAGGGCCGCGGCATCACGCCGCTGCGCGGCACCCAGCGCGGCGACCTTCGAGTAGGCGTGCAGGTCGTGACACCGACCAAGCTCGACTCGTCGCAGCGCGCGCTGATCGAGGACTTCGCGAAGAAGCAGAAGGCGCCCGGTCCGCAGCTCGCACAGTTCCAACAGGGGCTGTTCTCGAAGCTGCGCGACAGATTCCGCCACTGATCGGAGGCCCCCATGGCGTTGCACTTCCTGGTGGAGAGCTCGGGCTCGGCATCGATCGGCGACATCGTGTCCTTGACGGGCACCGAGGCCAAGCATGCGGCGGTCGTGCGGCGACTGCGCGTCGGTGAGACCGTGACGATCGGCGACGGCGCAGGTACGTGGCTGGACGGTGCGGTCACGGACGTGTCAGCGTCACGTGTCGACGTGAGGATCACCGGCCGTGTCCAGGCAGAGGCCCCGTCGACGCGACTCGTGCTCGTGCAGGCCCTCGCGAAGGGCGATCGCGACGAACTCGCGGTGCAGGCGGCGTGCGAGTTGGGCGTCGACGAGGTCGTGCCGTGGCAGGCAGCGCGGAGCATCTCGCGCTGGGAGGGCCCGAAAGCCGTCAAGGGGCGCGACCGATGGGGCGCGATCGTCCGGGAGGCGTCCAAGCAGGCGCATCGCGCATGGGTGCCGGAGGTGTCAGCCCCTCTCACGACGGCGCAGCTCGTCGCGCAGACCGAGGGGCAGCGGATGCTGGTACTCGATCCGACCGCCGACTCGCGGCTGTCGTCGGTCAGGCCGGACCACCGCGACATCGTGCTCATCGTCGGGCCGGAGGGCGGGATCGCCCCGGAGGAGCTCGCGACGTTCGAGGCCGCCGGTGCCGAACGGGTCCGCCTCGGCGACACCGTGCTGCGCACATCGACGGCAGGCCCCGCGGCGATCGCCGTGCTGTCCGCGACGCTCGGTCGCTGGTAGCCCCCGCAGCCGGGCCTTCAGAAGCTCGCCGCCCGAGGGGCACCGCCCCGTAGACTGAGAGCATGACGGAACCCTCGATCTTCACCCGCATCCTCAACGGTGACGTTCCCGGTGAGATCATCGCGTCCACGGGGAAGCTGTTCGCCATTCGAGACATCGCACCGCAGGCACCCGTTCACCTGCTCGTGATCCCGAAGACCGAGCAGTACCGCGATGTCACCGAGCTCGCCGCGGGCGACCCGGAGCTGCTCGCCGAGCTGATCTCGTTCGCCGGTCAGCTCGCCGCTGACCACGCCGACGGCGACTTCCGTCTGGTCTTCAACACCGGCGCCAACGCCGGGCAGACCGTGTTCCACGTCCACGCGCACATCCTCGCGGGCGGACTGACCGAGAAGAGCCTCGTTGCCTGACCCCAACTCTGCCCAGACCGTCGAGCGGATCTATGTCGACGGGATCGCCATGGTGCAGCTGCTCGGACCGCAGGACCGGCTGCTTCGGATGCTCGAGAAGGAGCACACCGAGGTGCAGGTGCTCGTGCGCGGCAACGAGATCACCCTGACCGGTGCGGCCGCACCCGTCGCCGCTGCGAAGACCCTGGTGGAGGAACTGCTCACGATGACCAGAGACGGCTACGATCTCGCGCCGAGCGATGTGCAGAGCTCCGCCCGCATGCTGCGGCAGGAGGGCGGCCCGCGACCGAGCGAGGTGCTCGGCGAGGCGATCCTGTCGACGCGCGGCCGTGTGATCCGCCCGAAGACCGAGGGGCAGAAGGACTACGTCGACGCGATCGAGGAGAACACGATCGTCTTCGGCATCGGCCCCGCGGGAACGGGGAAGACCTACCTCGCGATGGCGAAGGCCGTGCAGGCGCTGCAGCGCAAGGAGGTCACCCGCATCATCCTCACGCGTCCGGCCGTGGAGGCGGGGGAGCGGCTCGGGTTCCTGCCGGGCACGCTCAACGACAAGATCGACCCGTATCTTCGCCCGCTCTACGACGCCCTCAACGAGATGATGGATCCCGATGTCGTCCCCCGGCTCATGGCGACGGGGACGATCGAGGTCGCGCCGCTCGCCTATATGCGAGGCCGCACGCTCAACGACTCGTTCGTCGTGCTCGACGAGGCGCAGAACACCACCCCCGAGCAGATGAAGATGTTCCTCACCCGTCTCGGCTTCGGCACGAAGATGGTCGTCACCGGAGACATCACGCAGGTGGACCTGCCGCAGGGAGCATCCGGCCTCCGTCTCGTCACGCGCGTGCTGGACGACATCGAGGACATCCACTTCGCCCGCCTCACCAGCGCGGACGTCGTGCGTCACTCGCTGGTCGGCCGGATCGTGGACGCGTACAGCGAGTACGACGAGCAGCGCACGGCGCAGCGCGCGGAGCGCGAGCAGGCCCACGAGTTCGCGAATCGCGCGGAGCGCCGTGCAGGGTTGCGCCCCGGTCCGAGGGACCGCGCGCCGAAACGAGGACACTCATCATGATCGAGATCAACAACGAATCGGCCATCGAGGTCGACGAGACGGTGCTGCAGCGCCTCACGGACTACAACCTCGCCCAGCTGCACGTCAGCGCTGACGCGGAAGTCGCGATCGTCCTGGTCGACGAGGGCGCCATGGAGGCCCTCCACGTGCAGTGGATGGACGAACCGGGCCCGACCGACGTGCTCAGCTTCCCGATGGACGAGCTGCGCCCCGGCACCGAGGACCGCCCGACGCCTCCCGGGCTGCTCGGCGACATCGTGCTGTGCCCGCAGGTCGCCGAGACCCAGGCGCAGGCCGCCGGCCACACCCTGATGGACGAGCTCATCCTCCTCACGACCCACGGGCTGCTGCACCTGCTCGGATACGATCACGCCGAACCCGAAGAGGAGCGTGAGATGTTCGGGCTGCAGAAGGAGCTGATCCAAGGGTTCGCGCGCGTCGAACACGGCCGATGACCGAGATCCTCCTGCTTCTGGGCGCCGTCCTGCTGGTCGCGTTCGGCGGACTCATGGCGTCCATCGACGCCGCGTACAGCGTCACCTCGCGCGGGGATCTCGCCGAGATGGCGTCCGAGGGACGCAGGGCGCAAGCCCTCTCCCGCATCGCCGACGATCTGGACGCCCACGTCAACGCCATCGCGTTCATCCGCGTCCTCGTGGAGGTGACCGCCGCGGTGCTCGTCACCGTCGCGTTCACGATCATGTTCGAGAACCTCTGGTGGGCCATGCTCGCCGCGGCGATCCTCATGACGGGCATCACCTTCGTCCTGGTCGGCGCGAGTCCGCGCACGTTCGGACGACAGCGCTCGGAGGGCATGATCCGCGGCACGGCGTCGATCGTCCGCGGACTGCGCCTCATCCTCGGTCCGATCGCCCAGGGCCTGGTCGTGCTGGGCAACAAGGTCACCCCTGGAACAGGACGCAGCTCGTTCGCGAACGAGGACCAGCTCCTCAGCATGGTCGACGAGGCGGCCTCGAACGATCTCATCGAAGAGGACGACCGCGACCTCATCCACTCCGTGTTCGATTTCACCGACCAGTTCGTGCGCGCCGTCATGGTGCCGCGCACCGAGATGGTGACGGTCGATGCCGAGGCGACGAACAGCGAGGCGATGGCCCTGTTCCTGCAACGCGGCGTATCGCGGATGCCGGTGGTCGATGATGACGCGGACGACGTCGTCGGCGTGCTCTACCTCAAAGACCTGGTCCAGTTCGCGTATCGCGACGACAGCGCCTGGCGCACGGCGTCGATCCGACCGATCGCGAGGCCTGCCACCTTCGTGCCGGAGTCGATGCGGGCGGAGACGCTGCTGCAGCAGATGAAGCGCGATGCCGTGCACGTCTGCCTCGTCATCGACGAGCACGGCGGCATCTCCGGCCTCGTCACGCTCGAGGATCTGATCGAAGAGCTCGTCGGGGAGATCTCGGACGAGTACGACCACGCCGCCGCGGAGGTCGTGGAACTGGGCGATGGTCGCTACCGTGTCAGCGCGCGGTTGTCGTTGGACGACGTGGGCGATCTTTTCGGCATCGAGCTCGAGGACGAGGACGTCGACTCGATCGGCGGGCTGCTCGGTAAAGCCGTCGATCAGATCCCGCAACCGGGAGTGACGGCGACGATCGACGGGCTCGTCCTGACCGGTGGCGCGTCGCGCGGCCGGGGCAGGGGCATCGCCACGGTGTTCGTGGAACGGGCGGCCGGCACCAATGAGGACACGCACGATGGAGAGACACGATGACTGAGATCACCCGCAGCGGATTCGCGACCTTCGTCGGGCGTCCCAACGTCGGAAAGTCCACCCTGACGAACGCTCTGGTGGGCGAGAAGATCGCCATCACCAGCGAGAAGCCGCAGACGACCAGGCGCGCCATCCGCGGCATCCTGAACCGTCCTGCCGGTCAGCTCGTGATCGTCGACACCCCGGGGATCCACAAGCCCCGCACACTGCTCGGAGAGCGACTCAACGACCTCGTGGAGCAGGTGCTGGGCGATGTCGACGTGATCGGCTTCTGCGTGCCGGCGACGGAGAAGGTCGGGCCGGGCGATCGCCGGATCGCTGCCTCGCTGGACGGGTACGGACGCGCGAAGAAGGTCGCGATCGTCACGAAGACCGACATCGCCGATCGCGACCAGATCACCGAGCGCCTGATCGAGGTCGATGCGCTGCGCGAGGACTGGGCCGCCGTCATACCGTTGTCCGCGCTCACGCGCGAGCAGCTCGATGTGCTCACTGATGAGATGCTCGCGATGATGCCGGAGGGGCCTGCGCTGTACCCCGAGGGGATCACGACCGACGAGTCCCAGGAGGATCGGATCGCGGAGATGATCCGCGAAGCCGCGCTGGAGGGCGTGCGCGATGAGCTGCCGCACTCGATCGCAGTGGTCATCGACGATGTGGCTCCACGCGAGAACAGCGATCTCACCGACGTCCACGCCCAGATCGTCGTCGAACGCGACAGCCAGAAGGCGATCATCATCGGCCACAAGGGCAAGCGCCTGGCGGATGTCGGCAAGCGTGCCCGCGTCGGGATCGAAGAGCTGCTCGGCACCAGGGTCTTCCTCGCGCTGCATGTCAAGGTCGCCAAGGAATGGCAGCGCGACCCGAAGCAGCTGGGCAAGCTCGGGTTCTGACATGGCGAAGCACTGGGTCGCGACGCGGCCGGGAACACCCGACACGTGGGAGCTCGTCGAGTACGACGTGGGCGCGCCCGGCCATGGCGAGGTCACCGTCCGCGTGCATGCGGCCGGGATGAACCCCTCGGACTACAAACGCGTCGCAGCGAACGCGACCGTCGAGTTCCCGTTCCCCATCGGCGGTGAGATCTCGGGCGAGATCACGGCAATCGGCCCGGACACCGTGATCGGCTCCGGCACCGCGCAGGTGGGCGACGAGGTCATCGCCTACCGGGTCAAGGGCGGATACGCCACCGAGCTCACGATCCCGGCGGAGAAGGCGTTCGCAAAGCCCACGACCCTCACCCACGCGGCCGCAGCGAACCTCCTGCTCGCCGGCACGACCGCCAGGGAGATGCTCGTCCTGACGGCCGCGCAGGCGGGGGAGACCATCCTGCTGCACGGGGCATCCGGTGCGGTGGGTGTGAGCGTGCTGCAGCAGGCCGCGCACCGCGGGATTCACGTGATCGGCACCGCCAGCGAGGCCCGTTTCGACGAGGTGCGTCGTTTCGGCGGTACGCCGATCGTCTACGGGGAGGGCCTCGTCGAGCGCGCGCGTGCGGTCACGGACGCTCCGATCGTCGCTGCGCTGGACGCCGTCGGCACGGACGAAGCCGTCGACGCATCACTGGAACTCGTCCGCGATCGTGAACGCATCGTCACGATCGCAGCAGCTCGGCGTGCGGAACGTGACGGCTTCCGCTGGATCGCAGGGGTATTGCCGGACAGTCAGCGTTTTCGCGACAGCATCCGCGGCGAACTCGTGGCTCTCGCGCAGCAGGGACTCCTCGAGGTGCCGGTCGCTCGCACCTATCCGTTGGCCGATGCGCGCGAAGGCGTACGTCTTCTGGCTGAGGGCCATCCCGGTGGAAAACTCGCACTCATCGTGTGACGCGGTGCGTGAGCATGATCACACCCTGCTAGCATGACCACATGCCATTCGGCGGACTGCTTCTTCTTAGCTGCCGCGACGAGTCCTCAAACTAGGGCCTTCCTCGTCGCGGCGCTTGTGTTGGCCCGATCATTCTGACGAAGAGAAGAAGCCCATCATGCACAACTCCCAGCGCCCGTCCGCGATGCCGATCCACAAGTACCGGCCGTTCCACGAGCTCATCACCGTCGATCTTCCCGACCGCACCTGGCCGTCCCAGCGCATCACCGAAGCACCCCGCTGGTGCGCGGTCGATCTGCGCGACGGCAATCAGGCGCTCATCGATCCGATGTCGCCAGAGCGCAAGCGCGTCATGTTCCAGCTGCTGGTCGACATGGGCTACAAGGAGATCGAGGTCGGTTTCCCGTCGGCCAGCCAGACCGACTTCGACTTCGTGCGTCAGCTGATCGAAGAGGACCTCATCCCCGACGACGTCACCATCCAGGTGCTGACCCAGGCGCGCGAGCATCTGATCGAGCGCACCTACGAGTCGATCGCCGGCGCGAAGCAGGCAATCGTGCACCTGTACAACTCCACCAGCATCCTGCAGCGCGACGTCGTGTTCCGCACCGACAAGCAGGGCATCATCGACATCGCACTCGAGGGCGCACGTCTGTGCCGCGAGTACGAGAAGCGCATCCCCGAGACTCAGGTGTACTACGAGTACTCGCCGGAGAGCTACACGGGGACCGAGCTCGAGTTCGCCCTCGACATCTGCAATCAGGTCATCGAGGTCTTCGAGCCGACGCCGGATCGCAAGGTCATCATCAATCTGCCCGCCACGGTCGAGATGGCCTCGCCGAACGTCTACGCCGACTCGATCGAGTGGATGAGCCGTCGCCTCGCCCACCGCGAGAACATCATCCTCTCGCTGCACCCCCACAACGACAGGGGCACGGCGATCGCCGCGGCGGAGCTCGGGTACATGGCCGGTGCCGATCGCATCGAGGGCTGCCTGTTCGGCAACGGCGAGCGCACCGGTAACGTCGACCTCGTCGCCCTCGGCATCAACATGTTCACGCAGGGCATCGACCCGCAGATCGACTTCAGCGACATCGACCAGGTCAAGCGCACAGTCGAATACTGCAACCAGCTGCCGGTGCCGGAGCGCAGCCCCTGGGCGGGCGATCTCGTCTTCACCGCCTTCAGCGGCTCGCACCAGGACGCCATCAAGAAGGGCTTCGAGGCGATGGCCGCCGAGGCGAACGCCGCGGGCAAGACGGTCGATGAGATCGAGTGGGCGGTGCCGTACCTGCCGATCGACCCGAAGGACCTCGGCCGCTCGTACGAGGCCGTCATCCGCGTCAACTCGCAGTCAGGCAAGGGCGGCGTCGCCTACCTGCTGAAGACCGACCACGCGATCGACCTGCCGCGCAAGCTCCAGATCGAGTTCTCCGGCGTCGTGCAGTCCAAGACGGACGCCGAGGGCGGTGAGGTCACCAGCGACCAGATCTGGTCGATCTTCAACGACGAGTACCTCCCGTCGGATGACGCCGATGCGAAGTGGGGTCGCTTCGAGCTGCTCGCGACGCAGACGCGCAGCGACATGTCAGGCGACGTCGTACTCGATGTCACCCTCCGTGACGAAGAACAGCAGCACACGGTGTCCGGCCACGGCAACGGCCCCGTCGCCGCGTTCGTGGAGGTGCTGCGGGCCCAGGGCTTCGACATCACGGTCTATGACTACGTCGAGCACGCTCTCAGCTCGGGCGGTGACGCGCAGGCCGCGGCCTACGTCGAGCTCCAGGTGGGCGACGAGCGCCTGTGGGGTGTCGGTATCGACGGCGACATCTCCACGGCGAGCCTGAAGGCGATCGTCTCCGGTGTGAACCGTTCGATCCGCACCCGTCAGTCGGAGCTCGCCGCAGTCTGAACCGATCGTGCGCTACGGCTTCACGATCGGGATGGCGCCGGTCTCTGCCGCCACCTTGCGGCGGTAGAGACGGCGCTGCTCCGGCAGTGAGACGTCGAAGATCACGGCGAGCACACGGATCACCGCGGTCACCACGAGGCCGATGATGCCCGCGATCGTGATGCTGACGCCGAAGGCGTGCACCGTGACGATCACGCTGCACCCGAGAAGGGCGGCGACCGCGTAGAGCGAGCCGACGTGCATGATCGCGACGGGCAGCCCCATGATGACGTCGCGCAGGATGCTGCCGCCCACAGCGGCGCATGCGCCGATGAAGACCGCGGGCACGGGCGGAACACCCAGACCGAGTGCCTTGCTGGTGCCAAAAGCACCGAACATTCCGATGACGACGGCATCGAGACCCACGATGACGGCGTTCGCCCGGTTCAGGAGACCGGCCAGCAGCATGCCGATGATGGCGGCGCCACCGGCGGCGATGAGATACCAGTTGTTCTGCAGCGTCGCCGGTGGCTGTCCGAGCAGGAGATCGCGGATGAGGCCGCCGCCCATTCCGATGAGGATGCCGATGATCGCCACACCGAGCAGGTCGAGTCGTCGCTGGCCCTGGAACCCGGAGGCGAACATCGCCCCCTGGATGCCGCCCAGGCCGACGCCGAGAAGGTCCGCCCAGAGCGGAATGGTGAAGAGCGGTTCGGTCACGCATCCATTCTGTCGTGGACGGAGGATAATCGGACAGTGCCCACCTATCGAGATGAAGCGGTGATCCTGCGCACTCACAAGCTGGGTGAGGCGGACCGGATCGTCACCATGCTCTCTCGGCGCAACGGCAAGATCCGCGCCGTCGCCAAGGGGGTGCGGCGCACGTCGTCGAAGTTCGGCTCTCGGCTCGAGCCCTTCATGGTCGCCGATCTGCAGCTGTATCAGGGCCGGTCGCTCGACATCGTGCAGCAGGCGGAGTCGCTGGGCGCGTACGGCGCCGACATCGCCGCGCACTACGACCGGTTCACATCGGCGAACGCGATGGTGGAGACGGCCGACCGTCTGAGCGACGCCGAGGCGACGCCGGAGCAGTACCTGCTGCTCGTCGGCGGCCTCCGTGCGCTCTCTCGCGGCGAGCACGCCCCGCGCAGCATCCTGGACTCCTACCTGCTGCGGGTGATGGCGCTCTCGGGCTGGGCGCCTTCGCTCAGCGATTGCGCGCGGTGCGCCGAGCCAGGTCCTCACACGCACTTCGTCGGCCAGCTCGGCGGCCTCGTGTGCCCGAACTGCGCTCCTGCAGGCAGCCCCCGTGTGTCGCAGTCCACGCTGCAGCTGCTGCGCGCCCTCATGCAGGGGGAGTGGGAGGCTGTGGATGCGGCGCCGCAGGCGGAGACCGCCGCCGCATCCGGGCTCGTGTCGGCATATGCCCAGTTCCACCTCGAACGCGGCATCCGCTCGCTCGCCCATGTCTCAGACTCGTCTCGAGAGGACGCGCGTTGACCCCGAAGCCGTACACGCACAAGGACGCCGTCGCGTACCGTCCGCTGGATTGGACCGGCGTGCACCCGCCCGCGTTCGCCAAGGTGCCGGAGCACGTGGCCATAGTGATGGACGGCAACGGTCGCTGGGCCAACAAGCGGGGCCTCACCCGGATCGAGGGGCACAAAGCCGGTGAGGAGGTGCTGCTCGACGTCGTCGCCGGCGCCATCCAGGCAGGGGTGAAGCACCTGTCGGTCTATGCGTTCTCGACCGAGAACTGGGCGCGCTCGCCCGAAGAGGTGCGCTTCCTGATGGGATACAACCGCGACGTGCTGCATCGTCGGCGCGACCAGCTAAACGAGTGGGGTGTGCGCATTCGCTGGGCAGGGCGGAAACCGCGACTGTGGGGATCGGTGATCAAAGAGCTCCAGCGCGCCGAGGATCTCACGAAGGGCAACGACGTGCTGACCCTCACGATGTGCGTGAACTACGGCGGGCGCGTCGAACTGGTCGATGCCATGCGCTCACTGGCGACCGAGGTGGCCGCGGGCCGGCTCAAGCCGAAGGCGATCACCGAGAAGATGATCGGCCGGCAGCTGTACGTGCCGGAGATCCCTGATGTGGATCTGTTCTTGCGCAGCTCGGGCGAGCAGCGCACCTCGAACTTCCTGCTGTGGCAGTCGGCGTACGCGGAGATGGTGTTCCTCGACACGCTCTGGCCCGACTTCTCGCGCCAGGAGCTGTGGCGCGCGATCGAGATCTACGTGTCTCGCGATCGCCGCTTCGGCGGTGCGGTGGACGCACCCTCCGCCTGAGCCTCACTTCGGCCCCTCAACCAGCGTTCCGTCTCGCGCGGATGCGTGAGACGGACGATCGTGAGATGCGGAAAGCGCTCTCGGACGTCCGGCATCTTGGCCCTCCAGTACCCCAGCGTCTTCGTCTGCCACGCGAGGATGTTCTCCTCGGGTTCGCGGGTCGACAGGAGCTTCCAGATCGGCTTCTCGACGTTGCCGTTGTACACCTCGGTGCGCAGGACGCTGCGGCCGAGAGTACGACGGATCAAACGGGAGCGCACCACCCGATACGGGTAATCGAGCCAGAGCGCGAGCTGTGCGCGCGGAGTCATGATCTCGTCGGTGCCCTTCGAGGTGTACTGCCACTCGGTGATCCAGCGCTCCGTCGCGGCGAACGAGCGGACATCGTCGAGGAACTCAGGGCGCGGGGTCCAGTCCGGGCCGTGGAAGAGCGCATCGATCTCGATGTGCTCGAGCGACCATGTCTCTGCCAGACGGCGTGCGAGTGTCGTCTTCCCCGAGCCGGTGACGCCGGCGATCAGCACGCGCTCGGGGCGGAAGGGGAGCGGATCGTCGGCCGAGAGCATCCGAAGATGCTACCAACGGAATACTCGCGCCATCGAGAAGGTTCCAACAGAGGTGAGCCAACCTATCTCGATCGACATCTGGTCCGACATCGCCTGCCCTTGGTGCTACATCGGCAAGCGCAATCTCGAAACGGGCCTCGCAGCCGTCGCAGGAGACGAGGATGCTCCTGAGGTCTCGGTGACCTTCCACTCGTTCGAGCTCTCGCCCGACACCCCTGTCGACTTCGACGGCGACGAGATCGACTTCCTCGCCGGGCACAAGGGCATGCCTCGCGAGCAGGTGCAGGGCATGCTCGACAACGTCACCGGCATCGCGAAGAACGCCGGTCTGGAGTACCGTTTCGATCTGCTGAAGCACACGAACACGGTCAAGGCCCACGAGCTGCTGCACCATGCCAAGGCCAACGGCTTGCAGCACGAGATGGAGGAGCGCCTGATGTCGGCGTACTTCACCGAGGGCAAGCACGTCGGCCGCATCGACGATCTCGTCGAACTCGCCGTCGAGGTCGGGCTGGATGCCGATGAGGCCCGCGCGGCGCTCGCGAGCGACCGGCACCTTCCCGCCGTCCGACAGGACCAGGCGCAGGC